>Ga0209947_1001013_pt1 | contig 17100 bp, 19 predicted proteins | sample SalPonR2_B_D2_MG_FD_185706 | JGI IMG/M metagenome (GOLD analysis project Ga0209947, IMG submission 185706) | Salt pond soil microbial communities from South San Francisco under conditions of wetland restoration - Salt Pond MetaG R2_B_D2_MG... ... | reverse complement strand
AAAGTGTTGCAATGAGTAAAATCGTTCGTGAAATTGGATCTAAAATAGAGCTTGTTGTTTGTTTTTTAGCAATTTTAGAACTTGTTAGAATTAAAGTTTTGAGAGTTAAACAAAACAGGAATTTTGGTGAAATATGGATTTACAAGAATATAAAGCAATAATTGAAGCATTGATATTTTCATCACCTTCTCCATTAAAATTAAAAAAAATACAAAAGGTTATTGGAGATGAAAATATCAAGAAAAAAGATATTGAAGAAATTATTGAAAAGCTAAACAAGGAATATAAACAGAATGAACGGGGATTTTTAATATTTAATATTGCAGGTGGATATGAATACAGGTCAAATCCCGAGTATGGTAAATATTTGAAAGAATTATTTAACATAAAAAAAGAGTTTAGGCTGTCTAAATCGGTTTTAGAAACACTTGCAATTGTTGCATATAATCAACCGGTGACTCGTATTGAGGTTGAAATGGTTAGAAATGTTGATTCAACTTATGTTTTGAATAAATTGATCGACATTGAGATGATAAAGGTGGTAGGTCAAAAGGATTCTCCCGGACGACCACTTTTATATGGTACAACCTCAAAATTTTTAGAATATTTCGGGCTTGATTCACTTTCTGACCTACCGGAGCTTGATGAGATTGAGGAAAATATTTGATGAAACTAATTAAGTTTATATCAAGATCTACTAATTATTCCCGAAGAGATGCTGAAAAGCTGATAAAAAGTGAAAAAATCAGAGTAAATGATGAAGTAATAACACAATATTCTTATTCTGTTGATCCTGCTTCAGATAATGTCTATATTGGCAATGAAGAAATTAGTAAAAAAGAAAATAAATATTTTAAATTTTATAAACCTAAAGGATATGTATGTTCCAAGAAGGATGAATTTTCAAAAACTATTTATGATTATCTGGGTAAAAATTATTTATATTTAAATTATGTTGGAAGACTTGATAAAGATAGCGAAGGATTATTAATAATGACTAATGATGGAGACCTACAATATAAATTAACACATCCGTCCTATGAAATAAAAAGAGAATATAAAATCCATTTAAATCATAAATTGAAAAAGGAAGATCAGAAAAAGATATTAAATGGAATAAGAGATAATGGAGTAATATTAAAAGCAGACAGCATAAAAAAAATAAATAACAAAAGATATATACTATCTCTACATACTGGAAGAAAAAGGGAAATTAAAAGAATGATAAAAAATCTTGAGATAAGGGTTTTGAATCTAAAAAGAATAAAATATGCTAATATTAATATAGATAATTTAGAAACCGGTGAGATAAAAAAAATTGATAATGAAAAAATTAATAAATTAAAGGATTTTTTAAAATGAATTTAGAAGTAAAAAAAATAGTAGTAGGACCGGTGGAATCCAACTGTTACATTGTAAGTTTAAAAAATGAGGGTTTTATCATTGATCCTGGAGGTGAGTTTTCTAAAATTGATAAATATTTAAAAAATAAAAAAATAAAACCCATTTTTATATTGAATACTCACGGACATTACGATCATATTTTATCAAATAATGATATTATAAATAAATATAAGATTCCACTATGGATACATAAAAAGGATAATTTCATGCTCGAGAAACCTGAAAAAAATCTTTCATTTTATATGGGGTCTCCATTCAAGTCAAAGAAGGCTGATATCCTTCTGCATGATGGTTTTAAATTTGAATTTTTTAATACAATCTGGAGGGTTCTTCATACCCCCGGACATACAGATGGATCAATTGTTATTTTTAATAAACAAAACCAAATTATGTTTACCGGAGATACTCTTTTTGCAGAAGGATGGGGAAGAACTGATTTTCCTGGAGGCAGCAGGAGTCAGATAAAAAAATCTTTAAAAAAGTTATTTTGTTTTGATGATGATTATAGATGTTACCCTGGACATGGAAATAGTTTTGTTCTGGGAGAAAAAATTGGTTTAATAAGAAAAATGTTAGATTCTTATTAAATCATAAAAAAAGGAGGGATAATGAAAACAAATATCGCTATCAATGGTTTTGGTCGTATCGGGAGGTTGGTTTTTAAAAAAGCATTTTTGGAATTTGACAATATTGAAATTAAAGCCATAAATGATATTGGTGATGTTGAAACACTGGTTCATTTATTAAGGTATGATTCAGTTCATGAGAATTTTCCAAAAGAGATAAAAATAAAAGATGATTCTATTGTTATTGGAGATAAAATAATAAAAGTTTTAAAAGAAAGGAATCCTGAAAATCTTCCATGGGGAAAAATGAATATTGATGTTGTTGTTGAAAGTACCGGATTATTTAGAGATAGAGAAGGAGCTTCCAAACATTTAAAAGCTGGAGCTAAAAAAGTTGTTATTTCTGCTCCTGCAAAAAATCCTGATAAAACTGTAGTTATGGGAGTGAATCATAAAGAATTAACAGATAATGATAAGATAATTTCAAATGCTTCATGTACTACTAATTGTCTGGCTCCAATAGCAAAAGTATTACATGAATCTTTTGGTATAAAATCCGGGATTTTAAATACAATACACTCATATACAACCACACAAAATATTCTGGATGGACCTCACAAGGATTTGAGAAGAGCAAGAGCAGCTGCCATGTCAATAATTCCTACAACTACAGGTGCTGCAATAGCTACTACTAAGGTATTACCGGAACTTAAGGGGAAAATGGATGGGTTAGCCTTAAGAGTGCCTACACCTGATGGTTCAATTGTTGATTTTACAGCAGTATTAGAGAAAGATGTAACTATTGATGATGTAAACAAAGCAATGCAAATTGCTTCTAAAAAAGAATTAGAGGGGATATTAGAATATTCAGAAGAACCTCTTGTATCTGTAGATATTGTTGATAATCCGCATTCAAGCATATTTGATGCTCAATCAACCATGGTTATTGAAAAAAATACAGTGAAAGTATTATCATGGTATGATAATGAATGGGGATATTCATCAAGAATTGTAGATTTAATAAATTATATTGAAAATAATCTCTAAGGACTTAAATATGATAGGAATAAATCTGGATAAAATAAAAGTAATAAATGATTTTAACATTAAAAATAAAAAAATATTTTTAAGAGCTGATTTAAATTGTCCTATTGAAAATGGAAAGGTTGAGGATGATACCAGAATTAAAGCATTGCTTCCTACCTTAAACTATATACTTGATAAAGGGGGGAAAGTAGTTATAGTTTCACATCATGGTAGGCCCCATGGTAAATATGATGAGGATTTATCTTTAAATCCAATTGCTAAAGAAATTTCTTCTATTTTACAGGAGCCTGTAAAAATGGAGAATTATAAACTCACAGATGAATTGATTGAAAAAATCTATAAATCTGATAACAAAATTACAATGATTGAAAATATAAGATTCTGTCCCGAAGAGAGAGGCGACAATTTAGAATATGCAGAAAGGGTTTCAAAAATAGCAGATATATATATTAATGATGCTTTTGGGACCTGTCATCGTAAACATCTTTCAACTTATCATATAAGTAAATTTTTTGAAAAAAAAGGTATTGGATTTCTTGTTAAAAAAGAACTGGAAACATATCAAAATGTATTGAGCAAACCAAAAGAACCCTTTTTGGTAATCATGGGAGGATCAAAGGTTAGTGATAAAATCAATGCTTTGAACAATTTAATGAATCTGACAGATACATTTCTTGTTGGCGGGGCGATGTCCTATACATTTTTAAAAAGTAAAAATATTTCAATTGGCAACTCATTATTTGAAAAGGAAAATTTGAAAGTTGCTGATGAGATTCTTTGTAAACTGGAAGAAAACAATATTAAGTTTGAACTTCCTGAAGATCACTTGATAGTAAAATCAATTGACAAACCAGAAGATAAACGTTATAGTAAGCAAATCCCAGATGGGTGGATGGGCGTAGATATCGGCCCGGAAACTATTAATAAATATGAAAAATATATTAATAGTGCAGGTACCATAATATGGAACGGCCCTATGGGTGTATTTGAAGTGGAGGGATACTCCAGAGGAACTAATAAAATTGCGGAATTCATGAGTAAAACCGATGCTTTTACAGTTGTTGGCGGCGGGGATTCCGGTAGAGCAGTTAAAAAATTTGATTTTGCAGATAAAGTTGATTTTATATCAACAGGTGGAGGGGCTTCATTGAAATTATTAGAAGGCAATGGCTTGCCCTGTGTAAATATTTTGGAAGAATAGAGTTGGAGGTGTAATTGTAGATGTTAATCACATTGTTAAAAATAATTCATATTATTATTTCTTTATTGATTATCTTAATCGTTCTTGTACAGGAAGGTAGTGGCCAGGGACTTGGAAGTGGATTTGGCGGAGCAGCATCTGATAAATTATTTTCAAGTGCAGGAGGAAAGAATTTCCTAACAAGAGCTACTTCAGTACTCGTTGTTTTATTTGTTCTTACAACAATTGGTATTTCAAAAATATCTTCTTCAAAAAAAGAAAATAAATCACAATTGAAAGAAAAATTAAAAAGTGAACAAAAAGTAGATAACAATAAAACCAGGGAAGAAGTAAAAGATATTAGTAAAGAGAATAAAGAAACTCAAGAAACTTCTGAAGAGAAAACAGAATAATAAAATTATAGATATTAAACCCCTTAAGTTTGAAATTTATTCTAAAAATTTAAGGGGTTTTAAATAATATTATGGAAATCTCAGAAATAGATATTTATTTAAAAATGGATATGAAGAATGTTGCTTTTCTTAAAGGCATTCTTGAAGCTACTGATGGTCTTGCTTTCATGCGTGTTGAAGATGGACTCGTGAGAATTATAACAACTAACTCTCAAATTGTTAGAACCAGAAAATTGATTGATTCAATGAAAAAATTATTTGATTTTCGGTATATCTCAGTATATTAATGATATTTAATAAAATATTTTCAATAAAGATAAGTTTCAATCAGTATAAATTTTATAAATATTTTCTGTTATTATTGGTAATAGTTTATCTTGACTTTTTTTAATTATTTATTAAAATACTTGAAGAAAGAGGAGCCTAAATGCCGAAAAAACTTTTAGTTGTTTTTTTATTTTTGTTTATCATTGCTACAGGATGTCTTAATGAATATAATGATTTAATTGAGAATGGGAAAAATTCTTTAGAAAATAATAAAATTATTGATTCAGTAGGGTATTTTGAAAAAGCGATAAGTATAAATCCTGAAAAAGCTAAAGGTTATTACTGGCTTGGAATAGCTAATAAAGAAAGAATGAGATATGGTAATTTTATCATAAACATGAATAAAACAATGATTTATGGCAAAGAGAAATATAAAGATAAAATTGCAGATTCATATTATGAATTTGCTAAGGAATTAGAAAAAGTTAATAGGATTGAAACTATGTATAGTGCTTTTGAAAGATTACTTGAAATTGATCCGGATTATGAAATAGAGGAAGATTATGCTATACATCTGGGAAATAAATATTATGAAAATGAATATGATTATCAAAAAGCTCTTCATTTTTACAAAAATGTTATAGATAAGGAGCTTCCAGAAGAAATAAAAAAAACAATTCAATACAGAATAGCTTATTGTTATTATCAACTTGGTGAGTATATTGAGTCAAATAAATATTATAATTTACTGCTTGAAGAATATCCTTCTCATCCAAAATTAAAAACAATATACTATACTATAGGTAAAATAAATTTCAAATTGGCAAAGAAAGCTTTTTTAAATAAAAATTATAATGAAGCAATAACAAGAGGAGAAACGGTTTTAAGAATAGGAAAACCCCAGCTCTGGTTGTCTGAAATTAGAAGAATTTTGGGTGATTCTTATTTAGCTAAAGGTAATAAAAGTAAGGCACTAAGTATGTTTAATACAATTATTGAAAATGATCCTTATCGAGCTTATAGGGATACTGCCTATGCATTAAAGATGGTTAGGAAGATTAAAAGCGGGAAGGTGAACTTTAATGGTTAAAAAACTTACAAAAATATTAACAATTTCAATTATATTTTTTTTAATTCTAAACTGCAGCAAAAAGAATACAAGATTGATTTTAGATGAAGAAGGTTATTATAAAAAAATTGTAAAAGAGTTCAAAAATAAAAATTATAATGATTTTCAGGAAGATGCTGAATATTTTTTATCAGATTATCAGGGTAGTGATAAAGTGCCATATATTCAATTTTTACTTGGAGAATCTTATTTTAATGAAGAGGATTTTGCTGAAGCAATAGCTGAATATAATAGAGTTATTTATAAATATTCTGATAGTGAGTATATTGATGATTCTTATTATAAGATTGGAGTTTCTTATTATAAACAACGATTACACCCGCAGAGAGATCAAACAAATACTAAAAAAGCTATATATTACTTGAATAAATCCATGGAGCTTTCCAGTGAATTTAATAATAAAGCAGAAGAAATGATTTCTAAATGCAGAAATATACTGGCTAAAAAAAGATATTTCAGAGCTGAATTTTATTTTAAAAGAAAAAATTATGATGTTTCTATTAACATTCTGAATGATGCTATTGATGATTATTCTGACACCAATCTAATTGGTAATTTTTATTACTTATTATCATATAATTATCTTGAAAAAAATGAGAAAGATAAGGCAATGGCATTTATAAAAAAAGCAATTAATGAGTATAATGGAAAAAATGAATTAAAAGAAGAAATGGAAGAATTAAAGGAGAAAATTAAATCAATCAGATGAAAATAGGTTTATTTGGGGGTACTTATAATCCTGTACATAATGCGCACCTGTTCATAGCAGAAGAAGTTATAGATTTTTTTGATTTGAATCAATTATTTATTATTCCAGCATATATTCAGCCGTTTAAAAAAAATTATGAAGTTTTAAATTCAAAAAAGCGAATTGAACTCATAAATGAATCAATTGACAATAATAAAATTTCTGTTTCTGATTATGAAATAAAACAAAAATCTATTTCTTATAGCATTAATACTGTAAAAGAATTTTCTAAAAAAGGTGATATTTATTTTATTATTGGAAGTGATTCAGCTTTTTATTTTGATAAGTGGAAAAATTACAAAAAAATCATTGATATGGTAAAAAAAATTGTTGTTTTCCCAAGAAAAGGATATCCAAAAAGTAAAATTAAAGGTAAGATTAAAAGTTTTGATAAATTTACATTTTTAAATACACTTATTCTTGAAATTTCTTCTACTGATATTAGAAATAGAATAGCAAAGAACAAAAATTATAAATACCTGGTACCTGAAAAAGTTTATGAAATAATTGAACGAGAAGGCTTGTATAAATGAAGAAAAAAGTAGTGTATATTCTCATATTTTTTGCTTTGATAGGTATTTATTATGGATGGCAATTATATTCAAAAAAGAAAAGGGAAGAATTTTATAAAAATTATCCCAAGGGAATGATTAGAGTGATTCTAAAAAATGGAACTGATACAAATGAGCTTGCGTTCAAGATGACCAAACTTATGAGATATCATGGATTTGATGTAGTAGATTTTGGAAATGCAAATAGTTCAAGATATGAGAAAAGTGTTATAATAAGAAGAAAAAAAGAGAATAAAAGTAAAATAAATATATTAAAAAATTTTTTTAATATAAAAAAAACAGTTTTGTTATATGATGATGATGCTGAAAAAGAAGATGTTGATGCAACTATAATTCTTGGAAAAGATATTTTAGGAAAAGAATTTTTCAAAAATAAAGAATATTTAGGAGGTTTAATTTTAAATGGAGATGATTAAAAAAGCTTATAAAGCTTTAGATGACCAAAAAGCAAGAGATATAAAATTAATAGATGTTAAAAATGTTTCTCCAATTACCGATTACATGATTTTAGCCACAGCAGAAACAGAACGACATGCAAAGAAATTAGCAGAAAATGTTAAAAAAGAGTTAAAAAAAGAAGATCTAATGTACAGCCACATGGATGGGTATGATACAGGTAAATGGATTATTATGGATTATTTTGATTTTTTGGTTCATATTTTTATTCAGCAGAAAAGAGAATATTATGATATAGATAATCTATTTAGAGATACAGAGGTAATTAAGATAAATGATTGATATCTATTTTTTTGGTAAAATAAAAAATAAAAATCTAAAAAAGATAATTAACTATTATGAAAAATTAGTTAAAAGAAATTTGAGAATTAATTACAAATCAATTAAGGAGAGTAAAAATAGTAATATTGACAACAAGAAAAAAGAGGAAAGTAAAAGAGTTTTGGCTAAAATTGAGAAGGATAGTAATTATGTTGTAGTTCTTGATGAAAAAGGAAAACTATACAGCAGTAATGGAATAGCAAAAATCGTAAATAATCGATTGAAAAGAGGTACACATATATCATTTTATATTGGTAATTATTATGGATTTGAAAAAAAAGTAAAAGATAAAGCGGATTTATTATTATCCCTGAGTAGTTTGACTTTTAATCATGAGTTATCTATGTTAATATTATTAGAACAGTTATACAGAATTGAAAATAAAATATTTGGAGGTAGCTATCATAAATAAAATTAAAAAATTTGTAATTTCACTTGCAAAAGATTTAATTTGGGCCCTTTTTGTTTTTTTTCTCATAGTAAAACCCTTTTTGCTTGAGAGATCTAAAATACCAACACCATCAATGGAGGATACCCTTCTTGTTGGCGATTATGTTATTGTGGACAAGTTTACTTATGGTGGGAAAATTCCACTAACAAATATAAGAGTCCCAGGTTTTAAAACTGTTGAACGTGGTGATATTGTTGTATTCTGGGATCCTGAAAAATCTCTTCCCGATTTATGGGATAAAATTTCTTTCTGGAAAAAAGCTGACTCAAAAAGATTGGTTAAAAGATGTATTGGGGTAGGGGGAGATAAGATTAAAATTATAGATAAGCAGCTATACATTAATGGTAAACTTCAGGATGAAGATTATATTAAACATATAGATAGTAATGTTTATCCTAAAATATTTAGTAGCAGGGATAATTATGGTCCGGTAACCGTTCCTGAAAATCATTATTTCATGATGGGAGATAATCGTGATAATTCTAAGGATTCAAGATTTATAGGTTTTGTTCCCAAGGAGTATGTTTTGGGCTCTCCACTAATCATTGATGTTTCTTATGATCCTGTTAATAATGAAATTAGATTTAATAGATTTTTTAAATATTTAAAATAATATGAAAACAAATAAAATATATAATTTATTTAAAGACAATAAGCAAAAATCTTTTAAGATTAAAGATTTGATGAAATCTTTAAATATTAAAGGGAAAAAATATCCGGAAATTCGTGATGCTGTTTTTAAATTACTCAATGATAATAAAATAATAAAAAAAGGAAATCGTTTTCAGTATAATGAAAACCAGACTCTCATAGAGGGTAAACTGCAGATGAATAGACGGGGATTTGGATTTGTAGTTCCTCTTGATGATAGTATTGATGATCTATATATTCCTCCAATGAAATTGAATGGAGCTTTTGATGGTGATACAGTAAAGGTTAAAGAAGAATATTTCAAAGGAAAGAGAGAGGGGAATATTGTTGAGATTGTATCACGTTCCAAGACATATATAATTGGTCTATTTGTGGAAGGTTTCGTGGAGCCTTTTGATAAACACCTTCCTGGTGTAATAAAAATTAGAAATATCAGTAGAGACGATCTGGATGAAAAAATAGTTAAATGTAAAATTGTCAATTATGACCCATTGAGGGTGGAAATTGATGAAATAATCGGGGATTATGATGATCCATCTGTTGATGATAGAGTAGTTATAAATCGTCATGATTTAAAGGAAGAATTTCCGGATATTTCAGAAGATTATTATCAAAGATTAACTAAAAGATATGAAAAAGAATTGAAAACCCGGGAAGATTTAACCAATTTGATAACCTTTACAATTGACCCTGAAGATGCGAAAGATAATGATGATTCTGTTTCACTATTAAGAAAGAAAAATAGCTGGATATTATATGTTCACATAGCTGATGTTTCATTTTATGTTGAAGAAGGTTCTCCAATAGATGATATTGCTTACGAGCGTGGATTTTCAGCTTATCTCATAGACAATTTTTTACCCATGCTTCCTCACAAAATTACAACTGAATATTGCAGTTTAAAAGAAGGGGATACCAAGCTTGCAATAACGGTGAAAATGATTATTAATAATGAAGGAGGGGTAACTGATAGTGACATAATTTTAAGTAAGGTTAAGATAGACAAAGTTTTTTCATATAAAGAAGTTTATGAAATATTACAGGGGAAAGAAAAAAAAGTAGAATCTGAATGGATTGATAATTTGAGAGATATGAAAAAGCTTGCAAAATTATTAAAAGAAAAAAGGGTAGAAAAAGGCACTATTGATTTTGATAAAGATGAATTGAAAATAACACTTAATGAAGATAAAAGTGTCAAAAATATAAAAATAATTGAAAGAAACTGGGCCCATAAACTAATTGAAGAATTCATGATTTGTGCAAATGAAACTGTTTCTTCAACTCTTGAAAAAAAAGATAGGGAATCAATTTTTAGAATACATGAAAAGCCCTCCAGAGATAAATTAAGAGATTTTCGTGAATTATTAGAAATGTTTGATATACATGCAAAAGATATTTCAATCTATGAAATTAGAGAAATAATGAAAAAAATTTCTGATACACCCTATGAATCTTATCTTAAAATTGAACTTTTAAAATCAATGAAACAGGCTAAGTACAGTTATTATAATATCGGCCATTATGGTCTTCAATCGAGGTCATACACACATTTTACTTCACCCATAAGAAGGTATTCTGATTTAATTATACACAGGGTGATAAAAGGGAGACGTTTTAAAAAGGATTATTTAAAAGATATTACAAAATATTTATCAGAGAAAGAGAGGAAAATAGAACAGGCTGAAAGAGAGTCCTATGAAATTAAAATATTGAGATATTTAGATGAACAACCAAAAGATACTTATTATGATGGCCTTGTTGTTAAAAAACTGCATGATAAACTGGCAATTGAACTTATAAATTATCAAATAGGAGGAATTGCTTATTATAAAAATGTTTCTATAGATGATGTTGAACTTTTCCCAGGTAAGGTTGTGAAAGTAAAAGTTGTATTTGTTGACCCTATTTATAGAGTTCTTGAGTTAAAAATATAAATTATTCAAATTATTCTTGAATAAAAAAACTATTTATTTAAAATTAAACTGTCAATAAAGGAGATATCTTGATTTTAGATGATTTAAATAATGAACAGGTAAAAGCCGTAAAATATTTTGAAAATCCGCTTTTAGTACTTGCAGGAGCGGGATCGGGTAAAACAAGAGTCATTACATATAAAATTGCTTATTTAATAAGAAAAATAGGAATGGATCCTTCTAACATCCTTGCACTAACTTTTACCAATAAAGCAGCAATGGAAATGAAAGAGCGAGTTTATAGTTTAATAGATGGAGATTTAAAAAACATGTGGATAGGAACATTCCACCATGTTTGTTTAAGAATCCTAAAAAGACATTATGATAAAGTCAATTTAACCAGAAAATTTGTAATTTATGATACAAATGATCAAAAAAAATTAATAAAAAATATATTTAAAGATTTTGACATTGACCATGATAATTCAGATATTTATGCTGTTATGAACGGGATATCAAAAGCAAAACAGAATTTAAAAAGTTTTAAGCAGTTATATGGGGATAAGGGATATGGCGAGATTTTCAATAAAGTGGCGGAAGAATATGAAAAAAGGCTTTTTGAAAATGACGCTGTAGATTTTGATAACATGTTAAATTTGACCATAAAAATATTCAATGAATATGAAGAAATTCTAAATTTTTATAGAGATAAATTTGAGTATGTACTTGTAGATGAGTATCAGGACACTAATTATGTACAGTTTAAATTAATACATCAATTAACAAAGGGGAAAAATAACATTTGTGTTGTTGGAGATGAGGATCAATCAATATACGGGTGGCGTGGAGCAACTATTGAAAATATATTAAATTTTGAAGAAAATTATAATAATGCAAGAATTATAAAATTAGAGCAAAATTACCGATCAACAAAAAATATTCTTCAGGCAGCTAATTTTATTATTCAAAATAATGAGAACAGAAAAGAGAAATTATTGTGGACTGAAAATAAAAAGGGTGAAAAAATCCAGCTTATCGAAAGAATTAAAAAAGAAGATGAAGTTCGATCTATTGTGAGAAATATTAAAAATTTGAAACAAAAAGGTGAAGACTTGAAAGAGATTGCTATTTTTGTTAGAACAAATGCTCAAACAAGGGAAATTGAAAAAGGATTGAGAAATAATGGCCTTCCCTATATTGTAATTGGTTCATTAAAATATTTTGATAGAATGGAAGTTAAGGATATATTATCATATTTGAAATTTTATAATAACTCCAGGGACCTTTTAAGTCTTGATAGAATAATTAATAAACCAAGACGTGGTATAGGTAAAAAAACAAAAGAGAAAATTTTTAATAAAATTGATGAGGGGCATTCTCTTGAAAATATAAGAGAAAACAATTTGATGAAAGGAAAAATTCTAAGAAAAATTGATAACTTTTGTAATATTTTTGATAATATTGAGGATTATTTTGATGATAGCCTTGTTAGAGGTGTAAAAGAAATAATCGATAGGAGCAGATATAAAAACTATCTGGAGAAAAAGTTTGATAATCATACAGAACGGTGGGAAAATATTGTTGAATTGTTAAATGATATAAGCGAGTTTGAGACTAAATTTGATGATGTAACTCTCAATGATTATTTAAATGATGTAGCATTAATTCAGGATATTGATCTTTTGGATAAAAGCAGTGTAAAAGATGCAGTAAATATTTTAACAATACACAAAGCCAAAGGGCTGGAGTTTGATAATGTGTTTTTATCAGGTGTTGAAGATGGCACACTCCCTCATAAAAATTGCTTAAATGATCCTGAAAAAATTGAAGAAGAAAGAAGGCTGTTTTATGTAGCAGTAACCCGTGCCAGAAAAAAACTTTTTTTAAGCTGGGCTAAGAAAAGCTATTCATTTATATATAATAGTGAAATAAATAAAGACATTTCCAGATTTATGAAAGAAATTCCTCAGGAATATATTGAACGAACTAATTCTTTTTCTTCAGGATATGGAATAAACAGGAACAAGAAAAGGTATAGAAAAAATAGATTTAGACGAAGTAAAACGAAAAATACAAAAAAATTTAAGGTTGGTAAAAAAATAAAACATTCAGAATATGGAGTGGGTAAAATTATTGCTACAAAATTTAAATATCTTGTTGTTGATTTTGGAGATTCTTCTTTGAAAGAGATAGATCCCAAAAATGAGGAGGTTGTTTTACATGAGTGATTTTAATATTTCAAAAATTAAAAAATTGATAAACATTGATTTAAGTGAAAAAAAAGAAGAGAATATTAAAAAGGATATCGAGGATATTCTGGATTATGTAGAAAAAATTGCAGATATTGAAGATTCTAAAATCAATTATTTTGAAAAATCTGTAGATGTTCAAAATATTGTTCATATTGATACAATTGAAAAAAAAGAATATGAAAAAAAAATTAAAGAGAATTTTCCCAAAAAAATAAAAGATTATCTGGCTGTACCAAAATATCTGGGAGATGATTGATATGAATATATTTCAATACAAAAAGAAAATCAAAAAAAATGGTCTAAAAAAAGTAATAAGAGAAATAATGGAAAATATTAAAAAAAATGATAAATATAATGCATTTATTTCTGTAAATGAAAAAGTACTTGAAGAAGCTGAAAAATTAGAAAAGAACGGTAAAAATAATAAACCTCTCCATGGAGTCCCCATTTCTATTAAAGATAATATTGCTGTAAAAAATCAAAAATTAACCTGTGGTTCTAACCTGTTGGCTAATTTTATTTCGCCTTATGATGCAACTGTTATTAAAAGATTAAAAAATGCAGGGGCCTTAATAGTTGGAAAAACAAACATGGATGAATTTGCAATGGGAGCGTCAAATGAATATTCTGCTTATGGACCTGTTAAGAATCCATTGAATCCTGAATATGTACCGGGAGGTTCATCAGGAGGGTCTGCAGCTTCTGTATCAGGTAATTTCGTGCCTGTTTCTCTTGGTTCTGATACCGGTGGTTCTGTTAGGCAACCAGCTTCATTTACCGGCTGTGTAGGCTTTAAACCCACTTATGGAAGAGTATCACGTTATGGTTTGACAGCCTTTTCTTCATCTCTGGATCAAATAGGTCCCATTACAAAAAATGTTGATGATACATCTTTAATATACAGAATTATATCAGGAAAAGATAATATGGATTCAACTTCTTCTGATAGAAAAATAGAGGAGTATAAAGAAAACTGCAAAAAGGAATATTCAATTGGAGTACCTTTTGATTTAATAGAAGACATTGATGAGGATATAAAAAAAGATTTTTTAGAAACGATCGAACAGTTAAAGAATAACGGGCACACGATTAAAAAAATTTCATTTGAAACAATCAAGTATGCCGTTCCTACTTATCAAATTATTTCTACAGCTGAAGCATCCTCTAATCTGGCAAGATTTGACGGTATTATCTATGGAAACAGAAAACAAAATGAGAAAAATTTAGTTTCAGTAACAAGAGATAGAGGTTTTGGAATAGAAGTCAAAAGGCGTTGCATGGTTGGAACTTTTGTTCTATCAAGTGGGTATTCAGATAAATATTATAAAAATGCTTTAAAAGCTAAAAAAATTATTTCAAAAGAACTAAAAAATCATTTTAAAAATTTAGATTTATTAGCACTTCCAACTACCCCAAATAAACCTTTTAAAATAGGAGAAAAAAGTGATGATGTTTTATATCTTTATAAAGGAGATCTTTTCACAATCCCCGCAAATTTATCGGGTTTGCCTGCAATTTCAATTCCTGTAAAAAAGAATGGTGATTTTTACAGTTCTATACAATTTATGAGTAATTCTTTCCAGGAGGAAATACTTTTTGATATTGGAAGAGAAATTGAGAAAATGGGAGGTAAAAAATGAACTGGGAATCAGTAATTGGATTAGAAATACACACACAGTTGAATTCCAGGACAAAAGCATTTTGTGATTGTAAAGCTGAATTCGGAGAAGAGCCAAATACTAATATATGTCCTGTTTGCATGGGATATCCGGGTTCTTTACCGGTTGTAAATGAAGAATTAATAAAAAAAGCTTTAAAATTGGGAATAGCTACAAAATCAAAAATTAATTATAAAACAAAGTTTGACCGAAAAAATTACTTTTATCCGGATATTCCTAAAAATTATCAAATTACACAATATGATTATCCAATATGTTATGATGGCAAATTAACTATCGATCTAAAAGAAAGGGATATTAAAGATGTACGCATAAATAGGATTCACATGGAAGAAGATACAGGAAAAGTTTTTCATGATAAAGATGATAAACTTACTCTTATAGATTATAACAGAGCAGGTATACCTTTATTAGAAATTGTTACAGAACCGGATTTGAGATCTTCAGAAGAAGCCCATGTATTTTTAAAAGAACTGAAAGGTGCTTTAAGGTATCTTGATATTTCTGAAGCAAATATGGAAAAAGGAGAATTAAGAGTCGATGTTAATGTTTCTGTTAGAAAAAAAGGAGAAGAGCTCGGTACAAAAGTTGAATTAAAAAACATGAATTCATTTAAAGCTGTTGAAAAAGCAATAGATTATGAAATTAAAAGACAGAAAAAATTAATAATTAATGGGAAAAAAGAGGATATTAAGCAGGAAACAAGAATGTGGATTGATGATAAAGGTATATCAAGAGTCATGAGAACTAAAGAAGAAGCTGCTGATTACAGATATTTTCCTGAACCGGACATTCCTGCATTTGAAATTGATAGAGAGATGTTTAAAAAGATCAAAAAAAATAAGATTGAATTACCTCTGGAAAAAAAGTATCGATTTATAAATGAATACAATATATCTTATTATAATGCTTCAGTTCTCACATCAGATTTTAGTTTATCAAATTATTTTGAAGAAATTCTTGAGAATTATGATGATGGGGAAAGTGCTGCAAATTTTGTTATCAATGAATTGTTAAGTCTTGTAAATGAAAATGATGATATAATAGATAATATAAAAGTTAGTCCTGAATACATGTACAAAATTTTAAAACTTCTTGATTCAGATGTTATAAGCAGTAAAATTGCAAAAAAAATACTTGGAGAAACTTATAATACTGGAAGAGATCCGGAAATAATTGTAGAAGAAAAAGGATGGAAACAGATGTCTGATTCAGATGAATTAGAAAATATTATTGAAAATGTAATAAATGAAAATCAGGATGAATATAACAGATATAAAGATGGAGAAAAAAAACTGTTTGGGTTTTTCATGGGACAGGTCATGAAAAAAACTAAAGGCCAGGCGAATCCCAAAAAAGCTAATAAAATTTTAAGAAAAAAACTGGAAGAATAGGAGTTTTTATGAAAAATAATTTTAGAAAAAGAAGAAAATTGATATTTAGTAATTTAGATGAAAATGAAGGATTTTTTGTTGATAGTAAAACAAATTTAAATATTAATAGATTTTTATTTAACAGTAATATTTTTTATTTCACGGGAATAAAACAACCTGGAACAAAATTATTACTTTATAAAGATAAGAGTGGAAAAGAAAATGAGATTATGTTTATTCTCAATAAAGATTATGATAAAGAAAAGTGGACAGGATTAAGGATTTCAAAAGATGAAACAAAAAATAGATCCGGTATAGAAAAAGTATATTTTAATAGTAAATTTAAAAATATTTTTACCCATGTTCTGAATCAAATTGATCTTCTATATATAAATTATTCCAAAAATGTTAATTTGGATAACATGAACAGTGATAAAAGAAATTTTATTTCAAAAATAAAGTTTAATTTTCCATCTTTGGTTATAAAAAATTCTTTAGATCTTATTGTAAAGTTAAGAACTTCCAAGGATGCCGAAGAAATAAAAAATCTTAGAAAAGCAATTGAATATACAAAAAAGGCACTTTATCACACATGGAAAGTGATGAAGCCTGGAATGTATGAGTATGAAATTAAAGCTGTTTTCAACCACTATCTAAATAAAAGAAATATTGATATTG
>Ga0209947_1001012_pt1 | contig 17109 bp, 14 predicted proteins | sample SalPonR2_B_D2_MG_FD_185706 | JGI IMG/M metagenome (GOLD analysis project Ga0209947, IMG submission 185706) | Salt pond soil microbial communities from South San Francisco under conditions of wetland restoration - Salt Pond MetaG R2_B_D2_MG... ... | reverse complement strand
TCTACTTGGTCTGGAATAACGCTGTAATTACAACCATGAAGTTCTTCTACACCCTTTATTCTTATAACATCAGTACCTGCTCCTCTGATATCTGCTCCCATGGCATTTAAAAAATTTGCTGCATCAACTACATGAGGTTCTTTAGCAGCATTTTCAATTATAGTTTTACCTTCGGCGTATACCGCCGCCAACATTATATTTATAGTAGCTCCTACTGTTACTACATCTAAATATATTTTATTTCCAATTAATCTATCTGCTTTCACATTTATTAATCCATCTTCTATGGTAAATTCTCCGCCTAAAGCTTCAAGTCCTTTGATATGCTGATCTATAGGTCTTACTCCTATATCGCATCCTCCAGGATATGAAATCGTTACTTCCTTAAACCTTCCCAATCCTGCTCCAAGAAGATAGTAAGATGCTCTAAGCTTCTTAGTTAATCCATTTAATAAGTTACAATCTTTAATCCCGCTTCCATCAACAACTAGTATGCCTTTATCATTAAATTCAACCTCTGCACCTAGTTTTTTCAATATATCTTTATATACTACCACATCTTTAATTACCGGCAAATTTTCTATAACACACTTTTTATCTGAAAGTATGGTACCGGCTATTATTGCTAAAGCTGCATTTTTAAAACCACTTATATTTACCTTGCCTTTTAATCTTGTTCCACCTTCTATTACTAACTTTGTCATATTTCCTTCCTTCTAATATATTATAAATTTCATAGTATAATAAATGGGTGAATAATTCAATACCTATTCAACTTCTATCAGATATTTAACATTTCCACTTTCTGATATTATCTTCCAAGTTGGATCCATATTTGCTCTAACTATGTTTTCCCATTCTTCTATGTTTTCATCTGTATAATAAGATAATTCTATTCTTTTTATTACGAATTTTTCTTCTGGATTTTCATTTTTAAGTCTCAATAAGGATTCATAGGCTGATGTCACCGTTATTAATCCTTCTTTAGCTTCTATTTTATTAATTCTTTGAGTTTCAAATCCTGCAACTCCCAAATTATCTACTACAAATATATAATAGTCATTTTCCAATTTACTTCCTTCATAGTTTCTTTTATACACTACTTCATAAATACCGCCTTTTTTTATTATCAAATCCAACTGATATTCTTCTAAGTTTATCTCTTGATTTTCTACATAGGAATCTACCAGTTTTCCTGCCTTTTCTTTTGTGATTTGAAAATTTTCATTTACATCTCTTATATTATAAATTAATTTCTTATTATTTTCAATTCTAACATAACTACCTTCTTCATTAGTAAACAAAGTATTTTCTAACACTTCTTCATAATTTTTTCCTATATATTTTACTACATCTTCTTCTGTTACAAGCTCATACTCTACCTCTAAAAGTGGTTTTCTATATATTTCTTTAGATACCTCTGTCTCAATATGGATATTTTTTTCTAAAAGCTTTATTTCTACGTGATTTATAAAGTCATCATTTAGTCCTTCATAGCTTTCATTGTTTGCTTCACGTACTTCATAAAACAAAAAAGTATTGAGTAGTATAAAGGCTACTATTAGTATTGTTTTTGCTTTATTCCAATTCATATTATACCTCAGTCCATATTTTGGATCTCAACTAAATTCCCTGTTACAGCGTTAAATATATATCTTTTTTCCTTTGCTTTCATAACCCATACACTTCTTATCAATTGTTCACTTAATTTTCTTGATGGGTCATAATAACCTAAATACATTTCTTCTATAGATTCTAGTATAGAATTTTCTATTGTTTCTTCATCTTTAAAATCTATATTTTCTTCTTCTATTTCTATCATGGCCAAAAGCCCTATATTGTCTTTTAAAATATCAATAGGATTCATAGCTTTTTTTTCTTCCATTAAAGATGGATCAGATTCATCAATTACCCTTATAAATCGCTTATACAAGACTACCTCTTCCCCTATAACTTCTATTTCCAGTGCCCTTTCTTCTCTTACTTGACTAAAAATTATAGGTCTATTTAAAATTTTATAGTCAAATGAAAATCTAAATCCGTAATTCCCATTTATTTGAATGCTGTCTACTTCAGCTAAATAAGCATTGTCTGGATAGCCTAAAAAATCTTCTGTGAATTTTAAAGCTGTTAAAAAACTAATATAAACACTGTTTTCCCCTATTGTATTTTCTGCTGTATCGTAAAATTCCAAAAGCCCTTCACTGTTAATTCTTAGAACCTTCTCATTTTTATAAACATAATTTACGCTATTGTTACTTTCCACTGACTTTCTGACATAGTCATAGTTATCATCGTAGTATGACTTTGCTATACCTGTTATATATTCTTCGTCTTCTATGTTTATTTCCGATTTTACGATAACAGGATTCATTATATATTCATTTATTGGTGTAATTATATTTAGTGGCCTATCATTTATTTTTTCATTATAAATAAATTCTGTATTTTCTTTTATCTTATTAGATATATCATTTATGTTTTTTCTACTAATTTCTACATCTGAATTAATTTGTATAAAATTCCCTTCATTATTTTCGATTATTATCTTCAACTTTCCTTCAGGTATATAAAAATTTTTAATTGATTTAACTTTATTATTGAAGTCATTATTTTTTATTTCTAGCCCCTCTATAAAAAGTTCTTTAGGTAAAGGATTCGGTAAAAAAATTACTATCCCTTCAAAGTCAAAATTGTCTATTTGAGAAACTTCTACTTCACCTCTAAAATAGTCTTCAAATACATCTATAAATTCTATCCAAATTTCATCACAATATTCTTCATTATAAGTTGTGGTATTTTTATCATTAACAATAGATATTTTTTAGGTTTTATTTTATCCCAAATATATATCTCATCTATTACTAATTCTTCTTCTGGTTTTTCTGATGCAGAAAAAGGTTGGAACCACAATTCCCCAGTCTGATATATAGATAATCCAATTAGAAAAATCAACAGTAAGGTTTTAAATTTCTCTATTTTCATTGTCATCCCCACTATCTTTATTTGCTGATGGTATTAAAATTTTCACTTGAGTTCCAGAATTCACTTCACTTTTTATCTCTATTTTTGAATTGTGATCATCTGATATATGTTTTGCTATAGCCAAGCCTAAACCTGTTCCCCCCATATCTCTACTCCTAGCCTTGTCTACTCGATAAAACCTTTCAAAAATTCTACTCATATCCTTTTGAGGAATTCCTATCCCATTATCTTTGACAGAAATTACTACATTTCCCATATCATTAAAGCAACTTATATCTATTTTTCCTTTTTCTTTAGTATATTTTATACTGTTAGCTATTATATTTTGGAAAATTTGTTCTAATCCTTCTTTATCAAAAATCACTCTATCTATACCTTCATCTATTTCTATATTTATTTTTTGTTTTTTTTCTTTAGCTCTAATCCTAAGTTTTTTATACACACTATCTAAAATTTTCCCCGGATTTACAAGGCTTTTTTTCCAAGTTTCTTGGTTATATTCTATTCTTGAAAGTTTTAACAAATCTTTTACCAACCTTGACATTCTTTCTGTTTCAGCATCAATTATCATTATAAATTCCTTAGTTGTTTCTTTGTTTTCTAATGCTCCTGCAAGTAATGTCTCCGAATAACTTTTAATTGTAGTAATAGGAGTTTTCAATTCGTGAGAAACATTGGCTATAAATTCTTTACGCATATCTTCTAACTTCTGCTGTTCTGTAATATCCTGCATAACGTAAATTACACCACCCACCTCATCTTTATCATTTTTATAAGGTGCGTAGTTTATATTATATATACTACCTTTTATCTCTACTTTTTTGTCTCCTATCCATGAGTTTTTTTCTATATTATCCAAGGATAAGTCTTTACTTAAATTAGATATCAACCTGTTTCCTATGTTTTTATTACCATCATATATATTTAAAATCCTTTTAGAAACTGGATTTGCATGAATAACTTTTCCTTCTAGATCTATAGTAATAACACCATCTGCCATATAATTAAAAGTAGTTTCTATTTTACTCTTCTCTTGAGATAATTCGGAAATTCTATTTTTTAATTCCTTTGTTAGATAATTGAACATCATCCCCAACTGACCTATTTCATCTGTAGATTTTACTTCGACAAATTGATCAAAATTACCCTTAGACATTTCTTTAGCCTTAAGTGTTACATCCTTTATAGGCTTAGTAATACTAGTGGCAATAAAAAATCCAATTATTATAGTAATTAGCAAAGCCAGCATAGTTGCTCTTGTAAGCATTACCTTGGAGTTATCCACAGTCTCATATACGCTTTCTAAGGAATAAGTTAGGTAAATAATACCCGTTATATCTCCTTCTTGGTTTTTAAGGGGATATGCCATATGTTTGACTCTGTTCTGTATTCCATCGTATTCTTCCGGTGGTATTGTTTCAGCTATTTCTCCAATTAAAGCTTCTTCCAATAAAAAGTTGTTTACTCTCTTTACATCATATGGATTTTTATCTACTACGTTATCAATAGTGCTTCCTATTATCTCCAATTCGGAATTCTTAAGTATTATATATAAATTTTCATTATAACCTATTTGTATATTCTCTCTTACACTCATCTTAATTTCTTCCTTATAGTCTCTCAAGTTGTCCTCTTGAAGATAGCTTGAGCTAGCTATAATAGATGTTATATGACTTTTCATAGATTTAGTAATACTGTCCAACTGGATTCTTTCTAGATTATCTATAATAAAAAATCCAACTATAGCCATAGCCAAAAATACTAAAAGAAAATATATTAAAATAAATCTCCAACGAATACTTTTAAACATATTCTAAGTCCTCCTAAAATAATAGCCTACTCCTCGTTTTGTTATTATATACTTATCATCTTTTGTTTCTATTTTTTCTCTTAGTCTACGTACAGTTACATCCACAGTTCTCAAATCTCCGTACTCATATCCCCATACTTCTTTTAAAAGATGCTCTCTTCCAAAGGCTTTTTCTTGATTTAGGACCATATATTTGAGAAGTTCAAATTCTCTGTTGGTTAAACTTATTAATTCTTCATTTTTATTAACTTCAAAAGTGTTGAAATTAATTTTCAAATTACCTGCTTCTATAATTTTAGATTTTTTCTCTTGCTCTGGATCTGCAAACTGTGTTCTTCTTATATTAGCTTTTACTCTTGCTATTACCTCTTTCATACTAAATGGTTTTGTTATATAATCGTCTGCTCCCATTTCTAAACCACTTATTTTATCTCCTTCTTCTTCTTTTGCCGTAAGCATAATTACAGGCATTGTATACTCTGTCCTAATTTCTTTTAATACATCAAAACCGTTTTTCTTAGGAAGCATAACATCTAATAGTATTAACTCAGGCTTAAATTCCTTAGCTTTCTTTAATGCTTCCACTCCATCAAAGGCAGTCTCAACTTGGAATTTTTCCTTTTCAAGATTATATTTTATTATATTTGCAATAGGTCTCTCATCATCTACTACTAATATTTTATTTTTCATTTTATCCCTCTTCATATTATTTTATGTTTTTTATGTTTTCCAATTCTTTATATAAAGGCTTTAACCTTTTATATAATTTTCTATATCCTTTGTTTACAATTTCTCTATATATCTTAGCATTTTCTTTGTTAGGTTTAAAGACTTTCTTATAATGTATCATATTTTCCATTGCTTCTTCAAAGTCTGAGTAGTATTTTGTTCCTACAAAAACAGCTATAGCTGCTCCTAATCCAGAAGTTTCGTATGTTTGCACCCTGTATATATCCCTATCAAAAATATCGGCACATATCTGACATATTGAATCACTCTGAGATCCTCCTCCCGAAATAGCCAATCTTTCCATTTTTACCTTGGATTTTTTCTCTATTCTTTCTATACCTTCCAAAAGAGCAAATCCTATTCCTTCTATAATAGCCCTGTATATGTGTATTTTTTTATGCTTATCTGAAAACCCAATTATAGATCCTCTAGCTTCGGGTCTTAATAACTCTTTACCCCAAAAAGGTTGAAGTATTAATCCTTCTGAACCTGGTGGGACTTTTTTTAATTTTCCATTTAATAAATTTAGAGCTTTTTGTGTGTCACCATTTGTAATTTTTAATTCCTCATGAGCAAATTCTTCTTCAAACCACTTTACCATCCAGTATCCTCTATATATATTAATTTCCGGATTATAATATCCCGGTCTTACTGCCGTAAAGGGTGGAAAAAGCCTTCTCAACTCAAAATATTTCTTAGAAGTTGTTTGGATAGTAGCTTGAGATCCCAAAGATATGCTTCCACTTGTAAGATCAATAGTTCCTGTACCTATAGTTTCACAGCCCTTATCCGAACCTGAAGCTATTAGAGGTAATCCTTTTTTAATTCCTGTAAGAACTTCCACTTCAGAACTTATATATCCTAATTCTTCTCCTGGGTTTACCAGCTCCGGAAGCATTTCTCTATCTATTTGAAATATTTGCTTCTTAATATCATATTTTCCCGACCATTCTTGATTTTTGTAGTCAAAAGGTATATGTCCTATAGTTGATGCTTTGCTATCCTTCAACTTCCCTGTAAGCTTATAATTTAGATAAGTTGATAAAAGCACAATTTTTTTAGTTTTTTTCCATACTTCTTTTTCATTTTCTTCTACCCAGTGGGCTTTGCACTCTTTATTAAATTCTTCTGCTATTCTTTTAAACCTAACTATCCGGAGTAAAATATTAGCCCAAGGCTTCATTTTCTTAGGTTTTTCAGTTTTTCTTGTATCCATCCACATTATTACATTCCTGAGAGGTTGGTAATCTTTATCTAAAAAAACTACAGAATCCCTCTGTGTTGTAACAGATACTCCCATTACTTTATTAAATATCTCTGGTTTTTCATTTCTTGTTTTTTCAACCACATCAATAAGATATTTCCAAAACATCTCCGCATCCGCTTCTACCCAAGTATCTTTTTTTCTATAGTATTCTGGGAAAGTTTTTTTTATTTTAATTATTAAATTACCCTTACTATCAAAAATCAAACTTCTTATACTTTGAGTTCCACAATCTATAGTAAGTACGTATTTTTCTTTTATATTCATTTCATCACCAATCTTAAGAATTATTATATTATATCATTTTATTGTTTTTTTTTCATTTTTAACTCAAAAAATGGAACTTAATAACAACTAAGCTATCAAATTCCATTTTTAAAAATTTCTTAAACTAGAATTTTATTCTTCCCTTTTGTCTTCTTTTTCTTTGTAAAAATCTCTAACCTTATCTCTTCCCATGTCTTCTTCATCCAATACTTCTGCAACCTCTGACTTATCAGGGAGAATGATCCACATTAAAATATACACCCCAAGTCCAAATCCATAAAACCAAGCAACCACAAACCATAAAATTCTTACTAAAGTAGGATCTATATCAAAATACTCTGCTACCCCTTGACAAACTCCTGCAATTTTTTTCTTAGATGGGTTTTTATAAAGTTTTTTCGCCATTTTTTTCACCTCTTAATTTATTCTGTATTATATTTATTCTATATTATATTTATACTATATTAATATTAATCTAATATTAATCAAATATTAGAAATTAATTAATTTTCTTTTATAAGTTCACTTTTAATAAAATATTCCTTTCTTAGTCGATAATAAGACTCTGTATATTTTTTATTATACTTTAAAATACTTATTTATATTTTTCTATTGAATATATTATAACATATGGAAAAGAATTTTTAAAAATAAAAAAACAACATATATTTATATATGCTGCTTTCTATTCTTATTAGTTTCTATATTGTGTTCCTATATATGCCGATGGATTTTGAGTAACACCGTATTTTCTTACTTCAAAATGCACATGAGGACCCGTGCTATATCCTGTATTTCCTACAGCTGCTATTGTTTTTCCTTGGTAAACTTTTTCTCCAACACTTACATATATTTTAGAACAGTGAGCATATCTAGTTGTAAAACCCCCACCGTGATCGATTTCTACTAAATATCCATAATCTCCATACCATCCTGCATATATTACTTCCCCTCCATCAGCTGCTTTAATAGGCGTACCTGTGGGTGAAGCTATATCTATACCGTGGTGAAACCCTGACCATCTAGGTCCATATCTTGATGATATGTATCCCGTTGCTAGCGGATTATTAAAGTATCCTGTACCCTTTTTAGGTGGCGGCTCTTTTGAACCATTATACAATATTTCTGTTACAGGTTCTTCCATAGTCTTTTCTTCAATTATATTTCTACTTATTTCTACACCGTTTTCTTTTATTATTTCAGCCTTAACTTCTACTACCCCGTATTCACCATTTCGTTTTGTCTGGTACTCATCATTATACAACCAAGAAACCTTTTCGTATTCCGTTTCATAGGATACTTTTTTTTCATAAACTGCTACTTCTTTTGTTTTTACTCCTATGTAAGGCTTTGGTATTACTAGGCTTAACTCATCGCCAGGATGTATCAAGTTTGAATTTACATTCGGATTAGCAGTGATTAAATCTGAAACTGATATATTATATTTGTCTGAAATAGTCCAGTAGTTTTCTCCTTTTTCAACAATGTGAGTTTTTTCCACTGTTGTTCCTTTTTGAACGTAGTATAACAATTCGTCGTAATTATCTAGTTCTTCTTTTGGTTCTTGCACTTCTTTAATCCTCACATCTTGAGCTATTTCGATTTCTACAGTATCAGAATCCTTAGTCATCTCGTAATATGGCTTTTTAATGTCTTCTATTAACTGATCTGCCAAATCTTTGGACGGTAAGGTACCAATAATTTCTCCATCTACTTCTATTCCATAAGCCACAATTTCGTATTCCAATTTACTTCTAATATCATTAAGAACAGTATTTTTACTGGTAAGTTCTTCATCCTCAGCATGAGAATCTACTAAATCTATATCATTTAGGATTTTTACATCCATACCTTCCCTGTGCTGCAGGCTTTCTCTAATACGAATTAAAATATCGCTATATACTTCCTCGCTTCTTAACTCTCCTATATATTCTCCATCAATATATATTTCTTTAGATCTAGTCTCTTTTTCATGAAGTGCCTGTGCCTGGGCTTGCAAATATCTAATATTATGAACATGAGAAATACTCAACACTATAATTGTCACTAGTAATAGCGCTGAAATTCTTCTAAAATATAGATTATTAAATATTTTATTATTTTCAAAGAAATCTGCTGGCAATCTTTTCATAGGCTATCTCCACTCTTTTTTTCATATACTTTATTAATTTAACCACTTGGTTAAATTAAAAGGTCATTTTTTTTCAGACCACATCTATTATTATAATATCTACAGCAAAAATTATCAAATTTATTTTAGTATTAATTACAATTTAAAAATTGCAACATTAAATGCACGCTTTTCTTAATAATATATTCCATAATATAATGTTTTTTTAATTGATTAAATTATATACTATAATATGTTATAATAAAAAAAATGATTTTAATACAAGGACTGATAATATGAGTTTTTATAAAGAAAAACAGAAAATGGATTTAGGAAACACTAATTTTGAAAATATTTTCATAAACGACTTTATGCCCCAAGCTAAAGGTCTTTTCGTAAAGGTATATATTCTAGGATACAAATATTCACAAGATGTAGAAGATGAATTTAGCAATATATCTATTTCTAAAAACCTTAACATATCTGAAGAAAAAATAGATGAAGCTTGGTCTTACTGGGAAGAACAAGGTATTATAAGAAAACACTACAGCAATACCGGCAGATATGATATCGAATTCTTAAACCTTAAGCAACTATATGTAGAAAAAGTTTACAAATCTAATTCAAATACAAAAGAAGTAACATTTAATGACCTGGTAGCATCAAATAAAAAGGAATCTACCAAAGAGATGTTCCAAGAATTAAGAAAAACCCTTGGAAGAGAACTAACCTTTAACGAAAAAAGAAAAGTTTTATCTTGGAAAGAAAAATATTCCTTCAATAATATTATTATAATTCAAGGATTTATATTCTGCATTGAACGTAAAAAAGTTAAAAGCTTAAAATATATAGAATCCGTCTTGTCTTCCTGGTATGACAGTAACATAGAAACCATTGAAGATCTTGGTGATTATTTTGAAAAGCAGTCGGAAATTTACGGATATTACAAAAAAATCAAAAGCTCTCTAGGCTTTTCCGGTAGACAATTAACCAAAAGTGAAATGGATATAATTGATAAGTGGTTTTTTGAATGGGATTTTTCTATAGATATGGTCTTAAAGGCATTGGAAAATTCAAGCAAAATACCTAATCCAAATATTAATTATTTTAATTCTATACTAAATGATTGGCATAAAAAGGGATATAAAAAAGTAGAAGATATCAAAGATAGAAAAAGATCTAATTATAAAGGTAAAAAGACCAAAAAAACAGATTTTGATAATTTCGAACAAAGATACGAAAATTATACGCCGGAAGAACTTGATAAAATAGCGAGAAGAAAGTTTAATAATACAAATCAGGAGTAGGTTAATATTATGAACAATGAAATAATAAGAGACATTTTAAAAAATTTCGATAAAAAAAGATTGAAAAGCAAATCAGATTTAGAATACAGGAAAAACGAACTATATGAAATGGTCCCAACCTTAAAAAGAATCGATAAAGAAATTTCTTTAATAAGTATTAAAATATCTAAGTATACCTTCAGCAAACCGGAAGATTACAAAACAAAAATTTCAAATTTAAAAGAAGACTTGGAAAATTTAAAGAAAAAAAGAAAAAGTATTTACAAAGAAAAAAATATACCTATGGATTATCTCCATGCCTCTTTTGAATGTGAAATATGCAATGATACTGGCTATCTTCAAAATGGAGAAAGGTGTATTTGTTTTAAACAGGAAATAATTAATCAACTTTATAAAATGTCTAATATGGAACACATGCTAAAAAAAGAAAATTTTGATACCTTTGATATTGATATTTTCAGCAGCAATATTTATCCTGGTGAAAAACTTTCTCCTAAAGAAAATATGAAAAATATTTATAAAGAAAGTAAAAAATTTAGTCTAAATTTTCATAAAACAAAGGATAATCTTCTTTTTTACGGAGGTACAGGACTAGGAAAAACTTTTATGTGCAATTGCATAGCTAAAGAACTAATTGAAGAGGGCTATACTGTAGTTTACCAAACTTCTTTTAAAATGTTTGAAGTTATAAGCAACTATAAATTTAGAAATAAAACTAATGACGAAATGGATAAAATCAACTATCAACTTCTTTTTGATTCTGATTTATTAATAATAGATGATCTAGGAACCGAATCAAATAACTCTTTTACAAAAACAGAACTATTTAATATAATTAATTCTAGATTAATCTCAGGCAAAAATACTATCGTTTCTACTAATCTTCCCATTGAAAATTTAGGTAGAAATTACACAGATAGGATTGTATCCAGAGTTCTAAATAATTATATAGGTTGTAAATTTTACGGTAAAGATTTAAGATGGGAAAAATAATTTTTTTAGAGGTGCTAGTATGATGTATTTAACTATAAATGAAATCATATTGAGAATATTTGTTGGTTTTATACTAAGCGGTATTATAGGTATAGAGCGAGAAGGCATTAATAGACCTGCTGGACTGAGAACTCATATTTTAGTGGGTACCGGCTCTACATTAATAATGATTACAGGTATATTTCTTGCCGAGACTTATCCAGATACCGACGCAGCTCGTTTAGGAGCTCAAGTAGTAAGCGGTATTGGTTTTTTAGGTGCCGGTACTATAATCAAAGAAGGTGTCAGTGTAAGAGGCCTTACCACCGCTGCTAGTTTATGGGCAACTGCAGGTATTGGATTAGCCTGTGGAGCAGGATTTTTACTACCTGCTGTATTTACTACAGCAATAGTAATGTTTTCTCTTATATTCTTTCAAAAATTGAATCGCGTATTAACTAGTAGGCGACATGAAATTAGAATTAATGTCCTCTGTACAAATGAACCTGGACAAATAGGAGCAATAGGAACTTACTTAGGAAATGAAAACGTACAAATTAAACAAATTTCCATTCACGATGAACAAGAAAAATCTCTTCGCTTAAAAATAGTAGTCCGACTTCCTGTCACTACAACACCCGTAGATATAATTGAAGGACTTCAAACTGTAGATGGTATAAAAGAAATAGAATCATAAAAATACGCCAAAACTTAGTTTTCACACTAATTTTTGGCGCTCTTTTTTTATCCATTTAAAAGAAGTTCATTAATTGGTCTTCCTGGTGGTACTATTGGATATACAGACTCATTACTATCTATCAAACATTCTATAAAAATCGCTTCTTTTAAATTCTTCGTATCATCTAAAACTTGATTTAACTTCTCTATTGATTTTACCTTAAACCCTTTTATTCCATAGGCATCCATTAATTTAACATTATCCACAAAATCAAAGGTATCCGTTTCAGAGTACCTGCTGTTACTGAACATTCTCTGCCACTGCCTTACCATTCCTAAAGAGTGATTATTCATCATTATCATACGTATAGGTAGTTTGTATTTTGATAGTGTCAATAGTTCAATAGAATTCATTCTGAAACTACCATCTCCAGTAATTAAAACTACATCTTTATTGGGATTTCCAACCTGGGCTCCTATTGCAGCTCCAAGTCCGTAACCCATAGTACCTAAACCACCAGATGTAACAAACTCATTTGATTTTTTGAATTTCCAAAACTGTCCCGTCCACATTTGATGCTGACCAACATCTGTAGCTACTACAGTATCTTCTTTAAAATATTCATTTACTGTTTCAAGTATATTTTTAGGAACAAACTCATCTTTTTCAGGATCATCAATCTTCTCTTTTAGTATAGATTCAAGCCACTCTTTTCTCGAATTTTTTTCTACTTTTTCACATAGAAGCTCTAGTATGCTTTTCATATCTCCAATTAAAGGAACACAGTCTTTTGTGTTTTTATCAATCTCTGTATCATCAATATCTATGTGTATTATTTTTGCTTTAGGAGCAAATTCATCCGGCTTACCGATAACTCTATCGCTGAATCTTGCACCAATTGCTATAATAAGATCACTTTCTGTAACAGCTAAATTAGTCTCTCTATGTCCGTGCATACCCACTAGACCTAAAGATAATCTATGGTCTCTTGGCATAGTTCCAAAACCCATAAAGGAATTAGCTGTAGGAATATCATTTTTTTCAACAAACTTTTGTAGTAAGCTATCATTTTTTGAAATTCTTACTCCTCCACCAGCATATACAACCGGCCTTTTAGAAGCGTTGATTAACTTAGCAGCTCTTTCAATTAAATCCATTGAAGGAATTATTTCTTCTTCCTTGTAGTTAAGTTTATCTTTTTTTACATATTCTGTTTCAGCTAAAAAAACATCCTTTGGTACATCAATAAGTACTGGTCCCGGTCTTCCTTCAGCAGCTATATACATAGCTTCATTTACAACTTGAGCCAAATTTTCAACATTCCTTACCAAATAGTTGTGTTTTGTGATAGGTAAAGTAACTCCTGTAATGTCAACTTCTTGAAAAGAGTCCTTTCCTAAAAGCATATTTGGTACCTGACCTGTAATCACAACTATGGGAACCGAATCCATATAAGCATTGGCAATTCCTGTAACTGTATTTGTAGCACCTGGACCTGAAGTTGCAATAGCAACTCCTACCTTTCCCGTAGTTCGAGCATAAGCATCTGCTGCATGTACCATATGTTGTTCATGGGCAGTTCTTATATGTTTAAAGCTATCCCTTTCATCGTATAGAGCATCGTATAAAGGTATTACCGCTCCTCCGGGATATCCAAACAAAGTATTTACATTATTTTCTTTTAAAGTCTCTAATATAATTCTAGATCCAGATAATTTCATGATTTCTCCTTTCAAAAACATTTAAAACTAAATTTAAGAAAAAAACATACAAAGTATGATTCTTTCGTAAAATTAAGAGGGTAGAAAACTACCCTCCTTTATTACTTACATATAGCTCCGGTAGATGCTGAAGTTACCAACTTGGCATATTTGCCTAAATATCCCTTGTATTTAGTTTCTTTAATCTTTGTTTTCTTTCTTCTTTCTTCAAATTCTTTATCAGAAATAAGAACATTTAATTTTCCTTCTATAATATTTATATCTACCACGTCCCCATCTTTTATGTAAGCTATAGGTCCGAGCTCACAAGCCTCTGGAGATACGTGACCTATTGCTGCACCTCTAGAACCTCCTGAAAATCTACCATCTGTTATCAATGATACCTTATCATCCAGACCCATTCCTGAAAGTGCAGATGTTGGCGTAAGCATTTCTCTCATTCCAGGACCACCTTTTGGTCCTTCATACCTTATCACTACACAATCTCCAGCTTTAATACTGCCTCCTAAAATAGCTTCAACTGCTTCTTCTTCTGATTCAAAAACCTTTGCTGTAGTTTTAACTTTAAGCATTTTATCATCTACAGCTGATTTTTTAATTACAGCTCCATCAGGGGCTAAATTACCATACATAACCTGTATTCCCCCAGTTTTTGAATAGGGCTTTTCAACAGATGCAATTATCTTATCACCCTTTTTAATAGCCTTAGATATTTTTTCTCCAACAGTTCCAGCTACAGTAATTATATCTTTATTAATCAAATCTTTTTTATCAAGTTCTTTCATCACAGCAGATATTCCACCAGCTGCATCCAAGTCTTCTATATGATATGGTCCTGCCGGACTTAACCTGCATAAGTTAGGAGTTACCTTGCTTATTTGGTTTATAATATCAAGATCCATTTTTACACCAGCTTCGTAGGCTATAGCTGTAAGATGAAGTACTGTGTTTGTAGAACATCCTAATGCCATATCTACAGTTAAAGCATTTTTAAATGCTTCTTCTGTTAAAATATCTCTAGGTTTTATATCCTTTTCAACAAGTTCCATTATTTTCATTCCAGACTTTTTAGCAAGTCTTTTACGTTCAGAAAACACTGCTGGTATAGTTCCATTTCCCGGTAATGCTATACCTAAGGCTTCACTCATACAATTCATGGAATTAGCCGTAAACATTCCAGAACAAGATCCACAAGTAGGGCAAGCTGAATTTTCTAATTCTCCTAGTTCTTTTCTAGTCATTTTATTGTTTGTAACTGAGCCAATTCCTTCAAAAACACTTATTAGATCCACATGTTTATCATTATATCTTCCAGATAACATAGGTCCACCACTAGCAATAATAGCGGGTATGTTTAATCTGGCTGCAGCCATCATTGATCCTGGAACATTCTTGTCACAGTTCGGTATTATGACTAAGCCATCAAGTCCGTGAGCCAAAGCCATAGTCTCAATACTATCAGCTATTAATTCTCTACTAGCTAAAGAATATTTCATACCTTCATGATTCATTGCAATGCCGTCGCAAACTGCTATGGCAGGGAATTCAAGCGGAGTCCCTCCAGCCATTAAAACTCCCTTTTTAACAGCTTCAGTAATATCATTTAATCCTACATGTCCAGGTACTATTTCATTAAAAGAATTTACTACACCTATTAAAGGTCTTTCAATTTCTTCATCAGTTAATCCTGATGCTTTAAACAAAGATCTATGAGGTGCTTTTGTCAATCCTTCTTTAACTAATTTGCTACCCATTCCCTACTCCTTTTCAATCCAACTCATCATATCTCTAAGTTTTTTACCTGTACCAGTTAATTTATGCTCAAGCTCCTTATTTTTAATTGCATTAAATTCAGGTCTTCCAGCTTGGTTTTCAAGAATCCATTTTCTTGCAAATTTTCCTTCTTGAATTTCTGTTAAAATCTTTTTCATTTCTTTTCTTGTATCTTCGTTTACGATTCTAGTACCGGTCATATAATCACCATATTCGGCAGTATCACTTATACTATATCTCATATTCTCTAGTCCACCTTCATAAAGAAGATCTACTATTAGCTTCATCTCATGTAAACATTCAAAATATGCTATTTCTGGTTGATATCCTGCATCTGTCAAGGTATCAAATCCCGCTTTTATAAGTTCTGACACTCCACCACAAAGTACCGCTTGTTCTCCGAATAAGTCAGTTTCTGTTTCTTCCTTAAAAGTTGTTTCAATAGCACCAGCTCTAGTTCCACCAATACCTCTTGCATAAGCTAAAGCAAGTTCTTTACACTTATTTGTATAATCCTGCTCTACTGCTATAAGTACAGGTACTCCCTGTCCTTCTTTATATACTCTTCTAACTATATGTCCCGGTCCTTTTGGAGCAACCATAAATACATCCACATTTTTTGGTGGTACAATTTGATTAAAGACTATGTTAAAACCATGAGCAAATACCAATGCATTACCTTCTTCTAAATTTGCTTCGATACTTTCTTCATATATTTTCTTTTGTTTTTCATCTGGAACTAAAACCATAACTAAATCTGCTGCTTTACTCGCTTCAGCTACTGTTTTAACTTCTAAACCATCATTCTTTACTTTGTCCCAGGATTTGCTTCCTTCATAAAGCCCTACTACTACATTAACTCCAGACTCTTTTAAGTTTAAGGCATGTGCATGTCCCTGACTACCGTAACCAATGACAGCTACCGTCTTTCCTTCAATCATTCCAAAATCAACATCCTTATCATAATACATTTTTCCCATAATTTCCTCCTAATATTGTTTTTAAATTGTTATCGATTGTACATTGTATGCATTTTAACTCTATATATATATTAAGTCAATAGTTAATTGATTTTTATACTTCTTCTACATCGTAAACATCAATAAGCTTTTTCATTTGAAGAACGGCTCTATTAAAGTTAGCTACAGGATGATTATCATCTACTGTAAGAACGAGTCTCGCCTTGTTTTGTCCCATTTCTTCCATTGAAAATTCTTTTACGCAGAAATTCTTTCTTCTCAAAGTTGTAAGAACTCTTACTGTTGAATCCATTCCATTGGAAACCTTAAAACTTACTTTTTTAGTCATTTTTATCCTCCTTTTATTATAAACATAAAAAAAACCTTTCATCTCTATATACATCTCAAAGATATATATAGGGACGAAAGGTCTTTCGCGGTACCACCCTAGTTTGCGATAATAAAAAATCGCCTTATTCAGATCGAAAGAATTAAATTCTTTGAACCCTAGCTTTATATCGTAAGCACCCGTC
>Ga0209947_1001010_pt1 | contig 17115 bp, 15 predicted proteins | sample SalPonR2_B_D2_MG_FD_185706 | JGI IMG/M metagenome (GOLD analysis project Ga0209947, IMG submission 185706) | Salt pond soil microbial communities from South San Francisco under conditions of wetland restoration - Salt Pond MetaG R2_B_D2_MG... ... | reverse complement strand
GGCGCGGTACCGGCCGGGCGACGCGGTCGTGAAGCTGGACCTCGCGGTCGAGGGGGGCGTGCCGTGGAGCGATCCCGCCTGCGGCGAGGCGGGAACGGTGCACCTGGGCGGATCGTACGAGCAGATCGCGGAGGCGGAGGCCGCCACGGCGGCGGGCCGCATTCCAGAGGCGCCGTACGTGCTGCTGGCGCAGGCCGGCAGGTTCGATCGGTCGCGGTGCCGGGAGGAGCTGGAGCCGGTGTGGGCGTACGCGCACCTGCCGCGGCGGCACGCGGGCGACGCGGAGGCGGTGGCCACCTTGGCGCAGCGCATCCGTGCGCAGATCGAGCGCTCGGCGCCGGGAACCACGGCGCGTACGCGCGCGGTGCGCATCTGGGGGCCGGCCGAGCTGGCGGCCGACAACCCGAACTTGGCCGGGGGCGACATCTCGTCCGGCGCCGCGACGCTGGTGCAGCTCCTGGCGCGTCCGGTGCTGTCGCCCGCGCCGTACGCGACGCCGCTGGCGGGCATCTACCTCTGCTCGGCCGCGACGCCTCCCGGTCCGGGCGTGCACGGCATGTCCGGGTTCCGGGCGGCGCAGCTCGTCGCGCGTCGGGAGTTCGGGATCGACGTGGCGCTACCGGATGCGGGACGCGCCTCGGGCTAGGCGGGCAGGCCGCGCTCGAGCAAGTGCACGACCATGAGACCGTGCTCCACGTCGAACCAGCAGCGCTGGATCCAGACCGATTGCGGGTCGCCGCCGTCCGTTCGTACGCGCACCTCGCCGCGGGCGCCGTGGCGCATCAGATCGGCCAGCAGGCTCGGGGACATCTCGCCCAGCCAGACCAGGGTGCGGTCGTCCTCACGGACGAGCTCGCCTTCGTGATCCGCCAAACGGGCGGGCGTGCGGACCTTGGGCTCGTTCACGGGGTCACCCTAGCGGAGTCGCGCGTCGCCGGCGCGATCGACTGGGCATCTGCCCAGAGGTGGGCTACCTTGGAAGGGTGCCGATCCCGGATCCGAGCGACATCCTGGCACGGGCGGACGCGATGTCGTCCGCCGCCGATCGGCTTCGGCCCGGCCCGGACGAGGACCCGGCCCCCTACCTGCTGCTGCGCGCCCTCGCGACGGAGCTGACCCTGAAAGCGCTGCTCTCCGCCACGAAAGGGCGCTACCCCAGGGTGCACAGCCTCCGCGCGCTGCTGGGCGACCTTCCTTCGGACGATCGTCTCCGGCTGGACCGGCTGCACCGCACGCTCTACCGCGCCCATCATCCCCGTGCCGAGGACGCCGAGGCGGACACCGCGCTCGAGCGGATCGCGGACGCGGCGGGCGACGCGTTCCAGGCGGCCCGCTACCCGTTCGACCACGACCTGCGGGACGTTCCCGATCCCGAGCCGCTCCGCCAGGTGGCGCGCGGACTGGCGCTTCAGGCGCTCGCGGAGCGCCGCCCCGCAGACCGACCGGAAGCGGACCGAGCGGGCGCGAACCGACGGCGGCGGCGTCGCTGACGCGACGCTCGCCGCGACTCAGCCCGAGGTGGAGCGTCCGTCCCTGGCCGCCCACAGCAGCCCGCGCGAGATCATCTCCCCCACCTCGGGAATGGAGAACTCGTCGATGGCGTGCCCGACGGAGCAGTAGAAGACGCGGCCCCGCCCCCAGCGCTTGACGTACGTGACCGGCATCACGACGCCCGTGAGCCAGGGCAGGTGCTCGCCGCTGAACGTCGTGGTGGCCAGCACCTCGATCGCCGGGTCGACGTGCAGGTAGTACTGCTCCGAGCGGACCTCGAACGGCGTCAGCCCGGCGACGATCTCGTGGTCCGAGACGGGGTCGACGCGGTAGGTCACGAAGTCGTCCTCGGGCACCGGGCGGTCGGGCCAGCCGGGTGGATGGGCGACGAACTGGCTGCCGGCCAGGAACTTGAACGTCGGCCGATCGCGGAACGCGTCGCCCATGTGGCCGTGCCAGCCGGCGAGGCCCGTCCCGTTCGCGACGGCGCTCAGAAGCCCGTCCTCCTGGGCGCGATCCAGGTTTCCCAGCGCCGGGTCGTGCGCGCTGCCCATGCTGGACCAGAGCGGCACGATCAGGTCGGTCCGGGCCATCGCGGCCTCGTCGGTCAGTACGTCCAGCGACGTCGCTACGCGGACCTCGGCCCCGCGGGGCTCCAGCACGTCCCGGGTCCACTGCGCGAACGCGGTGGGCGCGTGGGCGGCCCAGCCTCCGCTCAGGATCAGCACGTTCATGACGCCCTTCCTTCCTCGCCGGACGATCTCAGGTGACGGGCCAGGGCGGCCATGTCGTCCTCGCCGTGCCCTGCCTGGACGGCGCTCCGCAGCTGCGCGAGCACCAGCCGCGCCTGAGCGGCCGGCGTTCCCGCGCGCTCCGCCTCGGCGACGAGAAGCGCCACGTCCTTCGCCGCGAGCCGCAGGGCGAACGACACCGGCGCGTCGGGTTCCAGGTACTGCGCGCGGCGGTACCCCAACATGGGCGCGCCCGCCGCGCTGTCGGCGAGAACGTCGTAGAACGTCGCTGCCTCCAGTCCCCCGGCCTCCGCCAGCGCCAGCGCCTCGGCGACCGACTGGTTCAGCGCGTGCAGCACCCCGTTCACGAGGAGCTTCGTGAGCGCGCCCCGGCCGGCTTCGCCCATGTGCACGACGGCGCGTCCCAGCCGCTCCAGCGTCGGGCGGGCCCGTTCCAGCCCTTCCGCGTCGCCGCCGACGAGCAGCACCAGCGTTCCCTGGCGCGCCGCGTCGACGCTTCCCGAGACGGGAGCGTCGAGGAACGCGGCGCCTCGCTGGGCCGCGACGGCCGCGATGCGGCGGACCGTGCCTGGGGCCAGCGTGCCGCTCTCGACCACGACGCCGGGCCGCGGCGTGGCGGCCAGCGTGCCGTCCGGACCCAGGTGCACCTCGTCCGCCGCGGCGTCGTCCGCCATCATCGACACCACGACGTCCGCTCCCGTGGCCGCGGCGGCCGGCGTCGCGGCCCGCTCGGCGACGCCCGGGTACCGCTCGACGAACGCCTGCGCCTTCGCGGGCGTACGGTTCCAGACGACGATCCGGTCCTCGCCGGCGGCGAGGCCGCCCGCCAACGCCTCGGCCATGGGGCGTCCCATCCGCCCCAATCCCAGGAACGCGATCCGCACTACGGCGCGGGCGCCGGGGCGGGCGCGGTCGCCGCCGCGCCGCCCTCCGGCTCGCTCGTCGCGGTCGCGCCGATGCTGCCGGCGATGAGCGCGTCCTCGGTGGCGTCCGCCGCATCCAGCTCGGCGGTGACGCGTCCCTCGTACATCGTGAGGATCCTGTCGCTGACGCCCAGCACCTCGGGCATCTCCGAGGAGATCACGATCACGGCGATCCCGTTCCGGGCAAGCTCGCGGATCAGGCGGTGGATCTCGCTCTTGCTGCCGACGTCGATGCCGCGGGTGGGCTCGTCCAGGATCAGCAGCCTGGGCTCGTGCGCCAGCCACTTCGCGATGACGATCTTCTGCTGGTTGCCGCCGGACAGGTTCTTGGCGGCCTGGGTCGGTCCCGGCGTCTTGATGTCCAGCCGGTCCTTGTAGGTGACGTAGAGCTGGTGCTCCTTGGCGGCGTCGACGAAGCCGTTCCAGGTCAGCTGGTCGATCTGGGGCAGGCTGAGGTTGTCGCGCACGCCCATCCCCAGTACGAGGCCCTGCACCTTGCGGTCCTCGGGCACCAGCGCGATCCCGGCGTTGACCGCGTCGGCGGGACTGGCGAGCACGCGCTGACCGCCGAACAGCCGGACGGCGCCCGCCGTCGCCTTGCGAAGGCCGAAGATCGTCTCGGCCAGCTCGGACCGTCCGGCCCCGATCAGGCCGTACAGGCCGACGACCTCGCCGGCGTGCACGCGCAGGTGGACGTCCTCGAAACAGCCGGGCACGGTGAGGCCGTCGACGTCGAGCACCTCGTCGCCGAGCTCTGAGGCCTCGCGCACCGCTCCTTCGTCGAGGTCGCGACCGATCATCAGGCGCGTCACCTCGGCCTCGTTCGTCTCGTCGGTGTACACGGTGCCGCGCTGACGCCCGTCCCGCAGCACGGTGATGCGGTCGCTCAGCTCGAAGATCTCGTCCATCCGGTGCGAGATGTAGATGATCGCGACGTTCTGCTCCTGGAGCCGCCGGATGTTCTTGAACAGGATGCGCTTCTCCTGCTCGGTCAGCGACGAGGTGGGCTCGTCGAACACGACGATGCGGGGATCGAACGCGAGGGCACGGGCGATCTCGACCATCTGCTGGTTCGCGATCGAGAGCGAGGAGAGCTGATCGCGAGCCGATACGGTGGACTCCAGGCGCTCCAGGATCGCGTCGGCGTCGGCCCGGAGCTTGCGCCAATCGACGCCCAGGCGCTTCGTGGGGAGACTTCCCAGGAAGATATTCTCGGCCACCGACAGGCCCGGCACCAACGACAGCTCCTGGTGCACGAGGAGGATGCCGAGGCGCTTCGCGTCCAGGGGCGCTCGGGGCGCGACGACCTGACCGTCGAGGTGGATCTCGCCGCTGTCCGGGGAATAGGTCCCGGCCAGCACCTTCATCAGCGTGGACTTGCCGGCGCCGTTCTCGCCGAGGAGCGCGTGCACCTCGCCGCGTCGGACGTCGAGGTCGACGTCGTCGAGCGCCTTCACGCCGGGAAACGTCTTGGTGATCCCGCGCAGGTAGAGGATCGTGTCGTCGAGCGCGACGCCGCTCGGTTCGCGGAAGCCGGGGCGGGGGGCTGCGTCCATGGTCGCTCCCTCGGTGCCCTCGGCGGAACGCGCGAACGCGTCCCGCCGAGGGCGTGGTGTCGAGACGGTCAGAAGACCGGCTTGGTGTAGTCGTCCATGTTCGCCTGCGTGATCTTGGGCGTGTCGAAGTAGTTCAGGAACGGCACGTCCTGTCCGTCGATCACGGCCAGCGCCGTGTCGAGCGCGTTGATCGCGTCGTCGACGGGCGACTGGTAGATCGAGCCCCAGTACTCGCCGCGCGCCATCGCCTCGTAGCCGACGGCGAAGTTCGTGGCGCCGACGAAGGTGATCTCCTCGCCGCGACCGGCGTCGAGGGCGGCGTTCAGAGCGCCGACGCCCATGTTGTCGTCGCCCGAGTAGACGCCGTCGATCTGGTCGTACTTGATGAGCAGGTTCTCCATCACGCGCTGCGCCTTCTCGCGGTTCCAGTCGGCGGGCTGGCTCTCGAGGACCTCGACATCGGGGCACACCTCGGCGAAGCGGTCCAGGAAGCCGTCGGAGCGCTCGATGGCGGTGGTGTAGCCGGGCTGGCCCTGGATGTTGACGACCTGGCCGGACTCGGCGAGGCCGCGCTCGGTCAGGCGGTCGCACATGATCTCGGCGGCGCGGTTCCCCTGCGTGATGTTGTCGGGGCCGGAGAACGAGGCGATGAAGTCGAAGCCGGCTTCGGCGATGTTCGAGTTCGTCACGACGACGGGAATGTCGGCCTGGAACGCCTGGCGGACGACGGGAACGACCGCCTGGCCGTTCGTGGGCCAGATGATGATCGCGTCGACGTCCTGCTGGATCAGGTCCTGCATCTGCGCGATCTGGCGCGCGACGTCGCCGCCCGCGTCCAGCACGACGGTCTCGACGCCGAGCTCGGCGGCGTAGTCGATGAACGCTTGCTCGTAGGTCGTCTGGTAGCTGTCGACGCCGACGTTGTTCTGGGTGATGCCGATGACCTGGGCCGCTGCGAACGAGGCGAGCAGGGCACCGGCCAGGATGGCGAGGATCGTCTTCTTCACGTGGATCTCCTTCGGGGTGGGGACGGACCGTCGATGGACGGCGCGGGGCGGGGGCGGTCGCTGCCGACTACATGGCGACCTCCCGACGCCGGGGCGGCGAGCCGGACCCCGGTCGGTGGCCGAACGGGGAGGTCGGGCGGCCGTTCATGCCCGTGCCCCGTCCCGGCCGGCTCCGGTCGTGCGCTTGTCGAGGATGAGGACCGCGATCAGCATCGCGCCGAGGATCACGAGCACCCAGTACGCCTGCACCTGCATCAGGTTCATGCCGTTGCGGAGGATCTGGATGCCGAGCACACCGCCCACGGTGCCGACGATGCTGCCGTGGCCGCCCGTGAGCTTGGTGCCGCCCAGCACGACGGCGGTGATGACCCACAGCTCGTAGACGGTGCCCATGTTCGGCGTCGACGCGCCCATCTGCGTCGAGAGCAGCAGTCCGGACAGGGCTGCCAGGGCGCCGAGCATCGTGAAGTTGATCAGCAGGTGCCGGCCGACGCGGACGCCGGCGTTCACCGCGGCGTCGCGGTTGCCGCCCACGGCATAGGTGTCGCGGCCGTGACGAGTGTTGGTGAGAACGACGTGCAGCACGATCGCGATCGCGACGAAGATCACCGCCAGCGTCGGCACCCCCGCGATCTGGGACATCCCGAAGTCGGCGTACGCGAAGTTCAGCGCGAAGTACGACTCCTGGTTCGTGTAGACGAAGACCAGGCCCCGGATCCCGAGCATCGCGCCCAGCGTCACGATGAACGAGTCGACGCCGGTCTTGTAGGTGATCAGGCCGTTCAGCCCGCCGAGCGCGGCGCCGACGGCCAACCCCAGCAGGGCGGCGGGAATCATGCCGAGCTGGCTCTGAAGTCCGACGGAGAGCGACGCTGCCAGCGCCATGATCGCCCCGACCGACAGGTCGATCTCGGCGTTGATCATCACGAACGTCATGCCCAGCGCGATGATCCCGATGAACGTCGACTGCAGCAGGATGTTGAGCAGGTTGCCGGTGCTGAAGAAGAACTCGCGCGTGCCGGGCATCAGGCTGAAGAACAGCAGCTCGGCGATCACGAACGCCCAGATGGGCTGGCGCGCCAGCGACCGGACCCAGGCGTTCAGACGGCTGCGCTCGGCGGTGGGCACGCTCGCGACCCGGCCGCTCATGCCGCCCACAACCGTCCGCGCTTGGACGCCACGTCCAGCCAGACGACGAGGATGATGACCAGCCAGGTGACCAGCCACTGCGCGTAGAACGGGAACCCCAGGAGCAGGAGCCCGTTGTTGATGAAGCCGAAGATGAGGATCCCGATCACGGTCTTCGCGATGCTGCCCGAGCCGCCCAGCAGGCTGGTGCCGCCCAGGATGATGCCGGCCAGCACCTGCAGCTCCCAGGTCTGCCCGACGGTGTTCTGCGAGCCCATCACCCGCGAGCCCAGGATGACGGCGCCGGCGAAGACGGCGAACGCGCTGATCAGATAGGTCGAGAACACGATCCGCGACGCACGCAGGCCGGAGTACGACGAGGCGATGCGGTTGCCGCCCACGGCGAACACCTTGCGCCCGAAGCCGGTCCGGTGGAGCACGATGCCCAGGACCACCGCCAGCCCCAGGAAGAGCACCACCGGCACGTTGATGTCGATGTTGCCCATGCTGATCAGACGGCCTCGGCCGAAGACCGCGAACCAGGTGTCGCTCTGGTTGGCGATGTCGACGTTCTTGCCGCCGCTGTAGAGCAGCGTGGCGCCTTGCAGCACCGACAGCATGCCCAGCGTGACGATCAGCGAGTTCAGCCTGAGGAAGCCGACCAGCGTGCCGTTCACCGCCCCGGCGATCAGCGTGACGACCAGGGTGACCAGGATCGCGGGAAGCGGTCCGATCTTGTCGTGCAGGTCGACGACCATCACGGTCGCGAGCGACAGCATCGAGCCGACCGAGAGATCGAGGTTCCCGCCGATCACCACGAACGTGACGCCCAGGGCGATCGTGCCCAGGATCGACACCTGGCGGATGACGGCGAGGATGTTCTCCGTGGTCGCGAACCGATCGATCGTGAACGACATCACGATCAACAGGAGCACGAACGCCACCAGGATCCCCTGGTCTCGAAGGATGCTTCGGAGCCGCTCGCGCCAGGATCCCGGCGATTGGACCTGCTGCACGTTTCCTCCTCGATCCGCGCGAGTCGCGCCGTTCGGGGTCGAACCCCGAGGGCGGGGATGCGACGGGATGGGCGGTCGCCGAGTGTCGTGGTCCAGTGGTCCAACGGTCATACCACTAGGTTCTCGCAATCGACCTTGCAGCTTCCGCGCCTTCGGTCGGGCCATCGGTCGAGCTTCCGGGGTCGTCCCCAGAAGCCCGCGATCGCATCGATTTCGGACGTTTTAGGGGTAGCACGACCCGCAAATCGTTGTCAAGAAGTCCGATCCGTGTACTCTTCGACCGGATTGCTCGTGAAAACATTCCCTTTAGCACGGTCTTCGTCGACGCCGCGCCTGGCGCCTTGACACCCCCTGAGCCGGGTGCTAGGTTCACCCCACGTTTTCGAAGAGGTATAGCGGTCATACCAATGGCTGGCGTCCCGACGCTCGGGGGACGGCGGCTTCCTGGCGCACGACGGCCCGTGGCCGCGGCGCGACCGGAAGGAGCGACGGTGCAGCAGAGGATTCGGAACCACCGCCTGTACGAGCAGGTCGTCGAGCGCATCAGCGCGCAGATCTTCGAGGGCGAGCTGCGCAAGGGCGATCAGCTTCCCAACGAGCGCACGCTGGCCGAGCAGTTCGGCGTCAGCCGGACCGTCATCCGCGAGGCGATGAAGACCCTCGCCAAGGACGGACTGGTCGAGGTGCGCACGGGTCAGGGGACGTTCGTGGTCGACGGCACCGCCGGGGCGCTCAAGAACTCGATCCAGACGCTGATGCGGATCGGGCAGGACGAGGACCGCCTCCGCGAGCTCGTCGAGCTTCGGGAGCTGCTCGAGCCAGGCGTCGCCGCCTTGGCCGCGCGCCGCGCCGACGCGGACGACCTCGAGCGCATGGAGGCGTCCATCCAGGAGATGAGCCGGGCGATGGGCGACGCCGACGCGTTCATCCGCGCCGACAACCGCTTCCACCAGCAGCTCGCCCGCGCCAGCCGCAACCGGCTGATCCCGCGCATCCTCGACTCGATCGTCGACCTGCTGCACGAGCTCCGGGGCGAGATCTTCGAGATCGAGGGCGGCCCCGAGCGCGGCCAGGCGCACCACCGCACGATCCTCGCCGCGGTCCGCGACCGCGACGCCACCGCCGCGAAACACGCCATGGACGACCACCTCGCCCAGGTCAAGCGCGACAGCGAGGCCGCCGTCCGCAAGCAGAAGCGCGCCCGCAACGCGCAGACGAAGGGGGACGAAGCGTGAGCGAAGCGTCCGCACGACACGACGCCGCCTCGGCCGGAGCGACGGGGCGCGAGGACTGGCTCCGCGCATACCGGCAGATGCAGCGCATCCGGGTGTTCGAGGAGCACGCCAACGACCTCTATCTCACCGCGCGCATGCCCGGCCTGACGCACATGTACACCGGCCAGGAGGCGGTGGCGGTCGGCGTGTGCGAGACGCTGCGCCGCGAGGACACGATCACCAGCACCCACCGCGGCCACGGCCACTGCGTCGCGAAGGGCGCCTCGCTGGACCGGATGTTCGCCGAGCTGCTCGGGCGCCGCGACGGCTACTGCCGTGGCAAGGGCGGGAGCATGCACATCGCCGACCAGGAGAACGGCAACCTGGGCGCCAACGCCATCGTCGGCGGCAGCGCCGGCATCGCCACCGGCTCCGCCCTGAGCGCCAAGCGGCGCGGCGACGGCGACGTCTCCGTCTGCTTCTTCGGCGAGGGCGCGCTGGGCCAAGGCCTGTTGTACGAAGTGATGAACATGGCGCAGCTCTGGAAGCTGCCGATCGTGTACGTGTGCGAGAACAACATGTACAACGAGTACACCCACTACGACGAGGTCACCGCCGGCGCGATCCTCGACCGCCCGCGCGCGTTCGGCATCCACGTCGAGCACGTCGACGGCCAGGACCTCCGCGCCGTCCGTGCCGCCGCCGCCGAGCTCGTGGGCCGCGCCCGCCGCGGCGAGGGACCGTCGTTCCTGCTGTGCGACACGTACCGCTACCACGGCCACCACGTCGGCGACATCGACCGCGCCTACTACCGCAGCAAGGACGAAGAGAAGTCGTGGCGCACGGAGCGCGATCCGATCACGCTGTTCACCGCGTGGCTCGTCGGCGAGCTCGACGTCGACCCGGCCGAGCTCGAGGCGATCGAGCGCGAGGTCCGCGACGAGGCCCAGGCCGCCGTGACCTTCGCCCTGGACGCGCCCTACCCCGACGAGAGCGAGGTCGACCAGCATGTCTACGCCTGACGTCGCCACCCGCACCCGCGTGATCAGCTTCTCGAAGGCGGTGAACGAGGCGCTGGCCGAGGAGATGCGCCGCGACGAGCGGGTGCTGATCCTGGGCGAGGACGTCGCCGAGGCCGGCACGCCGTTCAAGGTCCTCGCAGGTCTCGTCGAGGAGTTCGGCACCGACCGCGTGATCGACACGCCCATCTCCGAGCCCGGCTTCACCGGCATCGGGGTCGGCGCCGCGATGACCGGCCTCAGGCCGGTCGTGGACCTGATGTTCGGCGACTTCCTGACGCTGATCATGGATCAGCTCGTGAACCAGGCCGCCAAGATCCACTACATGTCCGGCGGCAAGCTCACCGTGCCGCTCACCGTCCGCACGACCCTCGGGGCCACCCGGCGCTCCGCCGCCCAGCACAGCCAGAGCCTGCACGCCTGGGTCAGCCACGTCCCCGGGCTGAAGGTCGCGCTCCCCTCCACGCCCGCCGACGCGAAAGGGCTCATGAAGACCGCGATCCGGGACGACAACCCGGTCGTGATCTTCGAGGACAAGCTGTCGTTCCAGGAGAAGGGCCCCGTCCCCGAGGACGACGAGCTGCTGATCCCGTTCGGCGTCGCCGACGTCAAGCGCGAGGGCCGCGACGTCACCCTGATCGCGACCAGCAGCATGGTGCAGGTGGCGCTGGCGGCGGCCGAGACGCTGGCCGCGGACGGCATCGAGGCCGAGGTGATCGACCCCCGCACCACCAGCCCCCTGGACGACGCCGCACTGATCGAGAGCGCCAAGCGCACCGGCCGCTGCATCGTGATCGACGAGGGGCACCGCCGCTACGGCGTGGGCGCCGAAATGGCGGCCGTCGTCGCCGACGGCGCGTTCTGGTGGCTGGACGGCCCGGTGCGCCGCCTCTCCGCGATGGACGTTCCCGTCCCGTTCTCGCCCGTCCTGGAAGACCTGACCGTCCCCACCGCGCCCGACGTGGTCGCGGAGGCGGTGGCCCTGATCCGTCCCTGACGAGACTCGCATCTCGCGAGCCTCGTCCCGAGCCTCGAGCCCTCTCTTAGGAGGAACGACATGGCCATCGCCACGCACGGAACGATGGGCGTCGACTGGGAACAGCGCATCGACTTCGACCGGCTCCGCACCGAACGCCTCGCGAAAGCGAAAGCGGTCCTGGCCGGCGCCGACGCCGGCGCGCTGCTGGTGTTCGACATGAACAACGTGCGCTACCTGACCGCGACCCACATCGGCACCTGGGCGCAGGACAAGGTGGCGCGCTTCGCGCTGCTTCCCGACGGCGACGAGCCGATCCTGTGGGACTTCGGCTCCGCCGCGAAGCACCACCAGCTCTACGCCCCCTGGCTGGACGGGCCCAAGCGCTCGCGGCCGGGCGTGTCGATGCTGCGCGGAACGCTCAGCCCCGAGATGGGCCGGGCCGAGAAGGTCGCCGGCTGGATCCACGACGAGCTGGAGCAGCGCGGCCTGCTGAACGATCCCGTCGCGATCGACATCGTCGAGCCGCCCGTGCTGTTCGCGCTGCAGAACCTGGGGATCACCGTCGTCGACGGTCAGCAGCTGATGCTCGAGGCCCGCAAGATCAAGACGGTCGACGAGATCTCGCTCCTCACCCACGCCGCGGGGATGGTGGACGCCTCGTACCAGCTGATCTACGAGCAGCTCAAGCCCGGCGTGCGCGAGAACGACATGGTCGGCCTGGTCAGCGACTTCCTCTACCGCAACGGCTCGGAGATGGTCGAGGGCGTCAACGCCATCAGCGGCGAGCGCTGCAACCCCCACCCGCACGTCGCCTCCGACCGCATGCTGCGGCCCGGCGACCCGGCCTACTTCGACATCCTGCACTCGTACATGGGCTACCGCACCTGCTACTACCGGACGTTCGTCGTGGGCAGCGCCAGCCAGGCGCAGGTGAACGCGTACGACAAGTGCCGCGACATCCTCGACGAGGCGATCTCCATGATCCGCCCGGGCGTCACCACCGCCGAGGTCGTCTCGATCTGGCCCAAAGCCCAGGAGTTCGGATTCAAAGACGAGGAGGCCGCCTTCGCGCTGCAGTACGGTCACGGCCTGGGCCTCAACATCTGGGAGAAGCCGATCTTCAGCCGGCTGTTCTCGCTGGATCACCCCGAGGTGATCGAGGAGGGGATGGTGTTCGCCCTCGAGACGTTCTGGCCCGCCGAGGACGGCTGGTCCGCCGCCCGGATCGAGGAGGAGCTGGTCGTCACCGCCGACGGCTGCGAGGTCATCAGCCGCTTCCCGGCCGAGCAGCTCATGGTCACCGGGCCGCGCTACATGACGGCGCTCGGGCCCCTGGCCCCGACCCGCGAGACCGAGTCGAACTACGACAATCCGCGCGTAAACCCCGCCGGCAAGCCGGGCGTCCCCGGCAAGCCGAAGCCCGCCGTGGCCGCGGACGACTGAGGGCGGGGCGGGGATGGCGAAGGACGTGATCATGCCGGTGCTCGGCATGAACCAGGACACGGCGCTGCTGGTCTCGTGGCTGGCCCAGGAGGGCGACGACGTCGTCGAGGGCGAGCCGCTCATGGAGGTCGAGACCGACAAGGCCGTCATGGAGCTCGACGCGCCCGCCAGCGGAACGCTGATCGACGTCACCGCCGCCGAGGGCGACGACGTCGTCGTCGGCAGCGTCATCGCGCGCATCCTCGCCGACGGGGAGGCGCGCGCGGCGCCCCAGGCGGCGGACGGCCCTGCAGCCTCGGCCGGTCCCTCCGCCTCCGCCGACACGGGCGCGACGACCGGGCAGACCGCACCGCCAGCTCGCACGGCGCCGACGGCGCAGGCCGCATCCGCCTCCCCCGCCGCGTCGCCGGCGCCCGTGGCGTCGCCCTCCGGCGACGGCTCGCCCCGTGCCGCCGCCTCGCCGCTGGCCCGCAGGACCGCGCGCGAGCGCGGCCTGGAGCTCGCGGCGATCACGGGCACCGGCCCGTTCGGCGCCGTGCTGCTCCGTGACCTGGCGGACGCCGCCGCTCGCGGAGCCATCGGTCCCGACGGCGAAGCGGACGAGGCCGACACGGCCGCGATCTCTGGCGAAGCCGCGACCGGTCGCGCCGAAGAAGTGGCACCCGGCCTTTCGCCCGACGTCTCGCCCGGCCTCGCGCCGGTCGGCGCCGCGAGCGCGGAGCTCGAACGCCGCACCGACGCGCGCGCGCTGACGACCCTCCTCGCAGCGTCCGGCGACCTGCCCCTCCACGCCGCGCTCGCGAAGTTCCTGGCCGCCGTCGTCCGCAGGCGCCTGGCGATCGATCCGAGCGACGGCGTCACCCTGCAGGTTCGCGGCCCGGACGGGCAGGCGACGGTGACGCACGCGGACCGGCGCAGCATGGTGGAGCTGGCCGAGCGGACCAGCGCGGCCGTAGGCGACGCTGCGACGTCCGACGCTGCGGCGCCCGACGCGGTCCTCGTCCACGCGGGCGACCTGCCGGTCGACGCGGTCCGGCCCGTCGCAGCCGCTCCGGTCTCGCTGGGCCTGGGCCGCCCCGCGGCGACCACCGAAGACCCGGCGCCGCTCACGCTCACGCTGCGCTACGACCCTTCGCGCGTCGACGACGCGACCGCCCTGACGATCCTGACCGACCTGGTTCGCCTGGTCGGCGATCCCGCCGCCCTGGCCGTGGCGTTCTGAGGCCGGGCGGAAGAGGAGGATGCCCATGAGCCCCGCTTCCCCATCCAGCGATCCGCCGCTCGGCCAGGTCGGACTGCTGGTCGCAGGCGAGGAGCGAACGTCCGGCGACGGCTACCTCACCGTGTCGCCCTACGACGGCTCGGCCGCCGCGCGCGCGTACCTGGGCGGACCCGCGGACGTCGAGGACGCCGTCGCCTCCGTCGCGCGCGGATTCGAGCAGACGCGCCGCATCCCCGCCTGGCGACGCTCCGAGATCCTGGCGACCGTCGCCGACGCGCTCGAGACCGAGGGCGAGCTGTTCGCCCAGGCGATCGCGCGGGAGGCCGGAAAGCCGATCGGGGCGGCCCGCGGCGAGGCGTCGCGGGCCGCGTTCACCTTCCGGGTCGCCTCCGAGGAGGCCAGGCGCATCGGCGGCGAGATCCTGCCGCTCGACTGGCTGCCCGGCATGGACGGCTCGCGTGCCGAGATCCGGTCGGTGCCGCTGGGACCCGTCTCGGCCATCACGCCGTTCAACTACCCCCTGAACCTCGTCGCCCACAAGCTGGCGCCCGCCATGGCCGCCGGCGATCCCGTCGTGCTCAGGCCCGACGCCCGCACGCCCACCTCGGCGGTGCTGCTGGGCCGCGCGATCCTGGCCGCAGGCTGGCCGGACGACGGCCTCGCGGTCGTCCCGACCGAGGTCGAGCACGCCGCGCCGTTCGTCGAGGACGACCGCATCGCGCTGTTCTCGTTCACCGGCTCGCCCCGCGTGGGCTGGATGCTCAAGAGCCGCGCCGGCCGCAAGCGCGTCACGCTGGAGCTCGGCGGCAACGCCGGCACGCTGGTGCATCACGACGCCGACCTGGACCGCGCCGTGGAGCGGATCGTCTGGGGCGGCTTCTCGTACAGCGGGCAGTCGTGCATCTCGGTGCAGCGCGTGTTCGTCCACGACGACGTGTACGACGCGTTCGCCGAGACCCTGGCCGCACGCGTCGGGGCGCTCGTGACCGGCGATCCGATGGACCCCGCCACCGACGTCGGACCGGTCATCGACCGCGCCTCGGCGGAACGGATCGAGACGTGGCTCCAGGAAGCCACGGACGCCGGAGCGACCGTCCTGGCCGGAGGCGAGGTCGACGGCACCGTCGTGCGCCCCACCGTCCTCGGCGACGTCGACGAGAAGCAGAAGGTCGTGTGCGAGGAGATCTTCGGCCCGGTCCTGTCGCTGCTCCGCTACCGCGACGCGGACGACGCCCTGGCGCGTCTGGACGACTCCGACTTCGGGCTGCAGGCGGGCCTGTTCACGAACGACCACGACCTGATCGAGCGCGCGTTCGAGCGCCTTCAGGTGGGCGGCCTCGTCGTCGGCGACGTGTCGACGTTCCGCGTCGACCACATGCCGTACGGCGGCGTGAAGGCCTCCGGCTTCGGTCGCGAGGGACTCAGGAGCGCGATCGAGGACATGACCGAACGGAAGCTCCTGATCCACAGGAAGTATCCGCCCGACACCCCGTAGAGCGCCGCGCACGTCCACCCGCACGTCCGTCCACCCGCACGTCCACTCGAACGTCCTAGCAAGGAAGGGAGATCCGCCATGGGTCGAGCCGAAGGAAAGGTCGTCGTCGTCACCGGAGCCGCGCAGGGCATGGGGCGCGCCATCGGCCACACGCTGGTGAAGGAGGGCGCCAAGGTCGTCTTCGCCGACATGAACGAAGCCGGCGCCAGCGAAGCCGCCCAGGCGGCTGCCGACGCGTTCGGCGGCGAGGCGTTCGGCATGGCGGTCGACGTCCGCAGCCGCGAGCAGACCGCCGCCGTGATCGCCGCCGCCGTGGACCGCTGGGGCCGTCTCGACGTGATGTTCAACAACGCCGGCGTGAACAAGCCGCAGCACTTCCTCGAGACCACGAAGGAGAACTGGGACTTCGTGATGGGCGTCAACGCCTGGGGCGTCATGGTCGGCATGCAGGAGGCCGCCAAGCAGATGATCCGCCAGGGCCGCCAGGGCGAGCTGGCCGGAAAGATCGTCAACACCGGCTCGATCGTCGGCAAGGCCGGCCTCGATCCGAACGTCGTGCCGTACAGCGTCAGCAAGTTCGGTGTCGCCGCCATGACGCAGATGGGCGCGCGCGAGTTCGCCAAGCACGACATCACCGTCAACAGCTTCGCCCCCGGCGTCGTCGACACGCCCCTGTGGGAGACGCTGGACGAGCAGTTGATGGAGCTGGGCGTGAGCGACAAGAAGGGCCAGGCGATGAAGGACTTCTCGGCCGGCATCCTCCGCGGCCGCCCCGCCACGCCCGCCGACATCGTGGGCGTCACGACCTACCTCGCCTCGCCCGAGTCGGACTACATGACGGGCCAGACGCTCATGATCGACGGGGGGATGGTCCTGACCTGAGGAACGATCGAACGCGGTGAGACGGCTACGGTCGGCAGGACGAGGATGGGCGTCCCGCCGACCGTGGCCGTTCGCTTCGAGACGGATGCACGAACCGTTCCACGACGCGACATCCGAACGGACTCGCTCGCGTCCTGGCCGGCGCCTCGTTCACGATGCGCGAAACCTCTCTTCGCACCCCGCACGCGTCGCATAGTGTTGCAAGGGACGCCCCCTCGTCCCGAAGGAGAGCATATGAATATGCGGTCCCTACATCGCCTCAAGCCGTTCGCGTTGGGTATCGTCGTCGCCCTGATCGTCGCTGCCTGCAGCAGCCCAGCAGAACCTACGCTCTACACGGTCTCCGTGACGGTCGGCGGCACCGGCGCAGGCTCGGTGAGCAGCACGCCGGCAGGGATCGACACGACCGTCGCTGACGGTAGTCAGGCCGAGTTCGAAGACGGCACGGTCGTGACGTTGACGGCCAGCGCGGCCGCGGGCTCGACCTTCTCTGGCTGGGGCGGGGCATGCGGCGCATTCGCTGGAACGAGCTGCGATGTCACGGTCGACGCCGCGAAAAGCGTCTCCGCGACCTTCGACGAGGTGCTCGGAACACTCGACCTCACCGTGACAGGCCTGCCTGGCGGGCTCGCTCCGTCGATCCAGGTGACGGGACCCGGCGGGTATGACGAGACGTTCACCAGCGACATCGCGGTGTCACTGCCGCCCGGCTCGTACACCGTGACGCCAGCCCCGGTCGCCGACCTGCCCGCGATCTACCGAGCCAGCGAGCGCCCGGTGTCTGTGGTCGCCGATGCGACTGCAAGCGTGAGCATCGTCTATGAGCGGCCTAGCGTCCTCTACTTCGAGAACTCCCCCAGCGCGTACATTCCCGCTGCGCTCGAGGCCAACGGCTTCGAGGTCAACGACGTCACGGCGACGGACCTCATCGCCGTGACGAACGAGCTGAACGCCGGCGGGTACGACCTGGCCGTGGTTCTGTTCCCGA
>Ga0209947_1001005_pt1 | contig 17175 bp, 17 predicted proteins | sample SalPonR2_B_D2_MG_FD_185706 | JGI IMG/M metagenome (GOLD analysis project Ga0209947, IMG submission 185706) | Salt pond soil microbial communities from South San Francisco under conditions of wetland restoration - Salt Pond MetaG R2_B_D2_MG... ... | reverse complement strand
CTATAAATGCAAAAAAATAGGATTGAGACTTGAATCTGGTAAAATATTTAAAAACGGATTTTCTTGGGGTATATCCAAGTATCCTGATGATGGGGAAAATATCGAGGATATTTATAAGGAAAGTGATAAGTTACTTTACAGTGTAAAAAGAAAAACTTTAAAAAGAAGAAAAACGGATGGCTGATTAGCTATCCGTTACTTATACCTTACTAAAAATATTGTGACCTTGCTATCATCATAGTAAACCTTTGCTTCATCAGTCATCATACCTACTAGAGTAAGCTCTGTATCCATATCGTAGTTTCCAGATAGCTCCCAGTAGTATTCTTCCATTTCTTCTTCCTTATCGTAGTTTAAATACTTTACAAGGTTATAAATTTCTTGGATTTTTTCTTTTTTATAATTACCTTCAAGGGTAATCAAAAATCCTTCTTCATTTTCTTCATAATCTATACTGATTTTTTTTGATCCAATAAAGAAAAGAAAATTTGTGATTTCGTCAATTATTTTCATTACTCTTTTTCTTTTATGTTTCATTAATCCTCATCCTTTCTAAAGGCTTCAAAAATCGGAAGTAAAAAACCAGCTACGATACCAGCTGCGAAGCCGTTATTATATAAATTCATTCCACCATGTAAAAATCCTACATTTAAAACTACAGAGGAATGTACAAAAGCTGCTATAGAACCGTAAATCCATCCAAATTCTCCAGCTATAGGTGTTAAGGCCGTACCAAATAAAGCTGCTAATTGAATAGAAGGTTCGTTGATACCCCAGGTTTTAGTGAGTGAACCAAAAGCAACCCCGATAAATATAGGAAGTATAGTTTTAGGAGTTTTACCAAAGGCTGAAAATCCTACTATAGTATAAATCCCGGCTAAAGTGGCTCCATTTAAATCTCCTCCAATAACAAGTAGATATGCAAGGGATAAAAGTCCTGCAAGTCCCATGTTTATTAAAGTAAAAGGAAGACCTTCTAATTTTACATAATCTGTTATCAATCTTCCTGAATATTTAAAAATGTTCTTATATTCTGATATTTTTCTTTCACTTAAATATATTCCCAGTAGTATAAATCCTAAGAAAATAATAGAGAGAAATATTGAAAGTTTAAAGTTATTACCTGTTGTCCATATAAATCTAGGTTCCGGTACAAAGCCGTAGGACCTTAAAATAGAAACGTATACTGTAGCTAGTAGACCTGAAGTAAAGCCTATATTATAAAGGTTAAAACCCTGATGAAAATTTAGCATAGATGTTGCTAAAGCCGGAAGTATAAAACCCATTAAAATTCCAGACAATATACCAAGAGGAATACTTATATTATAGGGTAGTAAACTACTAAACATAATTTCTGTAGCTACGGGAGCAAGAGCTGTTCCAAACAATGCAACTACAATATATTTTGAAAACTTATCCTTTTGATACCTCGAGTAAAGATAAACTCCAAATACTACAAACCAAACGTTTAGAAGATTTTTACCAAAAAGTGCAAAGCCTGAAATAGTTAATATTCCAGCTATTGTAACACCGTGTGCCCTATGTTTCATACGATAAAGCATAAACAAAAATATTAAAGTAAGTAATCCTGAGTTTACAAAGGATGCTCCTAAACCACCAATACCAAAATAGTCTGAAACCAGTGTATTAGGATTAGAAAGTATACTTTGTAAGCCTATGATTATATCTCTTGGAGAATCTTGAGTTAATCCAAATATTATTTGTATAAAACTAAAAGCTATTAGAACATAATATGTAGCATTTAATTTAAATTTCTTTTTTTCTTTTTTCATATATTTACTCCTTATTCTTAACATTTTACTTGATTTGTCTAGTAATTTCAATAAATAATATAATATAATAAAAAATCAATGAATTGAACCTCTATTAATGTTATAATATAAACACTAAGAAAGTAGGGAGATATAATGAATATAACATCAAAAAGTATTATTAAAAAATATATGCCCATCATAGTTCTTGCAATTTTTATAGGATTTTTATTTTTTAGAAATAATGCAGCAGCAAGGGTAGTTGCAATAATGAAACCCGTTCTAATTGCTTTTGCTATAGCATATGTATTAGATTCTGTTGTTAAATTTTTAGACATCAGAATAAAATTTAGCAGAAATTTTAGTATATTCTTCACTTATCTATTAATAATAGGACTAATTACAGTTTTAATTTCTTTTTTAGTTCCAATAATAATTCAAAACTTTAACAGTGTTTTTAATTTTGTAGTTAATGGAAATTTTGATTTTAATAATGTATTAGAAAATCTTAAAAATAATTCAGAAAGTCAAGTTTTAAGAAATTTTTTCGACTATATAACGAATTCTACTGGAGAAATAAACAGTGAGATATCAGAACAAATTATGAATGGACTTAAATATATTTCAGAATATGGTGCAGGATTTGTTAGAAATATAGGAGAAGGAATTCTTGCAGGATTTACGAGTTTTATAATATCAATCTATATGCTAATTGAAAAAGATGATTTATTAAACAAATGCAAAAAATTCACAAAAGCTTATTTTGAAGAGTATAGAGCAAATAAAATAATTTATACTTTTAACAAAGGTAATAAAATATTTAAAAGCTATTTTAATGGAAAAATACTTGATTCTTTTATAGTTGGAATAATAGTAATAATTTTATTTTGGATATTTGGTGTCCCATATGCTGCTTTAATGGGTGCAATATTAGGTTTTACAAATATGATACCTTATTTTGGACCTTTTTTCGGCTCTGTTCCTGTAATTATTGTGTCTTTATTTATAGATCCTCCCAAGGCATTGTTAGCTTTAATTATAGTACTAATCGTACAGCAGATAGACGGAAACTTTTTAGACCCTAAAATAGTTGGAAAAGCTATAGGAGTAAGTCCATTTTGGGTAATTACAGCTGTTACAGTAGGTGCGGTTGCAGCTGGTCCACTAGGTATGATATTAGGAGTACCTACTGTTGTTCTTATAAAAACTTTATTGGAGGAAGATATAGAGGAAAAACTTGAAAAAAAAGGTATAGAGATGGACTTGCCAGAAAAATCATAATATGGTACTTTTAAAAACATCTATATCTTCAAAATTTAGTCCACTGTAGCTTAGAGATATAATATAAGAAGATTCTTTTTTTTCTATAATTCTTATCAAAACATTTTTATCTTCAAATCTTTGTTTTAAAAGATTTGGGGATATTTTTGTTTTGATTTCCAATACTATATGAAGACCAGAATCTGCACTTAAAACTTTTATTTTATTTCCCTGGAAATATTTAATGTGTTCCTGAATGAGATTAATCTTTTTCTTATAAATTCTTTTTATTTTATTTATATGTTTTTGAAGATATCCTTCTTTAATATAAATTTCTAAAGCCATCTGTTCTATTTTTGACGATGTTTGGGTGTATCTGTGCTTGATTTGATTATATTTATGAAGTAAACGTACAGGTAAAATCATATAGCTAATACGTAAAGAGGGCAATAGTATTTTAGAAAAAGATCCAAGATATATAACTCTGTCATTTTTGTCTAGTCCTTGGAGGCAAGGTACAGGTTTGCTTTCATGACGAACTAAGCTATCGTAATCATCTTCTACTATAAAAGAATCTTCTTCTTCTGCCCAATTTAGAAGCTGAAGCCTTTTTTTTATAGGCATAAGACTTCCTGTAGGGAATTGATGAGATGGACTTACATAAGCTATATCAGCATTTGACTTGTAGAGCATTTTTGTATTTAAACCATCTTCTTTTACAGGAATTTCAGTGGTATTAAAGCTGTAGTCTTCAAAAATATATCTTGCTTTTTCATAACCAGGACTTTCTACAGCAGCTGTAGTATATTCATCTCTAATAATACCTGCAAGTATCCCTATTAAATATTGAACTCCAGCACCGATTACTACCTGTTCAGTTACAGAATTAGCACCTCTTGCTAAATTAGTGAATTCTGAGATTTCCCTTCTGAGTTCATATTCACCTTGATAATCAGAAGAACTGTATATATCTTTTTCTCTATTAAATAAAACTCTATTATATATCTTTTTCCAATCCTTTATTTCAAAAGTAGAATGATCTACATCTTCATTTTTAAAGTGTTTTTCTTCCATATCAATACCAATATTTTTAGCATTTGTTGAATTATCCTTTGTTTCAGATTTTATTTGAAAATCAGACAAATGGATTACATAATAGCCTCTTCGTGGCTTGTTTTCTATATAACCTTCAGTTACAAGTTGAAAATATGCATTTTCAATAGTAGTTTTGCTCAATTTTAGCATTTTAGAAGCTTTCCTAATAGATGGAAGTTTTTCGCCATCTTTAATATTATTTTTTATTATTTCTTCTTTCAAGTATTCGTAAAGCTGCATATAAATAGCAGCCTTTTTATCTTTATCAGCGTAAAAAGTTAAAAGCATACCTATCTCCAATCTGTACCGGTCAAAAAGTTAAAAACTGTATCTTTTAAAAGGTACAATAATATTATATCCTATAATTAGAAAAAAGAGAAGGAGAAATAATATGGCAAATTATAATACAAAACAACTCACAACTACAGCCTTAATGGCGGCAGTAGTATTTGTAGCTACTATGGTGGTAAAGATTCCAGTAGGGCAAGGTTATTTGAATTTTGGTGATGCTGCAGTATTTTTATCCGGCTTATTATTGGGTCCAGGATATGCATTTGCTTCAGCAGCAATAGGCTCTAGTTTGGCAGATATGATTGGATATCCTATATACATACCGGCTACTTTTTTACTAAAAGGATTAATGGCATTAATAATTTCAAGAGCTAAGGATAAAGGTACAAAAACAAAGGTAATATATATGGTAGTAGGAGGATTGATGATGGTCCTAGGATACTATTTATATGAAGCATTTATACTTTACGGTAATGTAATTTCACCTTTATATTATATACCTTTCAATATATTACAGTTTTCTGTAGGGATAGTTATAGCTCTGATACTCATAAAACCTTTAAAAAACAAACTAGAACTTTAAAATTAATTTTATGATATAATAAGTGTTGAGTAATCAACACTTATTTTATAGGAGTTAAAATGAAAATAATAATAGATGGAGATGCAACACCAAGAGAAGTTAGAAATATATGCGAAAGAGAAGGCGAAAAAATTAATATAGATATTTTAGTAGTTTGTAGTTACGACCACGATATTGATGGAAATTTTAAGGTTGTTAGAGTATCTAAAGGTAGAGACGCAGCAGATTTTAAAATAGTAGAACTATTTAAAAATGGAGATATATTAGTTACTCAAGACTTTGGATTAGCTAGTCTCGTTCTTAATAGAGCTAAAGCTATAATAAATCCTTCCGGATTTTTGTACACTCAAAACAACATAGACAATCTACTCCATAGTAGATATATGGGACAAAAGATAAGACGGGGTGGTGGAAAAACAAAAGGACCCTCAAAAAGAAAAGAGGAAGATAATATAAAATTTCAAACTATATTAGCTAAAATACTAGAAATATAATAGTTGAATAATTATAATATAATTGTATTAGAAATAAAAATATTATATAATAAAGAAAATAGTCAAAAGGAGGGAATGAAATGAGCGATTTTTTTGACAAACTAAAGAAGAACATAGATAAAGGGGTAAGTAAAGCAAGTAAAAAGTCTGCTGAAATAGCTGAAAAAACGAAACTTCAAACTCAAATAATGTCCTTGAAAAATGACAAAAAAAATGAAATCAATGATTTGGGTAAAGTAACCTATGAAATGCTAAGAGAAGATAATCTAGATGAAGAAATACTAAATCTCAAATTCGAATCTATTATGGAGATTGAGAAACAAATTAACGACAAAGAAGAGCAAAAAGAAAACATTGAAAAAGAAGAATTAGACGAAAAAACAGAAGAAGCTCAAGAGTTTGAAGAAACAGACCAAGCAGAATCAGATGAAATATTCTGTCCAAATTGTGGCGAAAAAAATTCTTCAGATGCAAAATTTTGTAAAAATTGTGGAACAAAACTTAATGATTAAGATAGTTGCTAAATATAAAACACCACAGCTTTTGCTGTGGTGTTTTATAAGTTCTAATATTATTTAAATTCACCGTTAGCATAAATATAATCTTCTTCAACAACATTACATAATATAATAATGTCACTTTCAGGAATTCTATATATTTCACCTAATATATTTGCTATGGACTTAATAATTTTTTGAATTAGTTCTTTTCCATTTCTTTTAGAAATTTTAATAGTAACAATAGGATTTTTGTCTTCTTTTCCTTTGAAAAATTTATCGTCATCAATAATATCTTTGATGATAATAATTCTTTCAATTTCTAATCCAGTATCCTGAGATATCTCTTGTGCTACATGATCTAAATCTAAAGTCATATTATTGTCATAGGTTTTAATATTAATAAATGGCATTATACCACCTCCTAAAAAATAATTATAATGTATTTTTGCATTTATTACAATAACCATATAGTTCAATTTTATCATCAGTAAAAACAAAACCATTTTTTTTTGCTATATGACAAAAGGTATCTGTAGGACAAAAATCAAAGGATACTGATTTGCCGCATTTTTTACATATTAGATGATGGTGGTGTTTTTTTGTTGTTCTAATTTTATATAGATTAGAATTATATTTTTGTATTTTACAAACTAAATTACTTTTTTCCAGGATGTTAAGATTTCTATATATAGTAGAAAGATCTAAATTTTTACCGCTTTTATTTATTTCTTCTTGTAGTTCTTCAACAGATAAAAACAAATCTAAATTTTTAAAAAAAGCCTCTAATAGAATCTTTCGCTGTTTAGTTAATTTATAATTTTTTTTTGATAATTCAAAATAAATATCTTCTAAACTCATAAAGCCCTCCAAAAATTTAGTTGAAATAATAAGATATATAACTTATAATTAAATTATAATATAAATGCAAATAATTTGCAATTAGGGGGTAATATGAAAAAAATAATAATACTAGTTATAATTATCAGTACAATTGCTGCTGGATGCAGTGGTAGTGAGACAGAGAATTTAGAAGAAAGCAATAATAAATTAAATGTAATAGTTTCAATAGAACCTCAGAGAACTTTCGTGAAAAAAGTTACTGGTGAACTAGCCGATATTAATGTGGTTATTCCAGAAGGCTACAGCCCCGCAAACTATCAACCAAGTCCTAAGGAGATTCAGAACATAAGCAGTGGAGAAGTTTATTTCTCTATAGGAGTAGAAAGCGAAAAATCTTTTATACTGCCAAAATTGGAAGACTTAAATAAAGAAATTGAATTTATAGATTTGCAGAAAAAGGTAATGGAAAAATACGAGGCTCTTCATATAGATGAGGATGATAATGATCACGATCATGATCATGAAGAAGGGGAAATAGATCCTCATATTTGGTTATCGCCTAAAAGAGTAGTTACAATAGTTGAAGTTGTAAGAGATTATATGATAGAGAATGATGAAGTCAATAAGGAAGAGTATAATGAAAATGCAAAAAAATATATACAAGAACTCAATAAGCTCAATGAGGATTTAGTAGATACTTTTAAAGAATTAGAAACTAAGGCATTTATTATCTATCATCCTGCTTTTAGCTATTTTGCTTCAGATTACGGTCTGCAGATGGTTACTATTGAAGAAGATGGAAAAGAAGCAACTGCTAAAAGGATTCAAAAGGTAGTGGACTTTGCTATAGAAAATGATATTAAAGTTGTTTTTTATCAAAATGAATTTGATAGTAGTCAAGCTAATATTATAGCTAATGAAATAGATGGAGAAGTAGTGGAGGTAGCTCCCCTTTCAGGAAACTATATTGAAAATATGTACCAAATCAGAGATAAGTTTGCAGAAGTATTAGAGTAGGTGGTAAAAATGTATGATATAGAAATAAGTGATTTAAAGGTTAATTATGGTGATTTAGTGGCCTTAAAGGATATAAATCTTAAAGTAAGAAATAAATCTTTTTTAGGAATTATCGGTCCTAATGGTGGAGGAAAAACTACCTTGTTTAAGGTTGTTTTAGGATTAATAAAACCTGAAAGAGGGACTGTAAAAATCAGAAAAAATATTAAAATAGGATATGTACCTCAAAGCACAAATTTTGATAATAACTTTCCTATTCTAGTAAAAGATGTGATTCTTATGGGTAAACTCGATAAAAAATTTAAAGCCTTTAAAAAATATTCCGAATCAGATAAAGAAGAAGCTTCAGAAGTAATGAATAAACTCAACATATATCATTTAAAAAATAGACAGATAGGTGAATTGTCTGGTGGACAACTTCAAAGAGTTTTAATAGGGAGAACTCTTGTGAATAACCCAGATGTACTTTTGTTGGATGAACCTACATCTAGCTTAGATAGCGAATCAAAAAAAGATATTTTTAATTTATTAAAAGAATTAAATAAAGATAAAACTATATTAGTTGTAACCCACGATATGGAATATGTCTTTAAATACATAGATAGTATCGCCTGTGTAAATCAGAGCATACATTATCACGATGAAGATGAAAACATTACTGAGGACAGTCTTAAAGATATTTATAACTGCCCTATAAATCTACTGCTTCAAAGTGGTGCAGTACAAAAGAGAATGGCAAAGAAGGAGTGGGAATAAATGATTGAAGTTTTATTTCAATATACATTTTTAAGAAATGCTTTGATTTCTTCGATTATCGCAAGTGTAGTATGTGGAATTATAGGAACAATAATAGTAGAAAAAAAACTGGTTAGTATGAGTGGAGGTATTGCTCATACTTCTTTTGGTGGAATTGGATTAGGATATTTGCTGGGAATTGAACCTATTGTAGGTGGCTTGATATTTGCTGTAATAGCGGCTTTAAGCATATCTAAAATTAGGAGAGCAACCAAAACAAAATCTGACACTTTGATAGGTATGTTTTGGGCGGTAGGAATGGCTCTAGGTATTTTGTTTATATCTATGTCTCCAGGATATCAGCCGGATATGACTTCTTATTTATTTGGGGATATACTAACAGTGTCTACTGAATACATAAAGATAATGTCTGTTTTAGGGCTCTTGATAGTTCTAATTATATCTTCCGCATTTAACTACTGGAAGGCATATCTTTTTGATGAAGAATATTTAAATATTATGGGTATTAATATTGTAAGATTGGAGTATTTGTTATTTATTTTGATATCTTTAAGTATAGTAATTCTCATTAAAGTTGTAGGTATTATCTTAGCTATAGCTTTGCTTACTATACCTCCAGCCATATCTAAACTATTTACTAAAGATTTAAAAAAAATAATGGCTTTATCCATTATTTTTGGTATCATTTTAAGTTTTTTAGGTCTTTATATTTCATATACCCTTGATATTCCATCTGGATCCACTATTATACTAGTAGCGGTAACATTCTTTTTAATAACTTCCTTAGCAAAAGGGAAGTTTAATTAAAATGATTTTTTGCTTAGATAGAATTTGATTTTTTTTGCAGCTTTACCATCTACTTTAGATAGGTTTTCTAAATAGTAATCAATATTTTTGAATTTAAAGGTTTTACCAAACAAGATTGTTTCTAGATTATTTCTTGTTTTGTTAAGAACATAAAGTTCATCATCAGTGTATTGAGGATGATCTTTTAGAAAACCTACAATAATACTTAAACTTGCATAGACTCTTTCTTTATTAAAATTTTTTTTCAAGCTTGAATACAATTCTTTTCTTTCTTTTTCCTTTATATCCCTGTCGGAAATTATATCTTTTATGATTTCTTTGGTATAACCTATGATGCAGTTCTCTTTCATACAGTCAACACAGGTTTCAGAGCCTAGACATATTTCATCAATATAATTGCTCAATTTATTATAATATTTATACAGTTCATTTGAGGACTTTCTCAGAGAATTATTTTCATATTTTGTATTTTTATAAAATTTCACAGAAAAAAATATATAGATACCTATTAATGAAAATAGAATCAGCATATAAATCCAACTGTTTTTTATAAATGAAGGCAATCCATAGGTTAAATTAACTATTCCTATAATTATAAATACAAAAGAAGAGGCTATTTTAATATTCTTTTCCGGAACTTTAGATCCTAATTTTCTACTCATAATAATAAAAACAACGCTTACAGATAAAAGTGCAGCTACACCTCCAATAAGATTGGACAAGGGATAAATTGACTTAGATGCTATAACTAATGCAGAAAGCTGAGTCTTATCCCCTAATTCTACTATAAAAAATGTAAAAGCAATTATTAAAATACTATTTTTAAATTTGAAGTCTTTTTCTTTTGGTTCTTTACTATATTTTATTATATTCAAAAATCCAAAAAATAAAAAGATGAAAGCAGAAAAGTAATAAAGGTATACAGATGGTATATAAATAGTTAAAATCTGTCCTAACAAAACTGCCAGACCCTGACTTATTATAGAGCCTAATAAAAACCCATAGAATATTTCCTTAATATTGTAAGATATAGAAAAAGAAAGAGCTAATATTTGAGTTTTATCACCTATTTCTGCAGTGAAAACTAATAAAAATGATTTCAAAAATTCAATTAACATGAATACCTCCAATCTCCATCTATTAAATATATCACAGGTATTATTAATAATCAATTTAAAAAAGCTGAGCAAATGCTCAACTTTTTTTGATTTTAATTTAAGATTCTTATTATATTTTCTATGCCTATTACTGATTCAAAGCTTTCAATTTTTTTGCTTGCCTCTATCAAGTTTTCTTTAGATGTTTCGTGAGTTAAAAAAATCAAGGGAACAGTTTTGCCGTAGGAATTTTTCTGAACTACAGACTCTATACTTATATTTTGATCTCCAAAATATCCAGCTATTTGACCTAAAACTCCAGAGGTATCTACTACTTCTAGCCTTATATAGTACCTATGTTTTGAATTGCATGAGGATGATATTTTACCAATTTTATTGGACAATAAATTTTCTTTAGAATTACATTTATATATATTGATTAAATCAGTTAGTACAGCACTTCCAGTAGGCATAGCTCCAGCTCCCTTACCGTACATCATCACTTCGCCTAGAGAATTTCCTTCTACAAAGATACTATTGAATTCATTCTTAACAGAAGCTAATGGGTGGTCTTCACTGATAAAAGTAGGTTCAACAGAAAGTTCTAAATTTTCTTTGGAGTTATCTCCTATAGCTAAAAGCTTAATAACATATCCCAATTCTTCAGCATATTTAATATCTTCTTGGTTTATATTATTTATACCCCTACAAGGAATGTCCTTTGGATTAATTCTCTTGCCGAAAGCTATATTAGATATTATAGATAATTTGTAAACAGCATCTTCTCCTTCTAAATCTGATGTTGGATCTGCTTCCGCATATCCTTTTTTTTGAGCTAACTTTACAGCTTCTTGGAAATCCATTTTATTTTCTTTCATTTGGGTTAATATAAAATTTGTGGTTCCATTAATTATTCCCATAACCTTAGTGATTTTATTAGAAGATAAGTTCCCTGTAATAGTATTAATAATAGGTATTCCGCCTCCTACGCTTGCTTCAAATTTCAAAGCAGAATTTCCTTTGCTACAAGTTTCATAAAGCTCTTTACTATATGTAGATACTACTGCCTTATTGGCAGTCACTACATTTTTGCCCTTCATAATTGATTTTTCAATATATTCGAAAGCTGGTGACAAGCCTCCTAGAAGTTCAACAACAACATCTATATCATCGTCATTTAGTATATCCTCAAATTTATTTGTCAACTGAAAATTTGAAACATCAATATTTCTTTGCTTTTGTAAATTTCCAACTAAAACCTTTTTTATTATAAGTTCTTTTCCTAGATTTTTAGATATTTTTTCTTTATTTAAATTTAATGTTTTAATAAAACCTGAACCTACATTTCCTAAGCCCAAAAGGCCTATATATATTTTTTCCATTCTATCCTCCTATGTATCTAATTTAAACACAAATGTATTTTTTACAAAAACTACCATTAAATATTAACATAAAAATATAAGTAATACAATAATGTACTTATAAATCAACATGAGTATCACTTATTTCTATAATTTAAGAAAGAGTACCCCTTCTGTGCTTTAGCTCAGTAGGGGATGAATTTCTACTCTTTTTGATCTTTGATGTATTTTTTAACTACTTCAGCTGATCTTTCGCTCACTCCTCCTATAAAATATGAATTGCTCCAAAAGTATGGTTTCCAATAATATTTTTTTATTATTATGGAAAATTCACTTCGTATATATCTGGATGAATTAGTTTTTAATCCGTTTATAAAATGAGACAAATTCAGATTAGGTTTTCCTTCAAACAATATGTGAATATGATCTAAATTGCTATTATATTCTACTATTTCAATCTTATTGTTCTCAAAATAAAGATATATATATTCTTTTAGTTTTGCTCCTAATTCTTCTTTTATAATTGGATGTCTGTATTTTGTAATTAACACTAAGTGGTATGACAAATCAAAACAACTGTGTCTTATTTTATTATACATATAGTAGCCTCCTCAATGTTTATATATTTTTACAACTGTAAGGTTTTATGGTATAATTATAGCATAGATAAGTAGGAGGTGTAAAGAATTTGGGGAAAATAGATTATGGGGTAATAAAGCAAAGAGCTAACCATATTAAATACAAAGACTATAAGGTTTTAAAAGAGTTAGCATTTGCTTCAAAAAACTTATACAACAAAGCTACGTATATAAAAAGACAGGATTTTTTTAGAATTAAAGCTATACGAAAATCAATTAATAGGAGTAATTTACCAAAAGATAGAAAATTAGCTTTACTAAAAAGAAGTGATTTAAAACTTATAAATTACAAAAAACTGTATCATATAATGAAAAACGAGCCCGAATACAAAGTTTTAAATGCTAATATGTCTCAGCAAATATTAAAGTTGGTAGATGAAAATTTCAACTCTTTTTTTGCTTTATTAAAAATTAAAAAAAATAAATCATATAAAAGCAAAGTAAATCTTCCTAATTATCTTAATAAAAATGGATGTTTTTCCTTGATAATAGCAGAGTTTAGCTTGAAAAATAAACTTTTTACTATTCCCATGAGAAATGGTTATGTAAATAAAAGAAAAATCACCTTCAATGTTCCATCAATTCTAATAGATAAAAAAGTAAAACAAATAAGAATTATTCCAAAACAAAATGCAAGATTCTTTGAAATTCACTATGTGTATGAAAGAAAAATTTCAAATGATATATATAATAAAAATAATGCTCTTGCAGTTGATTTAGGGATTAATAATCTTATGACTTGTGTTGCTAATAAGGGTAACTCTTTTATAGTAGATGGAAAACATTTAAAATCTGTAAACCAGTATACTAATAAAAAAAGTGCTAGGCTTAATTCAATTTTAGACAAACAAAAAATTAAGTCATCTAAAAAATTAGATAGGTTGTGGGAGAAAAGAAACAATATAGTTAAGGATTATATCTTGAAATCTTGCAGACATGTTGTTGAGTACTGTAAATCCAATGATATTGGTAACATTGTTTTAGGTTTTAACGAAGATATGACTAGAAGTGTTAACCTGGGAAAAAGCAATAATCAAAAAATTACTAATTTGCCAATGGGTAAAATTAAAGAAGCTTTAACATATATGTGCAAATTCGAAAATATTGAACTTCACATACAAGAAGAAAGCTATACTTCTAAAGCTTCCTTTTGGGATAAAGATCCTATTGAAAAATATAATTATTCTGGAACGAGAATAAAAAGAGGCCTATACAAAACAAGTACAGGCACTCTTATTAATGCTGATATAAATGGTGCATTAAATATTTTGAAAAAAAGTAAAGTTGTAGGTTTAAAAACCTTATACTGTAGAGGCGATGTGGACACGCCAAAAAGAATAAGACTAATATAGAGTTAGTAAACTTCTTTAGAAACCCCTTCTGTGCTTTAGCTCAGTAGTGGGAGGTTCATAAAATTATTTTAACATATTAATCTTATCAAAGGAAATATTTTCGAATTAGAATAAATAACTATAAATTCATCAAAAAATGTTTTAAATCTAAAAAATTGGATATAAATATAAAAGAAGGAAATTTAATTTGGAGGTGATTTGTTGACTACGGAAATATTAGTAGCTTATGGTATACTAGCATTAGCTATATTTTTATTTGTATCAGAACTTGTTAGACCTGATATTACAGCTATAATAATAATGGTTGTTTTAGCTTGGTCGGGTCTAATAGAAGTTACAGAAGCTTTTTCTGGATTTTCCAGTAATGCAGTTGTATCTATTATGGCTGTAATGATAATGGGTTATGGAATTGATAGATCTGGTATAATGAATATAGTATCTGAAAAGATTACCAAAGCTGCAGGAACTTCACAGAAAAAAATCTTAACATTGGTTTCCGGTACAGTTGGTATTATATCTTCTTTTATGCAAAATATAGGAGCAACTGCTTTGTTTTTACCAGCTTTGATGAAAATATCTAAAAAGACTAAAATAAGTCCTTCTAAATTAATAATGCCTATGGGATTTGCAGCGATATTAGGAGGTACTTTAACTATGGTGGCTTCAGGGCCGTTGATTATTCTTAACGACATGGTTACTGGTGCAGGTTACCAAAGATTCAGTATATTTGGACCTACTCCCATAGGAGCAGCACTATTGATTACAGGAATTGGATACTTTTATATATTTGGGGACAAAGTTCTTCCTAAAGGAGGAGATGATTCTAAAGATGCTAATCAAAAAAAACTTATAGAATTATTTGATCTACCAGATTCTGTGTTTGAAATTAGAATAGAGAACGGTAGCCCTATACTAGGAAAAACTATAGAAGAAGTAGACCTATGGAACAGGTATAATATACACATAATAGCAATTCAAGAAGGCGATAGTGTAACTTATGCTCCATGGAGAAAAACAAAATTTACTAGAGATCAAACTATAGCTGCTTTAGGTAGAAAAGAGAATATACAAAAGTTTACTGATGAATGCGAATTGAAATTATATGCTTCGCTAGGAAAATTTTCCAATATAGAGGAGGAAAATTTCGCAGGATTTGCTGAAATCATAATACCACCAGGATCTAAATTAAAAGATAAGAGCATAAGTGAAATAGCTGTAAGAAAAAATTTCAACGTAGAACCTGTTGTTATGATGAATAGACAGGGAGAAATAGTAGACTATTATAAAAAGCCATTAAAACCTGGGCAAGTACTTATAATATACGGAAGATGGTCTGATATAAGAAAACTAAAAAATATGCAGGATTTTATTGTAGTATCACCAGTACCTGGGGAAAGATCAGGAGAGCAGATTAAAAGTTCGTATTTTGCTATTGCAGCACTGGGAATAGCAATTTTATTAGTACTTTTAGGTTTTAAATTATCATTAGGTTTTTTAACAGGAGCATTAATAATGATATTAACAGGTGTAATACCTATAGATGAAATATATAAGGGAATAGACTGGAAGACAGTTTTTCTTTTAAGTGGTTTAATTCCTTTAGGAATAGCATTCGAAAAATCAGGAGCAGCCCAGTATACGGCAGACTTTGTAATAAAAATCATAGAATCTTGGGGAACAATACCTATTATGTTTGTAGTAGGATTATTGGCTACATTATTTTCTTTATTTATGTCAAATGTAGCAGCCACAGTATTACTTGTACCCTTGGTGATAATAATGGGAGAAAATTTTGGTATAAGCCCAAGAGCACTAGCAATTTTAGTAGCGATATCAGCATCGAATTCATTTATACTACCTACTCATCAGGTTAATGCATTTTTGATGGGGCCGGGAGGATACAGCAATAAAGACTATATTAAGTCGGGAAGTATTATGACTGTATTGTTCCTAATAGTAGCTGTATTTGGTGTTTATATAATATATACATAAAACATACAAAATGATAGGAGGAAATTTATGTTATTAAAACATTATTACGTAGAAAAAATAGCACACAGTTCATATATAGTAGCTGGAAGTGAAACTTGTGCGGTGGTAGATCCAAGTAGAGATGTAGATTTATATATAAAAGAAGCTGAGAAACTAGGGGTTAAAATAACTCATATTTTAGAAACTCATCTTCATGCAGATTTTCTTTCAGGACATATAGAATTAGCAGAAAAAACCGGTGCAACTATGTATTTTCCAAAATCTGGGGAAGCAAAGTTTGACCATGTATCCTTAGAAGAAGGAGATAAATTCAAAGTTGAAGACATGGAATTTGAAATTATCGAAACACCGGGTCATACTCCTGAACACATAACATATATATTAAGGGATTTATCAAGATCAGAGGATCCTCTTGGAATTTTCTGTGGAGATACTTTATTTGTAGGTGATGTAGGAAGACCTGATTTATTTCCAGATAGAAAAGAGGAACTAGCTAACAAATTATACGATAGCTTATTCAACAAAATATTAAAATTACCGGATTTTGTAGAAGTTTATCCTGCACACGGAGCAGGCTCACTTTGTGGAAAAGCTATGGGAGCAAAATATAGAAGTACTATAGGATATGAAAGAAAACACAATCCTGTGCTTCAGAATAAAAATATAGATAAATTCGTAAAAAGTCTTACAGAAGATATGCCGGAAGTGCCGGATCACTTTGCGAGATGCAGTGCTCTAAATGCACAAGGACCTCTTCCAATTTATAAACTACCTGAATTAAAGAAAATGCAGGCAGGAGAATTTTATGAAAAAGCTATACAGGAAGATATATTTGTATTAGATACAAGGTCTTATTCAGGATTTGGAGGACAGCATGTACCAAAATCATACAATATAGACTTTATAAGTAATTTACCAACCTTTGCAGGATGGGTTTTACCGCAGGATAAGAAAATACTTCTTGTAGCTGAAGATAAACAAAGAGCAAAAGAATCAGCTCTATGGCTATATAGAGTAGGTATAGATAAGGTAATTGGATACATAGATGGAAGTATGAAAAGCTGGTTAACTAAAGGTTACCAAACAAGCAGCGTTCCTCAAGTGCATCCTTCAACAGTTGATAAATATAAGAACAACTCAAATTACATAATAGTAGACAGTAGAGATAAAAAAGCATATGAAGAAAATCATGTAGAAGGATCTGTAAATATTCCTTCACCGGATTTGAGAACTAGATATACTGAATTAGATAAAGACAAAAACATAATTATATACTGTAACTCAGGAGCTAGGTCCAGCTTAGGAGCTAGTATACTTAAA
>Ga0209947_1001001_pt1 | contig 17217 bp, 13 predicted proteins | sample SalPonR2_B_D2_MG_FD_185706 | JGI IMG/M metagenome (GOLD analysis project Ga0209947, IMG submission 185706) | Salt pond soil microbial communities from South San Francisco under conditions of wetland restoration - Salt Pond MetaG R2_B_D2_MG... ... | reverse complement strand
CCTGGCGCTGTTACGCCATAACCAATTCTCTTTAACCATTCTAACTCCACTTATCCAATTCAACAAACACTTTGCCATATTCACCGCCAGGTCAACTCCAAGTGGTTGTTATATGGTGTTCATTTTTCTTGATATTCTTCAATTATTTTTTCTGTTTTGTTAAATATGTTTTCTGCTTCATTTAGAAATTCTTTAACTTTACTGATTGATGGCTTTCCTTCTGGCAGTAGTCCGAAATCTGCTGGATATCTTGTATCAATGTATACTTGGTTTATTTGATCCAATACTTCTTCGCTTATCTTCATATCAATATTGATTTTTTCTTCTTCAATTTTTTTCAATAACTTTATTAGATCATGGGTTCTTGGTATTTTTTTATTATTTAATTCTAGTAATGCTTTTAATGATTTTTCAATACACTGTTGAGTATGAAAAGCTGCTACTGTGCTAAGATTTTCTTCCGTAATTATTGCCATAGTTGCTTGCAAGTCGGTCTTTGCGAATTTCATCCATTCTTTAGCTTGCTTTTTCATATAATATTTTTCCAGATTCATGGATTTCTTTTTGAAATGAGTTCATTTCTTTTTTTAATAATTCATACTGAGGTCTTGTATATACTAATAAATCTATCGCAACTTTTTTGTTTATTTCTCTTAGTATTCTTCTAACTTTCATTTTTATCTCTAACCATTCATCATAATTTTTAGGTAAAGTGTTCTCATCTAATACAATCAATAGATCAATATCACTTTCTTCGTCTTCTTTGTCATTAGCATAAGACCCGAATAGTATGACCTTATAAACATCTAAAGTAGTTAATTTTTCCATTATTTTGTCTATATACGAGTTCTTTACAGCCATGCACTCATTCTATTTCGCATTTATGTGTTTGTCGAGTATTAAATGCCATTTCTGTTTAGTTAGACTTTTTGGATTATTTAGATATTATCATTAGTTTACACCATATAACATCTTAAATTCCCGGTGGGGTGATAAGCTGGATAAATTTAGTTTAATGCGGTTTTGAAGCACACATTTGTTCACCCTTGTAATAGTAAGTGGAAAATCGGCAAAGTGCAAGGAGGAATTTAGATGCTTAAAGGTGAAATCCAGTTCAGGGAGTATCTACTAAAGGTAGCGCATATCCGACAGTGCGAAGTGCCCTATTATATTCAATGGGTAAAGAATTTTAAAAACTATTTTCCTGAAGAAGTGTATAACAGAAGCACTGTCTTGGAGCAGTATAAAGGCATAATAGTCTATCGCCTGTATGGGTGGCAAGTGCAACAGGCTCTTTCTGCTGTAAGGCATTATTGGTATTTCTTAGACAGCCGCTGTTCAGTCCCCTCTACAATCCAACCCTCTTCCGGTCAATCAATTTCCAAAGCTGCTTCCAAGGCCGTTGACAAGGCGGAAATGGCGGTGATGGAGGAGGCGCGCCGCATGTTAAGACTCACACACCGCTCTTATAAAACCGAACGCTCTTACATGGGCTGGATACGGCGGTTCATAGATTTTATAAAGAAAAATCGCCCTCAATTTGAAAAAGAACGCATAGACCAGGCCGATCTAAAGAGTTTTCTTACTTATCTGGCCGTTGAAAAGCAGGTTGCCTCCTCAACCCAACAGCAGGCATACAATGCCCTGTTGTTTCTCTTCCGTCATGTACTCGGAAAACCTGTAGTGGGGTTGAACGAAACTATTCGCGCAGTCAAACCCAAACGCCTTCCGGTAGTGCTCAGCGAGCCGGAAGTTTCCAACTTAATTCATTTACTCCCTACTCCGTATAACTTGATGGCAATGATAATTTATGGCGGGGGGCTTAGACTCTCGGAGTGTATCAGTGTTCGTGTGCATGATCTCGATTATGAAAACGAAAGGCTCACGGTTCATGGCGGCAAGGGCGATAAAGACAGAATCACACTTTTTCCAAATGCTGTGCATGCAGCACTTCAAAGTCATCTTAAGGAGGTACGAAAACTCTACGAAGAGGATCGTCGTTTGAAGCAACCCGGGGTGCCCCTCCCCCAGGCTCTGCAGCGTAAGTATCGATCAGCCTCTTTGGATTGGGGATGGTTTTGGGTCTTTCCCTCGCCGCGACTCAGTATCGATCCACGTAGCGGCGACACTTACCGCATGCACTTGTACCCATCTACTCTACAAAAGCACTTTAAACAGGGCGTTCGTAAGTTAAAACTGACAAAGAATGCTACGGTTCATTCCCTGCGGCACAGTTTTGCGACCCACTTAATCGAGGCCGGGTACGATATACGAACAGTGCAGGAGCTACTCGGTCACTCAAATATTAACACCACCATGATCTACACCCACGTGGCGGTAAAAAACAAGTTGGGAGTTATCAGTCCCTTAAGCAAACTCGAATTGTGAGCAGAAAGATGAACAGAATGGGGGTGATTAACTACCTGAAGCCCCCAAGAGACAGCATCTTTTATACAAAAATTGCGTAATTATGTAGGTTCTGAACCGATTATGAGCTTGCAAAGTTCTATATTGATCATGAGGGATATAGTGACTGGAATAACAATTACGAAATTGATCTGCGTCTTTTCACCGAGGAAGTAAGTTTTGACGGAAACACAAATAGTGGAACAAACAACGGCTATGGAGTGTATTTTGATATGCTTTATTCTGATAACGAAGTTACATCAGGCCTATCCGTATAACGAAGATGAGGATGCCAACACTTTTTCCGATTGGTCCTACGCATTTGGCCCAAATTCTTATCAGGAAGAATTTACAAGCGGCACTATAGATATTACCGTCAGCGGCGATACTTTTTCAATTACCGGTTCCGGTACCGTAGAAAACGGCGATACAGTTCAGTTTGATTACGAGGGACCGGTAACTGAGGAGTTCTCCGCCGGTTCCTAATTTTTTTCGCGCAAGCAGTCCGGCTTATCTCTACCCCAGCCACTTGGACAAAATCTTTTTGTAGGCTGGAGTGTTTTTCAGCTCCTCCAGGGCACGAGAAAATTGGTCGATGTAGGCGGGGTCGGTTTGGGTGCTGAAGACCATGTAGATGTCACCGGAGATGTCCTTCATTTCAAGGATCGGTTCAAACTGCGTGGCGTCGTAGCCCTTGGCCTGGATGTGCCGGGTGGCCTGGGAGGCGGTAAGGGCAATCAGGTCCACCTTTTCCGTCAGCAGGGCTCCAAAGTTTTCCGCCTGCTCTTCTACCGGAAAAAGGCCGTCTCCGGCTTCTAATCCCCGGTCGCGGAAGTAGTGGTGCTCAAAATTGTCCTCTACAACCCCAATGCGGTAGCTCAGTGCATCTTTCATCGAAGAAGGGTTTACATCATCCCGTCCGCCTTTGCGGTACAGGTTCATCTTGTCGGTAAACAGCGGGCCAACCCAGTGGAAAAGCTCCTCCCGGTCGGCGGTGCGCAGCATCGAATACAGCAGGATGTTCGGCTCGCGCAGAGCAATATGGTAGGCCACGGTCCAGGTCATAAACTCGATGGGCCAGTGGATATCCAGGTGCTTCAGTAGCGCCTGCAGGATTTCTGTGGATATGCCGGTGGGTCCGTTTTTAGCCATATAGTTATAGGGGGGCATCTGCTCGGCAATGATGAGGGGGGCGGTTTTGTACTGTTCTATCTCTTTTTTGAGGCCGGCCAGGTTGTCTTTGTTGGTGTTTTGAAGGGCAGCAAGGCTTTCTATTGTTGATGATACAGTTCCTATTTCAGAGGTGATGCTGTGCACCTGGTCGAGGTTGTTCTGCGAGAGTTGTGACAAACTCGTCATAAATTCCTCAACGCTGTTCATACGGCCGTTCATTTCTTCGGATGAAGATTGCACGTCCTGGCTGATATCCTTCAGTTCGGTAAGGGAGGTAGTAATTTGGTTGCTGCTGGTGGCCATCTCGCTCATGCCGTTCATCATCTCGCCCATACTTTGGGAAAACTCTTGAATTTTTGTAAGAATATCGTGAATAGAGTCACCGGTTTTTTCTGCAATGGTGGACATGGTTTCAATATTTGTGGATATACCCTGCAGCTCATTGGTGATAGAACTGGAGTTTTCCCCAGTGGTTTCTGAAAGCCGTCGGATTTCATCGGCAACTACTGCAAAGCCCTTCCCCGCCTCCCCCGCATGGGCAGCTTCAATGGCCGCGTTCATAGAAAGAATGTTGGTGTTATCAGAGAGGCTTTTGATTACTTCCGTCATTTCGTACATGACCGAGGTAGATTGCGCAATTTTGCGGGTTCCCTCCAGGGTACTGTCCATGTTCTCTTTTCCCTCTTCGGAAAGCTGCACCAGGTGGTCGATTGTTCCGCTGTTGCTCTGCATATTTTCGGTTATATTTTGAATAGTGGCATGGGTTTCTTCCACTGCGGCAGAAGATTGGGCTACTGCTGAGGACTGGGAGGTAATAAGCTGTACTACATTGTCCAGATGACTATTGATGCCGCGAACATCCTCGTTCGAACGCGAAAGGCTCTCATTGAGGGTGCTGAACTCCTTCTGCAGGCCCTGCATTGTTTCTGAAATGTGCCGTACAAACCGGTTAATCTCTTCCGATTTCTCCGTCAATTCCTGCCCAATATTAGTGCCGAATTTTTCAATGTTTCGCATTCGCAGCAGAAGAATGTTGAAATGGTTGATAAAATCGTTGTAAGCCCGGGAAAGTTCTCCGATTTCGTCGGTCTGTTTCAGTGGATTAACCTCGCTCAGATCTCCGTCTCCGCTTGTGAGCGATTCCATCTGTTCAATGATGGTACGAATTGGTTCTATCATCTGCCGCCGCAGTAACATCAGTGCAAAAACAACAATTATAAAAAAAGATACGCCGTACACTCCGAACTCGACTACAGCACCAGCTAAATTGATGTGTTCTAGTACCAGACTTCGTAAAAACGCTGCCAGCGCAATCAGAACTAACCCTATACCGCCGAAAATAAATGTAAATTTGAAAGTCATAGGTATAGAATACAGCATTTCTGTAAAATGTAAATAGAAAATTTGTAATATCCAAAATATACATTTTATTTTTGTTTACTTAATTTCTAACATCTTAATTTTTTGTTTGACTATTTACTAACAGATATGTATATTGATTTCATGAACATTGAAAACACATTGGACCAGACCGATCTTGAGGCTTTACTGCACGGGTTTAAGCAAACCGCAGAGTATTACAAGTGTGTATACTGCGATGCTGAATTTAAGGAGGGCATTATCTACCCTTCTGAATCACAGCTAATGGATGCTCGGCGGGCCGCAGCTGTTCACGTACAGGATGTGCATAGTGGGCCCTTTAAGGCGCTTCTGCATCAGGACCGTAAGATTACCGGTTTAACCGAGCTTCAGGTGGAGTTACTGGACCTGCTTCACTCCGGCTACAGTGACGCTGAAATTGCCCGCATGGGCGGCGGTAAAGCAGAATCAACAATCCGAAATCACCGATTTCAACTGCGAAAGCGTACCAGAGAAGCTAAGGTGCTCTGCGCCCTTATGGAGCTGCTGGATATACACAGCGAGAAGAAAAAGGCCGCAGATTCAGATTTTTATCAGTTCGCCGGACCGCTTACGGTGGAGGATGAGCGGGTGGTAGTCACCAATCGTGAAGCTGAAAAAATAAAAAATAAGTACTTAAGAGTCCAAACGATAGAGGATAACCATACCATCCCTCTGGAACTGATGCGTTGGCCGAAAAAACAGAAGGAGAAGCTGATCGTGCTTGATTATATAGCGCGCCTGTTTGAGCCTGACCGGGAGTACAGTGAATCGGCGGTAAACACTGTACTGTCGGAAGTGTATGAGGACTATGTAACCCTTCGCAGGTATTTAGTCGACTACGGTTTGCTGATTCGGCAGCCGGGAGGCGGCGCCTACCGACGCTCTTCCCGATAGCTATGCAGTAGACTCTCCATCCTCGCAGTACTGTCGGCCAAGCCGCCCGGCCGCGAACGCTGCAGCCAGAGCCGGCGGTACTCTTCTATCAACGGCTCGAGCTCTGCGGCCAGTGCTACGCGCTCTTCGGAAGCTATCTCAGCTATGGTTAGTTGTTCGGTTGCCAACTGCAGACGGCCCAGCCGGCAGCCATGTTGCAGCAGTTTTTGAGTAAACTGCAGTTCTGCAGCATAACGGGCGACTTTACTGCTTAGTTCGGTCGCCGACAAGACCCAGTCGAGATGTGCTTTCGCTGAATCCAACAGTTTATTCTCTTTCTCAAAGCTAAAGTTATGGAATTGATGATATTCGCTGCGGTAATAGGGAAACACCGGATCCAACAACAGCACCGCCGGCAGCGATACATTGTGCAGCCGCACCCCGGACTGCTCCCACACATGTTGCAGCTGCATAGCCGCAGCTGCCAGTTCCCGACTGCCTTCGAACACGTGCATTGCTAACACTACTTCCGGGTCGAAGAGTGTGATAGCTTTGAGGTTCCAGCCTGCACACGCACCGAACATAAATCCCGGCAGTCCGGCGGGCAGCTGCTGCCAGTGGCCGTTATCACCCCATTCGCTCACAATCAGCCCCTCCGCCCCAAACTTCATTCCCTGGGCAGCCCCATGCGCAATATTGACACGGGTATTTTCCCAGCGGCCGCCCAATGAGTTCCAGGCAGAATTGCCGGTACACACATAAAAAGACAAATCTGATGCGGCTATCTGGGCACATTCGCGTTCAAAGGGATGATCGGCCTCATACCCCCAGTTTATCAGCACCATATCCTTAGGCAGTTCTTCTATCAAATGGGGATACTCCATAACAATATCCCCATACACCTGAACCTTTTTTCCCTTGGACTGTACCAGACTGTATATTTTCATTAGAAAGTTTATATAGAGACGATCGAGTCCTTCAGTTTTGCACAGTGCTTTGCTGCGCCCCTTTCCCAGTTCCCATGGCTCATCTCCGCCGATGTTCAGGTAATCGGATTCAAAACACGGGAGCAATTCATCGTACAGTTCGCTAAGAAACGGAATTGCGTCATCTACAGCGGGAGACAGGGTCGACGATGAGGAGCGAAACTCGCCCCAGGGATCATAAAAGCCGTCGGGCGATTCCGCCAAATACTTGTATTCATCATGCTGCAGCCAGCGCTCCATGTGTCCGAAGGAGTTTTGGTTGGGTACCAGTTCAATTGCCCGCAGCCGGCAGTAATCCCGCAGTTCACCTAACTCGTTGGCAGTCAGCGGCGAAGCCTCTTTCCATACGTTTCTATGACGCCGGTAGGCGAAGGCATGCTCTGTGTACAGCTGCAGCTGATTATATTTCCATTCGGCCCACATGTCGATCAGCTCTTTCAGCGTCTCCAGCCTCGGTACCCGGTCGCGGCTGATGTCATACAGCACTCCGCGCACTTTAAAATCAGCCCAGTCTTCAATTTTTCCAGTCGGCAGGCTTCGGTCGCTGCTCTGTCTGATGAGCTGTTTTATGGTCTGCAGTGCATAGAACAAACCGCTTCTCGCTACAGCCTCGATCTCAACGCCGTCGGGGTGAATTTTTAATCGGTACCAGTCGTGCTTTCCCGGCAACGGCTCAACAAGTGTATATACAAACTCATCCGGTAATGGTGTATCGAGTGTAAAATCGTATATTTGCTCTTGCTGAGCGGCGCGTAGCTCGTAGGTGGCCTTTCCGAGTTCAATTAACTGCGGTTGCGGCACTAATACCGGCGGTTTCTGTGGTTTCATACACTACTGCTTCCATCTTTCAGAGTCGGCGGCAATTGCCAGCAGGAACCAGGCCGCATGGGGTATCCACTGTTCACTCCAGCGCCAGCGGTGGTCGCCCCGCCCCTCCACTTCGGCCGGCAGAAAATCAATACCCGCTTCGTCTGCAAACCCGGCCGTAATACCGTTGCAAATTCCGCCGGGCGCATTCGGATAAAACTCTTCGTAGCGCGGGTTATTCCGCCCGTGTCCCTGCAGCATACACATGTCGTAGGGGTTTCTCCCGAGAATCCAGTGCAGCTGCGCATCGGCAAACTCTTCCAGTTCTTCTTTTTCAACCGCTCTTCCTTGGGATGACTTGCCAGGCAGATCACCCAAATACGGTTTGGCCCGGCGGACCGCACAGGCCAGCGATGCCAGTCGGGCATTTTCGCCCTGCCACCAGTAGCCGCTCTCATTCGTATGCGGAACAAAGAACGCCGCCCGAACCGTATTGTCCACCGGTTTTACCCACTGCCGCGCCAATAGAAACGGATTCTGAACGCCTCCGGTCACTGTCAATATATCCTGCACTGCACAATGTATCAACTCCTCGCTTCGCGCCCTGCTATTCGCATTCACTTCGGCAATTTTAAGGTACTCGGTAAGGGCGACTATCGGCAGGCCGGCCTCGGCCGCATGAAAATAGGGCCGCTGTGAGTCGAGCTCCACCCGCCAGTATCCATGCTGCCGGTCGTACAGGCGCGCGAGTTCACCCGCCCGCGCCTCTGCGGCAGCTAAAAAGCGCTGGTCGCCGGTGGTTTTGAAAAGTTCAGTGGCCGCCATCAATGCACAGTATACATCGATGATATTTTCGCGGCCGTTGTCCAGGTACCCGGTTCCGTACTGCAGCAGATGATCCCAGCCGCGCACAGCCGCCTGCAGATAGTCGGAGTTTTCGTATTCGCCGGAGAGTCCGCCGCGGGCCGCTCGCGCCAGGGCGGCTATCGCCATTCCGCCACCCTGCCGGAAGCCGGCCTGATAATTATCCATCCGGATGCCCTCTTTGCCGCGGAAGGCAGATATCATCCGTTTATCATTTTCCTTGCTCCACTGATCGAACAGGGTTATGTAGAAATAACCTTTTGCATCCTGCATCCGCATTAGAAAGTCGGCTCCGTACAAAGCCTCTTCCAGCGCCCGCTCCTCTAGAAGAGTGCCGCCGTACTTTGAACTCTCCGCTAAACTGTCCTTCAACTCAAACAGCGCCCATACAACCAGAGGAATCTGCTGCGGGTTCATGTAGTTGGCGTAGGAGAGGTGCGACAGGTATTTGCTGTAGTCGCCGGCTGCATCGTACCAGCCGCCGTGAACATCAACCTTGTCCGATCGTCCGCCGTAAAAACCTACATGGCGATCAGTCGCATCCCAGCGCCAGCCGGCGCGCTGCGACTTAAAGTAAAACAGCACATCCGAGATACAGCTGTCGGCGAGCAGCCCCGGTTCAACTTTAAACGATGAGCTTTCAATTATCTTCTCGCCATCCCGCAGCCGCACCTTATACCGTCCCGCTTCTCTCACCTCTGAAAAATCTATGCTATGGAAAAAACGGCCTTTCCACCCCTGAACCTCTGTGCGCGTTCCAGGCACGCCCAGGCATATGGTCCCGTGTGCACTGTGTCCAACGTGGGTATTAATAAGAAAAACATCGGCTTCAGGACTCACCGATTCCCCCGCATCCCCCGCTATGAGGGCAATCTTCCTCCCGTCGATTTCATAACCAATGTGATTTGTGAGTATAAACACTGTAAATCCTTTTATCCTTTAATTGCTCCCCCAACAACTCCCCGAGTGAGTTGTCGCTGGAAGGAAAAGTACACTACCATGGTTGGCGCGGTGGCGATTACCAAGGCTGCCAGCTGCCATCCGAGCTGCGTACCGGTCAAGCTCGAGAATGAATATACCCCTACCGGGAGGGATTTGGTGGCATCGGAGCTCGCCAGTACCAGTACCATTAAAAATTCGTTCCAGATTCCCAATGCACTTATGATTCCCACTGTCACCATAACCGGCTTGCACATCGGTGTAATGATGCTGAGAAAACTCCTAAAGGTGCTCGCCCCGTCTATCTTGGCCGATTCTATCAGACTGCTCGGCAGTCCGCGCATGAACTGAGTGGTGAGCAGGACAGAGATCGGCAGTCCGAAGGCGACATAGGCAATGATGATGCCTATGTGGGTATCGGTGAGGTTTACCGACGAGTACATTAGAAACAGTGGAATAATCACCTGGTGCTGACTAATCAGATACCCAAAGCCTATCAACGCCATCAAAACCGCCGAGATCTTCTTAAACGGCATTTTGCTGAAACCAAAGGCCGCCATCAGCCCTAAGAAAATGATAAAGAAAGTCGAGACGGTAGTATAAAGAATACTGTTGAGGAATTTGAAACCCAAACCGCCGCGCTCAAAGGCCGAGGTGTAGTTAAACCAGATAGTTTTCCAGCTTACCCTCCGGCGCATTTTATCCGGGAGCTGTGAGAGAGTCAAAGTATCACCAGGCTTGAGAGCGGCAATCTGCGGCGGCAGATCATCTTTCACCAGAAAATGAACCATCAACCGTCGTCCGGGAGCGATAGTGCTCGATTCAATTATCAAACGCTCACGTAAATCCTTCTCGGTATCATAATCGGGAATAACATTGAGCTGCGGGGCTATCACCTCATATTGATCGTTGTAGTTATCGAACAAATCGTGGGGAAAGGCAAAAATGTCGCGGGTCAACTCTCCATTAGATTTGAAAGATGAATATCCCAACCAGAAAAGTGGAAGGACAGTAATCAACACCCAGCTTATTAAGACAGTATATGAAAGCAGCTTGCCTACCAACGCCGAAGGGGAAAATTTTTTGTCTGACACAACATCGTGCGGCATTTATTCCTCCTCTCCCGGATTAAAACGTTTGCTGATAAAATTGCTGAAAACTATCATAATAAGACTGATAATTACGATTGCATTAGAAATAGTAGATCCGTACGCAAAACGCATGGGGTCGGAATAATCTCTGAAAGCTGTCTCATACATAAAAATGGGAAGCACCAGGGCGTTCTGTCGCTGCAGTCCCTGGGTAGTGATACCAAAAATCAAATCGAAGCCCTTTAAAGATCCGGCAATTGCGAGTACCGAGGAGATCAGGATTGTTCCCCACAAAATAGGAACTATAATCCTCATGAAGATCTGCGCCTCATTTGCCCCGTCTATCTTGGCAGATTCAATCAGGCTGTCTTCTATCTTCTGCAGGTTGGCCAGAAAGATGATCATATACAACCCGGTGTAAATCCATATCAGCGCAAATCCGATCGGTATCATAACCTGATTTGCGTGCAACATCATTGTAAATTGGGCAGATGGGTCTCCGGTCACAAACTGAATTATGCCGGATACCGGACCGTCGGCCTCGAACATGCGCTTCCAGATGGTTCCGATTACGATGACCGATAGAAAGTGCGGCAAAAACAGCATCGACTGGAAAAAGATCCGGGCTTTAACCATATTTCTGTATAAAATGTAGGCCAGAACAAAACCTATTGGGATTTGTCCGAAGACCGATACGGCAACTACAATAAGGTTATTTTTCAAGGCATGCCAGAAGTTGGGATCCTGCAGCATACGCGTGTAATGCATAAGACCCACAAAATTCCAATTTCCGCCCTTGTTTGGATTAAAATCTGAAAAACTGAGAAATACTGAGTAGAATACCGGATAGGCTACAATTGCCAGATACACCACAAGCGCCGGGGCTACAAAACCCAAATACACCGGAAATTCTCTACGGTCGCGTAAGTTCACTACAACTCTCCTGCTCTTCGTTCGATGTGAAACGAGGAGAGGGGTTTACCCTCTCCTCTTATATAGCTCGATACTACTGTCGGACAAGTTTTTCAACCTGGTCGGCAACTTCCTGAGGAGTAGCCTGACCGGCGACAATTTTCTGGGCTCCCGAATTCAGAGCATCGTTCGGCGCTCCGGTTAGGAACGCATCGATAACTTCAGTATTCATTGCGGTCTGAGCAAGTTCTACCTTGCGTTTCACAATCGGCTCAATATCTTCCGGTACATCATAGCCTTTAAGGATAGGTGCCACAATTGCACCGTCACGCAGGCGCTGAGTAGATTCGGGTTCGGAATAAAAATAGTTCAAAAACTTGAGTGCTGCATCGCGAACTGCCGGATCAGAGGCGCCATTCTTGGTGAGACCGTAGCCTACCTGAATAGCGGCGGCTACAGACCCTTCAACACCGTCTTTCTGCCCGGGAAGTTCCGGCCATGCCATCAATTGGGTAGCGGCCTTTACATCTGGATTTTCGATGGCACCTGCAACCCACTGCCCCTGTACCATAAACAGTGCTTCGCCGTTATTATATTTCGAAGTATTTGCACCGTAGTCAACCAGTACGGATTTTTCGGTAATGACACCGTCCTCCACCATCTGCTGTACAAATTCCAGTGTTTTCAACATTGCCGGATCATTGAACTTGTTTTCACCGGCAACCGCTTTAGAAACCCAGTTCCGATCGCCGGACATACGTGCGATCACAGCCGACATCAGGCACGAACCCCAGGCCCATCCGTCGGCGCCGTCGATAGTCACCACATCCAGGCCGGCTTGACGAGCGGCCGGTACCATCGCAACCATGTCTTCATAGGTCTCCGGTGCGGAGAATCCTAATGATTTTACCAGATCTTCGTTCATATAAAGTACAGTGGTAATGTTAGAGGTTCCGAGGGGAATCTCATAGATTTCACCATTCGGTCCCATGGCAGGAATCAAATCGCGGTCGTACATTGGATCGAGGTATTCGCGATGATCCCACTGCTGATCGGCTTCTTTCCAGGGTGCTCCCCAGCGTGCATCGGCGCCCATGTAGGCCATATCAGGCACATCGCCGGCTGCCAGCCGTGCAACCACCTTCTGGTGGTAAGCTTCGTCATACAGCATTTCATCATCGATATCGATGTTTGGATTTTGCTTCTCAAAGGCTTCCACGATACGCTTCCAGCTCACCCCTTCCTGGTTCGAGTTGTCGCCGTATGCCATTACATCCACAACGATCTTCTCGGATTTTTGCCCTTGTTCTTGTTGGCCCCCTGCAATAACAACAAACGGAACCAACATCATAATAACAATGAGCAATACTAATGCTTTTTTCATTAAAACGCCCTCCTTTATTCTTTTACTCTTCCCACGGAAGAGAAATTCCCTGAACTATGTGTGTATAAGTCCGGCCTCCGACTGCATGTCGAGGTGTCCGGAGTAATCCTCCAAAATTTCCAAATCACTAAACAGTTTGTTCAGCACCATACCTGCCGCCCCGTAAGCTACCGCCTGATCCCCGAAGGCCGACAGCCAGATATTTTTTCTTACTTCGTACGCATACGGATAGGGCCAGTTCTTTTTGATCTCCTCTTCCAGAATAGCCGACACATCCTGGTCGTAGCGTTCGAATTGTCCTCCCAGAATGATATGGGTGAGGTTAAAAGTGTTGACTATCAGCGCAATGTGAGCTCCTAATTCGTGCAGAAACTTGTGCCACAAATCTTTATCCTCACGCACCAGCTGCTGCTCTTTAGCAGTCAGAGAAAACTGTCCGATTGAATCTTCGTGGCGGAAGATACTACGAAACTCACCGGCTGAGTAGTCATGCCCATAGTGCACATTGCCGTTCAGCACCAGTCCCACACCTATACCAATGGAATCATAGGCGTTTTTCTGCTCATCCTCACGATCACGCACCTCCAGCAAAAGAAAGATAAAATCCTTCAGCTCTTTTCGGCGGTGAAACGCCAACTCACCCCAGACACTCGCATTCGCATCATTATCAATGAACACCGGAACGTCGACTTCCCCGGCTATCTTTTTATAAAATCTGTAGTCTTTGCTGATCTTCAGTGGAATAGAATATTTGATGACACCGTTTTTTGAATTGACAACACCTGAAACCCCAACTCCAATTCCCAGCAGTTTGAGATTTTTTGATACAAGCTCCTGCCGTAAAGCAGCAGTTATCTCTTTGAACTTTTCTTTAAAATTTTTCCCAGAAATTTCCGCTTTTTCGAACTTGGAATATACGATCTCACCTTCGAGGTCGACCGCCACCGCTGTATACGAATCGGGGGTCATTTCAATTCCGAGTACGCAGCCGTAGTTTTTGTTCAACTTTATATGAACTGGTTTGCGGCCGCCCTGCGGACTTGAACTCCCCTCGGTTGATTCAATAATTATTCCAAGTTCCAACAACTCATTGACGTTGTTCGAAATGGTTGATTTATCAAGATCTAAATTTCGAGCTATCTCAATACGACTGGTTTCACGACTGACCCAAATCTCCCGCATGATTCGAGATCGGTTTATTACCTTGGTTCTTTTCACTGCTGTTGCTTCCTTTTTCTGTTGGTTGATTTTTCTACCAACTAACCTAAGTCTTACATGAGTTTTTTCATCTGTCAACGTTTTTTGCCCTATTCACCCTCAATTTTACGCTTTTAAAGAGTAATTTTACTTGTGAATAGCTGTAAAGAAAGATAATATATTGTGTTAGTTGATTTTACTACAAACCATAGGTAATAAGGGTAATCCATGCAAATACAAACTATCGCAACCAACTGGAAACTTATCCGAGAGACCGACCAATCTGAGTATACCTGCACCCTCCCCTGTGACAATCTGTCTGTTCTCCTCACTGCAGGTGCCGTACCCGATCCGTATTACGCCGACAATGAGCTGGTGGTACAATGGGTTGGAGACGAGGAGTGGACTTTCTCGACTGAATTTGAGCTTGATAAGACTTTTTTGCAGAAATCCCAACTGTTTTTGCAGCTCGATCGCATCGATACCTTTTCGGAAGTGTATTTGAACGAGGTGAAAGTCGGATCAACTAAGAACATGTTTATTAGATACCGTTTCGATGTAAGCCGGGCAGTGAGAGCCGGTAACAACCGGCTCCGGATTCGACTTGCATCACCTGTACAGGCTGCCGTCGAACTAAAAAAACAGCTGCCCTATCCGGTGCCGCACCAGGATTATCCTGTACAGGCGCAGGGCCGCAACCTCATCCGCAAAGTGCAGTCCCACGCCGGATGGGACTGGGGCCCCTGTTTAATGGTTTCCGGCATATATGAGCAGGTATTGCTGTGTGCAACTCCGCTCGAGCGCATTGAAGCTGTACATCATGATGCCGCGCTTACGGAAACCAAAGAATACTTGTGGCACTTGAAAGTGTACACAGAAATTTTTTCCAGGGAAGCCGGCCACACACTCCTGCGGGTTGAATGTGCCGGAGCGGTCTCTGAGCAGCAGGTGGAACTCCGCCCGGGCCCACAGCAGGTGATTAGTGAGCTTGAAGTGAAAAATCCGCAGCTCTGGTGGCCGTCCGGTTACGGGCAGCAGCCGCTGTATGAACTAAGAGTGGTCACCCCGAACGACACGAGCCGGCAGAACATCGGCTTCAGATCTATTGAGGTGCTGACCGAACCGGATGATTACGGTATAGGCATGGTCTTTCGAATCAACGGCAGGAATATTTTTGCAAAGGGTGCCAACTGGATTCCGCCGGATGCACTACCTGCCCGTCACAGCCCCAAGCATTATGAGCAGCTGCTCGAATCGGCCCGGCAGGCTAACATGAATATGATCAGAGTTTGGGGAGGTGGTCAGTACGAATACGACTATTTTTATGACATCTGCGACCGCAAGGGATTGCTGGTCTGGCAGGATTTTATGTTCTCCTGTGCGTTGTACCCCTCTTCGCCGGACTTCCTTGAAAATGTTCGAGGTGAAGCTGAATACCAAATCAAACGGCTCAAACACCACCCTTCTCTGGTCTTGTGGTGCGGCAACAATGAGGATATCGGAGCGCTTACCTGGTTTAAAGAATCAAGGGAAAACCGCGACCGCTATATCATCGACTATGACCGTCTTAACGAGGGAGTACTTGGCCGAGCTGTACGAAAACTCGATCTACAACGCAAGTGGTGGTCCTCCTCGCCCTCCGCCGGCGAAGGGGATTACTCCGATTGCTGGCACGACGATTCCAAGGGGGATATGCATTACTGGAGCGTATGGCATGAGGGAAAACCCTTCGAAGCTTATTACGAGGTTACCCCCCGCTTCTGTTCGGAGTTCGGTTTTCAGTCCTTTCCCTCCGTCGAAAGCATCAGAAACTTCACTCCGCCGGAGCAGCTGAACATTACCTCACCGGCCATGGAGCATCACCAGAAAAACGAGCGCGGCAACAGTATTATTATTTCCACCATCTCCCGCTATTTCCGCTTTCCGCAAAGCTTTGAGGAGATTATCTACCTCAGTCGTGTGCAGCAGGCTATGGCAATACAAACCGCCGTCGAGTATTGGCGCAGCCGCCGTCCGGTCTGCATGGGTATGCTGTACTGGCAGTTGAATGATAATTGGCCGGTAGCATCCTGGTCTTCCCTCGAATACGAGGGGGCTTGGAAACCCCTTCACTACAGCGCCAAACGCTTCTACGCACCCCGACATATAGCCCTAATCTTCAACACGGATAAAATCGAGGTGCACGGTATCAACGACAACTTTGAGGCTCTGTCGGGAAGTCTGCAGCTTGACCTCTATACCTTTGATGGAAAACTTGTACAGCACAGCCTCGAAACCTCCACTTTACCTGCTGAATCATCAAGCCTTCTCAAAACAGTGGCTATACCGGCGGATCGTGAATTTCGCGCTACTCACTTCTATTATGCCCGGTTTACTCCGGATACCCCTAATATCCTGCCCCTCGAAAACAGCCGACTCCTTATGCGGCCCAAGGAGTGCAGTATTCACCCGACGACTATTCGGTCCGAAATTATTCACAGTGCCGAAGGGATAAAACTTCGCCTGCGCAGCGATACCCCGGCTTTCTTTGTAGTACTTGAATTTGAAGGGCTTGAAACAGGAGCACTACACACCGGACCTCCGGAAGATGCGGCTCCGGTGCGTTTCTCAGATAACAATTTTACCTTGCTGCCCAATTGTGAAAAATGGATCGATATAGTAGTCGACGGCAATGCAGCTCTTTTCGAGCACACGGCTGAGACACTAAAACAGACTCTTAAAATACACGCTTTGCGCAGCTTCTAGGGTTCCGCCGGAATAAAACTATTGTCGTTTTATAGCTTATTGTCTCCTGCACTCGCCAAGGATCACGGCATGAATCATTAAATCATTAATTACAATTTGCATTTTAACTTATTAAGATCTATACTTTTATAAAAGGTATATAAGAGCTACTGCTCTTGAAAGGAAGTAATATGAATATTACAGCTGTATTAAAGGATAGTTTCGATTTAATGAAACGAAACTGGGTTCTGTTTGTGCCATTTTTAGGTGCCTTCGTACTGATGGCCCTTATCTCACTGATTTCTGCGGGAACCTTGGTTCCCTTCGGCGACTTTCAATCGATGGGTCAGGTTTCACAAGAGGAGGCAATTGGTTTTGCCGGAACTTCCCTTGCAGTCGTTTTTATTACGATGCTACTGTCCGGTATTATCGGACTCTTAGCCCACGGTATGACCATCAC
>Ga0209947_1000999_pt1 | contig 17246 bp, 14 predicted proteins | sample SalPonR2_B_D2_MG_FD_185706 | JGI IMG/M metagenome (GOLD analysis project Ga0209947, IMG submission 185706) | Salt pond soil microbial communities from South San Francisco under conditions of wetland restoration - Salt Pond MetaG R2_B_D2_MG... ... | reverse complement strand
CATGGAACGTTCGTGTCCTGGAACGTTCGTGTCCTGGAACGTTCGTGTCCTGGAACGTTCGTGTCCCTTGCTGGCGGCTTCTGGCGCGTTAGCGTTTAACTTCAACACGATCTGCCGCAATGAGCTTGAGGAGAGCGTTGGGGCTTTAAACCGCTGACGCGTTACTCACATCGAAGCGAAGAGCTTCGGTTCTAAGTGAGTCCAGCGCCCGGAACAGCGACTTTGGGGCGGGGGCCGTTGTGGGTTGGCGGGCCAAATGAGACAAAAACCTGGAGAAAGTGGACGCGAGCCCAAGAGGCTTCCTCCGTCAACCGGGGCCGGCGCCGCGCGAACCATTGTCGAAGCGGATAAATGGGCTTTTTCAATCCGCAAAACTGGCACAAGCGTTGCGTTTTCACTGAGCTGCCGTGGGGCAGGCGACGCCTTAGCATGACTTCTCTAACCGCCGTCGGCTGATATACTTGGAACTAGCTGGGCAGTACAAACGGTGCCCCCCTGTTGTTCAATAAAGCAGTCCGTCTGCAGGATTTCATGAAGCGTTCTCGCCACATCGACCAGTTGCTAAGTCAATGGACTTATGACCCTACGTCTCTATCGGTACGCATCGTCAAGGGTGCGGACGGTCGTGACGTGGTGCAAATGCGTGTCGACATGGGCCTGCTGCAATTGGAAACCACCGGACGTCCCGATGGTGTGAAACCAGAGGGCTACGATTCATATTTGGAATACCTGAAGAATCGAGAGTTAACCTCAGGGCACTTTTCGCTTAACGAAGCAGAATGCAATGAAGTCGACCGCGAGTTCATGCAAATGTACCACCGCCGGATCTGCTGGTTACGGCTGGAGTACTATCGCCGGGCGGTGATCGACGCGGACCACACGTTGGCCCTGATGGATGTTTCGACGCGACTGTCTCCTGATGAAGAGTGGACCGCGACGCACGAGGAGTATCGTCCCTTTGTGTGGTTTCAGCGAACGCAAGCTCAAGCGTTGGCGGAACTCGAAGAGAATGGTGCGGAGGCCGCTGTGCAGGCGTTCAATTCGGGCCTGGAGTCGATCCGGCAGATTTTTGTCGAACACGAAATCGAAGAGCACTTCGAGAACGACGAACTGGTCAAGCGTTTGGAAGGTTTACGCGAATCGTTGCGTCACGAATACGAAGTCGGCAGCACGCTTCTGGAGCGATTGGAAGCGGCCGTTGCCGAAGAGCAGTACGAACTTGCGGCTCAACTTCGCGATGAGCTTGCTCGTCGCGAAACGTTTTAGTTTCTCGCCGTGGCGGCTCCGACCTGGCCCGTTTCGATGCTCTTTTCGCCCCGATTGGGCACATCGATGTGGCTGCTGCAGTTGCGTTGGATGGCGGTACTGGGGCAATTGCTGACCGTCGCCATCGCATGGGGCTTAGTCGATTTCGGGTTGCCGCTGTTTCCCTTGTTGGCGTTGATTGGGTTGACCGCCAGCACGAATGTGGCCTACGGAATTTGGCTGTGGCGACTCCGACGGATGGCGCCGCAAGAGAAACCCGGCAGCCTCCCCTCCCGTCGCTCGCCGCTGGCATCTTCATCGCACGACACCGCCGATCACTTGGCTTCATGCTTGATGCTGCTCGACTTGTGTACGCTGACAGCGATGTTGTTTTTTACCGGCGGTGCGACCAACCCGTTTGCTTTGTTTTTCTTTGTGAACTTGGCTGTTGGCGGCGTCATTCTGCGACCGCGTTGGGCCTGGACGCTGACCGCCTTGGCGGTGATCGGTTACACGCTGTTGCTGCGGTATTACTATCCGGTCGAAGCCTTGACGATTCGCGACTCACGACTGGGCGGCCTGATTCCGACGGTTGGCTTGTTCGTTGCCTTCGCGACCTGCGCCACCGTTGTAACCTTCTTCGTGACGCAAACGGCGGGCGAATTGACGCGGCAACAGGATCGTTTACGGCAAGCGGAGGAAGAACGCTTGCGTCATCGCCAACTGGAAGGCTTGACCACGCTGGCTGCCGGAGCCGCACACGAACTGGCCACGCCACTCTCGACCATCGATGTGATCGTGCGAGAACTCGGCCGACACCTCGAAGAATGCCAGACCCCGGCCTCGGTCAAACACGACTTAAAATTGATTGATGGAGAACTGGAATCGTGTCGTCAGATTTTGGTGAGGATGCGCGCCGCGGCGGGCGATCAATCGGGTCAAAGCTGGGATCAGACGACGGTAGAAGATTTGATCGACGCGACGTTGGAGGGAGTACGTGATCCGCACCGCGTTGATGTCGTGGATGGTCCTGAAGCGGTCGAGCAACAAACATTGTGGTTGCCGCAAGAAGCGGTCGCTCAAGCGATTCGGAATCTGATTCATAACGGCCTCGATGCGGGAGACGCTGACGGACGGGTTCAGATCGCAACCCGTTTAGAAGGCGACGTGGTGAGCTTTGAAATCAGTGATGTTGGCTCGGGGATGTCCGACGAAATCTTGCATCGCATCGGAGAGCCCTTCTTCACAACCAAAGAGCCGGGGCGAGGCATGGGACTGGGACTGTTTCTGTCGCGCAATGTGATCTCGCGACTAGGCGGCCAGATGGAATTTGACAGTCACTCCGGCACCGGCACCACCGTTACGGTCAAATTGCCGATCGCCGCCCAGCCACCGCGAAATTAAGCCCAGCGCGGGACTCGCAGCCGCATCCACAAGCGAGCCGCTACACTTAGACTTCCCGATCGGCCGAGTCGTCGCATAGGGGCAAGTGGGATCGGTGTGGGCAATCCTTTTCTGACAGAGTGGCGTGGTGTTTCGAACCTTACGTAACGTAACGCTGTGGGCCGGGCCTATGGCGGCAGTTGCCATCAGCATGGCTTGTCGACAAAGCGGTATGGAGACTTCCGCGGCGTTTTGTGCTGGCGTTGCCGTGTTGTGTGCGGTCTGGTGGGTCTTCGAAACGTTGCCGATGGCCGTCGTAGGCATCATGCCGTTTGCCGTCTTTCCACTGCTTGGAGTCTTGACTGCCAACGAAGTCGCTCGGTCTTATGGGCATTCGATGATCCTGCTGCTGCTGGGGGGATTTTTCTTATCAGCGGCGATGGAACGTAGCGGCGCTCACCGGCGATTGGCGTTACAGATGGTGCGGACGGTTGGTGGTGGCAGCGGACGCCGACTGGTGCTTGGTTTCATGTTGACGACGGCCACGTTGTCGATGTGGATCAGCAACACCGCCGCTTCGCTGATGATCTTGCCCATTGCGTTGGCGATTTTGAAGCAAGTCAAAGACGACGTCCAACTCCGTACGGCGATGTTGCTGGGAATCGCGTATTCGGCGAGTATCGGCGGGATGGGAACGCCGATCGGAACGCCACCCAATGTGTTGATGGTGGGTTATGTTCAGCGCACGTTTCATCACGACGTGACTTTTTTTCAGTGGATGTCGATTTCCATTCCGATCGTGCTGGTCCTGTTGCCCTCCGCATGGCTGTGGATCACTCGGCATCTACGAAGCGGGCTGGCCGTTCAAATGCCGGCGGTCGGTCGTTGGCGACCGAGCGAAATCCGGGTACTGATCGTCTTTGGGATCACTGCTTTGGCGTGGGTCTTTCGCGCCGCACCGGCAGGTGGTTGGACCGGTTGGCTGCCAGCAGTCGATGCTGCGGGGAACTCGACGATCAACGATGCCACGATCGCGCTGGCAGCATCACTGGCACTGTTTATCATTCCAGCGGGCGAGGATCTGGATGGATTGCAAGATCGCTCGGAACCGGGAAGCGAGCGTCAAACCAGCCGTCTTCAAGCTAGCGAGCCTCAACGTAGCGACCAGACTGCGGTGACGCAGCGGTTGCTGGATTGGGAGACGGCCACCACGGTGCCGTGGGGCATCCTGCTGATGTTTGGAGGCGGCTTGGCGCTGGCCAGCGGTTTCGAAAAAAGTGGGCTGAGCGAATTGCTGGGGCAACAGCTCAGCCGGATTGCCGACCAGCCGATGTGGGTGGTGATGCTTGCCATCTGCCTGCTTGTTTCGTTTCTTACCGAAGTCACCAGCAGCACCGCGACCACTTCGCTGCTGTTGCCGATTTTAGGCGGGCTCGCGATTGCCAGTGGGCTGCCATACGAAATGATTTTGATTCCCGCCACGATCAGCGCTAGCTGTGCTTTTATGTTGCCCGTTGCCACAGCGCCCAACACGATCGTTTTTGGTGCGGGAGGATTATCGACAGCAAGTATGGCACGCACCGGCGTCGCCCTGAATCTGCTGGCCGCCGGCTTGATCACCCTCGTCTGCAGCCTGACCATTCGGCCGACCTCAACCGCCAATGAAATAGTGAACCAAACGGTCGATCTTCCGGCTCCAGTTGCGACAATCGACGCGGTACCGGCCGCCCCCGCGGCTCCCTAGCGGTCGCCGGGGCAGAGCCCCAAGGGTTGGCAAAAAACAGATGACGGAAAAAGCTTGACTGGCATCACTGCTCGCTGTACTTTGTGTTGTAAAGCAAGCCAGTCATCAACATTCTTGGCAGGAACTGACTTTGGAACTTCGCAGCGCCCTCGAACAGATTTCCGACATCCGGCAGCAGATGGCTCGCAGCGAAGTCTTTCGTGGTTATCGCCCATTGACGGTGGGGCTGTCGGGAGTGTTGGGACTATCGGCAGCCGCGTTTCAATCGCATTGGGTGGTTTCGCCAGCGACGGAGTTGGGGCGTTATTTATCGCTGTGGGTGAGCGTTGCACTTATCAGTTCGAGCATTGCCGGGGTAGAACTATTCCTTAGTGCCAAGCAAGCCGGTGCGGGCCTGACACGAGAGAGAACGCGGTTGGCGGTGGAGCAGTTTTTGCCCTGCCTGGCAGTGGGAGCGTTGCTGACCCTTTGTGTGTATCGCAGCGCACCGCATGTTGCCTGGATGTTACCCGGTCTCTGGTCGTTGTTGTTCGGCTTGGGGGTCTTTGCCTCACGTCGGTTGTTGCCCGACCCGATCGTGTGGGCAGGCTTGTATTACGTTATTTGCGGTTGCGTTTTGCTGCGCTGGGGGCAGGCCGAATATGCGTTTTCTCCCTGGCAAATGGCCATCGCCTTCGGGGGTGGCCAATTGCTGTGTGCTGCGATTTTGCACTGGACGTTGGAGCGAAATCATGCCGCATAAAAAGCAGTCTCAGCAAACCAACGCCTCCGCGTCGTCCTCGCAAAGGGGAGGCAGGTTCTCCTATCACGGACTCGATCGCGTGCTGCACGAGAAAGCACGTTTGAGCATCCTCGCTTCCTTGGCTGCCAATGCCGCGGGAATTTTATTCAACGACTTGAAAGATCTCTGCTCGCTGACCGACGGTAATCTGAGTCGGCACCTGGGCGTGCTGAGCGATGCGGGATTGGTGGAGATCTGGAAAGGAGGCCGCAGTGCACGTCCGCAGACCATGGTGCGCATGACCAACGCGGGACGCGAGCGATTTGCGGAGTACATTCGCGTGCTGGAGCAGGTCGTCGCGGATGCACAACGCCAATCGCAAGCCCAGGCCGAAATCGATCCGCCGGGACTGACTGACGGTTGGTCGCCCTCTTGATCGCTTACATTTTTTTTGATCACTTGCTTTGCAATGCAAAGCAATCTCGTTTCACTGATCGCGGCCAGCGGAGAAGCAACATGAGAATCGTAAGGGCTACTGAGTTGGGAATGTGTTTTGGTGTTCGCGATGCGTTGCAGATGACCAGGGAAGTCAGCGATCCGGCACAGGTCACTATTCACGGAGAACTAGTGCACAATCCGATCGTGATACGGCAGTTGCACGCGGCCGGTTTTGAACAGGCACCGGAAGACCAACGTCAATCGCTGGCGTCGACGCCGTTGGTGCTGATTACAGCACACGGCATCAGCAACGCGGAGCGAAAACGACTTGCGGCAGGCGGCAAGCAGATGATCGATACGACATGCCCTTTGGTACGGCGAGCCCACGCGGCGGCCATGGAATTGGCAGCCGAAGATCGCCATGTGCTGTTGATTGGAAACCCCGGTCACGTGGAGGTTCGAGGGATTGTTGAAGACTTGGATAGCTGCGACGTGATCGCCAACCCGCAGCAGGTGCAGCGGTATCAGAGCCAACGGTTGGGGATCGTTTGCCAAACCACCATGCCAGCTCCGCTTTTAGCAGAAATCAGGGCCTGTATCGCAGCGCGGAATCCAGCGGCCGACATTCGCTTTGTGGACACCGTCTGTCATCCTACCAAGCGTCGTCAGCTTGCAATGTTGGACTTGATTCGCCGGGTCGATGCCGTGGTCGTCGTTGGCGGCCGCAATTCCAACAACACGCGGCGTCTGGCAGAATTCTGTCGGCAGCGCAACGTGCCGGCCTTCCATGTAACGTGTGCCGAGGAGATCGAGCCGCAATGGTTTGGCAATGCCCCAACCGTTGGACTGACTGCCGGGACGTCAACGTTGGACGAAACGATCGATGAAGTTCAGGAGCGATTGGAGCAAATCGCTGACGGCAACCGCACGCGAGCTTGCTGAGCAATCCGCCGGCGCGGGACATCCAACACCGAATTATGGAACCTTCCGACAAATTTCTAAATCGATTTTCGAAAGGTAGGTATGAGTACATTCTGGGTTCCGCGTGACATGCGAGTCGCCCCCGAACTATCCACGGCAACATCCACCGGTCCGGTTTGCAAACAACATGCGTTGCTGATCAATCCGTTTTACCCCAAAGACCCGCACGCAAGTTTCGGCAAGCATGTGCTGACTCCGACGTTAGCGTTAACCAGCATCGCTGGCAGCACGCCGGAGCATTGGCAGGTCGGCTACTGGGACGAAAATTTGCTGCAGGGGCCGCCGCCTTGTGATCCGCTTCCCGCCGTGGTCGGAATTACCGTCCATCTGACCTTTGCCAAACGCGCCTACGAGTTGGCACGCTGGTATCGGGAACGCGGGTCGATCGTCGTCTTGGGGGGCTTGCACGCGATTTCTTGCCCCGACGAGGTGGCTCCTCATGCCGACGTGCTGGCGCTAGGAGACGGCGTTCAAATTTGGGGCCAGATCTTAAGCGACATCGATGCCGGCGAGCTGAAGGATACCTACCGCGCGGACTTTAAGCGGCCGTATCGTGAGGACCCGCCGCCCCGTCGTGATTTGTTGAACCGAAGCGGATTCTTAACCACGACCAGTTTGATTGCGACCCGAGGTTGTCATAACCGATGTGGCTTTTGTTATCTGTCGACGAAAGGGCTGCACATGCCGTACTTGATGCGAGACGTGCAGCAGATTGCCGATGAGTTCCAGCGGGACGGCCAACCCTACGCGGTGTTTACCGATAACAACTTGGGTTCCAATCCCGAGTACCTGCGTAAACTGTGCCAAGCGTTGCGACCGCTGGAAAAGATTTGGAGTGCAGCGGTCAGCATTGATGTCACGGATGATCCGTCGTTGGTGCGCGAGATGGCTTTGGCTGGTTGCACGGGTGTGTTCATCGGATTCGAATCATTGCAGAACGACAACATCACCGAAGCGAACAAGAAGAGCCCCCGCACGGAGGATTATGCGCAGCGCGTCGAGCTCTTGCATCGCAATGGCATTCAAGTCAACGGGAGTTTTGTGCTGGGATTTGATCACGACCGAGAAGACGTCTTTGCAATGACGGTGAAATGGGTGGAGGAAAACCGTCTAGAGTGCGCCACGTTTCACATCATGACACCTTACCCGGGCACGCCGTTGTTTCGAAAAATGGAGTCGGAGGGACGCTTATTGCACACCGACTGGAGTCGCTACGACACTGCCAACGTCGTCTTTCAACCGCGGCATTTAACCCCCGAGCAATTAGCGGAAGGTTACGACTGGTGTTACCGTCGACTGTTTTCAACCGCATCCATCTGGCAGCGTCGCCCAAGAGACTGGCGAGCCGTTCCGGCTTACCTGGCAATGTCCTATCTCTACAAGCGTTCCAACCGTTTTTGGCACTTGTTGATCAAATATCAATGGACCGCACGGGCCTGGCGTCCCCTGGTCGAGCTGACTCGACGCCGGCATCTTCGATTCCGCCGTCGCTTGGCAAAGCAAGCATGTGGTCAGGCAGGACGCAGCAGCAGCGTCGTATCGGCGGGAGTATAGCGAGGCTGACGCTCGCCATTCGCCATCAGCAACCTAGCGATGTTCTCTCTCGCCCTGGGCCGGTTAGCAATGAGCGATAAATAAGTGTCGGGTACCTTTGATGCGCAGCACCCGAAGGGCGAGTTCCTCGCAAAAGGTACCCGACACTTTTTTGTCGCACGATCCTCAGTCCTCGTTGTCTCGCGTGAGATGCCCGCTATGACCGATCGCCAGCAGCAGACGCAGCATGACCATCAAGCTGACAGCAGCGCCGAGAACTCCAAAAATACTCAACTGTTGAATGCCAAGAAAAGCTTCGTTGGGAAACAGCAGCGGTGGAACTTGAAACGCCAGCAGCAGCGACGACCCGAGAAACACCGAACTGGCGAGCATTCCCAACACGAGCCGATTCACCGAGGGGCTTAAGCGGCGATGCTCAAGATTCAAGCTCAGACTGCCGCGACGCGTCTGCTCCAGCAATCCCAGCACTTGATCGGGAGCGACCTCGAGGAAGTTTTCCGCTTCCATGTAGATCCGGCGAGCTTGACGAAAACGCCGTTTGGGACTGAGCCGTTTGGCCATCGCTTGACGAACAAAGCCGCGCATGATTTCCATCGAATCGAACTGCGCCTGCAACGTGCTGAGGGTGCCCTCGAGCGAGATCAGCATCTTCAGCAAGAGTGCCGATTGGCTGGGAAGTTTGATGCTGTGACGGTGCAGGACTTCGCTCAGGTCATTCAGCGCCGCGGTCAGATTGAACTTTCCCAATCCTTGTCGTCCATAGGTCGCGATGTAGTCCCCGATATCGACCGACAACGCGGCATCTTCTAACTGCGGAGGCGGGTTGCCGGCGCGTTTGACCAGTCGCAACATCATCGCTTGGTCCCCGGCGGAGATGGCGAACAACATTTCTTCGATCGTCTCGCGCAGGCGATCATCGATACGGCCGATCATGCCGAAATCGAGGATCCCTAGCTGACCATCGGGCAGCACCAGCAAATTGCCGGGATGGGGATCGGCATGAAAAACGCCGTGGTCAAACAGCATTTCCATGTAGCAACAGGTCAGCCGTTTCGCCATTGCGCTGCGAAGCTGCGGGTCGACCTCTTGCCAATTAGCAACATTAGGCCCATTCAACCGCCGCATCACCAAGACGCGGCGGGTACACAGTCCGGGGACCGGTTCGGGGACGACAATACTGGGGTCATCCGCGAAGTACTCTGCGAACAACTGCATGTTCTGTTGTTCGCGTTCAAAATCCAATTCGCGGCGCAGCATCGGCATGATCTGCCGTGCCATGTCGGTCGGTCCCCAGGCCGCGAATGCCTCCACGCGTTCGGCCAATTGTGCCAAACCGGTCAGCACGTCGAGGTCCTGTAAGATGATCGCTTCGATGCCTTCCCGTTGGACTTTGATAACGACTTCGCGTCCATCGGCAAGCGTCGCGGCGTGTACTTGTCCGATCGAAGCGGTGGCGAGAGGCTGGTCCTCGATGTGCCGGAACTGTTCCTTGTATGCTTCCCCCAGTTCCTCCTCCAGTAGGTGACGAACGACTGCGGGAGGATCGGCCTCGACATTGGCGCGGAGGTTTTGCAATTCTTCCGTCATCGCGGTTCCCACCAAGTCGGGCCGCGCGGCGAGAATCTGTCCGAGTTTGATAAACGTCGGCCCCAGTTCGGTCAGCGCCATCCGGACGCGTTTCTCTCGCGAGTACTGCGTCAGCGGCACGCCTTGCCGATCTTTCAGCAAGTCGCGAAACGGTAAACTGGGGAAATGGCTCAGCCAGTCGGCCAGGCCATACCGCCGCAGGACCTCAAGAATCTGCCGCCAACGCTTGAGGTTGCGGTAGAGCTGGGGGATGGCGGTGATTTTCATGCAAGACAAACAGTAGCGGCGAAGAAGCGAATCGGATGGGCGGCTCGGGCATGCGCGTGGTCTGGGTATGCGCGTGGTGGATGGTTCCTAGTATGGCTAGCGCTGCCAAGATTTGCCATGTTCGGTGCCTTTGTCTGGACGAGGTTGCCCTCTTGGTGACTGTCGGCGCTCGACGTTGGCGGTAAGATCAACAGAACCGCTATTTCCGCACCTACTGGGTAACTGAATCTTTCATGCAGTCGTTGCTTCTGACGCTTTCGCTAATTGGATTGTCGGTCTTGCTGGCCGTTCCGCTGGGCACAGGTTTAGCGTTGGCATTAGCCCTCTGCGGGGGCTCGCGTTACGCCAAGCGTTTGCGTTCCATCGCCACGCTGTTGCTGTTGGTGTTGATTTGCTTACCGATGTACCTCCATGCCGCGGCTTGGGAAGCGACCGCCGGCAAGTATGGCTGGATCCCGTTGATGCAAGTCAACGCCAACCGTTTTTGGTTTACGGGCCTGACCGCGGCGGCTTGGGTCCACGGCGTCAGCGGAGCGGCTTGGGTGGCCCTGGCGACGCTCTGGGGCCTCCGTCAGGTACCGAGCGAAACGTTGCGACAAGCCTCCTTGGAAACCACCCTCTGGCAGCGTCTGTGGCATATCGGCATTCCAGCCGCCAAGCCCGCGATCACGGTAGCCGCGTTGTGGGTCGCTCTGCTCGCCTCGACCGAGATGACGGTCGCCGATTTGTATGGCGTGCGGACGTTAGCTGACCGGGTCTACCTACAATACGCCTTTGCACCGGAAACGTTGCCGATCGCCTTGGCCTGCGCGGTGCCGCTGCTGATCGCGACGGTCCTGGCAGCGTTCCTGAGCCGCTTGGTGAAAACCGATCGGGGACGCCCCATGCGAGACGCCGCCTGGGCTTCCACCGATCACGTTCCTTTCCAAACCGACACGGAACGCGGCTGGCTGCCACTGGTCGCCGCTTCGCTGGTCGCCGGCATCCTGCTGGCCATTGTCGTGGTGCCGTTGTTGAGCCTGATTGTCAAAGCGGGGCTGCTGGTGCAACCGGCTTGTGCAAGCGCTAGCGGCCCGCGTTATTCGTGGTCTATGTCGCGTTGGCTGCAAACGCTGAGCGAATCCTTCACGACGTTTGGGGCGGAGTACTACTGGACTTTCGTGCTGGCGTTGGCGACCAGTCTGATCGCCTTGGTAATCGCCATCCTGGCAGCCGCCTGGGCCGATGGTTCGCCCACTCGCGCCCGCATCGGTTTTTTCACCGCGGTGGCGATGGTCGTCTTGCCTGGCCCAGTCGTTGGCATGGTGGTAGTCCACTTATTCCACAATCAAGGCGATTTCCTCAGCACGCTGTACCAGCGTTCGATTTTCCCCACGGTCGTCGCCTTATTACCACGTGCGGGCCCGGCGTCCTATCTTGTCATGCGAGCCGGTTTTCGGATGCTCGATCGCAGCCCTCACGAAGCGGCTAAATGTGATGGGGTGTCATGGCTACAGCGTTTGCTGCGCGTCGACCTGCCGCGGTTGTGGGCAGCGGTTGGAACAGCCGCTTTGGCAGCCGCGATCGTGGCGATTGCGGATGTCCCCGCCACGCTGGTCGTGCTGCCACCCGGCATTTCGACGCTTGGCACACGGATTTTCGGTTTGCTACACAGCGGCGTCCGCTATCAAGCAGCGGGGCTGGCGATTACTTCCTCCTTACTGGTCGCCTTTGTGGTGGTCATCGCGTACCGAATCCACCATCTCCGGCTTCGGCGTCGTGTAGGATAGAACAGGACCGGGAGCGAATATTGGAAGCGGAACGGACTCGAAAAGGAAGATTGATGAACCTGATGCGACTTCATACTTGGCGGAGCTGCGTGCTATGGATTGCGGCCAGCTGGGCCGGGTCTGTTAGCCAAGCGGCCGATCACATTGCATTCACCGATGCGCGTGAACGAGAACAAAAGGTGACCGGGGAAATCCTGGTCGAAGCTCGCGATGGAGGGGTGCTGTTGCTAGGAGACGACGGCCGCATCTGGACCATCCAGCCCGACCGCATTCAACATCGCACCAATGACGATGCGCCCTTCCGGCCGGCCAGCGTGGAAGAGACCCAACGACGGCTGCTTGCCGAAATGCCCGCCGGCTTTCGAATCTACCAGACGAATCATTACTTGATCTGCCACAACACCAGCGACCGCTATGCAACGTGGGTGGGCGCCTTGTTTGAACAGTTATATCGCGGCTTTTACGCCTATTGGAAAAACCAAGGCTGGGAGTTGGAAGAGCCGCGTTTTCCGCTGGTGGGTCTGGTCTTCGCCGACCGTGAAAGCTTCGTTCGGTACGCTCAGCCGGAACTTGGCGACTCCGTCAAAGGAATCATCGGTTATTACAACCTGGAAACCAATCGCATGACGACGTTCGACATGCCCGACGCCGAACGGAATGTCGCCACGATCATTCATGAAGCGACGCATCAATTGGCTTACAACGCGGGACTGCAGCAGCGGTTTGCCGACAATCCCATGTGGGTCAGCGAAGGGTTGGCGGTGTTCTTCGAATCGCCCGATTTTTCAAACCCACGGGGTTGGCGAACCATCGGCCGCATCAATCTGGTCAACTTGCGGCGATTCCACAAGTTCTTGCCGGCTCGACCAGCCGATTCTCTGACGACGCTGATTTGCGACGACAAGCGGTTTCGCGACCCTCAAACCGCGACGGCGGCGTACAGCGAAGCCTGGGCGTTGAATTACTTCCTACTGAAAACCAAACGCAAGGAATACGTGGCTTACCTGAAGATGCTCAGCGAAGGCGAGCCATTGGTGGCGCGTAGTCCTCGCGACCGGGTCAAGATGTTCGAGACCGCAATGGGCATCGACATGCCGACCATGGAACGCCAGTTCTTGCCGTTCGCGACGCGTCTGCGTTAGTGAGTGGAGGCCTGCCTATCCGCCGGCTTGCAGGGCGTTTCTTGCACTCTTTTTTTCCGCTCTTTTGGTCAACCGACATTGACCCCGCAGGGCGATTTTCGCGACAAGACGGCCTGTCTTGCCAACGAATGGAAAGGATGCAACGAATGAACCTTAAACTGTCAGTCGCGAAAACGCTCGCGCCGGTGGTAGCGTTACTGCTTGTTGTCTTGTTCGTGCCGCAACTGCATGCCGGTCCGCCTCAAATCGGAGAACCGAGTGCGGCAGCCGGTTGGTGGTCGTCGCTTAACCCGACGCAATGGAAAATGCCATCCTTGAGGTGGCCGACTTCCAAAGCCAAATCGGAAAAAGCCGAACCCAAAAAAGAAAAAACTCCCAGCCCGCTGGCCGGAGTGTCGCGGCAGATGGGTCGCACCTGGGACAAAACCAAGCAGACACTGAACCCCAAAAACCTGTTACCCAAGTCCGACAAGCCAGCTTCGCGGACAGCACGGGACGAGGAATCTCAAGGTTGGGGTGGTTGGTTTGCCAAGCAGGAAGAGCCGCAAAAGATTGAAACGATCAACGACTTTTTGCGTCAACCCGCACCGTATTAGCGTCGACCTCGTGTTGGCCCGATAGAAATCAACTGGATTAGCATCAAGATTTGGCGTGCCTCGGTACGTCGCTGTGGAAGCAATATGTTGTCGAATTATCAAGCCGCAGGTTTGCGGAAAGGCATCACGGGACTCGTCCGCCGTCTGCATGACGGAGAAATCGACGACTACACCGACGAACAGATGGCCATGTGGTACGAGATCTTCCTGCCCGTTCGCAGTACGATGGGACTGCGGATGCCGACGGAGACCGGGCACTACATGGCGGCCAATCCGTTGTCTCGCGAAGAATTCGAAGATCACCTGCTGCGAATCGTCCGGCAGGGTACCGAACGTGGCGAGTATGTTATGAATCGGTTGCTAAACACCTATCTCGAAGAGCAGCCCGACCGCTCGGCCGCGTGAATGCTCGGCCGCGTGAATGCTCGGCCGCGTGACCACTTGGCCGCGTGGATGCTCGACGGTTTTGTAACCGTCGTTACGGCTTCAGCACCACGGCCGTGGCATGCCCTTGAGCGGAATGATTGATCACCACGACGCAAGCCTTTTTCAGCGGTTGTGGTGTCGAGAAGATCGGCAGCGGAAAATCGTCCGCCAAGAAAGGCGCACTGCGTGTGGGTGGAACCACGCCGTTTTGCAAGGCCAACACGGCGACGACTAAGTGCAGTGTCCCGGTCGCCGCACCACAGTGGCCCGTCGCCGCCATCGGCGCACAAACGGGGGTCTGTGGCAGCAGGTTTTGCAAAGCCGCCAGTTCGGCAGCGTCCTGTTGTGGATCGCCCATCGCGTGCGAGACCACCAACCCCACGTCATCGAAAGCGGCACCACTTTGGTCGAGTGCGGCTTGCAGCGCCAACTCAATCGCGCGACAACTCCCGCGTTCGGTCCCCGGCACGAACCGCACCGCGGAACCGGCTAAGGTTGCCAGCGGTCGTTGGCCACGTTGCCGAGCCAACTCGGCAGATTCGATGACGATCGTTGCCGCCGCTTCGCCGCCGACCGCTCCGTCTCTATCGGGAGCGAACGGACGAGACGAATCGGCGAGGTTTTCACGGGGGGTCGCCAATGGAACGACACCGCGATAGATCATTCCCGATTCGTTGACCCGGTTGCCGGTTGCTCCGGACAGCATCACATCGGCGATCCCCCGGGTGATGCACGATGCCGATTCAATCAGCGCCGCGGGGCCCGAAGCATCGCCCAGGACGATCGTGTTATTCGGCCCGAAAGCTTGGACGGCGATTCCCACATGGCACGCCGCCATATTCGGAAGGTACTTCAGCATCCACAGTGGAAAGATGTCTCGCATCGCCGCACCGCCAAAATCAGCGACCTCGGCCATGCCATCGTCATCCGCGACGCGGCGAATCGTATCGGCCAACTCCAACGGCGAGCCATAAAACATTTCGGACCCGAATACCGTTCCGATCCGACTGCGATCAAAATCGGGATGTTGCCCGAGATAAGCCTCGAATCCACTGTCGGCAAATGCCAATTGCGAAGCGGCGAAAGCGGTCTGCAGTTCGCGACACATCACCTTGAGCGCTTTGCGGGGCCGCACGAATGCTTTGGGATCGAAGTCTTCGATCAGGGCTCCGATGTTTTCCGGACCGATACATCCCGAGGTAAAAGGCAGCTTCCGCACGCCTCCCTGACCTTCACAGAGGGCGCGCCAGAACGATTCGGTGCCGACACCTATTGGTGTAACAGCACCTATTCCCGTGATAACGACATCGCGGCCCTCTGGCATCGGAGCTTTTAAAACAGAAAGGAATTCGGACGAATTTGCCGATTCTAGCGGGTGTGCCGACATCGGAAAACAACGCTCCGGCCACCGCCTGCCGAGAAAACACAGTTCCTCGGCAATCCAGCGTTGCCAAACGTGTTTGGCAACGGGGCGTCCCGGCACTAGAAGCGGTCAACTCTAGGTTGTGCTTAAGACCTCGGTCGCGATAACCAGTGGCTTATAAAAAATCGCGAAGTGAGCTCACAGCCAGCGGTTCGCGGGTGGCGAAGGGTTCGCCATAGCGACGATTGATCAATCTTCCCCAATTCGCCGCATCGTCGCGAAAACGGTCTAGCAAAGTCGGCGATTCCGTTGGCCGCCCGGTGACGAACTGGCTCTCGAAACAGGCAATCGCTGCCCGTTTCTGCTCCCAATGGTCACTGATATCAACAATAAAGCTGGGCTGGACCGCTAACCGCAGATGAATGCAGTAGTAGTAGTACAGCCGTTCGGGATGAAACGGTTCTCCCGGCAAATCGGTATTGGAGAGCTTGGCCCAGAACCGGGCCGCTTCGATCAATTCGGTCGCCACCACATGATCGGGATGCGCATCGACCCAGTAAGGCGCGAACAACCACCGCGGGCGGGCTTGTCGAATATGGCCTGCCACGATCGCTCGTGCTTCCAGCGTGTGTTGCAGGGAACGGTTGGGCAGTCCGGCGTTGCGACGCCACGTCACCCCAAGGATCTCCGATGCCGCGGCCGTTTCCTCGGCCCGCCGTTGAACACTTCCGTACGGCGTCGGTTCCCCATCGGTCAGATCGAGAATACCGACGTCCCAACCGGCGGCGATCATCTTTGCGATCGTGCCTCCCATGCCCAGTTCCGCATCATCGGGATGCGGAGCAATGACCAACATATCCATTAAGGCTCTTCCCTCGGCGGTAACTCGTAAGCGATTGCTTCGCGACTGCTACGCACCAACAGGTATCGTCCGGCGACGGCGGGATAGTTCCAAGTATTGCTGGAGAGAGCATCTAAACGACTTAATTCCTTAAAACCTTCGCTCTGGCAAGCGACCAGCGCCACGTCGCCCGGTTCGGTTTGAACCAGCAAGACATCTTCGACCCGCAACAATTGGCCTTGACCATAGCGCGAGCCGCGCGGTTGGCGCCACAATTTTTCGGCAATCTGCAAATCAACGCACTCCAGAGTCCCATCGGAGAGCGCATAAGCGTAGTCCCCGTCGAGCACGGCATTGGTGAACTTGGTCTTCAGCACCCGACCGTCGGCCCACACGACTTCGACGCGATTTTCAAAAGGCGCCGCATGGTTGATACGCAGCCGTTGGCTGCCGCCTCCGTATCCTTTGCCAAGCAAAATCCCATCATCGCCGTAAACTACCGGATTGGAGCAATTCGCGCCACCGTTACTCGAGCCCGGCCAATCGGCTTCCCACAGCACGCTGCCGTCGTCGATCGCGTGGCCTGACACGGTCGATTCGTTCACCGAGACAATTTGCCGCTGTCCATCGAGAGTCGCTTCGATTGGCGACGCATAGCTGATCTGTTGGTTGCCGCCGATCCAGCGGACGGCTCCGGTGAGCGCGTCCAAGGCGATCAAACTGCCAAGCGGACTGTTGGCTTGGCTGGGATCGCGCGGGCCCCCGTACGGCACCACCACCCACCGGCCGCCCGCGGCCGACACAATCAAAGGCGAACCGGCACGTCCCCACGTCACGGCCAACTCGGCTTCCGTCTGCGTTAATCCGGCAAGCTGGAACAGGTCCAATTCCCAGACGACGCTACCGTCACGGCCATCCAAACAGACAACGTTTCCCAACGCGGTTTGGGCGTAGACTCGGCCCTGATCAATCGTCGGTGTCGAACGCGGTCCGGTGCCACCGAGCACGTGGTAATGGGCTCCGGGAGATGCATGCGACCAAACTAACTTGCCATCGCGAATTCGGTAGCACGTCACCCATTGCTGACCCTTTTCGCCCTCGCCACGTTGCTCCAGCGTGACGGCGTACTGCCCAACGATTGCAAACCCAGACCAAGCCGCACCGACCGGTTGCCGCCACAATTCTTTGG
>Ga0209947_1000998_pt1 | contig 17252 bp, 12 predicted proteins | sample SalPonR2_B_D2_MG_FD_185706 | JGI IMG/M metagenome (GOLD analysis project Ga0209947, IMG submission 185706) | Salt pond soil microbial communities from South San Francisco under conditions of wetland restoration - Salt Pond MetaG R2_B_D2_MG... ... | reverse complement strand
TGGTTATTTGGTTATTTGGTTATTTGGTTATTTGGTTATTTGGTTATTTGGTTATTTGGTTATTTGGTTGGTTGGTTGACTGGTTGGGTGGTTGGTTCGTTGGTTCGTTGGTTCGTTGGTTCGTTGGTTCGTTGGTTCGTTGCTTCGTTGGTTCGGTGTTTAGGGTTTCCTGACCAGCGTCGTGTCTCAGTATTCAGGAATTTTGCCCATTTGCTTGGAGCATTTGTAGGGTGGATAAGCGCCAGCGCATCCACCACTCGGACGCCAATAAGGTGGATGCGCTTGCGCTTATCCACCCTACTGCGACACGACGCTAGACAGGTAGGGTTTAGGCAGGCCCTAATTGCTTGTCTGGTCGAAACGATTCCCGGGCGAATCGAGGTTCGTTGTTCCTTTCGTCCTTCACCTTTTACCTTGATGCTCTCTTCTTGAAACCTTCCCCTCTGCGCGAAACCGAATTCTCAGCGCACGGCGGCCATGCACGAGAAGTTGAAGCACTGGAGCCAGTCGTGGACTTCGCGGAAGCCGGCGCGCTTCAGGCGCTGGTGGTGGGCCTGGCGGGTTTCGGGGACCAGCACGTTCTCGAGCGCCTGCCGCTTCCGCGCGATCTCGAGGTCGGAGTAGCCCTGGGCGCGCTTGAAGTCGTGGTGGTGGTCGTCCATCCAGCGCTGCGTTGTCGCGGGTTCGAATGCCAGTTTCTCGGCCAGTATCAGGATGCCGCCCGGCACCATGCCGCGGACGATCCTGCTCAGCAATTCATCGCGCGCTGCCAGCGGCAGAAACTGCAGAGTGAAGTAGACCAGCACCACCGAGGCATTTTTAATTTCGGCATCGCGGATATCGCCTTCGATCACGTCCACTGGCACGCGCGAGTTGTCTTCTTCGACAAGCGTGCGGCAGCGCGCGACCATTTCGGGCGCACTGTCGATGGCCGTGATGGTGACGCCGGGTTCCTGCACGGCGCGGCGGGCGGCCAGGGTGGCTGCCCCCAGCGAGCAGCCGAGATCGTAGATGCGGGTGTCGGGCTGAACAGCGCGCCGAACCAGGATCGGGGTGAGTTCCAGCAGCAACCGGTAGCCCGGCACCGAGCGTTCGATCATGTCGGGAAACACCTTGACCACCTGCTCGGAGAACTCGAACGGCCCGGCCGGGTCGGTGTGCTGTCTGTAGATTTCGTCCTTGCTCATCGCGCTTTCCGGTATGCGGTCATCGGTTGACATTATCGACGCTGGCGGTTTACTCCAGCATGTTCGCCACTGCCGCGGCAAGCAGCGGCGCCAGTTCGATCTCGCCCTCGTCGACCAGCACCGAGTCGGTGCAGACCAGGCGTTCGATGCCGGCGGCCGCGAGTGTTTCACGGGAGCGCGCACCGAACAGGCCGTGTACGACCGCGCACCGCGGACTTGCAAGGCCGGCGTCGGTCAACAGTTCCGCGGCGCGCGCCAGCGTGGCGCCCGAGGACACGATGTCGTCGACCAGTACCGGCGTATGACCGCCTAGGCCCGACAGATCGGGCGCGGTCACGCGCACGTCGTGGTCGCCGAAGCGCTGCTTGCGCATTACCTGCCACGGCAGGTTCCGCTGGACCGCGACGGCTTCGACCCACTGGGCGCTTTCGGCGTCCGGACCGATGACCACGGGTCGGTCGACGTTGGCCGCGATCCAGTCGGCCAGCGCGGGCGCGGCCGGGACCACCGTGGACGGGATCGAATAGATTTCGTCCAGGCTGTCGTAACGATGCAGATGCGGATCGACGGTCACCAGCCAGTCGAAATGACTGGAGATCCAGCGCGCAAAGCTGGCCGAGGTGAGCGCCTCGCCGGGCTGGAACCGGATGTCCTGGCGCATATATGGAAGATACGGCGCGACCAGCCCGACCCCGGCGGCGCCCAGGTCGCGGGCCAGGTCGGCGGCGAACAGCAGCGCCGGGATTTTCGCGTCGGGCCGGTCCAGCCTGGCGACCAGAACCGCCGATCGGCCGTCCAGTGAATCATCGAGTCGCAGATAGCTTTCGCCGTCGGGAAATCGACGGAATTCCAGCACCGACAGGCGCGCGCCCAGCCGCGCGGCAAGTGTCGCGGCCAGCGATTCGTCGCCGGGCATGGCGATGACTGCGGTCGTGTTTTCGTGACTCATGATTCCGGGTCGAGGCGGATGATGTCGCCGTTGTTGCCGGCGAATTCATGAGCATATTCCAGTTCGCCCCGGGTTTCGGCATGGATGGTGTAGAGCGGTTCACCCGCCTCGACGCGGTCGCCGAGATGCACGTGCAGTTCCACCCCGGCGGCCGGCGCGGCCGGGGCACCGGCCAGCTTGGCCACGCGTCCCAGGCGGCGGTTGTCGAACCGCCCGACGATGCCGGCGCACTTTGCGGAAACCGGCTCCCGGGCGCGCGCGACCGGCGGCGTGCGCAAACCGCCCTGGGCTTCGCAGATGGCCTTGAACTTGCGCCAGGCCGCGCCGGAGCTAAGCGTTTCCTCGGCCAGCGATCGGCCTCGACCGGGTTCGGCGGTGCCGGCCAGTTCGAGCAGCTCGGCGGCCAGCCGAACCGAGCGGTCTCGCAAATCCAGCGGCTGGTGCTCTTCGCCCTGCAGCACGGCCAGAACGTCGTGCGCCTCCAGTGCCGGACCGATGCCGCGGCCGACTGGCTGGCGGCCGTCGGTCATCAGGGTTCGGGTTTTCAGGCCGAATGCCGAGGCGGTGGCTTGCAGCCGCGCGGCCAGGGTTTTCGCTTCGTTTTCGCTGCGAACCTTGGCCGTGTCACCGACCGGCAGATCCAGCACCAGGTGGGTGGCGCCGGCGGCGACTTTCTTCGACAGCACCGAGGCGACCAGCTGGGCTTCTGCGTCCAGGTCCATCACCCGCGCGACCCGGATCAACATGTCGTCGACCGGCGACAGCCGCACCGAACCGCCCCAGACCACGCAACCGCCCTCGGCCTCGACCACCCGCCGCATGCTGCCGAGATCCAGGTTCACAGGCGCCAGCATTTCCATGGTGTCGGCGGTGCCGGCCGGCGAAGTGATGGCGCGCGACGAGGTCTTGGGGATGACGAGACCATTCGCCGCCACGATTGCCACCACCAGCGGCGTGGTGCGGTTGCCCGGCAGGCCGCCGACGCAGTGCTTGTCCATCAGCACCGGCTTGTCCCAGGCCAGCCGCTCGCCGACCTCGACCATGGCGCCGGTGAGCGCGACCAGTTCCTCATCGTCCAGCGCCCGCGCCGCGATCGCGGTGAGAAACATCGCCAGTTCGATTTCGTCGTAACGGCCCTTGACGACGTCGCGCATGATCGCCTTCAGCGCGTTGGGCGAGAACGCCTCGCCGTAGACCTTGCCGCGCACATGGCGCACCGATTCAAGCGGGCGCGGGTGGCTGGCGCCGACATGGTCGCCGTCGCGCACCTGGAGCTTTTTCCAGGCCGCGTCCGACAAGCCGATTTCGTCGAGTTCCAGCAGCCCCGAGCCGGTCTGGAAAAGCTCGGCGATCACGTCATCGTGGGCCGATTCCAGCCGAATGCGGGCGTGCGCGGTAAATCCCTCGGACCGGCAAAGCGGACTGTCGGTGTGCAGGATGGCGATCGGCCGATCGCGCGTGTCCAGGTCCATGCAGCGAGCCCGAAGGTGGCTGGGAGACGGCGAATTGGAGGGGTTGTCGGCCACGTCGGACATGTGTCGATCAGCGGCCCGGCAATTCGTAGGGCTGGGCATACTCGGGTACGCAGGCCGACCAGCCGAGCTCTTCCGCGATGCGGTGTCTGAGCGTGTCGGAGGCATCGGCCTCGCCGTGGACCACGAACGCCCGGATCGGCGGTTTTTCCATGCCCGCCAGCCAGCGCATGATTTCATCGGCGTCGGCGTGCGCCGACAGCATGTCCAGGTTGTGGACCCCGGCGCGCACCGGCCAGTACTGGCCGTGAATCTTGACCTTTTCGGCGCCCGACACCATCGCCGCGCCGCGCGTGCCGCCGGCCTGGTAGCCGGTGAACATGATGGTGTGTTCCGGGTGCGGCGCGTAAACCTTCAAATGATGCAGCACCCGGCCGCCGGTGGCCATGCCCGAGCCTGCGATGATGATCTTGGGCATCGGGTCGTGATCCAGCGACTTGGATTCTTCCGCATCCTGCACGTATCGCGGCAGCGAACACGCGGATTCGGCCTCGGCACGGGTCAGCCGATGGTCGTCGGGATGATCGGCGAACACGTTGGTGGCGTTGATCGCCAGCGGGCTGTCGAGAAACACCGGCACCGCCGGAATGCGCTTCGATCGCTGCAGCCGGTTCAGGTGGTGCAGCAACAGCTGGGTGCGGCCGACCGCGAACGCCGGCACGATGACGGTGCCGCCGCGGCCGACGGTTTCGTTGATGATTCCGGCCAGCGCGTCTTCGGGATCTTCGTGGTTGCGCTGCCGGTTGCCGTAGGTGGATTCGACGAGCAGGTAGTCGGCCGCCGGAATCGGGTCGGGCGGGGGCATGATGGCGCTGTCGGCGTGACCGAGGTCGCCGCTGAACAGCACGCGCATGCCGGCGATGTCGAGAAGCAGGCTGGCCGCCCCGGGGATGTGTCCGGCCCGGGTGCAGGTGACTTCGATGCCGTCGAACAAGGCGGTCGGCCGATGAAAATCGAGATCGCGGAACAGCTTCAGGCAGTGCAGTGCGTCCTCTCGGGTGTACAGCGGGCGCGCCGGATGATGCTTCGAGAAACCATAGCGGTTGGCGAACGCGGCATCCTTTTCGTGAATGAAGCCCGAATCGGGCAGCAGGTAGCGGCAAAGATCGCGCGTGGCGGCCGTTGCATGCACCGGCCCGTCGAAACCGTTTCTTGCCAAAAGCGGCAGGTAGCCGGAATGGTCCAGGTGAGCGTGGGTGAGGACGACGCAATCGATATCGGCGGGGCTTATGGGCAGCGGCTTCCAGTTGCGCTCGCGCAACTGCTTGTAGCCCTGGAACAATCCGCAGTCGACCAGGATCTTCCGGCCCATCGCCTCGAGCAGAAACTTCGATCCGGTCACCGTGCCTGTTGCACCCAGGAAACGGATAACGGGGACTTCGGCGTTCGAATTCATCGGTTCGGTTCCTCCTTCGGCGATGACCGGCTTTGCCTGCTATTGCCGGCTGATCCGAAGAGCGTTGAACCACGAAGGGCACGAAGAACACGAAGGAAAAGCGAGTCCATCAAGTGAACCTGCAAATGCGCTCGTCTGGTATCGGGCCAGTAGATCAAGACCCTCAAGGCCCCGGCCGTCTTCGTTCCGTTCCTTTTCTTCGTGCTCTTCGTGTCCTTCGTGGTTACCCGCTTTTCGATTGTTGTTCGGCGGCGACCGCTCGTCATACTTGCAGCACCGACAACCTACTAACGGTCTCATTATTGAGCAGACACTCAGCTTTCGTCTGTCAGTGATTGTGGCAAGGCGCCGATGCGCTGGTGTAGTTGACCTACATCAAGCGTCGCGCTGGTCGTGACAATCGCAGCCACAACCACTGACAGTCAAGCCCTTAAGGGAGCTACGGACGCGTCTGCCCGCGGCGTTGCGCTCATTTGACATAGCCCTGCTATGCCTGCAATCGCGCGCCTTGCCGGCAAACGCGTCCGTAGCTCTGAGTGTCTGCTCAATAGTGAGACCGTTAGTAAGCCTACGGTGTTTCGGCCTCGAAGCCATTGGCATGGATCAAATCCGTGTATTCGACGACCCGCGCCAGGCCCGGCTGGCCGCTGTCGTCGACCGCGGTGACGAACAGCGTTCCTTCGGATGGGATGTCCGGAGGCAGCGAGACGTCGAAATCGGCCTGTTGACCGGGGATTGCAACGGGAAACGCCCAGGTCTCGGTTGCCAGGTGTTCCGGCAGATTCAACGAAACGCGCATTTCGACCACGTCGGAGACAGGATCGTCCGGCGGTTCGGTGACGTTGCCGCGAAAAAATCGGGTGTCGTCGGCGGTGCCGGTCAACCGAACGGCGCCTGAAAACGCAACCTGGAGGGCGGTGACTTCCGGCCCGGCCGGCTCCAGGTAGGGACGGCGCGCGGCTTTCGCCGCCAGCAACAACGCGTCGCGGTTGTCCGGCCACACGGTGGATTCGAAGCTATCGCAGGACTGGGTGAACGTGGTGCCGACCTCGAAGGTGTATGCGGCCACGCCGAATTCTCCGTAGGCGAAATCGACTGCGGTTCCGCCGGCCGGACCCAGCAAATCCCAGCGGCCGACCGCGTAATGGTTGAGGAAACCGAATCGCCGACCCAGGATTGCCAGTGCGTCATGGTTCGGTGCATTGTTCTCGTTCTGCCCACCCAGACCCTCCCAGGGAAACAGCACCATCTCGGCAAACGAGTGCAGCGAGATGAATATGCCACGCGCGTCGGCCGGCGCGGGGCTGTCCAGGTCGCTGGCCGGGCGCTGATCGTCGAAGACCGACGCGAGGTAATTCTCGATCGCCAGGGTTTCCGGTTCCGATGCGGCAACAGGTCCGCGGAAACTCTGGCTGCAGGCATCGGCGGAGGAGAAGTTGCCCCAGAGAAACGTACTGTTTCGGTTCAGATCGATACCCGGCCAGGTCCCGTCCAGGTTCCCGGCGGGACAGGCCGTCTCGTTGTGGTTCTTGCGCCACATCTGCGCACCGAGCTCGACCTGCCGGCGTCCGTCCGGATTGGCCTGGGCAATGACATGAATCTCGCGGTGATCGAGCAGCCACGCGATATCCGGGTCGTCGCCAGGGTTTTGCAGCAGCAATTCGGCGAAGCGCGTGGCAATTTCGGCCGTGGCCAGTTCGCGCGCATGCTGCGCCGCGGCGATCACCAGCGGCGCCTTCGGGTGCGGCGAGGCCGCGTTCTTCAGCACCAGTACCCTGATCGAGTCGCCGACGGCAGCGCCCGCATCGGCCTGCCAGGTATCGCCGATTACGCTCAGCGTCGCGCGATCGGGATACGTCGTCGCGAGTTCGGCAAGCGTCGCGTGCGTGGCGTCGACGGTCCGGTAGCAGGGACGGCCCGGGATGGTGTCGGCACCGCGCTGCGGGCCGGCCTTCTCGATCACGCGGCGCCAGTCGGCCAGTTCACGACCGCGATAAATATCGGTGGTGATCCGATAACCCGCCTGCTCCAGCTTGCTGCGCTGGCGGGCGTCCAGGTCGAATACGGCATAGCCGGCGCGCCAGTCCACGCCCCAGAAATCGTATCGCTCGCGCAGAGCCGCCAGGTCCCCGGCTTCCAGGTCATGAATCCTAACCACTTCGCCCCATGCCGCACCCGGCAACAGCAGCAGCGCGGCCAGCCAGCGCTTCACGTCGGATCTGCACCGGCTACCGCGCGCGCGAGTTGGGCAAAGCGCGCCAGCAAGGGCCGGCCGTTGGGGTTGTCGTCCAGGTCGCCGATCAATGCCGCCGGATCCTGGCCCTCGGCTTCAAGGGGGCCGGAGCGGGCCCGGATGTAGGACCGCATGATGTCGCGGCCGAATTCAGGGTGAAACTGCACCCCCCAGGTCAGGTTGCCGAAATAAAGCACATGGTAGGGGTCGTGGGATGCGGTGCCAATCACTCGCGCCTCGACCGGTGGCTCGAGCACGACTTCGACGTGGCTGACGTTGAATGATGCGCCGGGCGCGAACGGGCCGGTCAGGGCGTCGTCCGGATCGGAAAATTCGACCTGTACCCGGCCCATTCGTCGGCCGGCCGGGTTGGGGCCGACCCGACCGCCCAACGCGTGCGCCAGTAACTGGTGGCCGTAGCAGACGCCGAGAATCGGCAAGCCGGCTGTGTGCGCGGCGGCCAGCCAGGCCGCAGCATTTTCCGACCAGGCCAGCCGGTCGCTGACCATGGCCGGCGAGCCGGTGACCAGCACTGTCGACGGATGGTCCAGCGAATCGACCGGCGGCAGCACATCACCCTGGTCGACCCGAACTATCCGGAAATCGAACAGGTCGCGGCCGAGTCCTTCAGCGAACCAGTGTTCGAAATCGCGCCCATCGCCGCGAGCTTCGGCGACGGCCTTGCCGGTCTTGACGATGATGAGTTCGGGTTTGGGCATGCCGTTCGGGCCGGGTTGAATTTCTCAATGAGAACACAAAACCCGTGGCCGCGTAGCTGCATAATGAGCGTTCGGACCCGCAACGGAAATCGACTTCATGGAAACCATCAAGGCCTACGGCGCGCAGTCGGAAACTTCCGGCGTGGCGCCGCTTTCCATCGATCGGCGCGATCGGCGCCCGGACGATGTCGCGATCCGCATCGACTACTGCGGCATCTGCCACACCGACATCCACTTCGTGCACAACGACTGGGGTCGGACCGTCTACCCGGTGGTCCCCGGCCACGAGATCGTCGGTACCGTCACCGCGGTGGGCGATGCGGTCGAGAAATTCAAGCCCGGCGATCGGGTGGGGGTGGGCTGCCTGGTGGATTCATGCCGCGAGTGCTCGGCCTGCGACGAGGGCCTGGAGCAGTACTGCGAGGCAGGCTTCACGGCGACCTACAACGGCGAGGACCGGCACGATGGCTCGGTGACACACGGCGGGTATTCCGAGGCGATCGTGGTCAGCGAGCGCTTCGTGCTGCGGATGCCGGAAAAACTCGATGCCGCGGCGGCCGCTCCGTTGCTGTGCGCCGGCATCACGACGTATTCGCCGCTGAAGTATTTCGGCGTCGCCGAAGGCGACAAGGTCGCGGTGGTCGGGATGGGCGGGCTGGGCCACATGGGGGTCAAGTTCGCACGCGCCATGGGCGCCGAGGTGACGTTGTTCACGCGCTCGGAAAGCAAGCGCGAAGAAGCCCTGAAGCAGGGGGCGCATAAAGTCGTGATTTCAACCGATGGCGACCAGATGGAAGCCGTTGCCAACACGTTCGACTACATTCTCGACACGGTCCCGGTCCCGCACGACCTCAATCCGTACCTCAACGCGCTCAAACACAGCGGCACGCTGATCCTGGTCGGGTTGCTCGAACCGATAGAACCGCCGCTGGACGCCGCGGCTGTGGTGTTTCGGCGGCGCAGCGTCGCCGGCTCGCTGATCGGCGGGTTGCCCGAAACCCAGGCCATGCTCGATTTCTGCGCCGAGCACGACATCGTGTGCGACATCGAGATGCTCGACATCCGCAATATCGACGAAGCGTACCAGCGGATGCAGAGATCGGACGTGCGTTACCGCTTCGTCATCGACATGAATACGCTCCGCAGGTGAAGAAGGACGAACAATCGAAGATCAGCGCTCGAACAATCGATTCCCGGACGATGCTTGAATTTTTGAATGATCGTGAATCTGTGCCCGCAGGAACTCGTGAGGGCCGCTGAACCCGGCAGCGACAGCAACCCGGGATCGACGGGGTGGCCGTCCGGGCGAGGGCGCGACATCACGACCTGGCTGGACTTCGCTCGAATCGTGGCGGTGTTCGCCGTCGTGATGCTGCATATTTCCGCCGGCTATGTCGACGGCGAACCCCTGGGGTCTTCGAGTTGGTGGGCGGGGAATTTTTACGACTCGGCCACGCGCTGGTGCGTACCCATGCTTGTCATGGTCAGCGGCGCCTTGTTGCTGGCACCCGATCGTTCTCGCCATCTCGGGTCCTTCTATCGCAGGCGAATGGCCCGGATTGGGCTACCGCTGATTTTCTGGACGCTTGTCTATCTGGCATGGACATGGTGGAAGCGTATCGGGGCAGGTTTCGAGGTCGCGCCTGGCGACCTTGCGCTACTGGCAGCCTCCGGCTTGCCCTATTATCATCTCTGGTTTCTGTACATGCTTCTGGGGCTGTATCTTTTTGCGCCCTTTCTGCAACGCCTTGTAGCCGGCTGCAATCAGCGCCAATTCCTGCTCCTGGTGGTCCTGGCTTTTTTCGTCGCCGCGATCGCCCAGGCGCATTCACGCTTGAGCGAACGGGAACTTGCGGTGTTTACGAGCTGGTTTCTGCGGTTTATACCGTTTTTTCTGTTGGGATACTACGTGCGGCTTTACGCGAGAAGCCGGCGATACCTGTGGCCTTTGGTTCTAGTGGGCGCGGGAATAGCAGGGACCTGCACTGGTTTCTGGCTGTTTGGAAAATACGGCTTCAGGCCGGGTGCGCTGTATCTTTATTCCTATCTCAGCGTTACCGTTATTGCCATGTCCGTTGGCGCGGTCTACCTGTTCAGATGGAGTTCTCTGGCAAGCCGAATCCCGCCGCGATTCATGGTGCTCGGGTCGCGGCTTTCATTCGGGATTTTTCTTGTGCATCCGCTGGTCATGGAAAGTATTCCATTGCTCGACGCCAGAGTGCAAGGCACAGCGGCCTGGATCGCGATTCCGCTATCGGCCATCATGGTCATCGTGATATCCGCGGTTGTCAGCTTTCTGCTCGGCGTGATCCCCGGACTACGCCGAGTGGCATGATCTTTTCGATTCACCGTCCGGATCGCGCGAGGTGCTGCTTGCGGGGCTGGTGTCGTTTCTGGGTTGCGCTCGAGCGGTTACGACGTCGATCGCCACGACGTGATTTCGGCCGGCTTTCTTGGCCAGGTACATACGGCGGTCGGCGCGCTGTATCAACCGATCCAGATCGTCGTCCGAACGCAGCGAGGCGCATCCAAGGCTGGCGGTGACCGGGACTGTTGTTCCATTGCAGATGAAGGCGTGCTGTTCCAGCGCCTTGCGAAGCCTTTCGGCAACGACAACCGCTTCGTCTATATCGGTTCCCGGAAGAAGGACAAAGAACTCTTCACCGCCGACTCGGCCGAACAGGTCGTGCATACGCAGTGCGTTCTTGAGCGCAGGGAACAGGTCGGAAAGCACCTTGTCGCCGCCTTGATGACCCAGCGTATCGTTGATGTGCTTGAACCTGTCCAGATCCATGACGATCAGCGAGAGTGGCTCTCCGGTGCGCGTGGCGCGTGACAGTTCCTGGTGCGCGCGCTCCATGAAGCCGAAACGGTTCAGACAGCCGGTGAGGTAGTCCTGACGTGCCATGCGCGTCATTTCGGCCTCGACGCTCTTGTGTGCGGTGTTATCGCTGATGAACGCGCCGAACAAGCGGCGGCCGCCGCGCAGTCCCGGCAATTCGAAGGCTTTGAGTTCGATAGCGACTCTGTTGCCATCCTTGCGGAGGATTTCGAATTCGCGCACCTGGCCCACGATGGTGGAGGCGCCACTGCGGTCCAGAAACCCACGGACGTGATCGGCGTGCGACGCACCAAGCTCCGGCGCCATCAGCATGCTGACCGGCCTGCCGATCAGTTCGTCGACCGCATAGCCGGTGAGTTCTGCGCCGGCACCGTTGGTGAACACTATGGTTTCGTCGGCATCGACAATCCACGTGGATACAGTTGCCCGCTCGATCAAAGCGGCCAGAACCTCAGTGCTGACTGTTTCGGCTGAACCTGCCATTCGAGTTAATCCATGCTGCAGCACGCAGCGTCAGTGCCTTGAGGTCCTGTTTCTGAGAACCCGCTCCCGGTTCCGGGCACGTTCTGTGCTTGGATCAGAATACTACAAGTATATAACTTGAATCTAATCAAATTCTCTCGAATGCGCCGTCCGAACCCGGCGCTTTCCCGCAGCCGCAGGCCTGCTGACCGGAAAGCGGAGCAAAAGGTATACTTCCCGATTCGCACTTTCTGGGCGTCAAACCCGTGAATTTTCAGGATTTCATTCGTACGCTGGACGACTATTGGGCCGCTCGCGGTTGCGTACTGACCGCGCCGCTGGATCTGGAAGTGGGCGCCGGTACCTTTCACCCGGCGACATTCCTGCGCGCCATCGGCCCTGAGCCCTGGAACGCCGCTTACCTGCAACCTTGCCGCAGACCCACCGACGGACGATACGGCGAGAATCCGAATCGACTGCAGCACTACTACCAGTACCAGGTCGTCATGAAACCGTCGCCGCTGGATTTCCAGGCGCTTTACCTTGGCTCTTTGGAGGCGGTCGGCATCGACCCGAAGATTCACGATGTCCGCTTCGTCGAGGACAATTGGGAGTCGCCGACACTGGGTGCCTGGGGGCTGGGCTGGGAAGTCTGGCTCAACGGGATGGAAGTCACCCAGTTCACCTATTTTCAGCAGGCCGGCGGGCTCGAGTGCCGGCCCGTGATGGGAGAGATCACTTACGGGCTGGAGCGGCTGGCGATGTATATCCAGGGCGTCGAGAGCGTCTACGACCTGGTCTGGACCGAAGGGCCGAACGGTACCGTCACCTACGGCGACGTGTTTCACCAGAACGAGGTCGAGCAGTCGACCTACAATTTCGAAAAGGCCGATACGCGCGCGCTGTTCGATGCGTTCGACAACGCCGAGAAATCCGCTCGCGGCCTGGTCGAGGACGACCTCCCGCTGCCGGCGTACGACCAGGTCCTCAAGGCATCGCACACCTTCAACCTGCTGGATGCACGCCAGGCCATTTCGGTGACCGAAAGACAGCGCTACATACTGCGCATTCGCGACCTGTCGCGAATGGTGGCCGAAGCCTATTACGCCCGGCGCGAGTCGCTGGGCTTTCCGGTCGGCGGCAAGAAAGGAGTGGCGGCATGAGCGATACCCTGCTCATTGAACTGGGCTGCGAGGAGTTGCCGGCAAAGTCGCTGGTCCGACAGGCCGAGATGCTCGCCACCGGCGTTCGGAAACAGCTTGTCGATGCCGGCCTGATGGAATCAGAAGGTCGGCTGCGCTGGCTGGCGACGCCACGGCGCCTGGCGATCGTCGGCGAGGGGGTCGCCGCGCGCCAGCCCGATCGCAAGCTCGAACGCAAGGGGCCGGCGGAAAAGGCAGCGTTCGATTCCGAAGGAAACCCGACCCGGGCAGCGGAAGGTTTCGCCCGGAGCGTCGGGCTGTCAGTGGATCAACTCGACCGGCTTGAAAACGAACAGGGTCGGTGGCTGTATGCGGAAATCGACGAGCCCGGACGATCGCTTGCCGAACTGTTGCCCGACATGCTCGACAGGGTTGTCCGGGAAATGGCCGGTGCCCGTAGCATGCGCTGGTCTGACCGCAGCGAGCGATTTCTTCGCCCGGTGCGCTGGCTGGTGGTGTTGCACGGCGAGCAGGTCGTGTCGGTTTCGCTGTTTGGCCTCGAGGCCGGGCGCGAGACGCGCGGCCACCGGGTCCACGCCCCCGGTGCGCACACCATCGAGCGGGCGGGTGATTACGAGCATGTGCTTCGGAGAGCCTACGTGGTGGTCGATCACGCCGAACGCCGCAAGCAGATAGCCGAGCAGGTCAGGTCCTGCGCCGAATCCGCGGGGCTTGAAACCCAGGCCGAATCCGCGCTGCTGGACGAGGTGACCGGGCTGGTCGAGTGGCCGGTCGCGGTGGTCGGCTCGTTCGACGAGGCCTTTCTCGAGGTACCGGCCGAAGCCTTGATCAGTTCGCTGCGCGAACATCAGAAATCGTTCCCGCTGTTCACCGCCGAGGGGGAACTGGCGGCACGATTCATTACCGTGGCCAACATCGAGAGCGAGCAGCCCGAACTGATGATTCACGGTTTCGAGCGCGTCATCCGCCCCCGACTGGCCGACGCCCGGTTCTTTTATGAACAGGACCGGCAGCATCGGCTGGCCGATCGCATGGAACGCCTCGGTGAAATGCTGTTCCAGGAAAGGCTAGGTTCGCTGGCCGACAAGACCGGCCGACTGCAGGCACTCACCGCGACGCTGGCCCCGGCGTTTTCGGCCGAACCCGGCGACTGCGCCAGGGCGGCGCTGCTGTGCAAGTGCGACCTGCTGACCGAAATGGTCGGCGAATTCCCCGAATTGCAGGGCATCATGGGGCGTTACTACGCACAGGCCGACGGCGAGCGCGAGGCCGTTGCCGCCGCCATTCAGTCCCACTACCTGCCGCGCCACGCCGGCGACGCGTTGCCCGAAGACCCGGCCGGACGCGCGCTGGCGGTCGCGGACCGCATCGACTCGCTGGTCGGCGTTTTCGCCGCCGGCAAGAAACCCAAGGCCGGCAAGGATCCGTTTGCGCTTCGGCGTGCCGCGCTCGCAGTGGTCAGAATTCTCGAACAGTCGCGCTGTCCGCTGTCGCTGGAAGAATTGATCGACAAGGCTGCCGATGCGTTGAAGGCGCAGGTGCCGGTTTCCGAAGACGACCGCGACGAGATCCGGCGTTTCCTGGACGAGCGTTTGCGTTCGCACCTGGCCGAGCGCGGAATCGAGACCAACACGCTGCACGCGGTCACCGCCGGCGCCGATGGTACGGTCGCCGACTTCGTCGACCGGGCCGTGGCGGTTCAGGCATTTGCCGACGACCCGGACGTCGAAAGCCTGATCGCGGCCAACAAGCGCGCGGCCAATTTGCTGGAGCAGGCCGGCCACGTCGAAATAACGGAGATAGATACAGATTCGCTGCAGATAAAAGCAGAATATGATCTTTTCGAAGAAGTTTTTGAAGTTGAAGGCGTCATCGATCAACTCCTGGCCGAACGCGATTACCCGGCCGTGCTGAAACGGCTGGCCGCCCTGAGACCGACGCTGGACAGGTTCTTCGACGACGTCATGGTCATGGTCGACGACGATGCGCTGAAGGCCAACCGGTTGGCGCTGCTGGGCCGACTGCGGGCGCTGTTCCTGCGCATTGCCGACGTGGCGAAGCTCGGACGGGCATGAAAGCGCCGCTGCTGATCGAGGCCGAGCTGCTGGGCAGCGCCGACGATCCGACCCGGAGTCGCTGGCTGCCGCTGGTGTCGGAACTCAAACAGGTAGAACGGCCACTGGTTCTGGTGGCGGCGCGTCCGGACCGCTGGGCGCCGACCCGGAACCGGGTCGATCGGGCATTCATGCGTCAGGCGGACATCGAGGTCGAGGTGCGGCGCGCCGGCGGGGCGCTTGACGCCATTATCTACCTGGATGTGGGTCTGTTCGGTCGCAAGCGCCAGTACCGGCGCAACATGGCCGACGTAGCCAACCGCTATGACTGCAAGCTGGAGCATATCCACGCGATCGTCAAGCCCGGCAAGATCGCCGACGCCTTGGAGGGAGTGGTTGGATCGCTCGAACGCATCGACGGTCAGGCCCAGTTCAGGACCACGCTGGAACAATTGCTGAAGGAATACCGAACCGCGAAATGATCCGGCTAGCCCGGCCGGTCGCTTTACGGCGGGAGCGGGTGAAACTCAAATGTCGAGATTGGCGACATTGAGCGCGTTGGTCTCGATGAAATCGCGTCGCGGCTCGACCTCGTTACCCATCAAGGTCGCGAAGATGGCGTCGGCCGCCACTGCATCCTCGATGGTCACGCGCAGAAGTCGTCGCGTCTCGGGATTCACCGTCGTTTCCCAGAGTTGATCGGGGTTCATTTCACCCAGACCCTTGAAGCGCTGGATGCTGCGGCCTTTCTTGCTTTCTTCCATCAACCACTCGTAGACGTCGGCGAAGCGACGTACAGGGTGCTGCTGGTTACCGCGCTCGATGCGTGCATCCTCGCCGATGAGATCGTGCACCGAGGCGCCGATCCTTGCCATCGCCCGGTAGTCGCTGCCCTGGAAGAATGCGGCGTCCAGCACAGTGTCCTGGCTGATGCCCTGGCTGACCCGGCTGACGACGAGCCCGCCGTTTTCCAGGCCGGTCAAGGTCCAGCGCACACCGGCCGGCGATGCGGCTTCCAGACGAGACCTGAAGCGCTGCATCCAGCCATCTCGATCAAAGCCAGGATCCAGTAAAAAGGGTTCGAAATCAATAAGTTGGTTTATGACCGTCGCGTCATATCGGCGCTCCAGACGGCGGGCGGCCAGACTCGCGGTGTGGAATTCGGTCAGCAGCGTATTGAGCGCGTCGCCATGCACCGGTGGCTGCTCGTTGCCCGGCAGCAAACGGGCCCCGTCCAGCGCGCGGTCGATCAGGTAGCGCACCAGTTCGTTTTCGTCCTTCAGGTACCACTCCTGCTTGCCCTGCTTGATCTTGTAGAGCGGTGGCTGGGCGATGTAGACGTAGCCGCGGTCGATCAACTCGGGCATCTGGCGGTAGAAGAACGTGAGCAACAGCGTGCGGATGTGCGAACCGTCCACGTCGGCATCGGTCATGATGATGATCCGGTGGTAGCGCAACTTGTCGATGTTGAACTCGTCCTTGCCGATGCTGGTGCCCAGCGCGGTGATCAGGGTCCCGACCTCGGCCGAGCCCAGCATCTTGTCGAAGCGCGCCTTTTCCACGTTCAGGATCTTGCCCTTGAGCGGAAGAATGGCCTGGAATTTTCGATTGCGGCCCTGCTTGGCCGAACCACCGGCGGAGTCGCCCTCGACGATGAACAGTTCGGACAGGGCGGGATCCTTTTCCTGACAGTCGGCCAGTTTTCCCGGCAAGCCCGCAATGTCGAGAACGCCTTTCCGACGGGTCATGTCGCGCGCCTTTCGCGCGGCCTCGCGGGCTCGCGCCGCTTCGATGGCCTTTGAAGCTATTGATCGCGCGTCCTGAGGATTCTCGAGGAGAAAGTCGCGCAGTTGCTCGGCAAGGGTGGCTTCCACCGCAGCCTTGACTTCGCTGGAGACCAGCTTGTCCTTGGTCTGAGACGAAAACTTGGGATCGGGGACCTTGACCGAAAGCACGGCAATCAGGCCCTCGCGGCAGTCATCGCCGGTCACCTGGATCTTCGCTTTCTTGGCCAGACCGCTTTCCTCGATATAGCCGTTGAGCGTACGGGTCAGCGCGGCCCGGAATCCGGCCAGATGCGTCCCGCCGTCGCGCTGCGGTATGGTGTTGGTAAAACAGTAGACGCTTTCCTGGTAAGCATCCGTCCACTGCAGCGCCGCCTCGACGGTAATGCTGTTGCTGTCGGCCTCGAAGTGCAGGGCGTTGGGATGCAGCGGCGACTTCTTTGCGCCCAGGTGTTCTACGAAGGAGCGGATGCCGCCTTCGTATTCGAACAGGTCGCGCTTGTCGGTACGCTCGTCGATCAGTTCGATCGCGACGCCGGAATTCAAAAAGCTCAGTTCGCGCAACCGGCGCGCCAGGATGTCATAGTGAAACTCGACATCCGTGAAAATCTGGCGGCTGGGCAGGAAGCGGATTTCGGTGCCGGTCTGGTCACTGTCCGAGGTTGCCTCCAGCGGCGACTCGGGCACGCCCATGCTGTAGGTCTGGGTCCAGCGCTTGCCCTGCCGGTGGATCACCAGGTCCAGGCGCTCGGAAAGCGCATTGACCACTGAAACGCCAACCCCGTGCAGGCCGCCGGAAACCTTATAGGAGTTGTCGTCGAATTTTCCGCCGGCATGAAGAACCGTCATGATCACTTCGGCAGCGGACTTGCCCTCCTCGTGGTGCATATCGACCGGTATGCCGCGCCCATTGTCCGTGACGCTGGCCGAT
>Ga0209947_1000995_pt1 | contig 17281 bp, 15 predicted proteins | sample SalPonR2_B_D2_MG_FD_185706 | JGI IMG/M metagenome (GOLD analysis project Ga0209947, IMG submission 185706) | Salt pond soil microbial communities from South San Francisco under conditions of wetland restoration - Salt Pond MetaG R2_B_D2_MG... ... | reverse complement strand
ATTATATACTAGGTAATGGAGCAGTCGAATTAATTTATCTGCTCATTTCAGTATTAGAACCTGATTATAGTCTTATACTTGCTCCTACTTTTTCTGAATATGAAAAAGCCCTAAATTCAAAGGGCAATGATATCAAATATCATTATTTAAATAAAAGCAACAAATTTAAAATAGATGTTGAGAAATTAAAAAAAGATATTAGTCAAGATATCGATCTTTGTATTTTATGTAATCCCAATAATCCAACTGGAAATTTTATTGATAGAGATACTATTTTTAATATCTTAAAATATAATAAAAAACGAGGCATCTATACTATAATTGATGAAGCCTTTGTTGATTTTATGAACAGGGATATTTCGGCAGTGAGTTTATTAAAAAAATATGATAATCTCTTTGTTCTCAGATCTCTCACAAAAATTTTTGCCATTCCAGGTTTGAGATTAGGATTCGGTATCGGCCAGAAAAATATAATAAATAAGATGTACGATCATAAAGACCCCTGGAATGTAAATATCATGGCTCAGAGAGCGGGAGAACTGCTTTTAAAACAAAAACAGTATATCAAGCATACTAAAATATCTGTAAATAAAGAAAAGAAGTTTCTATATAATTATCTTAAAAAATATAAGGATCTTGATGTGTATTATCCTAATGCAAACTATATATTTATTGATATATCTGATTTAAATATAACGGCTCAACATCTTTGTAATAAGCTAGCTAAGCGAGCAATTTTAATTAGAGACTGTAGTAATTATCGTGGATTAAACAATAATTTTATCAGGATAGCAGTAAAAAAGAGGGAACATAATTTAAAATTTTTAGAACAGTTGGATAGAATTTTTCACAATATGAAATAAAAAATAAGAGGAGGAATAAAATGATTTCTAAAAAGAATATTACTTTAATCATTTCATTGTTAATTATTAGTATACTAATTACTAGCGGAGGTATAATTGCTCAAAAGTTCCCACTTACAGTATTAGATGATCTGGATGAAAAGATAGTTATGGAAGAGAAACCGGAAAAGATCATCTCATTGTCACCTAATACAACAGAGATTTTATTTGCGGTGGGAGCAGGTGATAATATTATAGGAGTAACTACATTTGCTGATTACCCAGAAAAGGCAACCAAGGTTGAAAAGATAGGTACTATTACAGAACCTAATATTGAAAAAATTATAACTATGGAACCGGATTTAGTAATTGCTGCTTCTGTAAATAAAATGGAAACCGTCGAAAGATTGAAAGAATTAAATATCAAGGTGGCTGGGTTCAGTTCAGATAGTGTAGAGATAGCTGTTGAAAATATTCAAAAGATTGGTTTAATAACAGGAAACCAAGAAAAGGCAGATCAAATAGCTATTGATATGAAAAATAAAATGAATTTAATTAAAAATCTGGTCGAAGAGCATCTGAAGACTAATGAAAAGCCTAAAGTATTTTATGAGCTTTGGAATGATCCTCTATTTACAGCCGGCAAGAACAACTTTGTAGATGATCTAATTCAAATGGCTGGTGGAATAAATATAGGTAGATTGGCAGAAGGACAGTGGCCACAGTACAGCTTAGAAAAATTGTTAATAGAGGATCCTGACGTATATATATCGACTCCACATAGTGCACAGATGGAGGTATCGGTAGAAGGAATTAAGAGCAGAGAGAGATTTCAACCTATATCTGCAATACAAAATGATAGAATTTATATAATTGACGCGAATATATTAAATAGGGCTTCCCCCAGGTTAATTACTGGCCTAAAGCATATTACCAAGTCTGTTTTCCCAGAACTTAGTGAGCAAGTTGATGAGATTGTAAATTAGTTATATTAACTTCTACCATTTGATAACAAGTATAAAATCTGAGCCTCTACTTATATAGTAGGGGTTTTAGTTATATAATACCCAAGTTTGCCATATAAAAGTACATTATCCCTGTTAAAACAAGATTCTTTAAAAAGATAACCCCATTTTTTGGTACTACAGTTTACATTACTTATTAATTCACTTCATTTTGGGAATATCAAGGTATTTTTTGTAAAAGTTTTTTCTTACTACTTTTTTGCATTCTAAATTTTTAAGAATTTCTTTTTGCGTTGAAGTAGGTGTAGTAATGTTTTCTGTAATGATTTCTTGTTTTTCAATATCATTTTTAATTTTAATTCTATCTACCATACAGTCTGATAGTTCCTTTAGAGTTTCTGTTGTTGATAAATCTAATTTAGATTTTTTCATTTTCTCATCTATGGTTACTAAAAGCATATATGAAAGAACACAAACTGTTACATGAGCTTTAACTCGTTTTTCTATAGTCAAACGGACTGGCCTTAATTTGACTATGCTTTTCATTATTTTAAAACATTTTTCTATTAAATACTTGGCTCTATAAGAAGAAATTACCTTTTTAATTCCTATTTCTTCAGGACTTAATTTGGTAATAAAACAGGTAAGACCAAAAGCTTTAGTAGCTTCTTTTTTGGCAGTTTTATCTATTTTAGTTTCAATTTCAAAAGAATGTACTGTCCGTTTGGTACCATCTTTTCGAGTTACCTTTAATTTTTTAAAAGTAAGATTATATTTAATGATTTTATGTAATCTTTTTTTCTTTAGTTGTTTATCAATTTGGCGAGCTGTTACTTTTTTATTTCTGCTCTTTTTAGCCTGAGCTAAGTCTTTGTTTTTTTCTTCAATGAATTGCATTAGGTTATCAATATTTTTATGGAAAGTTTTTAATTTATCCTTTTTCATTGACCTGTTGAAACCCAGGATACATCTAGTATTATCATCTTTAACTTTTTGTTGATAATAGAGGTCATCATCATATTTATTAAAACCTGGCAATTGATCGGTTAAATCATCTTTATTTAAATCAATGTCTTTAAACAATGAGAGATCAAATAAATCAAGGCCATCTATCTGGTCACGATCTAAGGCAGTAACATATTGAAACTCTTTATCTTCAAGATAATAAAGATTATCTTCTGAAACCATGCCGCGATCAAAAATCAAGGTACATTCATTTAAATTTAACTTTTTTCTTAAATTATCAGCTAGATCAACAATAGTAGTAACATCCTGTGTATTACCCGGCATAACTTCCCAATAAAGGGGATAACCTTCCGTATTAATTACAAGAGCAATGACTACCTGTTTTTTATCAAACCTGTGATCTCTAGAATAACCTTTAGCACATATTATACAACATTCACCTTCAAAATAGGTAGAAGTAATATCATAAAAGAAAGCTTTAGTATTATCATCAATTGTTCAAAAAGATGTTTTTGAATTTTAGGTTTAAGCTTGTTCAATTTAGTTAATTCACGATAAATAGAAAATGGATTTAACTTTTCATAATTGACATCCATTAGTTTAGGTAAAATAGTTTTTTTTACCCAGTCAGTAACACCTTTTTTAGAAGTGGGTTCAAGACAATGATTAATTATCATAGGTACTACATAATTAAAATCAGAAAACAGTTTAAGCAATTTCCACTTCTTAAGTAATTGATATAAAACCACTACATCTAAATATTTTTTATGTCCCTTAACAGCAACGTTTTCCAAAGAAGTACAAATTACATCTGGATTACGATTAGCTTCCAGTACAGCTTTAATATGATTGGCTTTACTGTGAGGTATCGGTCCTAGATTAAATAATATTTTTTGTTTCACTTTATTGTTGTCATCACGGTAAGATTCAACAATTTTATAATAGCCAATAGAGTCATTTCCGGGTCTATTACCAGTACATTTTAAATACATGTAGCCACCTCCAGTTGGTACTACATATATTTTACCATAGAAGCTATTTAAACAAAAGTATTAAAGTTTATTATTTTCAATTATTGATACTACAAAACAATAGTAATTTTGTCAAAGTCGACATGACGGCTATTGGAAAATATTTACGGCAAACTTGGGATAATATGAATAAATCAGACCATTTAAGCACAAGATTTAGATAAAAATTATAATATAAAACATATAAAAATTGATATAGTCTTGTTTTTCAATTATAATAGAAAAAGAAAATGAAAAACGAGAAGGTGTTAAGATGGCAACCAATTTAGTTTTAGTTAGACATGGAGAAACCCAGTGGAATAAAGATTCTAAATACCAAGGTGCTGTTGATATTGAATTAAATAAAAAAGGTAAGAGACAAGCCCAAGAACTATATAATTTTCTTAAAGATGAAAAATTTGACACAATCTACAGCAGTACTTTAAAAAGGGCTTATCATACTGTTAAAGACATAGCTGATTATCAAAATAAAGATCTCATTACGATTGCAGATTTGATGGAAATAGATTTTGGTGAGTGGGAGGGTCTAACCTTTGCTGAGATAGAAGAAAATTATCCTAAATTAGCTCATAAGTGGGCAAAGGATCCAACTTGCTGTAAACCTCCCGAAGGTGAACATATTCAGGAAGTAGAAGAAAGAGTTGGAGAGGCTATAGATCAAATTGTAAAAGAAAACCAAGACAAAAAAGTGTTAATAGCTACTCATGGTGGAATAGTAAGAATTATTATTGCATATCTGCTCGAGTTACCTCTAAACCGTATGTTTAGCATAGAAGTGGATAATGTTTCTATATCAAGAGTTAAATTTTATGATCATTATCCCGTTGTAAAATTATTAAATAGTACCCATCACTTAAAACAGACCTGAGTTTATTAAAGAAACTATTATAAAGGATGATTCTTGTGGTCAACTACTCCCACTTAATCAGAAACAAGATTAAAAAAGAGCTTGTTAAATTAAAAACTGCACTCAGTACAGTCGTAAACAATTTACACCTTTTCTATTTCACAAGTGGGTGATTCAAGAATAGAGCCAGTTGAAGGACAGTTGACTAAAAAACCCTATATCCCTACTGTAAAGACAATAGGGGCTACAGGTTACCTTGTATGCTATCATTAGATAGCTCTTTTGGCGATATTGAGACTGGCATTATAATCAGCCTTTTGTAAATGTAAGTTATCACAGACAAATTTATTTTGACTTAATCTATGACCCTTTTTTACTACAGACAGTCCAAATGTGTGAGGTATCTTTAGGATTAACTTCTTGATAGAAAGCTCAGACCTGTTTTTCATAGTTATTAAATATATAATCATTTGTTATATTCTTTCTGATATTTTTTAGATCTTCTAACACAATTACGGCATTATACTCGTCAGCTATTTCAGCAATTAGAGAGGTTGCTTTACTGTGAGAGGAACGGGCTTCAGCTTTACGCTTCATCCGTTTAAAGCGCAACTTAATACCTGAGATTGTGATATCTTCATTGTTATTAAGCACGCTAAAGATGGCCGGTTTAACGATACCAAAATCAACACCTACGTAGTTAACAGTTTTTTTAGGCTGTTTATATTCCATAATTAAGTCTAGATACCACTGGCTTTTATATTTATATAATTTGGCAGTTTTAATTTTACTTAATTGATATTGTCCAAAAGCTAATGGGCAATAGATCGAATGTCTACCTTCAATGGGAACCTTAGCAAAAAATCGTCCCTTATTATTGATTAAGGTAACCTCAATTTGTCCGTGGAATTAGGCTTTTTTATTACTTTTATAGGTTTCAACAGTTACTTGTGAAGGTAGATTAAAGTTGTTCCTTGCGACGTAATAAGTATGATCATGGGATTTAGTGTAGCTGGTAAACCGTCAGTGTTTAACGATTTTGAGGGCTGACCGAAGAGCATAATTTTAATTTTTAAATAAGCAGTTCAACTTTTTAATTTTTTTTACTTGGTTTATATAGCTTTAGATGGTGTATGGTAATATAGTATTTATCAGAGAAGTTAATCACCTACATTTTATTATAGTATTGATGCCAATTAATTCAATCATACATTTGTAAGTAGATTGTGTGCTTTTGACTTGTATATCAACTCTATATTAATTATTTTTTATATAATTAGAAGTATCAAGAATTAATAGAAAAAATGGAAAGAGGGGTGAAGATCGTAGCAATTCCCCTTCACCTAAATCAAAGAAAGGATTTAGCTGGAGCTTCCTTGCTACATTTTAGATGAATATTATATTAACTACAAATAGTCCTGGCGAGGTATCTGCCTGGGTTAAGCCTGTGGTAAAAAAATTAAATGAAAAGAATATTAAAATAAACATATATATATTTATTCCACCCTGCGTTTTTTCTAGTGGAAAGGAAGCCAAAGTATTATTGGGATTAAAGGGGGTTGAGGCAGTATATAACAGCAAGGATTATCTAAAGTTTATTCTTTTCAATATAAAGCCTAGCAATTTCAAAGCAGCTAAAAAAGGATTTGTCCTTTTTTTAGGCGGAGATCTTATGCATGCGGTTTTTTTGGCTAAGAGATTAAATTATCCTGTTTATTCTTATACAGAAAGAGATTATGGATTTATTAAAAGTATAAAAAAATTCTATGTATCGGACCAAAAAATATATCAGAGATTGTTAAAAAAGGGTGCTGATCCTGCCAAATTGAAGGTTGTGGGAAATCTGATTATTGATTCAGTTCAACCAGGTTTAAACAGCAAACAAGCCAAGGCTAAATTAAATAAGAAGGATGATCAAATAATAATAAGCTTAATGCCAGGCAGCAGACCGCGGGAGTTCGAATACATTCTGCCTCTATTTTTAAATACTGCCACTGAGATTAAGCAAAAGAAAAGTAAATACAGATTCATTTTAACAAAAGCCCCTTTTATTAATGAGAAGGAAATAAAGCGGAGTTTAAGAGATAAGAGGATAAATTTTGATACAGTATATAAAAAAGAAGAAAACCGCTTAAGCATTGATGATTTTGTAATTGAAATTTATGAAGAAGATCCTTACAGCATTATGAGAGAAGCTGATTTCGCTTTAACTATTCCTGGTACCAATAATTTAGAATTAGCTGTATTGGAGACCCCAATGTTGGTTATCCTACCTTTGAATAAGCCAGAGTTAATCCCTCTACCAGGTTTAATCGGTTTATTAGGGGAGATTCCCCTGTTAGGTAAGTTTTTAAAGAGGGTCATTATACCAAAGATGTCTCGCAATAGGAAGTATATTTCTTTAATTAACCTGCTCCAAGAAAAAGAAATAGTACCTGAAATGAGGGGTTTAATTAACAATCAAGACCTAACGGCAAAAATCCTTAATCTCTTAGAAGGTGAGGGCATAAAGGTAATGAAGAAAAGGCTGCAGAACCTCAGATTAGAAGGGGGAGCTGCTGATCATATCATTAATGATATTTTTCAGGATCTTAATCCAAAAGAGGAGAATAATTAAATTACAAGAAATAATTTAAATAAGAAAGATATAAAAATATAAAGGAAAGTTCAAAAAAATTGCACTTTGATTAATAACTAATTATAAAACAGACAGGTGGAAAAAGTAAATATAAAGTTTTATCCCAAAAAGAGTATGGGGTTTTGCTCTATTCAGTTCGTGTTTTCTTTATCAACATTAACATTAAAATTTTGAATGAAAAATAAAAGATTGGATGACTATTAAATATATATATTAATTATTTTTATATCCTTCTTTTAATCCTAGCAGATATGAATCTAGTTTGACAAAATACAAAAAGAAATTTCTTAAAGAATATATATTTTTTTCATGTAGATAGGTAATTAATTTATTCACTGCTTTTTTTTGAGGCCATTTACCGATGGTTAATATTTCTAATATGACCATAAATGGTTTCCAATATAGGGTAGAGGCCTTGACTGCAAAAGAAGAATTAATTTCATGGTAAAGGACTGCCATTCTGCCTCTCTGCCGTTCCCTGTTTTTTATATTCGGTATATCTTGGGGGGAGAATTCATGTTTAAGATGATAGCCTCGTGCCTCTTTTTCTTGAACGGGTTTTAAATTGAGTTTTTTCAATCTTGTCCCTAATTCCAGATCTTCCCATCCATATTCATTAAACCTACTATCAAAAAGTCCGACTTTTTTGAGGTGATCTTTTTTAATTGATGCATTGCCAGTTGCAAAGTAGGCGTTGGAAAAGTCCCTCATTTTTTTTTCAGTATTTCGAGGGTTTTCTAAATCATTAGTATAGATGACGGGGCCATGAACTATAACATTGTCATTACTTTTGTGATTTTTCATGTGGTTTTTAAGGAAATTTCTATTTACTATTATGTCATCGTCAATAAAAACAACATACTCACCTTTGGCTAATTTTATACCTCTATTTCTGGCTTGAGCCGGTCCGGTGTTTTCTTGGTATATGTAGTTAACTTCAGGTTTTAAATTTATTTTTTCTATCATTGTTTTATTGTCTTCACTTGATCCATCATCAATGATTATGATTTCGAATTTATTGTGATCATAACTTTGGTTATTTAAAGCTTGAAGGGACTTTCGAAGTATTTTTTTTCTGTTCTTAGTTGGAATAATAACGCTTACTTTTATATCATCGGTCATATATTAACACTCCAGTTTTTGTGTATATGTTTAATTTATTATATAGCAATAAACTTTCAAATTCAATATTGGATTGAGGTTATACCCCATATATTATATAATATCTTTTGGAGGTATTTAAATTGAAAGACTATAAAAAAATTTTTAAATATATGAAGCCGTATACCGCTAATTTAATTGCTGGTCTGATTTGTCTAATATTGGTGGGTATAACTGGCTTATTAATCCCCTGGTTATTTAAATTCTTGATAGATGATGTTTTAATTGCTGGCAATCCAGGTATTTTAAATTATATTGCGGCAGGGGCTGTTTTACTCTATCTCCTTAAAGGCATATTTAATTATGCGCAGAAATATTTAATATCAGGATTAAGTCAACATGTGATAGTTGATTTAAGGAATGACCTCTATCAGCATTTGCAGAAGTTATCTTTAAGCTTTTTTGAAAGGCAAAGAACCGGTGATTTGATGTCCCGTATAACAAATGATGTAAATGTTATTCAAACAAGTCTAACAACAGGGTTATCAAATATTGTTTTACAGCCCATTATGATTATTGGAATTGTTGGTTTTTTGATATATATTGATTGGAAACTAGCTCTGGTTTCATTTTTGATTATCCCACTGGTTTCGGTGGCGATCAGTAAATTTGGTTTTAAAATGAGATCTATAAGTACCAGAATACAAAATGAAATGAGCAATGTTACTAATATATTACAGGAAACTCTTTCAGCAGTTAGAATTGTCAAAGCTTTTAATAATGAAGATAAGGAGATCAAGAAATTTAACCGAGCAAATGATAGGACTCTAGAAGAAAATTTAAAAGGTGTACAGGTGGAAGCTACTATCACACCTGTAGTTGAAATAATTATTGCTTTCGGAGCAGCGGCTTTTCTCTGGTACGGTGGTCATAAGGTATTAAGGGGAGAGATGACTACAGGAGAGCTGATTACCTTCATAGGATATATAGGTCTTTTAGTCAGTCCCATTAATATTTTAAGTAAAAGTTATAACTTGATGCAGAAAGCTGTGGGTGCTTCAGAAAGGATTTTTAAGCTTTTAAATGTGGAAGAAAAGGTAGAAGAAAAAGAAAATGCAGTTGAGGTGGACACAATTCAAGGGCGGGTTGACTTCAATAAAGTCAGCTTCAGTTATAAGGAGGGCGAAAAGGTCTTAAAAGATATAGATTTAACTGTAAGACCTGGTGAAATGGTTGCGCTGGTTGGCCATAGCGGAGCAGGCAAAACTACTTTAGTTAATCTTCTCCCCAGGTTCTATGATGCAGAACAAGGAGAAATATTAATTGATGGGGTTAATATAAAAGATGTCAAGATAAATTCTTTGAGGAAACAGATCGGCATTGTTCCCCAGGAAACAGTTTTATTTAAGGGAACTATAGCTGAAAATATTGCTTATGGTGCTGAACAAAAATCAATCAAGGAAATCGAAGAGGCGGCTCGCAAAGCCAATGCACATCAGTTCATAATGGACTTTGATAGGGGTTATCAAACAGAAGTGGGTGAAAGAGGAGTATCTCTTTCAGGCGGGCAAAAACAGAGGATTTCAATCGCCAGAACCCTGCTTACAGATCATAAAATATTGATCTTAGATGAGGCCACTTCATCATTAGATTTGCAATCAGAAGCCTTGATTCAGGAGGCTCTGGAACGGCTTATGAAGGACAGGACGACCTTCATAATTGCCCACCGCTTATCTACTGTTATCAATGCAGATAAGATAATAGTATTAGAAAGTGGCAATATAGTAGAGAAAGGTAAACATAAAGAATTGTATGACAAAAAAGGTTATTACTATAATCTTTATAAATCTCAATTCAAACAGGGATGATGTAGATGATAAAACAAAAAAATATATTGATAATCAGCAATGGCCATGGAGAAGATCTTATTGCCGCCAATCTAGTTGAAGAAGTATTAAAAAAAGCAAAAAATAAGAAGATTAATATTGGGGCTTTACCTATTGTAGGTAAAGGTGATCATTTTCAAAATTTAGCTGTTGATATACTCGGTCCTCAAAACGAGTTACCCAGTGGCGGTTTTGCTCGCAATAGCTTTGTTAATTTATTAAATGATCTAAGGGCAGGTCTTTTAAGCAATATATATAAGCAAATTAAAATCTTAAAGATGAGTAAAAACAAATATGATCTTTCAGTAGTAGTAGGTGATGTTTATATTCTTTTATTAACTGGGTTTTTTAAAGGTGGAGATATAATTTTTTTACCTACTGCCAAATCAGAATATATAAATAGTCATTATAAAGTAGAGAAACAGATAATGAAAAAGTATGCAGATATAGTTTTACCAAGGGATCAGAAAACAAAAGAAGATTTAGTCAAACATGGAGTTAAAGCAGATTTTTTTGGAAATCTGATGATGGACTGTTTTGCTATTAAAAAGCTTGACTTTAATTTAGAAAAAAATAGTATTAAAATTGGAATTTTGCCGGGTAGTAGGAGAGAAGCCCATCAAAATATGATGGATTTTATTAATGTTATAGAGGAATTAGAGAAATTGAAAAAGGATAAATATGAATTTTTAACTGCTGTTACGAATAATTTTTCTAATGATAAATTTAGAAAAAAATTATTGACATTAAACTGGAAAGTTATCAAATCTACAAATGAGCATGTACGATTAAAGATGCAATCTAAAAATGGATATAGTAATGTCAATATAATTTATAATGGTTTTGGTGATGTATTAGATCAGGCTCAATTATTTATAGGGATGGCTGGTACTGCTAACGAACAGGCTGCTGGCATGGGCAAACCAGTTATAATATTTCCCGGGACAGGTGCTCAGTTTGATTATGCATTTGCCGTAGATCAGAAAAGATTGCTTGGTGAAGGTGTGAAATTTGTAGAAAGGAATTTTAAAAATGTAGCATATTCTATAATTGAACTATTAGAAGATAATAATGAATATCAAAGAAGGAGTAAAGCCGGCAAAAAGAGGATGGGAGATAGAGGAGCTATCAAAAAAGTGGCTAAGTTACTTTATGATTCTTATCTGAAAAGCAAATAGCGATAATTAGACCTGTTAATATCCAAAATACTACTCCGATTTCAAATTTTAAAATAGTACAATCAAATTGATTATGTATTAAAACAGACAGAAAGGCAGCTACAACCCCCCTACTTAATGCGTTTTTATTATAAATTTTTATAGCCATAATTAATATTATAATTATTATAGCTGAAAATAATATAAAGCCTATTAATCCTGTTTCAACAGCCATATTTAAGAATATATTGTGCGCATAAGACATGGTATGAGTTTTTTGATCATAATCGTGTTTATATAAAGGATAGATTATTGGAAAATTGCCGGGTCCTACACCTTTAATGGGATAATCCTTAATCATTTCAACTGACGAAAGCCAAATATATATTCTATCCATATTTTCTCTTATTGTTATTGAATCAAAAAATCTATTATTCAATTTTGGATTAGAATAAATCACAGCAGACATCAATAATATTATGATAACAAAAACCACTATATGTTTTTTTGATCTTAAGCTGTATGTTGTTAAGCCGGCTATAAGCCCTATAAATGAGCCTCTTGATAGGGTCAATAATATTGCTAAAGAACCTAAAATGCCAGGTATTAGCATTAAATATCTATATTTGTTTTTTAAAAATTCAAAGTATGAAATAACAAATATCAAAGAAACCATTAACAAAGTGCCTGTATCATTGATATTAGAAAAGATACCAGTAGCACGTGAAATATCTGTGCTAAAGTAATTGTAAATAATATAAAGGACAGAAATAGTAATTCCTATAGAAATAGTTGGCAATAATACTTTATAATTATTTTTTTTCAGAGTGATCAAAATTTGTGTTTCAAAAATTGTAACTAATAATAATATTGCAAAAACTATTGAAGAAGTAAAAGCGAGTTTTTTATCATAAGCAAAAAGTGAAGAAATTAAACTCCAAATAATAAATAAAACTAAAAAAAGATATATTTTTTTATTGATTATTTTTTTAAATTTGAGTGATTTCCTATTTTTATATAAATAGATCAAGGAATGGATCATAAGAAAAATAAAGCCTAATGATGTATTTCCCCAGGAAAAAAGTAAGCATATTAGAATCCAACCGGTATAAGCCAACTTATTATTTTTTTCGACTGATTTTGTTTTTATTAATTTATTCATATAAAAGTCCTTTCATAAGTTGCTTTTCCTAATAAATTAATATTATCATATAACATTTTATTCATCAATTTAAAGGTCTATATAATTATAAAAACATATATTAAAAGCCCGTACATTGAATTAGTCCATCATCTATGATTCCATTATAGATATTGACTCGATATTTTTTAAAAAGTAATTTACTTAAAATTAATCGACATTATGTAAGCGTTTTACTGAAGCAGATATACATATTTGATATGATTTGATTTAAATAATTACAGGGGGGGATAATATCAAAATAAATCATAAAAAAGTTTATCTTATTTTCCTATGGCACGGGGCTTTCTTAGCCTTAACCATGTCAATGATTGATTTAAATACTGTATTACCCTCTTTGATAGCTGAACTGATAGATTCTAAAATAATTTTCGGATTACTATATTCAATGATATTAGGTGTACCGCGATTATTTAATATAATATTTAGTCATTATTTAAGCTATGTTAAGTATAAAAAGAAAATATTAATCACGGGTATATATCTAAGGGCCTTTTCGTTTTTTGGTTTAGCATTAACTACTTACTATTATGGCAAAAGCAATCCCCTAATGGTTGTTTTCTTCTTTTTTGTATTAATATTCATATTTTCAATAAGTGGGGGTTTTGCTTCTTTATCATACAATGAAATAATTGCTAAATTAACTACAAAAGGAGATAGAGAAAAAATATTTGCAGCCAAACAATTTGTGGCTAGTATTATGGCTTTTACTGGAGGACTTATTGTTAAATATATTTTTAGTCCAGGGAAATTAACATTTCCCAGTAATTATAGTATATTACTTATCATTGGTTTTGCAGGACTTATTATTGCAGCCTTTTCATTTTGGTTTATAGATGAAGAACCTTCTGTGGTAAATAACAACAAATTAAGACTTTCAACTTTTTTAAAAAAAGTTCCCAGTATATTAAAAAGTGATCCTCCTTTTTTGAAATTTGTCATAATTGAAAACATGTCTAGTTTTAGTTTGATGATACTACCTTTTTATATAGTATATGCCAAAGATACTTTTCAGCTTTCCAGCCAATATGTGGGTACATTCTTAATATTTCAAATTACAGGGATGATCTTATCAAACATTTTTTGGGGATATATAGGTAATCGAAGTAATGCAAAAAATATTGTAAAAATTTGTATTTTGATTGGCGGTATTATACCTATATTAGCACTAATAGCGGGACGAATCGGACCTGAGGTATATAAATACCTTTTTTTCTTAATTGGTTTTGTAGTCAGCGGGCGGAAAATAGGTTTTACTCCCTATTTGTTGGATATAACTTCTCATAATAAGCGCACAATCTATTTGGGGATCAGAGATAGTTTAAATATATTAATTATTATTTTACCATTAATTGGAGGCCTTTTGATTAACCTATTAGGCTATACTTTAACTTTCCTACTGGTCTCGATTATCATGATATTTACTTTTTTTATCAGTAAAAATGATAGATGTATGTTATTGAACTAAACTTTAACTTGTGTTAATATATATATATGCATAAATTGATAATGAATATCATTAGATATTTTAGGAGATGATCAAATAGTGAAAAACAGATTAATTTCGTTATCTCATTTAAAAGAAGGAGAAAAGGGAATAGTTACTGATTTTAGAGGGGGAGAAAAATTAAGAAAAAAATTAGACTCTCTAGGAATCAGAAAAGGTAAGAGTGTAAAAAAAATAAGTGATATGGTACTAAGAGGTCCCATTACCATCAAAATAGAAAATAGTTCAAGAATAGCCATTGGTCGAGGGATGGCTGAAAAAATTATGGTAAGATTGGAGAGCCATAGATGAAAGTTTTATTAATGGGCAATCCGAATGTTGGTAAAAGTGTTGTTTTTTCAAGGCTGACAGGTACCAGTGTTACCTCTTCTAACTATGCTGGAACAACTGTTGAATATAAAAAAGGTTTATTTAAACATAATGGGAAAAATATTGAATTGATTGATGTTCCAGGCACCTACACACTTGATCCCACCAATAAAGCAGAAGAAGTAGCAGTTGAGATGTTAAAAGAAGGAGATATAGTTTATAATATAATCGACGCTACCAACCTAGAAAGAAATTTGAATTTAACTTTACAGTTATTAGAAGAAGATATCCCAATTGTAGTTCTTTTAAATATGTGGGATGAGACTAAGCATAAGGGAATTAACATTGATTTAGATAAATTGAGGGATAAACTCAAAGTGCCTGTTATTCCAACAGTGGCAACAACCGGTAATGGTTTGAGAGAGGCTTTGGATTATATAGACTATCGTGAAATAAAAGATTTTGAGAAATTAACTTCTGATCAAAGATGGGTTGAAATAGGTCACATTATAAATGCAGTACAGGAGATTAAACCCAAACATCATTCGGGTAAAGAAATATTGGAAGAATATACTCTTAAGCCCTGGTCAGGCTTGCCGATTGCAGCAGGTATATTATATTTAGTTTTCATTGTGATCAGATTTATAGGGGAGGGTTTGATTGGTTATATAGCAGAGCCCTTTTTTGAAGGACCATACTATAATTTATTAATGAGTATTAGCAGTTTATTAAATGAAGGATCTTTCTTGCATGACCTGTTTATCGGTCAACTGGTCAATGGGCAGATTGATTTTGAACAGTCTTTTGGGCTTCTAACTACCGGGATATTTATCCCGTTTGCAGCAGTGCTGCCCTATATTGTTTCTTTCTATTTTGTCTTAAGCATTTTAGAGGATTCAGGTTATCTACCTCGTTTGGCTGTGTTGGTCGACAACTTAATGCATAAAGTGGGTTTACACGGGTTTTCCATAATACCTATGATATTGGGTTTTGGATGTAATGTTCCTGCTGCTTTAGCTGCCAGGAATTTGGACAGTAAAAGGGAACAGTTTATTGCCAGTACCTTGATGTCTATTTCAATACCGTGTATGGCACAGACGGCTATGATAATAGGTTTGGTTGGTGCATTTGGCGGAATTTATATATTTTATGTATTTGCATCTCTATTTGTAGTATGGATAATTGTGGGATTATTATTGAATTATTTTTTACCGGGTTATTCAAGTGACCTCTTATTAGAAATTCCTACATTGAGGACACCTGTATTCAAAGTTGTCTTAAAAAAACTATGGATGAGAATTGTTAATTTTCTTAAAGAGGCAATTCCTTTTGTATTACTCGGTGTATTAGCGGTCAATGCGATGTATGCTTTAGGATTTTTTGATTTATTAACCAGATTTATAGGTCCTATCTTTGCAAAATTATTTGGGCTGCCTAAGGAAGTAATTTCAGCTTTACTGATGGGTTTTTTAAGAAAAGATTTGGCGATGGGCATGTTAGCCCCCTTAAATTTAACTGTAAAGCAGCTGGTAATTTCCAGTGCAATTTTAACGGTTTACTTTCCCTGTGTGGCAACCTTTATTGTGCTTTTTAGAGAGTTGGGGTTAAAAAATATGATCAAATCAGCAGGAGTAATGATTGTATCTGCTGTAACAGTTGGAACCATTTTAAATATAGGTTTCAATTCAATTTTTGGTAGTATTATTACCCTATTTTCAATATTTATTGTAATTATGATCTTATATAGAATGACAGGTAAAAAACATCTAAAACTTATGGAATAAAAAGGGAGGATTTTAAAATGTATGATGTAAAAAATGGTAAAATTCAGTTAGAAAACGGGACTATAAAAAGTGGTATAATAGCAATTGCCAGCGGTAAAGGGGGAGTTGGGAAATCAACTGTAACAGCAAATTTAGCTGTTGCTTTACAGAACATGGGTAAAAATGTAGGGATCATTGATGCAGATGTACATGGTTTTAGTATACCCCGGATCATTGGTATAGAAGAACAAGTTGAGGTACAGCAGGAATCAGAACTAATAAAACCTGCTGAGAAAATGGGTGTTAAGGTAATCTCAATGGGATCTTTTGTACATGAACAAAACCCTGTTATATGGAGAAGTCCACTGCTGCTTGGAGCGCTTCAGCAGTTTTTTAAAGATGTAATATGGGGAGACCTCGATTATCTCTTATTAGATTTACCACCTGGTACAGGTGATATGGTCTTGAATATAATGCAGAAATTACCTCACGCTAGAACCCTAATAGTGACGACTCCACAGATCACAGCCACAAATGTAGCCGGTAGAGTCGGTCATATGGCTGAGAAGATGGATTCGGATATTTTGGGAATAATAGAGAATATGGCTTACTATGAGTGTTCAAAATGTGGTAATAAGGAGTATTTATTTGGTAAAGGTGGAGGGAAAAAACTAGCAGATTTACTGGATGTAGACCTTTTAGGTCAGCTACCTCTGATGAAACATGTTCGAGTGGGGGGAGATAAGGGGAATCCTGTTGTTGATCAAGACAGGGAAGATGCTATCAGTCGAGAATTTATTAATATTGCAGAGGAAATTATAAAAAGGAAAAAAGAATTTGATCCGACTATTAAGCCAATGGAACTCAAGGGTGGTCCCGGACAATAATAAATTATAAGATAAATCATGAGATAAGTGTCCGGTGTATTACCGGGCACTTTAGTGTGCGACGGGCAGTCGCACTTATGTAATATATACATGAATTAATTGTTAAGGACAGCGATTACGTTACCTTGAAGGTAGAAACGAATCGAGAGTCTGGAAGAATAATTTTCTCGAAGGTGAAAGT
>Ga0209947_1000983_pt1 | contig 17417 bp, 15 predicted proteins | sample SalPonR2_B_D2_MG_FD_185706 | JGI IMG/M metagenome (GOLD analysis project Ga0209947, IMG submission 185706) | Salt pond soil microbial communities from South San Francisco under conditions of wetland restoration - Salt Pond MetaG R2_B_D2_MG... ... | reverse complement strand
CCCTCAGCCCTTCCGCGACCGCGCGCACGTGATCCACGAGGCTCTTTTGCGCCAGCAGCACGGCGGCAAGGGCCACTTCCCAAACCGGACCGCCGGGCAATTCCGAGATTATGACCCCCAGCAGTAGCGCCCCGAGCCCCAGCGCCACGACGGTGGCGATCCCCCTGGCCCTCCGGCGCGCGCCCGTGTTGAACCGCGCATCGCACCAGCCCACGAGGCGACCCATCAGGACCGCTGGATGCGGCAGTCGGGTCCAGAGCGTGTCGGGTTCACCGAAGACCGCGTCGAGGGCCAGCGCGATCAGCAGGAGAATGGCGTGATCGCTCACGGCAGCGCGTCCCACAGGCGGCGCCAGTCATCCTCCCCGCCCGGCAGGCCGAGGCGCACCCATGTGGCGGAATAGGGGAAGATGCGGACCCAGACCTGCGACCGCGCGAGCCGGGTCTGGAACGCCTTGGCATCCTCCACGGCGTAGGTCCGGAAGAGCGTCGTGCCACCCACGAGCTCCGCCCCGCGGGACGCCATCATCGCGTCGAGCCGGGACGCATCGCGCGCCAGTCTACGCCGCGTCGTCTCGGCCCATGCGCGGTCTTCCAGCGCGCGCGCCCCGATTTCCAGCGCGGGGCCCGATACGGCCCATGGCCCCAATGCCTCGGTCATCCGCGCGCAAAGGTCCGGCGTGGCGATCATGGCGCCGAGGCGCAAACCGGCCAGACCCCAGAACTTGCCGAAACTCTTGAGCACGACGACACCGGGTTCGTTTGCGCGCGCGATGAGCGATGCGTCGGGGCAGGTGTCGCAGAAACTTTCGTCGATGATGGTGACCGGGGTGGTGCCGATCTCCCGCCCGGCCATGCGGCGGCCGTCGGGATTGTTGGGATGCACCCGGACCTGCGCATCGGCCTCGCCCTCCGGCATGACGGTCCACCCCGCCGCGCCGAAGCTCGCGGCATGTTCGTTGTAGGTGGGGCCGGGAATGCGGACGCGCCGACCGTCAAGCAGGGTGGGCAGGCGGGCGATCAGGGCGCTTGCCCCCGGCGCGGGGAGGATGGCGGCGCCGTCGGGCACGCTCCAGAAGCTGCGCGCGGCGGCGGTGAACCGCTTCGCCGCGGCGCGATCGGGAAGCTCGGCCCATGCGGCTTGCGACACCTCGCCCACCGGGTAGGCCACGGGGTTGATACCCGTGGACAAGTCGAGCCAGTCCTCACGCGCGCCGCCAAAGGCCGCCGCCGCGGCGTCGAGGCCGCCGCCGTGATCACGGGATTGCATGGGTCGGGTCATCGGGCCTCGCGTCTGCTGCGCCGGCCCGATCTAGACCCGGTCCTCAGGCTGCCTTCAAGACCTCCCGGCCATGGGGGGCCCACCAGTCGATCTCGGGATTGATCGGAATGATCCGGTGCGGATTGATGCTGTCGTGGCTGTAGTGGTAGTGCCGCACGATGTGATCGAGATGCACCGTCTTTGCCACGCCCGGCCATTGGTAAAGCTCCCGCGTGTAGGCCCAGAGGTTGGGATAATCGATCACCCGCCTGCGGTTGCACTTGAAATGCAGGTGATAGACCGAATCGAAGCGCACCAGCGTGGTAAAGAGCCTCCAGTCGGCCTCGGTGATCCGGCCGCCGGTGAGATAGCGGTTCTCGGCAAGAATGCCGTCCACCCAGTCGAGCGCGTCGAACAGCGCATGCACGGCCTCGTCATAGGCGTCCTGCGTCGTGGCGAAGCCGGATTTGTAGACGCCGTTGTTGATGTCGGAATAGACGCGCGCATTGATCTCGTCGATCCGGGGGCGCAAGTCCTCGGGGTGGAAATCGAGCGTGTTGCCCGTGATCCCGTCGAACGCCGAGTTGAACATCCGGATGATCTCGGCACTTTCGTTCGAGACGATGCGCCCGGTTTTCGTATCCCACAGCACCGGCACCGTGACGCGGGTCGTGACCTCGGGGTCGGCGCGCAGGTAAATGTCGCGCATGTAGTCCGAGCCGAACAGCCTGTCGCCCGTGGCGCCGTCGAAATCCGTATCGAAGGTCCAGCCGTCGCCCAGCATGTCGGGATGCACGACCGATACGCCGATGTGGTCCTCCAGCCCCTTGAGGCTGCGGAAGATCATCGTGCGGTTCGCCCACGGGCAGGCGTGACTGACATAGAGATGGTAGCGCCCGCTTTCGGCCGCGAAACCGCCCTCACCGGTCGGGCCGGGGGCGCCGTCGGGCGTGACCCAGTTGCGGAACTGCGCCTCCTGGCGCTTGAACGCCCCGCCGGTGGATTTCGTGTCGTACCATTGGTCGCGCCACTCGCCTTCGATCAGGAGGCCCATCATTTCACCTTTACTGTTTGGAACACCCCACACCTAATGCGCCTTGCCTCGCGGTAAAACCGGTGCCGGCGCAGGCCCGCCCCCGCATCCGCGCACATCCAGGGCAATAGATGGTCAGGCGGAGGCGCGGCGCCGGTCGCGAAACCCCTGTGCCTTCGCCCGGTTGCCGCAACGGGTCATGGAACACCACCGGCGTCCCGGTCCGCGCCCGTGATCGAAAAACAGATGCGTGCAGCGGCGGCATTCCCTCAGGCGGGACAGATCGCCGGACTGAAGCAGATCGAGGATGCTGAGAACCAGCGCGTCGTAAAGGCCGCCCAAGGGCCCGGGATGGAACAGCGGCCCGTCGCGGCCCGGGGAAAAGGTCGCGTCCTCGATGGCGGATTTGATCGTGGTTTCCAGCATCAGCACGTCGTCGCGCAGCGGGCGGCGCCCGGCGGCGATCGCCGAGACGACGCTGTAGGTGGCCTCCCTCAGGTCGAGGATCGCGGGCAACTGCCCGGGACCGGGCGCTTCGGAGCCGGTCGTGAGGCCGCCCGCGCGAAGCTGGGCGAGCAGCGCCTCGCCGGTGTCGAACGTGTCGGCGTTGCGCGACTTTCCGTCGTCGGAGACCGTGTTCAGGAACACGAGGGCGGGATGCCCCGCCTCCGTCGCTGTCGCGAACATCCCTGCTTCCGTCATCCAATTGCCCCTATCGCAACGGCGTTCCGCCAAAGTCGCAGGGCAAAACATCAATGCCCGGCTATCGGCCAATAGAAAACCGGAAAAATGCCTTTTTCAAGTTACCAACGAGCCGATGAGAATCACGCTCGCGTCACTCACGGCGCCGGGCCCGACGTGTCGGATCGGTCACAGGCGGCAGGCGGGCGTCGCTTTGTGTTGACGGTGGCAGGGCAAACGCCGTCACCTGATTGTCGCCGACGCTGCCTTCGGAGATTCGAGACATGACGGATTTCCTGCCCAGGGACCTGCAGGACCAACTTGCCTCCGCCCGCCGTCAGGCGAAGCGGAAGGCCGCAACGCGCGTCGTGCATGTGGGCGATGAGGCGTTCCCGATCCTCGATTATTCCGACACGGGCTTTGCCGTCGATGCCGGAGATGCGTCGCATCTGCGCGGGTTGATCGACATATACGAAGGCCCCAATCACCTGACGCGCGCGCTGATCGTGGCCTCGGCCCAGGATGGCGACCTGATGCGCTACGAATTCAAGCGCAACACGCGGGCGTCGGGGTCCGCCCCGATCGACTTCGAACGCGACGAGCCTGCGTCGAAGGGTCTGCTGCCCCGCGACTGAATTTTGGCCGGGCGCATGTTTCTTGCGCAGCCGGCCCGTCGCCTGCACGAATTTCCGCGAGTCCGTGTGGGGAGCCGTCGAGTTTCCCGCAATCCGGCGTCGAACCCGCGCTAGGCTTGTGCCGAATCCACCGATCCGACGGAGCCTGCGATGATCGAGACGCCTTACCTCCTGTTCCTTGGCGATGCGCCGGATCAGCTTGCCGCAAAGGTTGCCCAGGGCATTCGCGACTGGCGGCCGGACAATGCCGTGGGCCAGTTCCGGATGGACGGGTGCAAGGCCGATCTGGGCCTGCCCGACATGACCCTGGCCGAGGCGCGGGCTGCCGGGGCGAAAACCCTTGTCGTCGGTGTCGCGAACCGGGGCGGGGTGATCTCGAAGGACTGGAAGAAGGTGCTCGTGACGGCGCTGGAGGAAGGTTTCGACCTGGCCAGCGGGTTGCACAACCTGTTGCGCGACGAGGAAGACCTCGCCGCCGTGGCCCGTGCGACGGGACGCGCGCTGCATGACGTGCGCGTGCCCGAGGTGCAGTATCCCATCGCGAACGGCGTTCCGCGCAGCGGCAAGCGCTGCCTTGCGGTCGGCACGGACTGTTCCGTGGGCAAGATGTACACCGCGCTCGCCATGGATGCGGAGATGAAGGCGCGCGGACTGAAATCCTCGTTCCGGGCGACGGGTCAGACCGGCATCCTGATCACCGGGGGGGGCGTTCCCCTCGATGCCGTGGTGGCGGATTTCATGGCTGGCGCCGTCGAGTGGCTGACGCCTGACAACGACGACGACCATTGGGACATGATCGAGGGGCAGGGTAGCCTGTTTCACGTCTCCTATTCCGGCGTGACCATGGCGCTTATCCATGGCGGTGCGCCCGATGCGCTGATCCTCAGCCATGAACCGACGCGTCCGCACATGCGGGGCTTGCCGGGCTACGGGATGCCGTCGCTGGAGGCGTTGCGCGACCTTGCCCTGCCCATCGCGCGGATCGCCAACCCCAAGGCGGAGGTCGTGGGCATCTCGATCAACACCGCCGCCCTGTCGGAGGACGAAGCGCTGTCGCACCTGGAGGAGGTAGAAAAGCGAATGGGCCTGCCTGCGGTCGATCCGTTCCGGCAGGGCGCCGGGCGGCTCTGCGACGCGCTGGAGGCGCTATGATCTCGGTCACGCGCGATGCCTTTCCGCTGGCCGAGGTCTTCACGATCTCCCGCGGGTCCCGGACCGAGGCGCAGGTCCTGACCGTCCGCGTGATGCGCGACGGCGCCACGGGGCTGGGCGAATGCGTGCCCTATGCGCGTTATGGCGAGACGCTGGAGAGCGTGACCGCCGAGATCGAAGGCTTGCCCGAGGACATCTCGCGGCAGGATCTGCAGGACGCGCTGGACCCCGGCGCAGCGCGCAACGCGATCGATTGCGCGCTATGGGACTGGAAGGCGAAACGCGACGGCGCGCCGGTCCACCAGCTGGCCGGCCTGCCGCCGCCGCGCCCGGTGGTGACGGCCTTCACGCTGTCCCTCGACACGCCCGAAAACATGCGCGCGGCCGCGGCCCGCAACGCCCATCGCCCGCTTCTGAAGATCAAGCTGGGCACACCTGACGACATGCCACGGCTGGAGGCGGTGCGGGAAGGCGCGCCGGAGGCTTCCCTCATCGTGGACGCGAACGAAGGCTGGACGGCGGAGGTCTATTCGGATCTGGCGCCGCACCTGCTGCGCTTGGGCGTGAAACTGGTGGAGCAGCCCTTGCCGGCGGGCGAGGACGATCTTCTGGCCGAGATCGACCGCCCCCTGCCGGTCTGCGCCGACGAAAGCTGCCATGACCGTGCGACGCTGGCCGCGCTGGTGGGCAAATACGACATGGTCAACATCAAGCTCGACAAGACTGGCGGTCTGACCGAGGCGCTCGCGCTCAAGACGGAGGCCGAGGCGATGGGCTTCGGCGTCATGGTGGGCTGCATGGTCGGATCGTCGCTGGCGATGGCGCCGGCGCTCTTGGTGGCGCAGGGGGCGGAGGTGGTGGATCTCGACGGGCCGCTCCTGCTGGCGCGCGACCGCGACATGCCGCTGCGGTTCGAGGGGTCGGTCCTTCATCCGGCCGATCCGGCCCTCTGGGGGTAGCCCGGCCGATGGGCCTTGACGCCCGACGCCGCAGGGCCGAAATCGGGACGCGCGAAAAGGAGATCTGCCCATGTCCAGAACCGTTTATGTCAATGGCGACTACCTGCCCGAGGAAGAGGCCAAGGTGTCGGTCTTCGATCGCGGCTTTCTCTTCGCGGATGGCGTCTACGAGGTGACGAGCGTGCTGGGCGGCAAGCTCATCGATTTCGAGGGGCATGCGCGGCGGCTGCAGCGGTCTCTCTCGGAGTTGCAGGTGCAGGCGCCCGTGGACACGGAGGAGCTTCTGGAAATCCATCGGGAGCTGGTGTCACGCAACGGGATCGAGGACGGGCTGATCTATCTGCAGGTCACGCGCGGCGCCGCGGATCGGGACTTCGCCTATCCCGATACGGACACGCCACCGACGCTTGTCCTGTTCACGCAGGCCAAGCCGGGGCTGGCCGACAGCCCGGCCGCAAAAACCGGTATCAAGGTGATCTCGATCCCGGACCGGCGCTGGGGCCGGCGCGATATCAAGACGGTGCAGCTTCTGTATCCGTCCATGGGCAAGATGATGGCCAAGGCCGCCGGCTGTGACGACGCCTGGATGGTCGAGGACGGGCATGTGACCGAGGGCACGTCGAACAACGCCTATATCGTGAAGGGCAACGCGATCGTCACCCGGCACCTGGGCACCGAGATCCTGCACGGGATCACGCGCGCCGCTGTGCTGCGCTTTGCTCGCGAGGCGCAGATGCAGGTGGAGGAACGCGCCTTCACCATTGAGGAGGCAAAGGAGGCGGACGAGGCCTTCATCACCTCGGCCTCGGCCTTCGTGATGCCGGTGGTGGAGATCGACGGCACGGCCATCGGCGATGGCAGGCCGGGGTCGGTCACGGCGCGGCTTCGCGAGGTCTATCTCGACGAGATGCGCAAGGCGGCGATCTGAGCCGGGTCGTGCCGTCGCCTGCGGTTTCTGGTTCTTTTCCTTTTTGTCGACGCCTTCGGCGCCGACGGATGCGAGGGGGTTTCACCCCCTCGCGCTCCCCCGCGTATTTCCGGAAAGATGAAGGGGATCGGGGTGCGCGCGGGTCCGGGGTACGGTGCATGACTTCAACCGTGTCGTTCCGCCATGTCAGTTCACGCGAAATCGCCATGGGCGAACCAGCCGCCGGATGTGGTGCCTCCATGGGCGTAATAGAGCCATAGCATCGTGCCGTCCCCGGTGACCACGCGCCAGTAATCGCGCACGCCCGAGCGCCAGTCGGGATCGTCCAGCCACCATTCCGGCGCGATGCGTTCGGGGCCGAGGCCCGCCCGGGTTTCCAGCGTCCTGCCGCGCCAGGTGAACCTGGCGGGGAGGTCGGGATCATCGGCGGCGCGGACGGGTTCGGGACGGAACAGCGTGAGCGGACGGTCCCGGGGCGCGCGCGGCCAGTTTTCGGCGCGCTCCGACCATGCGGCGGCCAGCGGCGTTGCGGTCTTTTCGGGGATATGGCTGTCGGCGGGGCGGGCGCGGGTGATCGCCTCCAGCCCCACGCGCGCGCCGATCCGGGCGATCAGGTCGGCCAGCGCCTGATCCTCGCCGCGCGGGCCGGTGGCTTCAGCGCTGACGGCCCAGCCGCCCTTGTGCCCGGTGGCGTGAAGTGGCTCGGTCAGGGGCGCGGAGAGGCGCAGCCGGTCAATGCCGAAGCCCGCATCGATATCGCCCGTCTTGAGCGCAAAGAGCGGGCGGAGTTGATCGGGGCGGTCGGCGGGACGGGCGAGGCCCACCTCCAGCGTCTGCGTATCGCCATCGACGCGCGACAGTTCCAGCCGCACGCGCCGGGCGCCGCGCCCCTGTGCGCGCAGCTTGTCGCAGAGCACGGGGGCCAGCCGGTCGAGGCCCGCGAGGATGTCGGCTTCGAGCCCGATCGGGTCGGGCAGGCTGAGCCGCACGGCGAAATGAAGCGGTGCCGCGGCCGGCGTGATCGGCTCGGGCTCCACCCCCAGCGCCTGGTCGAGGCGGCGCACGAGGTCGGTGCCGAAGCGGCGGGCGAGCCCCGCGCGCGGCATGCCGAGGACGTCGCCGATGTGCCGCAGGCCCAGCCGCGCCAGACCTTCGGCGGTCTCCGGCCTGATGCGGAGCGCGGCGACGGGCAGCGGACCGAGCGCCTGGCGGGTGTTGCCGGCGGGGGCGATCCTTCGCCCGGGTGCGGCGTCTCGCGCGATCCTTCGCCCGGGTCCGTAGGACGCGGGAGGCACCGGCGGGGCGCCGCCGCCCCTAGTCCAGTGACGCTTGCCTGCGCGGGAGCGGGTGGCGCGCGCCTCCTGCTCGATGGCGTCGCCGTTGCGCGCGGGGCCGGTTGCGCCGGTCCCGCTGAAGCGCGCCAGGGCCCAGGCCGCGCCGGCGGTGTCGGCGATGCCCGCGCGCACGGTGAGGCCGAGATCGGTGCAGTCGGCTTCAACCTGATGAAACAGTGCGGCCTCGCCGCCGAAGAGATGCGCGCAGCCGGTCAGGTCGATCATCAGGCCGTCGGGCGGGGCCTCCGCCACCCAGGGGCTGAACTTGCCGGCCCAGCGGCGGAGCGCGGTGAGGAAGGACGCCTCTCCCGACAGGTCCACGATGCGGGTGACGAGGTCGGGGCAGAGCGCCACGGCCTCGCTGAGCGGCTGTCCCCGGTGCAGGCCACGCGCCTCAGCCAGCGGGGTGAGTGTTGCGATCTGGCGGAGGTTGCCGACCTCCGAGATCACGGCAAGCGGCGTTTCACAAAGGCCCGGCTCAAGCCGCAGCACCCGGTCCGCGGCAAGGCGCGGGAACCAGAGCGACAGGATGCGGCGGGACCTGTGATCGGGGCGTTTGGCGGCAGCGGGAGACATGATAGGGCAGAATGTTCACATTTTGTTCCATTCTAGGGGCGACAGGTCTGGGAGTCGAGTCCGGTGCGCGCTATGGGATGGGGATGGAAAGCATTGCCACCCTCACCGCGCGGCACGCGAAAGACGGCTGTCTCGACTGGATCGGGCTGCGGCCCGCGCGGCTGGCGCCGGTCGAAGGTGTTGCGCGGGCCGATGTCACGGAGACGGGGCTTTCCGGGGATCACGGGCGTCCGGGAAAGCGTGCCGTGACGCTGATCCAGGCCGAGCATCTGCCGGTCATCGCCGCGTTGGCGGGGCTGGAGCGTGTGGACCCGGCGATCCTGCGGCGGAACCTCGTGATCTCGGGGATCAACCTCGGCGCGCTGCGGGGGCGTGATCTGCGGATCGGGGCGGTCGTGCTGCGGATCACCGGACCCTGCGCGCCCTGTTCGCGGATGGAGACCGCGCTGGGCCCGGGAGGGTACAACGCGATGCGCGGTCATGGCGGGTGGTGTGCGGCGGTGGTTGCGCCCGGGGTCATCGCAACCGGCGCTCAGGTCAGCGCAAACGTTCCAGCAACCTGAGCGAGGCATAGCCATCGGGCACGACCCCGGCCGAACGCTGGAAGCCGCGCACGGCCTCGGTCGTGTTGGGGCCGATGATCCCGTCGATGCCGCCGGTGGAATAGCCCGCCGCAGACAGTCGCCGCTGCAGCTCGCGCCGTTCGTCGCCGGTCAGCGCCCTGTCGCCGCGCGGCCAGCCCGCGCGGAAGGCGGGGCCGCCCGCGATCCGGTCCGACAGGTGGCCCACGCCGATCACATAGGCGTCGGCGGGGTTGTAGCGCTCGATGACACGGAAATTGTCGAAGATCATCAGGGCCACGCCCTCGGCGCCCGCCGGCAGCAGGATCGAGGCATCGCCATGGTCGGGCACCGGCCCGCCATCGGCCAGCGTCACGCCCTGCCGGCGCCAGAAGCCCGCGCCGCGCTGCGTGCGCTCGCCGGTCAGAGCATAGTCGAAGCCCTGCGGCAACCGCACCTCCACGCCCCATGGCTGGCCATGGGTCCAGCCGAAATTCCGCAGGTAGGCGGCGGTGGAGGCGAGCGCATCGGTGGGATCGTCCGACCAGATGTCGCGGCGCCCGTCGCCGTCGAAATCCTGCGCATGCTCCAGGTAGCTCGTCGGCATGAACTGCGTGTGGCCCATCGCACCCGCCCATGATCCGACCATCTGCCGGGGCGGCACGTCTCCCGATTGCAGGATCTGAAGCGCGGCAATCAGCTGCGCCTCGAAAAAGTTCCGGCGCCGCCCGTCATGGGCCAGCGTCGCCATGGCCGAAATGATGTCGGTCGAGCCGCGCCGCGCGCCATAGGCGCTTTCGAGACCCCAGACGGCCGCGACGACTTCGGCCTCGACGCGGTACTGGCGTTCGATCCGGTTCAGCGTGTCGCGATGTTCGGCCAGCGCGGCGCGTCCGTTGGCGATGCGCGTGTCCGACACGGCGCTGTCGAGATAGTCCCAGAGCGTGCGGCTGAACTCCGCCTGGTTGCGGTCGCGCTCGACCACGCGATCCTGCAGCTGGACCCCTGAAAAAGCGCGGTCGAAGGTCTCGGCAGAGATGCCGCGGGACAGGGCGCGCTGGCGGAACTGCGCGATCCAGCGGCGGAATTCCGGGTCTGCGGCGGGTGCCGGCGGTGTGGCGGCACGTGCCTCGGGCGTGCCGCGCAGGATCGGCCGGAGAGAGCGGTTTACGGCCTCGACCGAGGGCGCACGCCGTTCGACCGATACGGGCACCGCCCCGGCCTCTGGCCGCAGCTGCGGGACCATGGAGGCCACGGGCGGGAAGGCCGCCACCGGCCCCGCCATCAGAAGGATACAGACTATCGTGGTCGTGATGCCGCGCATGGGGGCGGTCCGTTTTTGCTCGATGTCGGGACCATGCTAGCGGAATTCGCCGCCCGCGTCACATGACCCGCCTGCGATGGGCGGTGGATTGCCGGAAAGCGGCGGGATGCTGCCGTCAGCCGCGCCGCGCAGTCTTTTTCCTCAGCTTCACGCGCTTCTTCGCGGATTTGCCCGCCATGCGCTTCGGCGAGGGGCCGGACCGGTCGCGCCCGGCGCGTTTGGGCATCTCCTTGTTCTCGAAACCCACCAGTTCGAGGGTCAGCCCCCCCGTCACCGGCACAGCCTCGGCCAGACGCACCTCGACCTTGTCGCCGATCGCGATCACCAGCCCGGATTCGGCGCCCATGAGCGTCTGGGCCTCGGCGTCGTGGTGGAAATATTCGCGGCCCAGCGAACGGATCGGCAAAAGCCCGTCCGCACCGGTCTCATCCAGTTTCACGAAGGCACCGAAGCGGGCGATGCCGCTGATCCGGCCGGTGAAGGTGGCGCCGACGCGGTCCGACAGGAAGGCCGCGAGGTAGCGGTCGGTCGTGTCGCGCTCGGCGGCCATGGACCGGCGCTCGGTCTCGGAGATGTGCTTGGCCGTCTCTTCCAGCCGCTCGATTTCCTCGGGTTTCAGACCGTCATTGCCCCAGCCATGGGCCGCGATCAGCGCGCGATGCACGACAAGGTCGGAATAGCGCCGGATGGGCGAGGTGAAATGCGCGTATTGCTTCAGCGCGAGGCCGAAATGCCCGAAATTCTCGGGGCTGTAATAGGCCTGCGTCATCGACCTGAGCGTGCTCATGTTGATCAGCTCGTCATGCTCCGTGCCTTCGGCCTGCCGCAACAGGCGGTTGAGCTGCGAGGTCTGCAGCACCTGACCCTTGGCGAGCGTAAAGCCCGAAGCCTCGGCCGTTTCGCGCAACGCCTCGATCTTCTCGGGCGCCGGTTCCTCGTGCACGCGATATAGCAGCGGGGTGCGTTTTGCGGCCAGCGTGCGGGCGGCGGCGACATTGGCCAGCACCATGAATTCCTCGATCATCCGATGGGCATCGAGCCGGTCCTTGAACGCCACCGAAGCCACGCGCCCGTCCTCGGTCAGCTCGATGCGCCGTTCCGGGAGGTCGAGGTCCAGCGGCTGGCGGTTTTCCCGCGCGCGGCGCAGCGCACCGTAGGCCGCGTAGAGCGGCGCGATGATGTCCGCGACACGTTCCGCCGTGCGCTCCGACGGGGCGCCATCCTGCGCGGCCTGAACCTCGGCATATTCCAGCGAGGCACGCGACCGCATCAGGCCGCGAAAGAACGCGTGATCCCGCAGCGTGCCATCCTCGGACACCGTCATGCGCACCGCGATGCAGGCGCGCGGCACCTCCTCGTGCAGGCTGCAGAGATCGCCCGACAGCCGGTCGGGCAGCATCGGCACGACCCGGTCGGGGAAATAGGTGGAGTTGCCGCGCCTTTTCGCCTCGCGGTCGAGCGCGCTGCCGGGGCGCACGTAATGGGCGACATCGGCGATAGCGACCCAGATGACATGGCCGCCGGGGTTCTTCGGATCGTCGTCGGCATGGGCGTGGACGGCATCGTCCCGGTCCCGCGCATCCGCCGGGTCGATGGTGATCAACGGCAGGTCCCGCAGGTCGGTGCGCCCGGCCAGTCCCGCGGGCTTGCAGCGATCCGCCTCCTCGATGACGGCGTCGGGAAAGGCGTCGGGGATCCCGTGCTCATGGATCGCGATCAGGCTGACGGCCTTGGGCGCGCCCGGGTCGCCCAGCCGGTCGGTGATCCGTGCGCGCGGCAGGCCCATGCGTCCCTTCGGCCCAGCCTGTTCGGCCTCGACCAGCTCGCCCTCTCGCGCGCCATGGGTGTCGCCCGGGCGCACCTGCCATTCCTTGTCTGCCCCCTTCGAGATCGGCACGATCCGCCCGCCCTCGGCACCCTTGCGGAACACGCCGAGGATGCGGCGGGGGTTGGTGCCGATGCGCCGGATCAGGCGCGCGACGTATTGGTGATCCTCGCCCTGCACCTCCTGCAGGCGGGCGAGAATGCGGTCGCCGCCCCCGATGGCGGGATCCGTGGCCCGGGCCGAGAACAGCACGCGCGGCTCAGGCCCCTCGCCATGCCATTCCAGCGGCTTGCAGAAGAGATCGCCCAGATCGTCGGGCGGCAAGACCTGCATGACCGCGACCGGTGGAAGCTTGTCGGGATCGCGATAGGTCTTGCGCTTCTTTTCCAGATGCCCGTCTTCCTCCAGCTCCTTCAGAAGGCGCTTGAGGTCGATGCGCGCCGCGCCCTTCACGTGAAACGCCTTGGCGATGTCACGCTTGGACGAGGCGCCAGGATTGGCGGCGATGAACTCGAGGATCTGCGCCTTGCTGGGAACTCTGGACATGGCCCCGGCCTAGCACGCGATGTGCGACAGGTCAGCCTCAATCACGCGAACGGCGCCCTCCATCCTGGTAAAAAAGTCTCTGGCGGCTTTGCGCTCAGGACGCGAAGTAGTCGGTGATCACACGCGTATAGACCGCCTTCAGGTCATGGATGTCCTGCTCACACGCCCGTTCGTCGACCTCGTGCATCCGGTGGCCCACCAGTCCGAACTCCACCACGGGGCAATGCGTCTTGACGAAACGCGCGTCCGAGGTGCCCCCCGTGGTCGACAGAACCGGCTTGCGGCCCGTGGTCGCCTCGACCGCCGCCGCGACCGTTTCGCTCAGCGGACCCGGCGGCGTGAGGAAGGCCTCGCCCGAGATCCGGATATCCGTCGTGATCGTCGTTCCTGTTGCGCTTGCGACGTCGTCCGCCTCGGCGCGCAGCCAGTCGCTCAGACCCTCCCCGGTGTGCAGGTCGTTGAAGCGGACGTTCACCGTCATCCGCGTGCGGGCCGGGATCACGTTGGAGGCGGGGTTGCCCGTGTCGATCGTGGTCACCGAGATGGTGGAAGGGTCGAAATGCGCGGTCCCATCGTCGAGGACATGGGTCGACAGGCGATGGGCGAGCGCCGCGACGGCGGGCATCGGGTTCAGCGCCTTGTGCAGGTAGGCGGAATGGCCCTGCTTGCCGACCACCTCGAAGTGCGCCGTCATCGACCCGCGTCGCCCGATCTTGATCATGTCTCCGATTTCCGTGCGGGAGGTCGGCTCGCCCACGATACAGGCGTCCATGCGTTCTCCGTTCACCTCCATCCAGTCGAGGATGGCGATGGTCCCGTCTTGTCCCGGGCCTTCCTCGTCGCCGGTGATCGCGATGACGATGGCGCCGTCGGGCGGCGCCTCGGCCACCAGATCGATGGCCGCGGCGACAAAGGCCGCGACGCCGGATTTCATGTCCGTCGCGCCGCGTCCGTAAAGCCAGCCATCCTCGCGATGGGCCGAGAAAGGCGGATGCGTCCAGTCGGCGGGGTCGCCCACGGGGACCACGTCGGTATGCCCGTTGAACCCCAGAACCTTGCGCGCGTTCCTTTGCCCCCAACGCGCGAAAAGATTGGGCGTGCCGTTGCGATCCACGCGGGTGCAGTCGAAGCCGGCCGCGCCGAGCATCCGTTCCAGAAGTTGCAGCGCGCCACCTTCCTCGGGCGTCACGCTGGGGCATTGGACCAGCGCGGCGGTCAGGTCTACGGGATCTGTGGTCATTCGAATTCCCCGGGTCATGAGCATCGCGCCTTGGGTAGCGCCGTGGCGCGAAAGGCACAATGCCGCGCTATCGGTGGACTGGCCCGTAGCGCGGGGCGGGGGGTGCCTGATACCGTACGGGCAATAAACAAGAAAACTCCGAGGCAGGCGCGGCGAAGATCGCGGGGCATACACGAGCGACACCACATGACGAACGGATTGCGCGCAAGGACCTTCGGGCCCGCGTGACTGCCGTGTCCTGTGTCTGCCGTGGCCTGACCGGAGTGGGGCAGGACATGACATGGCGACCGGGCAGGAACTGAACTACAACACCGGCGCAAGCGCGCTGGACATGGCGCTGGAGATCTTCGGCGCGGGCACCGTGGTGGTCGATGCGACCTATTCCGGCTGGTCGCAGTCTTCGGCGATCTACACGGGCGGGGACAGTATCGCGCCGGGCGCGACGCCCTCGGATACAGGGGTCATCCTGTCGACGGGTCGAGTTACCAACTACACGCAGTCGAGCGGTGATCCAAACCGAAGCGCAAGCACGTCCACCAATACCCCTGGGCCGAACAACGACCCGCTGCTCAATGCAGCGGCAGGCACGTCTACCTTCGACGCGGCGATCCTCGAGGTCGATTTCATCCCGACCGGCAACGTGATGTCGCTGCAGTTCCAGTTCGCGTCCGAAGAGTATCCGGAATTCACCGGTTCGGCCTTCAACGACATTTTCGCTGTCTGGATGAACGGCAACCTCGTGACTTCCCCGATCTTCAACGTCACGCAGGTCAACTCGGTCAACGATGCGTTGAATCCGAACCTCTTCCAGAACAACACGGGCGACGACTTCAACACGGAGATGGATGGCATCACCGTCACGCTGTCGGTCACCATGCCCGTTGACGTGGGCGAGGTGAACACGCTCCGGATCGGGATAGCGGATGTCGCCGACACCGCCTATGACAGCAACATCCTGATTTCGGGCGACAGCGCGCAGACGGTGTTGATCGCGCAGGACGACGCCATCACCCATTTCGAGGGGCAGACCGTGACGCTCGACGTGCTGGCCAACGACGGCACCGGCGGGATGATGCAGATCACCCACGTCAACGGCGCAGAGATCGCGGTGGGCGGTTCGGTGGTTCTGAACTCGGGCCACACCATCACGCTGTCAGCGAGCGGCGATCTCGAGATCGCGCCACCGGCGGGCCAGAGCGGCCTGACCGGGCCCGAGACGATGAACTTCACGTATACGATCGAGGACGCCTCCGGCATCACCGATACGGCCTTTGTCGTGGTGACCGCCGTCCCTTGCTTTGCCCGCGGGACGATGATCCGGACGCCGGACGGGGAACGGCCGGTCGAGACGCTGGCGCCCGGCGATCTGGTCGACACGCGCGATCACGGGCCACAGCCCCTGCGCTGGCTGGGGTCGCGCCGTGTGCCGGCCACCGGCCGCTTCGCTCCCGTCGTGATCGAAGCGGGCACGTTCGGGTTTCACCGGCGTCTCGTCGTCTCGCCGCAGCACCGTATCGTGCTGACGCATTGGATGGCGGAACTGATGTTCGGTGAGGACGAGGTGCTGGTCGCGGCGAAAGATCTTGTAAATGATTGCTCCGTGCGCGTCCTCGAGGGCGGCATGGTGGAGTATTTCCACCTGCTCTTCGACCGGCACCAGATCGTCTGGTCGGATGGTCTGGAGACCGAAAGCTTCCTGCCGGGCCCATGCGTGATGAACGAGTTCGAGGAGGATGCGCGCGAGGAGGTTCTTGCGCTCTTCCCCGAAATCGATCCCGGCAGCTACGAGGGCTACGGACCTTCCGCGCGGCCGGCCCTCAAATCCTTCGAGGCGCGGGCGCTGGGAGCCGGGGGCTGAGCGACATGGCCTGGGCGGCGATCTGGCAGAACGGCGCAGAGCAGCCGCTGGACGGCTTCGCGGCCTATCGCGGGGCGCCCGACGCGCGGCTCGATGCCCTGACGCTTTGGCTGGAAATCGCGATGCCGAGCCGCCGCCGCATCCCCCTGCGGCTCTGGCAGGGCGCGGCCGGGGGCGATGGCGGGATTTCCATCTACCTGATGCCCAACGGTGCGCTGCGGGTGCTTCACGGCGAAACATTCGATGTGGAGACGGAAACCGGGTTCCTCCAGCCCGGGCAGATGCTCGTGCTGCGCATGGTGCTCTGCGCCCGCGGGCGTCACGATGTCATCGATGCTCTGAACGCGGATACAGGAGCGCGCCACCGCATCCGCCACGGGCTTGCCACCGCCCCCCGGCTGGCGGACGCGCTGCCGGCGGATCCCGGTTTTGCCGGACTGGCGCGCGTGGCGGCCATCGCGACACATGTCGTGCCGGCCAGCGATCTGCCGGGCCTCGAAAGCGGCGCGCGGGTCGCGACCCCGGAGGGCGATTTGCCCGTGGAGGACATCAGGCCCGGCATGCGCGTGTTCGGTGCAGACGGCGCGGCGCATGTGGTGCGCTGGACGGATGCCCGCGACCGGCTGTGTATCGGCCGGTTCGCGCCCGTACTTCTGCGCGCGCCCTATTTCGGGCTGGGCGCGGACACCTGCGTCACGCCCCGGACCCGGCTGATGCGGCACGGGGCGGATGTGGAATACCTTGCCGGCACGGATACGGTTCTGGTCACTGCAGCCGACCTCGTCTCGGGTCCGCGGGCGATGTTCGAGCGCAGCCGACCGTTGCGGCGCTTCCATCACATCATGCTGGACGATCCGGCCTGCCTGAATGTCTGGCGCTGCCGCGTCGAAACCGCCTTCCTGTCGGAGGTCCTGTCCGCCGAAGACGCGGGATGGACGGCCGCGCGCCCGCACGCCAAGGATTGCCAACCGTCGCTGCCGCTGCTCGACCGGTCCGCCGCGCGGGCACTGCTGGCGCGGGATTCCGGCGCGCGGAACTTCGTGATCTGAAGCCCTGTCCGGCCTCAGTCGTTCTTGTCGAAGAAAGGCGTCATCTGCACCACGATCACCGCGTTGTCGTCGAGCGCGCGCTGCATGAGCGCGGCATCCTCGTCGGTGATCTCCTCGCCCGCTTCCTCCCGGTCGGTGCGCGTCCCGTAGCCCGACACGTCGAGCGGCGCGAGATCGGCCTGCTTGAGGACGGCGACCGTCTCGCGGACGGCCTCCGCCTCGTCGACGCCGCTGGCGTAGCACAGCAGAGCCGCACCCGTCGCGTCATCGGGCAGGCCGTCGCCGGACTTGCGTCCGACCTCGACGACAAGGGTGTAGACGTCGTGACGGCGGGGGGTGGAGGGTGTCTTGGTCATGGCGCGGGGATGGTCCGAGGCGCGCGGGCTGTCAAGCGGCGTCGCCCGCTGGCGCGAGGTCGATCAGCACGATCTCCGACGGCCGGCCGATACGGAAAGGC
>Ga0209947_1000981_pt1 | contig 17441 bp, 12 predicted proteins | sample SalPonR2_B_D2_MG_FD_185706 | JGI IMG/M metagenome (GOLD analysis project Ga0209947, IMG submission 185706) | Salt pond soil microbial communities from South San Francisco under conditions of wetland restoration - Salt Pond MetaG R2_B_D2_MG... ... | reverse complement strand
AGCCTGTTATCCCCGGAGTACCTTTTATCTGATGAGCGATAACCCTTCCATTCGGGATTACCGGATCACTAAGACCGACTTTCGTCCCTGCTCGACTTATGGGTCTCGCAGTCAAGCACACTTCTACCTTTACGCTCTTCGCCTGATTGCCGACCAGGCTGAGTGTACCATTGCACTCCTCCGTTACTCTTTGGGAGGAGACCGCCCCAGTCAAACTGCCCGACAGCCACTGTCCCTTGCCCGGATTCACGGGATCAAGGTTAGAATTAAATTATGACCAGGCTGGTATTTCAAGGACGGCTCCACATGTGCTAGCGCACCTGCTTCAAAGCCTCCCAGCTATCCTACACAGAACATAACTCAACCCAATAACTGCCTACAGTAAAGGTTCACGGGGTCTTTCCGTCTAACCGCGGGTATGTGGCATCTTCACCACAACTACAATTTCACCGGGTCGGTGGTTGAGACAGTGCTCCAATCGTTACGCCTTTCATGCAGGTCGGAACTTACCCGACAAGGAACTTCGCTACCTTAGGACCCTCATAGTTAGGGCCGCCGTTTATTGGGGCTTCGGTCGCAAGCTTCGCCGTGAGGCTAACCTTCTTCCTTAACCTACCAACACCGGGCAGGCGTCAGTCTCTATACATCCACTTACGTGTTAGCAGAGACCTGTGTTTTTGATAAACAGTCGTTAGAGCCGATTTTCTGTGGCCTCCAACAGCGTAAACCGTCGGAGGCGCCCCTTATCGCGAACTTACGGGGCCATTTTGCAGAGTTCCTTAACCACCGTTCTCCCGAGCGCCTTAGACTACTCGTCTCGCGTACCTGTGTCAGTTTTAGTACGGTCGATTGTGCACATAACTTAGCTGCTTTTCTTGGACGTCCTTCCAATGACTTCGAGAACTTAAACGCTCTCGAGCTATACCTTGGCTGATGACCAGTCATTTAACCCTGGTCGCCTTGGTGGTCGCTACGGACATTTCTATTCGTACCGCTCACTTTTCGGACGCCGTCCCAGCATCGAATGCACAACCGGCACAGGAATATTGACCTGTTGTCCATCGTCTACGCCTTTCGGCCTCGACTAAGGTACCGGCTAACCCTGGGCGGATTTGCCTTCCCCAGGAAACCTTACGCTTTCGGCGAGCAGGATTCTCACCTGCTTTATCGTTACTCATTCCGGCATAATCACCCGATGGCCCCAACACCGCTCCTTACGGTACGGCTTGTATCTGGCCATCGGCGCTCTCCTACCACTCTAGCCGTGAGGCTAGAATCCGCTGCTTCGGTGTAATACTTACTCCCGTTCATTATCGGCGCAGAATTGCTCGACTGGTAAGCTGTTACGCACTTTTTAAATGGTGGCTGCTTCTAAGCCAACATCCCAGCTGTCTTAGCAATTCAACTTCCTTAGTGACTAAGTAATACTTTGGGACCTTAGCAGGCGGTCTGGGTTGTTTCCCTCTCGACCGCGGAGCTTATCCCCCGCGGACTGACTGCCGAGATAGTTTTATCGGTATTCGGAGTTTGGTTCGGTGGGGTACCCCGGGAAGGGCCCCCATCCGATTCAGTATCTCTACCCCCGATAAATAGTGGCTCGACGCTATCCCTCAAGATATTTCGGAGAGAACGAGCTATCTCCTGGTTTGATTACACTTTCAGTCCTCCCCACAAGTCATCCCCTCAGTTTTCAACCTAAGTGGGTTCGGTCCTCCACGCAGTTTAACCCGCGCTTCAACCTGCTCATGGGTAGATCACCAGGTTTCGCGTCTGCAGCATACGACAATTTCGCCCTATTCAGACTCGGTTTCCCTTGGGCTACGTCCCGTAAGGACTTAACCAAGCCGCATACCACAACTCGCCGGATCATTATGCAAAAGGCACGCCGTCACCCGTGACTCCGAAGAGTTATAGGGCTCCGACCGCTTGTAAGCACATGGTTTCAGGTTCACATTCCTCCCCTAGCAGGGGTTCTTCTCATCATTCAGTCGCCCTACTGGTTCGCTATCGGTCGTCAAGGAGTATTTAGCCTTGCGGGATGGTCCCCGCGGGTTCAATCCAGGTTTCACGTGACTGGACCTACTCAGGAACACACCAACGACACTTAATAAAGTTTCACTTACGGGGCTGTCACCCTCTGTGGCCGGCCTTTCCAGACCGTTCTGCTACTCGTTCAATGCCGCCATACGATGTGCCCTACAACACCGGAAGGGAAACCCTCCCGGTTTGGGCTAATCCGCTTTCGCTCGCCGCTACTTACGGAATCGATTTTTCTTTCTTTTCCACCAGGTACTTAGATGTTTCAGTTCCCTGGGTTGCCGCTAACACACCTATGTATTCAGTGTGCAGCATTCGGGTATCTCGGGATCATCGCTCGTTTGTCAGCTTCCCCAAGCTTTTCGCAGACTTCCACGCCCTTCAAAGGCTCTTGACGCCAAGACATCCCCCATGTGCCCTTAGTAGCTTGACCATCGGAATCTTGAACTCGCCGCAAGACTGCGAGCAAGGAGCTCGAAGTGCCGCAACGAATCAAAACCGATAGATGCTACCAACGATAAAATCTTTGCCGCACGTCTTTTTGTCTCCCAGGCCGTTGCCGGCCCGTTCGCTAAAGGTTGGTGCGGCAAATTATTGCAAGATCGTCAGATCAAAATGCCGTTGGCACCGAAGTGCCTGGCAAATCTCAATCAACGCTCCCGAGAACTTCACCGAGAACCTGCTGCTGCACTTTGCGGTGCAAACAACAAGAACTGTGGTGTTCTTAGATGCCTTCTACCAAACAACCAAATTGTCAAAAATCAAGTCCTCGCCTGAGCGAGGGACGCTGTCCTGGTGGACAGCCGCTTAGTCAGGTGCTCCGGCGTTTGCCGGGGCTGACTGGGCGGTAGTTCACCAGTGAGTCGCAAAGCTTAGTGTTTGAGGGCCGAAGCCGTCAAGGGGTCGCTTGAAGTTTTTGAGAAGAGTGTGAGAGGTTTCATGTCTCTGCTCTTCGCGTTTCTTGCTTGCGAGGTGGGAAGTGTATCGACCGTCCAGAGATGGTCAATGCCTCTTCCCGGTTTTTTTTCAGGCGGCTGACTCGAGAGTCAAATCGCTTGAAAAGTGGAGGTAGACGGACTTGAACCGACGACCCTCTGCTTGCAAAGCAGATGCTCTCCCAACTGAGCTATACCCCCTTGAGAAGTCGGAAGGATGCGGGAAACCGATGAGCTTGTCAACGGCCTCTCTCAATCTTCTTTCTTCAACTCGTTCTCAAACCTTAGTGGGCGTACCAGAACTCGAATCTGGGACCTCGTCGTTATCAGCGACGCGCTCTAACCAACTGAGCTATACGCCCGGAATCACTTCCGGAATCTTTACTCTCCCGGAATATAGGTCCGGAATGACGCCCGGCACGCCCAACGTCCGCAAGCCAGTCGTTGTAGGACTGGCTTGCTTCGCAGCATTGTCGAGGACTACTCCATCATTATCGAGGACTACCCCATCCGCGTTGGTCTTGGGGACCGCCGCGGCACTCGGTGCGAAACCAAGTTTGAACTGCGAGCGAAGAAGTTTACGAATCTTCGTCACTCTGTCAAAGCCTGTTTGATTGTTTTGCGGTGTTTTCCCGACTTTATTTGCAACCGTGCGGAAATCGACATTTCATTGACAGGCGGGTTCGGTCAGAATCCGCTGCTGCTGTACCGATCCTTACTGTTCGTTTGTTTTGGAGAATCGTTCGATGCCACGCAAGGCTGCACTGCTCGTTCTACTTCTGGTCGTCAGTTTGACGACTCCCCTTCAGCTTTTTGCGGCTCCGCCGGCCGCAAAGGTCGCTCTCGGGCTGAGTCCCGTGATGCCGGGTGTTGATTATCAGCGGGTCGCCGAGGACGAGGTCGCGAGCTGTAAAGTCAGCGATTTGGAGGGCGACTGGGCTGGTTGGGAGGTCACTGCGTCGGATGGCACGACGTTGCGGCGGTTTGCCGATACCAATCAAGACAAGAAAGTCGATCTCTGGGCTTACTATCGTGATGGCGTGGAGGTCTACCGCGACGTCGATACCGATTTTAATGGTAAGGCCGACCAGTACCGCTGGCTGGGGACGGCCGGAACGCGCTGGGGTGTGGACGAAAATGAAGACGGCAAGATTGATCGTTGGCGGCAGATTTCCGCCGAAGAGGTCACTGCCGAGCTGGTAGCGGCCTTGGCGGAGGGCAGTTCCGAACGATTTGGGCGGCTGATGCTGACTCGCCAGGAGATCGAGGCATTGCGGTTCGGCCGCGAAGAGGCTGACAAGCTGACCGCGCGGTTGCAGCGAGCGGGCGAGGAATTCGCCGACTTTGCAAAACGACAGAAAGTGGTTGGTAAGAACGCCAAGTGGGTGCAGTTTGCTGCGACTCCCCCGGGTATCTTGCCGGCCGGTACCAAGGGTTTGAAGGCCGATTTGGTGGTATACGAAAACGCGGTGGCGATGTTCGAAAGCGATGGGCAGCCTGGTCAATTAGTCGTCGGCACCTTGGTTCGGCTGGGGGATGCGTGGCGTTTGATCGACTTGCCGCAGGTGGTCGGCGAAGACATGGTGGCGCGCAGCAGCGGCTATTTCTTCACGCCTGCTCAGGCCACTGCCAGCAATCTGCCAGCCGGAATGGATGGCGAGCAGTCGCAGAAATTGGTGGCTCAATTGGAAAAGATCGATCAGGCACTCGGGCAGGCCAAACCAGCTGATTTGCCGAGGTTGCATGCCGGTCGAGCCGACGTGGTCGAGCAACTCGCAGCGGCGGCTAGTAATGCCGCGGAACGTCAAACGTGGGTTCAGCAGTTGGTCGACACGGTGGCTGCGGCGGTTCAGGAAGGCACCTACCCTCAAGGAATTGCTCGTCTGAAGCAACTTAGTAGAGACTTGGCGAGCAGCGATGTGTCGCTTCAGTCTTATATCGGGTTTCAGGTCGTTTCGGCCGAGTATGCCGCACGGCTGCGCGATTCCAAGCCCGAAGATTTTCCGAAAATCCAGGAGTGGTATCTTGATAACCTGAACGCTTTCGTGACCCGGTACGAATCTTCGCCCGAGGCAGGGCAAGCGATGATGCAGTTGGCGTTGAGCAAGGAGTTTGAAGCCAAAGAGGACGAGGCCTTGGCGTGGTACCGGCGTGTTGCCAAAGAGTTTCCCGGTAGCCAGGCAAGTGCCAAAGCTGCCGGAGCGGTCAAACGGCTCGACTCGGTCGGCAAGCAGCTTGACCTGCGGGGAGCCACCTTGGATGGCAAAACCTTTCAGCTCTCCGCCCTGCGTGGCAAGCCGGTGGTGATTCACTACTGGGCGACTTGGTGCGAACCGTGCAAGCAGGATATGCGGCGCCTGCGACAATTGCAGGCTCAGTATCAGAAGGCGGGCCTGCAGCTGGTCGGCATCAGTGTCGACGGACGGCGCGAGGAGGCTGCGGCGTTTCTCAAGCAAAATCCGCTGCCCTGGGTGCAGTTGTTCGAAGAGGGAGGCTTGGAATCGAGTCGCCTAGCCAATGAGCTGGGCGTTCAGACGCTGCCCACGATGCTGCTGATCGACCAAGCGGGCAAGGTTGTCAGGCACAACGTCCAGGCGGCTCAGTTAGACGAAGAATTGGACCAGTTGCTGAAGTAGCCGCTGCAGCATCGCCTGCCTGCTCTGCCGTTTCCTTCCGGCAAGCAGGCGAATCGGGAGTCAGGCGATGCCAGGGGGCTTAAATCACAACTGGCTTGCCGAGGGCGCGTCGGACGGGGACGAACTGTCCGGCGTGCATCAGGGCGTGAGTCGCGATTAACACAAATACCGATCCGACCGTCGGAAACATGTCTTTGAAGTGGTCCGGGCCCGGTTTATCGAGGTCCTCCGCGGAAACCTTCGCTAACGCAGCCAGCGACGCGCCGCGGACATGTGCGAGCAGGTCGACGTATTCCTGCTTGCTGTAAAAGGCCGACGGATCGTCGTTGCTCGCCTGTTCTTTGCTGTGTTGCTCGGCAAAGCCCGCGGGAAGTTCCGCCGCTGTGCCGGGGCAGATCGAATTCAGGAGCTGGCATTCCGAAGCGATCAAGTGGCCGAGTTGCCATGCCAGGTGATTGCAAGCGGAGCTGGGACGATGCATCAATTCGCCGTCATCGAGGTCGGAAACGTAAGCCTGAAGCACCATCATGCTGGTGTTTGCGGTCTGACGGATGGCATCTTGAGCGTTCATCAATTGCTTCACGTTGGGAGAGCGAAATCAGGTTTCTGGTGGGGACTGCTGCGACGCCCGGGCAGTCTGGTGGGCCTGGCGGCGGTCCCCCCTAAAAAATATAGCGTTGAAGCCGGTGCGGAATCACCCCGCAACGGTGTGCGGATCCCTCTGGTGCTGGCTGCTAGGCTTCCAGCCCCAGCTGTTTCAGCTTGCGGTACAGATTGCTACGGTGCAGGCCCAGTTGCGTTGCCGCGTCGGTCATATTGCCTTGGCAACTGGCGATGGCCCGTTCAATGGCTTCGATTTGAAAGCGGCGAGTGGCTTCGTTGAGTCCCAGTTCCAACGCCTGTTCCGCGGCGACCGTGGTGCCGGATCGCGAACGAGGATCGGCGGAAAAGGCCAAGTCCTGGGCTTCGATTTTGCTTTCCGGGCAGAGGTAGCTCACCCGTTCCATCAGATTGCGGAGTTCGCGAATGTTGCCGGCCCAGGGATGGCGTCGCATCACCGCCACCGCTTCCTTGGAAAATGTGGGGGGCTGACGCCCGATTTGCCGAGCAAATTCGCTGAGGAAATGGTTGGCCAGCAGCAGCAGGTCGTCCCCGCGTTCGCGTAGTGGCGGCAATTGCAGGGACACCACGTTGAGGCGGAAGTAGAGGTCTTCGCGGAATTTTTTCTCGCGCACCATTTCGGCGAGCGGTTGGTTGGTCGCTGCGATGACCCGCACATCGACTGGAATCGGTGTCGAGCCGCCTACCCGCACGATGATTTTTTCCTCCAGTACACGCAGTAGTTTGGCTTGTCCGCCGAGACTCATGTCGCCGATCTCGTCGAGGAACAGCGTCCCTCCGGAAGCCAATTCAAACTTACCGGCACGCGTCTGATGCGCGTCGGTAAAGGCCCCTTTTTCGTGGCCGAAGAGCTCACTCTCCAGCAGCGTTTCCACCAGAGCGGCGCAGTTGATGGCGACAAACGGCTCGGGGCGGCGAGGCGATTGAAAGTGCACGCTGCGAGCCAGGACTTCTTTGCCGGTACCATTTTCTCCCAAGATGATCAGTGCTAGATCGGTAGCCGCGACTCTGGTGATTGTTTCTCGCAGGGCTGCGATGCTGGGGCATTGGCCGATCACCTGGACCCCTTCGGCGACGTCATCGACCAACCGATCGCGGCTTTTGATGGCGGTGTGCCGGACTTGATTGCTGCGAATCACTCCGGCCGCTTGCTGTGCCAGCAGGCTTAGGGTTTGAACATCCTGGTCGCTGAAAGCTCCGGAATGTTTGTTGATCACCTCAAAGACGCCGATCGCCTTCTCCGCTCGATCACGCAGCGGCACCGCGACCAAGGATCGGGTTTCGAACTGGAGCTGACGATCGACCGCACGGTTGATTTCCGATTCTTCGTCCTCGCGGGCTTGCCAGCGACGTGGTTCGCCCGATTGTAGAACCGCTCCGACGATTCCAGCCGAGTCGTCGACTTCGAGCGGTTCCTCGCCAACCCCTAGGGCCGGTTTGCCGATCAGTTTTTTGCGTGGGCGATCCCACAGGAAAATACTCGCTCGTTCGGCGGAGAGTAGTTCCGTGGCGGCGTTTGCGATCGCCAACAGCAGCGATTCGGGGTCGTCCTCCTGTTGCCATTGCGCGGCAAAGTTCAGCATCGTTTCCAACCGCAGGCAGGTGCTCCGCAGGCGGTCTTGGTCGGCTAGCACGACTCCGAGGGTCGCCAAGGCATATGCGGCCGCGTGGGCAGCCGTTTCGGAATCCGACTGCATGCCCGCGGCTTGGGAGGCGTCCTCGGGGCACTGCAGGAGCAGGGCTTCTGATTGCCGGGCAGCGCCGCTTGCCCCCCTTGCGGAGGTGTGGAGACCGATAGGCACGACCAGCCAGTCGCCGGTTTGTTGCGTTTGGCCGCTATCCATTGCCGCGGCGATCAGCGATTCGGGCAGTGCCGCTGGGGGGCCTAGCCAAACGCTGCGGGTCCAGGATCGACCCTGTTGCGAAACGGTGCCGACCGCTGGGGAGCCCGTTTCAGATTGCAATCGAGCCAGTAAGCGGTGGCGTAAATCGGTCGTCGGCAGTCCGTCGGGCTGGTCGGCGGACGAAGCGGCTCCGCGGCCGGCCGTGGCGTCGTTGCGTTCCAAGAGGGCTAGCTCAAGCAACCACGCAACCCAGGCGTAGGCCTGTGTGGAACGCTCGTCAGACGCGGACCGATCGGGCATCATGCGGCGAACAGCTTGGCAGGTCGGAAGGAATCGCAAGAAAAGGAGCTCGAAACAGCATGGGCAATCCGCCGCCGTTCGGCTACCGGAACGGCTGGTTATTTTATAGACTTTCGGCGAAATTGACTCGCACGGAACGATTCCGCACCTACTTCTAACCTCTTCACGCAAAGCGTTATTGATGGACTTTCAAGGTAAAAAAGGCTTGATCCTCGGGGTGGCCAACGATCATTCGATCGCCTGGGCGATTGCGAAAACCATTATGGAAGGCGGCGGAGAATGTGGCTTTACGCATCTACCCGACCGGCCCGACGACGAGCGGCAGCGGAACCGACGCCGGGTTTCGATGCTGACCGACAAGTACGAGCAAGCCAAGTTTTTGGTCCCGATGGACGCTCAGGACGATCAACAGATCCGCGATGTGATGCAAACGGCGAAGGAGCAATTCGGCAAAATCGATTTTATTCTGCATTCGATCGCATTTGCAGATCGTGATGATTTGGGCCGCGATACGGTCTACACCAGTCGTGCGGGATTCAAGCTGGCGATGGATGTCAGCGTTTATACGTTGATCGCGGTCACGGCAGCGGCCAAAGATGCGGAAATTTTGAATTCCGGGGGAGCGATTGCCACGATGACCTACTTTGGCGGGGAAAAATGTGTTCCTGGCTACAACGTAATGGGAATCTGCAAAGCGGCTCTCGAGGCGACGGTTCGTTATTTGGCGTATGACATGGGGCCTCAAGGCGTCCGTGTGAACGCTTTGTCGGCCGGTCCGATGCGAACTTTGGCGGGCCGCGCCGCGGGCGTCGATGAAATGCTAGAGTTGTACGAGCATATGGCTCCGATGGCTCGGAACGTGACCCACCAAGAGGTCGGTAATACCGGCGCTTTCCTGCTGAACCCTGTCAGCGACGGCATCAGCGGAGAAATCCTGCACGTCGATGGGGGGTACCATGCGATGGGAAGCCCCGGCAGATTGCTGGAAAAGGTCCGTGCGGCGGCCAAGGCATAACGCTCGAACCGTTTTTTCCGTATTGCCCCCTAGGACCCGCTTGATGATGACCGACGCAACCCCTCGCGATGCTGCTAACCTTGGTGCCAAATTGCAGGGCCAAACATGTCTGGTGACCGGCGGTGCGGGATTTATTGGCTCGCATTTGGTCACTCGATTGGTCTCGCTGGGGGCCCGTGTGCGGGTGCTCGACAACCTCAGCACCGGATATCTCGCGAATTTGGAACCGCTCCGGGGCGCGATCGATTTTATCGAGGGCGACGTGGCGGACGAGGGGGCCGTGAATCGCGCCGTGGCGGGTTGTGATTACGTGTTTCATCTCGCGGCGATGGCTAGTGTGCCACGAAGCATCTCCGAGCCCGCGCTCTGCCATGCTTGGGTGGCGACTTCGACGGTCCACTTGCTGACCGCTTGTGCGCACAGCCAAGTCCGGCGATTTGTGTTGGCATCGACGAGTGCCGCTTATGGAGATTCGCCGTTTGTGGCGAAACGAGAAACCGATCCGGTAGCGCCGTTGTCGCCTTATGCGGCGGCCAAGTTGGCTGCGGAGCAGTACTGCCATGCCTTTACACGCAGCTTTGGCGTCGAAACGGCGGCCTTGCGGTTTTTCAATGTGTTTGGACCGCGACAAGACCCGCAGAGTGAATACAGTGCAGTGATTCCGCGGTTTGTGTCGATGATTCTCGCTGGTGAACGGCCGGTTGTGTATGGCGACGGTGGCCAATCACGAGACTTTGTCTATGTCGACAATGTGATCGACGCCAACTTGTTGGCCGCTACGGTGCCGGGAGCCGCCGGAGGCGTATTTAACATCGGTTGTGGTTCCAGCACGACCTTACTGGAGTTGCTCGACACGCTCCGCGATTCGCTGGGCCAGCAAATCGATCCCATTCACGAGCCGCCACGGGCTGGTGATGTGCGTGATTCAATGGCTGATATTACGCTGGCCAGGACGATTTTGGGTTATGAGCCGCGGGTCAGCGTCGCCGATGGACTGCGGCGCAGCGTCGATTACTATCGCTCGCTTGTGACGCCCGCCTGAGACCGCGAGACCTCGGCAAACGCTGCGGCGTTTGTTACGCTGGATCACCTCACGATTGTTGCCTCCCGTCACCAGAGCTAACTCCGCCCGTGCCGCACGCCACCATCGGTCCGATTGCTGTTCATTTTCCAGAGCGGCTTGAAACCAACGCTTTGCTTCAGGAGTCGTTTCCCGGCTGGGATTTGAGCCTGATCGCCGCCAAAACGGGGATTGAGCAGCGTTACATCGCGGCGCCCGGCGAGACCGCTTCCGACCTGGCCGTCGCGGCGACGAAAAAGCTGTTTCGAGAGCACGACATTGATCCGCAGTCGATCGATTTCGTGCTCTACTGCACGCAGACGCCTGACTATCCGTTGCCGACGACCAGTTGCCTCTTGCAAGATCGCCTGGGGCTGTCGACCCACTGTGGCGCGTTGGACTTTAATCTTGGTTGCAGCGGCTTCGTCTACGGGTTGGCGCTCGCCGAGGGGTTGATCCTCAGTCGAGCCGCAAAACGAATCCTGTTGATTACCTCGGAAACGTATTCCAAGTACATCGATCCAACCGATCGCAGTTTACGCACGATTTTTGGAGATGCCGCGGCAGCGACCCTTATCGACACGAGCGACCTGCCGACGCTGTGGGGGTTCCAGTTCGGTACCGACGGCAGCGGCGCCGATACCCTATTGGTCGCCGATGGGGGCGCTCGCAGTCCGGAGGATGCGCTCAAGCCACGGCATCGCAAGCGTTGGCCTAGTCGGCTGTACATGGACGGACCGAGCTTGATCAATTTCACGGTCGAGTCGATCCCGCGGTTGATTGAAGACATCTTGGAAGAAAACCAGTTGACCACCGATTCGGTCGATCTGTTTCTCATGCACCAAGCGACGCGGAAAATGCTCGAGCAATTGCAGTTGCGAATGGCGGTCGACGAGTCGCGGATGCCGATTGAGTTGGCTGATTGTGGCAATACCGTATCGTCGACGATCCCGATTTTGATCGACCGCTTGCGAGGGCAGCAGCGAATCCAAGGCGACGCGACGAACATGTTGGTTGGATTTGGCGTCGGCTGGTCATGGGCAGGCTGCCTGTGGCGGGACGTCTTTACCGAACAAGAAGGCAGATTGAACGGATGAGCCAAGCCGAAGGTTGTTTCTTAGTGGCGTCGCCGTACCTTTCCGATCCTCACTTCTTTCGAACCGTGGTGTACATCATCCGGCACGATTCCGAGGGTGCGTTTGGCGTGGTGATCAATCGACCGGGAGAGGTGCCGCTGGAAGACGCTGTGGGCGAGTCTTTAAGCCATCATCCGCGCCGTGAAGACCGAATTTATCTGGGCGGACCGGTCGAAGGGCCGCTGCTGGCGCTGCACACCCTGGTGGGCGTGGGAGATCCTTGTGTTCCCAAGGAGATGGCTCCCGAATCGGCAACATTGTGGCTGACTTCGGATGAAGATCATCTGCGATTGCTCGCCGATCGGACCGATGTCGAAGCCCGCTTTATTGCCAGCTACAGTGGCTGGGGACCGGGACAACTCGACGCCGAACTGCGCGTCGGCGGTTGGCTGCTCGCCGAGGCCGAGTCGAGCGAGTTGTTTAGCGATCCTTCGCCGCTTTGGGAAATTTTGGTCCGAAAGCAGGGCCGGGAAGTGCTGGCGAGCCTTGTACCGAGTCTGGACAAAGGGTTTGATCCCCAAGTCAATTGAGCGATTTTTTGAATTCTGCTGCGGTTAACGGTTCGTCTTTATCAACTAACCACTAGAAAAACTATGCGGACGATTGCCGTTGGCGATATCCACGGCTGTGCGAAGGCCCTTCGCACGCTGCTTGAGCGAATCGATCCGCAGGCCGATGACCAGATCGTTTTTCTCGGCGATTATGTCGATCGAGGTCCCGACAGCCGAAACGTCGTCGAGCAGATTCTAGAGCTCCGCGCTCGGTGCCAAGTCATTCCGCTACGCGGTAATCACGAGATCATGCTGTTGGGGATCTTGATGAGCGGATTGTCGCCCGATCTGTGGCTCAACGGAGGTGGTCGCGCCACGGTCAGCAGCTACGGCGGATCCCTGGAAAAGATTCCGCCCGATCATCTCGACTTCTTTTGCAACCTGCATGCTTTTCACGAGACCGACGATGCCATTTTTGTGCATGCCAACTATCTGCCTGATCGCCCGATGGCCGAACAACCTGATCAGCGGTTGTATTGGGATCATTTGTCAGGCTTGATTCCGCGGGCTCACGAGTCGGGCAAACGGGTTTTCGTCGGCCACACGCCACAGGCTTCAGGAGAAATCCTCGATCACGGGCATTTGATCTGTCTCGATACCTGCTGTTTCGGAGGCCGTTGGCTGACGGCGATGGATATCGATAGTGGCGAAGTCTGGCAGACCAATTTTCACGGTCACGCTCGCCAACAACGTTGGAAAGCGATGCAGCAACGCGTCAAAAAGTGGTGGCAGCGACGCCGGTCGACTTAGCGGCAGCGGAAGAAAACGTTCCCGATTTCAACATCATCAGCACGCTCCGCAGTGCTGTTTTCCGCAGTGCTGTTTCGCCACACCAGATGACGGTGATTCTCCGTCCAGCCCTGCACCGTTGCGTTGCCAGGATCAGTGGTGGTGCTTCAGCCCAGCACGCGTCGGTACACCTCGGCGGTGCCTTCCGCCATCGCGTGATCGGAAAATGAAACCGCATGACGCTGGTGTGCGGCTTCGGCCAGCGTTTGCCAGTCGTAAACGCCGTCGACTAAGGCGGTGATCTGCTCGGCGAGACTCAGGCTGCACTGTGGTTCGGCGAGCAAGCCTTCGGTGCCATGTCGGATCGCTTCGGGTGTCCCTTCGACGCGCGTCGCGATGACCGGCAGTGCCGCCGCCATCGCTTCGAGCACCACCATCGGCAGGCCTTCTCCGTACAGACTCGGCAGGACCATCGCATCAAGGCTCGCCAGCGCTTGCGGAACGTCCTTCGCAAAACCGGTGAACTCGATCCGGTCGTTGACTCCGAGTTGTTCAATCTTGGCATCGATCGATGCTTTATAGGCTTCGGTTTCGAACGGGCCGATGCACCGGAGGTGAACGTCGTGCCCTGTGTTTTTCAAGTGCGAGATAGCTTCGATGGCGATCTCCAGGCCTTTTCGTGGACGCATTAGGGCGACCATGCCCAGTGTCCAGCGTCCTCCCATTACCGGCGTTCGCGAGCGACTTGGACGAATGCCGGGAACGCCGTTGTGCACGACCGTCACGCGGTTTTCCGACCAGCCGTTTTGGAGCGTATCTTCGCGGAGGCTGTTCGAAACCGTGATCAGATGGGCACAACCACGCAGCGCCGCCCACTCGATAGTCGCGTTCAAGCGATTGACGAATTGCCTCGCCGAATCACGAGCCGCCGGGCTGTGGACATGATAGACCCAAGGAATGCCGCTCAGACGCGACGCTACCGAGGCCAACAACGCGGTGCGCGGGGTATGGGCGTGCAGCAGATCATAGCCTTCCTGGCGAACCAATTTGCACAGTCGTAACGCGACACGGAGGTCGAATCGGTTCCGCATTGGCAAGCGATAACCGATGCCCAGTTCCCCTTGTTGGCCATCGAGCACGTCGGCGAACAGGCCGGGTTTGACACACGCAAAGTCGGCTCGGACTTGATACTCCGGTAATCGCCGGCCGAGATGTGACTGGACCCGTTCGGCTCCCGAGAAATGCTCGCCGTTGACCACATGCAGCACCGCCAAAGTTGTCGGCAGTGCGTGGGGTTCGGTGGCGCGAGGGGGGGTCGGTACAAGGACGACGGGGAGCGACGAGGAGTTGGTCGTCGCAGGAAGCACGTGGGTCATCGATAGGCCTGAGCGGTCGGTCAGTTCGTGGACGGAGTACGACAAAACCCTAGCTCGGGGATGTCCCTCAGGCGGCTGGAAAATCCCCTTTGACCCTCTTCGGACCGGCGGTTTCCGCCGATTGCGTCGGCTATACCGTGGCGGCCTTGCGTTCCTCGGCCATCAGCATCTGCGTCAAGATCTCCTGCAGCGAAACGCGAATGTCCCACTCGGGAAAATCGCGACGCAATTTGCCGAGGTTGGAGATGTAGCAAATGTGGTCGCCCTTGCGGTTTTCTTCGCCGAGTGCCCAGCGGACTCGGTGGCCGCTGATGTCTTCGATCATCTGAATGCACTCCAGCACGCTGGCGGCGTTTTCGCGTCCCCCGCCAATGTTGTAAACCTCGCCGGGGCGCGGGTGATTGGCAAACGCTTCAAACGCTTTGACGACGTCGCTGCATTCAATTTGGTCGCGGACCTGCTTGCCTTGGTAGCCAAAGATCGTGTAGGGCTTGCCCGTCACCGCCACGTGGACGAGATAGCTGAGGAAGCCGTGCAATTCCACGCCGCTGTGACTGGCACCGGTCAAGCAACCACCACGAAAAATGCCGGTCTTCAGGCCAAAGTATTTGCCATACTCTTGGACCAATACGTCGGCCGCCGTTTTCGAAGCCCCAAATAGCGAATGCATCGTCTGGTCGATCCGGCATGACTCGTCGATGCCATCCCAGTCGGCGGGGTCGGCATATTCCCATCGCGTTTCTAATTCGCTTAGCGCTAATTCGTTGGGAGCGTCACCGTAAACCTTGTTGGTGCTCATGTGACAGAACACCGCCTCGGGAGCATATTGGCGGGTCGCTTCGAGCAAATTGAGAGTGCCGTTGGCGTTGACTTCAAAGTCGAGGAACGGGATGTCCGCGGCCTTGTCGTGCGAGGGTTGGGCCGCACAGTGGATCACCAGGTCGGGCGTTTCTCGGCGAAAAAGTTCCGCCACCCCTTCGCGGTCTCGAATGTCGAGCGACACGCTGGAGAAATTTTTCGTTTCCGACTCCAAGCGATCCAGATTCCACAGGGTGCTGCCCTGGGGACCAAAAAACGTCGCTCGCATATCGTTGTCGACGCCAATCACTTGGCAGTCCAAGGCATCCCAATGGCGGACCGCTGCGGAGCCGATTAAGCCGCTTGATCCGGTGACGATAACACGCATAGAAAATACTCAAGATAAAAAAATAGATGTCGTAATCAAACAAAAAAGAGCTGTCGGGGACGATCGTAGTTTGCCCTGGAAAGGTGACCAACTATCCGTCTTCATTCAAACCAAAATCTGCGAATAAGGCAGCCAATGTGCGGGCTTCTTGTGAGTCGGCTGCCTTCTGCGACGCGATTGTAGCGATCGTGTCGACGATCCGGCCGCGCTGCGTTTCCGCCGCCTGCGCTGCCTCCCAAAGCAATGGCCCCCGCCTCTCATGTGACTCACTAACTGGTAATGCATCGTCGAACGGTTGCTGTGGTTCGTCGGAGGCCGCGCTGAATGCCAAGGACAGCGGCGAAACCACAATCGCTTGGCCACCGACGAACGTTTGGACATCCTCAAAGCCGCGAGCTAAACGCGTCAGCGGGCCGCCTTCTTCGTCGCTGTCGGTGAACTGGACTAAGCCGCTGGCTTGTTGCCATTGAACCGTATCGCCGGTGCCGTAGAGTTTGGCCACATCGTGTCCGCCTTGACTGGCGTTCGCTTCGACCACTTCGAAATGCCTCGCACTGGCAAAGTATCCCGCTCCGCTGAGCGTTGCCGAATTTGCCGAGGCGCTCATGTGGTCATCGCCCACGCTGCCATACAGGGTTGCCACGTCGTGGCCGCCGGCACTCGCGAAGGCGTAGACACGCTCAAAACCATAGGCGAGATTAAAGTTCTGTTCGCTGCGCAGGCTGGTAAACTGCGGCCGAATCGCCAGTCTGTCGTTGCCCGCCGAGTCATATAAAAAGGCCGTATCTTGGCCACCGGCGGTTGCGTGGACATAGATCCTGGGCACCTCCTGAATGTCAAACACAAAACCGCTGCCCGTCAATTGAGCCGCATGCGGAGTTGCTTTGAGTTGATCATTTCCAGCCGAGTCGTAAAGCGTTGCCAAGTCGGCACCGCCACCCCCTTGGAAGTCGACTTGTTCGAAGCCGTCAAAGGTCAACGCGATGCTTTTGCTGTTCAACGTGCTGCTGTCGACACTCACGTTGTTCGCCGTCCGTAGCACAAGTCGTTCGGTGCTGGCGGAGCCTTGGAGCGAGAGGGAGTCGCTCGCTCCTTGCCCGTCCATGCGGATCACCAACGGGTCGCCTGTCGAAGGAAAGGTGTACTGGGCGCCGTTGACTTCCAGCTCGATCGAGTCTTCGAGGCTCAGACGCATCTGGTCGCTGCCAGCGGTGCCTGCCACGCGAACACCGCCGCTGTTCCATTCCACCAAGTTCGTAAACTGCAACGATTGAGCTTGCTCTCCACGGATTTGTACAAACAGTTTTTGCTGCGATTGCACTAAGAAATCGTGTTGGTTTTCCGCACTCGCTGGCTGCGATTCAGTGGGCGAGCCTTCGGCGTCACGAACAATCCACTGCACATCGGAATCGGCGTTGATCGATAGCAGGCCGCTTCGCGACGCCGTCAGTTCGTACCATGCGTCGGGCTGAAGAAGGGTGGTTTGAGATTCGATCAAGCCGAGTGGGTCGGCGCTCGTTAGCGGAGGGACCGGCAGCGGTTCGACCGACGAGACGGGTGGTTTTCCCGTTTCGGCGAGCAGCGAATCGATCGCTTGCTGCAGGTCGATCCGATGGTAGGTTAAACCGGTCAGTTCGTCGGTGCCGCTGATGGCGGTGGCGCGAAGGTGTTCAATAATCCGAGCGGGGCTGACGTCGGCCTCGGCATCGACTTGCAGCATCGCAGCACGGACCAGCGCCGTCGCGCCGGCGACTTGTGGAGCCGCCATGCTGGTGCCGTTGGCTGGAGCAAAGTCGTCGACTTTGCCATCCCAGCCAAAGACATGATCGGGGACGGAGCTGCGGACTTGCGCCCCCGGTGCAACGAGTAGATGGTCTTCCCGTTGTGAAAAGTCGCTTAATTCGCCATTGGTGCTGACGCTGCCCACGGCGGTGACCCATTCGCTGGTTGCCGGATAGGTCACGCGATCGGGATGGGCAGGGTCGAACTGGTTGCCTGCCGCGGCGACCACCAGG
>Ga0209947_1000977_pt1 | contig 17469 bp, 13 predicted proteins | sample SalPonR2_B_D2_MG_FD_185706 | JGI IMG/M metagenome (GOLD analysis project Ga0209947, IMG submission 185706) | Salt pond soil microbial communities from South San Francisco under conditions of wetland restoration - Salt Pond MetaG R2_B_D2_MG... ... | reverse complement strand
ATAATAGCTGACGAGTATAATGTCATAATTATGTTAGAAAATCTAAAAAATATCAGAAAGAATATAACAAATGATTATACACTTAATAATTATGAAAAATAGGCCTGAGCTTTCTATCAATTAAAACAGTTTATTAAACATAAAGCTGATTTAAAAGGTATTTTCTATCAAAAAATTAATCCTAAAGACACCTCACAAATTTGGGCTGTTTGTAGTAAAAAAGAATATAGATTTAGTCAAAATAAATTTGTCTGTGATAAAAATGCTGATTATAATGCCAGTCTCAATATTGCCAAGAGAGCTATCTAATGATAGCATACAGGGTAACCTGTAGCCCCTTTACAGTAGGGGGATGGGGTTTTTTAACCCCCCTTCAACTCTAGCTCTATTCTTGAATCACCCACTTGTGAGATAGAGCCGGTGTAAATTATTCGCGACTGTACTGAGTTCAGTTTTTAATTTAACAAGCTTTTTTTAAACTTGTTTCTGATTAGGTGGGAGAAGTTGACATAGTCTTCTTTCTTATTACTTTATATTATAACAAAGAAATATACAAGTTTCTATAATTACATTATGTGTTGTCTAATTTATTAAATTATATATTTTTATAATATTTACATTACTAACTTAAATTATCAGTTTTGTATATTTTTTATCAAGCAAAAAAGTTTATTCTATAGCTAATTAATATTTGCAAATAATCAATGAGTAATATAATAAAATAACTACTCATATTTTATTAATTTGAGTAGTTATTAAACATATAATTATTAAAATTTGGAGAAGAACCAAAATTACTTAGTAAGTTATATTTTTCATAGAATTATGAATAAAAAAGCACAAATAAAAAACTTTATTCCAATTTAAAAAAACTAATTTTTAATAATGATTTTAAAAGAACCATTATTACTGTGAATGCAAAATAATATAAAAGAAAAGATATTCAAAAATATTTTCTAATATTATTTATAGAGTTATTTATAATATACATATATGCAGTAAATGAGTAAATTTAAGCTGAAAATATATTAAATGTAAATATAAAAACAAACCTCTTGTTCTTAACAAAAATTTGAGGGGAAATAGTTCACTATGAATATTATATTTTTATTAACTTATCTTTTTACTCTACCAGAAGCATTACCTTCCGCCAAGGTCTTCACTTCTTTTATACTTACATGATTAAAATCGCCTGGTATTGATTGTTTTAAACAAGAAGCTGCTGCACCAAATTCTGCGCTTTCTTGTAGTGATTTATTTTTAAGCCTCGAATAAATTAAGCCTCCTGCAAAAGAATCTCCACCGCCAACTCTATCTACTATATGAATATTATATTTTGACGATTTAACAAAGTTTACTCCATTATATAAAACTATTAACCAACCATTATAAGAAGCACTATGGCTTTCCCTTAAATGGCTGCCCACTAATTCCAGATTAAATTTATCAATTAATTTCTGAGCAACTTCTTTATATCCTTCTATATTTAATTGACCACTAGTTATATCTGAACCACTTTTAATATCAAACACCATCTCTGCATCTTCTTCATTTGCAATTACCACATCAACATATTTCATCAGATCAGTCATTATTTTTTTTGCTCTATCTCTACTCCATAATTTTGCTCTATAATTAAGATCACAACTTACTTTTAAACCATTTTCTTTAGCTGCTTTTACAGCTTGTTTGGTTATAGAAGACATATTTTCACTGAGTGCTGGAGTAATACCAGTAAAATGGAACCAATCTGCTCCTGAAAATATTTCATTCCAATTGAAATCATTTTTTTCTGCTTCAGCTATTGCAGAGTGAGCTCTGTCATAAATTACATTTGAAGGCCGTTGACTAGCTCCACTTTCACAAAAATATATTCCTAGTCGATTTCCTCCTCTTGCAATATAAGCTGTATTCACTCCATATCTTCTTAGCTCATTATAGGCTGCTTGCCCCATGGGGTTATCAGGTAATTTAGTTACAAAATTAACATCAACTCCATAATTAGCTAAAGATACTGCTACATTAGCTTCTCCTCCACCATATATTATATTAAACTTATCTGTTTGAATTATTCTCCGATTAGATGGTGGTGTTAATCTCATCATAATTTCTCCAAAGGTTATAACCTTTTTATCCATTAATTTTCGCTCCTTTCATTAAATTAATTATAAATGATTATATTTCTTTTCTTGCTTGTTTAATCTTTTTTATAAATTCTTTAGCAGTATTAGTTATTCTGTCATAATTTCCTTCCTTAGCTCCTGCTAATAAAGCACTTCCGACTCCAACAGCGAAACTTCCTGCTTTTATCCATTCAGCAATATTATCTAAATTTACTCCTCCTGTAGGTAATAAAGGAGCTTGTGGTAAAGGACCCTTTATTGCTTTTATGATTTTAGGGCCAAATAGTGTTGCCGGAAATATTTTAACTACATCAGCTCCTGATTCCATTGCTTTTTGTACTTCTGTTACACTCATTGCACCAGGAATTACAGGTTTTTGATATCTATTTGCCATCTTTATTGTATTTTCATTAAGAGTTGGACCGACTATGTATTCAGCACCTGCTAAAATGCAGGCTCTAGATGTTTCTGCATCTAAAACTGATCCGGCTCCAATTAAAATCTCATCTTTATTATAATTATCTGCTAATTCTTTGATGACATCTATAGCACCTGGTACTGTCATTGTAATTTCTATAGCTGTTAATCCTCCCGTCTTAACAGCTTCAGCAATTTTTAAAGCTTTTTCAGGATTATCTGCTCGTATTACAGCAACTATTCCAGTTTCTTCAATTCTTTTTAAATTTTCAAATTTATTCATTCTTATTCCCCCATTTCAATTTTTTGATACATATTTCCATCAAATGTTAATTATCCAAACATATCTTATGAAGTATTTATCATATGTTGTCTTTAATTATATTAAATATATATGCAATGACAATCTCTTATTTTTTTAGTTGTCTTTGATGTGTTGCGAAACAGTATAGTCAGCTAGATAATTGCATCACTAATAACATTTTAGAAGTTTTGAAGTTATTATTAGTATTAATAATATCTATATAATAATTTTAGCTAATTATCAATTTCTATATCCAAAAACCAATCATAGTTTTCATTTGCTTTAACAGTAGATACTTTATCCCATTTATTGGCAATATTCACTCCGTCAAATGCACCTGTACATGGTTCTAAAGCAACATTATATTGATCCATAAAACCTCCTTTATTAACCCATATTCCGAGATATGGGACTTTTTTAATTGGGTATAATAAAGTTATTATATCACCATATTTATTATCATATAATGAGGCCCAACCCTCTTTAAGCTCATCCTGCACATAATATTTTTCACAAAATTTAACTGATTTAGAATATATTTTTGACATATCATATTCATCTTCTGAATTAATATTAGCTACTGGCCAGGAATGGATTTCTCCATATTTACCCAGCTGTTTACTATCATTATAAACATTAATAATTTTATTAACCGTTTTAGGAAGTATGATTTCTGTAGTTTCACCAAAATTAAATAAAGGGTGTGCAGCCCAAATAAAATCAAAATTATAAGCAGAGTAATTTTTTACATTATAATCTATATGTAAACAATTTTCATTTTTGATTTTTATGTTTTTTTCTAATTTATAGGGAAATCTTATACCATGTACAGATAAAAATATTGAATCGTCTTTTAATTCATAATTCCAAGGTATTGACCATACTTCACCGTGATCAGGTACTTTTATACCTTTCCATGGTTTCCGAGGATAATAACATTCATCAATAGTGGGAAACATATCATCAAATCCACTACAATCACCATTATCAAAAAGCATAGCATATTCTGGTCTTTTAAATTTGTTCTTTTCCGTTTGATACAGATACTCTTTTTGTTTTACTTTGTTAAATATTGATTGTATTTTTCCCCCGGATTGTGGTAATAGTTTTATCTTAAGTTTTTGACTTTCTAAAGTTACACATGATATATCTTTATATTTCCCCTTATATATTTTCACACTCAATGTTATTATCTCCTTTATATAAATTACATTTAGTATTTTTAAATATACGAATTAATACCATGCATTTTCAATTCCTGTTTGAACATAAGCCTCCAGATTTTTCAATGGAGTGCCATATTCCAGAAAATCAGCAGATTGCAAAATAAACTTACCACCTGATTTACCAGTTTTTATTGTTTTTTCAGTTGTTTCTTTAATCTGAGTGATAGTGCCTTCTTTTAGTACATTAATCTGATCTACTCCACCTATAATTGCATAATCCCCATCAATAATTTTAATTGCCTTCGCTAGGTCTGCATCACCCAGTGTTGGAGGTGGTGAAAAAGGTTCTACTAGTTTACAGCCAAGTTTTTTATAGGAAGCAACAAGATTCATTATTTCGCCACAATTATGATACATTGCTGGAATTTTGGTACTTTGACAGATATCTATATATCTTTTTTCATAATCTAATATGTGTTCTTCATATATTTTTTGCCCGACAAAACCACCTGCTACATTGCCACCTAAACATATTACATCTGGACATGCTTCTTTTACAGCCTCTGTATAAGGTGTGATTTTTCTAGTGGCATAATTCATCAATTTTTTATAAAAATCATTGTCATATAGAAAAACAGAATATATATCAACCAAAGGAACTAAAGTAGATATATAATTAAAGGGTCCCCCAGGTACCCATATACCAAGTATGCCATCCTTGCCAAGAGTTTTCTTGATTTCTTGAATACTATTAATCATAATATCTTTCTTTTCTAATGGAAATTTTGGTTCATACTTTATAGCAATTTCAAGATCTCTTTGATTTTGAATAGGTTTTTTGGTACAAGAATACATATATGTACCTTTTCTGGATTGATTAATGGAAAAATCTTGTGTCAATTCTCCCCCGGGAGTTTTAATAGTTGATCTTTTTATTAATGTCTTCCCTTTTTCTATTTCTTTGGTTTCCACTTGCCAGTTTTCTGTTTGTTGACTTACATCTAAACCACCAAAATAATAGGTTAATGGTATATTTTCATAAAAAAGCATACGGACAAATACATCTATACCCAGTTGTTTTTGAATTTCAATTACTTTTTTTTGAATCGTCAAATAGTCCCACGGATCTATATCAGGATAAACCTGATTTATAAAATGCCCCTGGTCCTGAATAAATAATGTAACAGGCACTCTATCCGGTAATTCACCTTTTATTACTTTTTTAAATCTCTCTCTTGAATTCAATATAATCCCCTTAATTTAAAATTATTTATCATCTTTCCTATCTACAAGAATCTTGTTCTCGTTTTTACTTATATAATAATTTTTTTCAACATCCATTACAAGATGATTAATATTCTCTTTTTTAAATAAATTTATAAAAGTATTCACATTTACAGTATTATCTGTTACCAGACCATAATGCATTGGAATGACTAATTTTACTTCTAACCTTTCAGCTAATTCAGCAGCTTCACTCACATTCAGATTATTATATTTACCATTAATACAGGAAATCATAATATCTATATTGTAATTTTTATATTCATATAATTTACTATCTAAACTTGTATCACCGGTAAAATACAATGTGATATCATTAATTTCAAAGATAAATCCCATACTATCTTCAGTATGATTGGCAAAAACTGTTTTAAATTCAACATCTTTGTAATTATATGAATTATTTAAGTTTAATTTTTTTACTCGGTCATCAGATATTTTCATATTTTTCATATGTTGATAGCTGGAATTAGGTCCATAAAATTTAGCATCAGAAAATGCATAAATTAACGGTAAAGTCTCCGGATCAGTATGGTCAAGATGGTCATGACTGCACAAAACAAGGTCTGGATGAAAATTTTCTATTATAAATTTGTTATACCACATACGTCGGGAAGGGCGACCATCATAGCGTTCTATAGAATTAGAATAATAGGGATCAATACAGACAATAGTGCCCTCGGGAGTTTTAATTACATAGCCAGTCTGTCCAATCCAGTTTAAAATAAACTCATTTTGTCCAACTTCATAATCTTCAATTTTTTCGATATGACTTTCTTCTTCATGCATAAACATAATTATCACCCTTTTTATGTTTTATTCCGATTTAACATATCTAATACACTCCGGAAATCAGATGTTATCTCTTTGCATTTATTATAAAAAATACCGACATCAACTGAATAAGCAAAATACTGTACTCCTATTTTCCCCCAACGACTTATATCATCTTTACTTTCAACAAAAGTCCCTGCAATTTTATTATTATCTCTTATTTTTTCTACTATTTCTTCCATTTTTGTTATTACTTCTTGATTATGAACTTGACCGGGAATACCCAATGACTGGGATAAATCATAAGGACCAATAAATATAATATCTATCGTTTCTTCCTTAATAATATCATCAAGGTTTTCAATTCCTTCTATTCCCTCCAGGTGAGCAATAACTAATGTCTGTTCATTTGCTTGTGTAAAATACTGTTTTTTCTTTTGTTTATCTTGCTTAATTTCGGAATAATCAGCAGAACGTACATAACAGCAAACTCCTCTGTCACCCAGATCTCCATATTTTGCTGATGAACATAGTTTTCTTGCTTGTTTAGCGTTATTTATCTGTGGTACTTCTATGCCATGTGCTCCAATATCTAAAGTTTTTAATATTTCTGTTTTTTCATTTCTTGGTACCCGAACAATGGCATTTATACCTCTTACTTCTGCTGCTCTTATCATATCTTGAGTATTTTCTATGGATATTGGTCCATGTTCTCTGTCGATAATTACAAAATCAAAGCCTGCTAAAGCAGAGATCTCTACTACCGCAGGATCACTAATTTTAAGAAAAGGGCCTATAACTAATTTATTATTATACAATTTTTCTTTTAATATATTCTTTTTAATTTTAATCACCTCATATTAAAACATAGCTATCATTAATTTAAATTATTTTCCGGTACTACAGGAAGAAGAGCGCCTCCATCAATATTTAAACATTCACCTGTTATATAACCTGCCTCTTTAGAAGCCAAGTATATTATCGCATGAGCAATTTCTACTGGTGAAGCAAATCTTTTTAAAGGAATTTTAGATTCAGCTTTAAACACCTCATCATTTTTGTCCCAGCCTACATCAGTATAACCAGGTGCTATAGCATTTACTCTGATATTATATTTGGCTAGTTCCATTGCAGCATTTTTAGTGAATTTGGTAAGAGCTGCCTTATTTGAAGCATATACACTAGCATTTGGCCAACAGCCCCCTTTATGATTAGAAGAAATATTGATTATCAAACCTTTTATATTATTTTTTACCATATTTTGAGCAGCTCTTTGAGTACAAAAATATGCTCCTTTCCAGTTCACAGATGTAATTCTGTCCCAGAAATCTTCTTCAACTTCTAATAAAGGAGCAAATTTACTTATACCTGCATTATTTACCATAAGATCAATATGACCAAACTCAGTAAAAAACTTTTCGAACATTGTATTGATTTCATTTACTTTCCCAATATCAGCCTGTAAACACAAACTTTTAGCACCCATCTCATCAATATTTTTACAGACTTTTCGGGCACCTTCTTCACTATTATTATAATTAACTCCTACATCATATCCATTTTCCGCAAGTAAAAGAGCTATACTTTTCCCGATACCCCTACCTGCACCAGTTACAAGAGCAACCTTATTATTTCCCATTATTCTCATCACCTTTTCCACTTTAATAAATATTTGTCTACATTATCATTTTTTTGAAATTACCATTCAGTAATTGTACCATCTTCATTTCGCCAAATTGGATTTTTCCAGTTTATATTTTCATCACTCATTGCTGTGACCTTTTCTTCATCTATTTCTATACCCAAACCTGGACCCTCCGGTATATCTACAAAACCATCTTTATAATTGAATACCTCTTTATTTTTAATATAATCAAGTAAATCATTTGTTTCATTATAATGCATATTAAGGCTCTGTTCCTGGATAAATGCATTAGGAGTACAGGCATCAAGCTGGAGAGCAGCAGCTAAATTGATTGGACCCAGGGGAGCGTGTGGAGCTACTGCAATATCGAAAGATTCAGCCATTGTTGCAATTTTTTTTGTCTCAGAAATACCGCCGGCATGTGATAAGTCGGGTTGTATTATGTCAACAAGCCCTTCACACATAATATGTTTATAATCCCAGCGAGAAAACAATCTTTCTCCCAGTGCTATGGGTATAGCACAGTTGCGTAAGTCTTTGATAGCTTCATAGTTCTCGGATAAAACTGGTTCCTCAATAAACATTAAATCATATGGTTCCAGTTTTTTTGCCAACACACGGGCCATCGCTTTATGTAATCGACCATGAAAATCAATAGCAATTTTAAAATCATTTCCTACTTCACTTCTAACTGCTGCAACTCTTTTAATTACTGAATCAAGTTTTGAAAAATTATCTATATAGCGTATTTCATCAGTAGCATTCATTTTTACAGCTTTAAAACCAAGATTCTTCCTATTTTTAGCATAGTTTGCTACATCATTTGGACGGTCTCCTCCTATCCAGGAATAAACCTCTATTTTATTGCGGGTTTTTCCACCAAGTAATTCATATACAGGTGTTTGATAAAATTTTCCTTTTATATCCCAAAGAGCCTGATCTATTCCCGAAATTGCACTCATTAGAATCGGACCACCCCTGTAAAAACCTCCCCTGTACATTTTTTGCCAGAGATCTTCTATTTGTAGAGGATTTTCACCAACTATATATTCACTAAGTTCTTCTACAGCAGCTCGGACTGTATCAGCTCTACCCTCAACAATTGGTTCACCCCAACCAGATATACCTTCATCAGTTATTATTTTCAAAAAAAGCCAGCGTGGAGGAACTTTAAATAATTTTAAATCGCAAATCTTCATTTTAACACCTCTTCTTAACTACTGTGTTGCTTTAATTTATCAAGATATATAGCAATCAACAAGACTAAACCCCTGACAACATACTGATAAAATGTAGCTACATTCAATAGATTTAAAACATTTGAAATCATACCCATAATAAGTACACCAACTATCACACCACTTATTGTTGCAATACCACCTGCTAGAGATACTCCCCCAAGTACACATGCTGCTATTACATCTAGTTCTAAACCTTGGGCAGCATTAGGTTGACCACTGGTCATTCGGGAAGCAAGAATCACACCAGCAAAACCGGCCATAAAGCCCTGCAAAGTAAATATTGTTATTTTATTAAAATTGACGTTTATTCCTGCTAATCTAGCCGCACTTGTATTACCGCCAATTGCAAGTGCATTTTTACCAAATACAGTATTATTTAATAAAACACCAAAGATAATAAATGATATTATTAAAATCCAGACAGGAGCCGGAATATCAAGAAATCTACTATTTCCTAATTTAAAAAATGCTGCTTCTCTTATTCCTACTGCCCTTCCACCAGATAAAATAAAAGTCATACCACGGAATATCATTTGTGTAGCTAAAGTTGTAATTAATGCATTTAAACCCAATACGGCTACTGAAAACCCATTTATGAGACCAACCAGACCACCTGCCAGTATGCCGGCTATAATACCTAACCATACATTCCCTGTACTATTAACTATAACTGCTACCATAACTCCTGAAAATGCAACAGTTGAGCCAACCGATAAATCAAAATCTCCACTACCAAGAGCAAACATCATCGTATTTGCTATTAAACCTATAGTTACTACCGAAAGAACAAGACCAATCATGTTACGCATTGTTAAAAAATATGGTACAAATATTGATAGTACTATAAACATGACAGCAAATATCATAATCATACTATAATTATCATATAAATATTTAAATGTCATTTTCGCATTTTTTTTATTATCCATAATATCAATCCCCTAACTAATTTTTTTTCAGGAAGTAGGTAATGCCATCGAAAGTAGTTTTTCTTCAGTGGCTTCTTCTCTATTAAGGGAACCTACAATACCACCATTCCTCATAACAATTATTCTATCTGCTACTCCCATAACTTCTGGTAATTCACTGGATACAAAAGCAATAGCTTTGCCTTTTTCCGCCAGTTGATAAATTATTTTATAAATTTCATACTTAGCACCTACATCTATACCTTTAGTTGGTTCATCCATTAAAAAAACCTCAATATTTTCACTTAACCAGCGGGAAAGTATAACCTTTTGTTGATTACCTCCAGATAAATATTTAATTAACTGTGTAGTGGAAGGAGTTTTTATATCTAGATCATCAATAAATTTAAGGGCTGTTTTTCTTTCTTTATTCTTATTGAGAAAAAAATTAGCTTTAAGCATATGTCTCCTACTGCTTATATTTATATTTTCACTTACAGAGCGCACACCGATAATTCCTTCATCTTTTCTTTCCTCTGGTAATAGGCAGATACCATTTTTAATAGCTTCCTGAGGACTACTATTATGAATTACCTCATCATTTACTTTTAACTCTCCTGCTTGTGCTTCAACATCACCATATATGAGTTTAAATAACTCACTTCTGCCAGCACCAACTAAGCCAAAAAAACCCACTACTTCACCTTTTTTTATCTCGAAGGATACTTTTTTAGAAAGGCCAGAACCATAAATATCTTTTACTTGAAAAAATGTTTTCCCTTTTGGCCGTGGCTCATATCCATAAATATCCTTTATTTCACGTCCAACCATCTTTTTTACAAGGATATCATCAGTCACTTTATTCATGTTTTTAAAGGTTTCAATATGTTTCCCATCACGAAAAACTGTACAACTATCACATAATTTAAATATTTCTTCTAATCTATGAGATACATAAATAATTGCTTTTCCCTGTTTTTTTAAATTTTTAATAATCTTAAACAGATGTTTAATTTCTTTTTCTGACAGAGAACTGGTAGGTTCATCAAAAGCGATAATATCAGCATTATGTAATAATGCCTTCCCTATTTCTATCATCTGTCTTTGACCAATAGATAAATTTTTAACTTTTGTATCAGGGTTAAAATCTTCCATAAGTATATTAATCTGTTCTCTTGCTTTTTCCATTAATTTATCTCGTTTAATAAAACCATTTTTTTGAGGAAATTGTCCAATCAGTAAATTCTCAGCAACTGTCATTTCGGGTACTAAGTTTAATTCTTGATATATAACTGCAATTCCAGAATCAAGAGAATCTCTTGTGCTAATAAAATCTTTTTTATTATCATTAATAATTATTTCTCCACCACTTGACTTATAAGCCCCACTTAATATATGTAATAAAGTAGATTTGCCGGCACCATTTTCACCAACCAACCCATGGATACTATTTTTTTCAACAGTAAAAGATACAGAATCAAGGGCTTTTACACCTGGAAAATTTTTGCTTATTTTTTTGAATTGTAAATAATTACTCATAAAAATTACTCCTCACTTTAAATTAATGAGAATAGAATGGGCACTTTTAAAGTGCCCATTCATTAATACTATTTTTTATCTACTCAACAAATTCTTTGTAATTTTCTCTCGTTATTAATGTCCCAGCTGTCCACGTTACTTTGGGAGGTTTTTTCCCTTCAGTGATCCATTCATACATTAGTTTTGCAGTTCCATAACCGTGTTTTCTAGCATCTAGTTTAACAGAACCATAAAAACCTGTTGGTTCGTCCTTTTCAAATTCATTTACTGCAAATGTATCACCATTAATGCCAACTGAAATAACACTTTCAGCACCAAAATTTTGACCTTCTAGAGCTCTTACTGAACCTATTGTTGTACTATCTGATGGTCCAAAAGAAATCCATTTATTAATTTCAGGATGCTTATTTATAGTTATATTTGCAGCATTGAAAGCTCCTTCAGCATCATCTTTTTCCATAGGACAATCATAAATATTTTCTTCAGGAAAACCCGCCTCCAATAAAGCGTCAGTTGCTCCATCTGTTCTATCTTTTAAAGTTGGTAATTGATCATAACTCATACGTAAACATCCAACTTCTTCCATATCCCAATCCATTTTTTCTAACTGTTCTGCAAGTGTTTTGCCAACTAATTTACCAATCTCATATGCAGATATACCCATATGTGGAACTTCTTCCATTGGTTCTCCATCTGAATCAACAAAACGATCATCAACACTCATTACCTTTAAATCATTTGCTTTAGCTTTAGCTACTATTGCAGGTCCCAATTTAACATCTGGAGTACATATTACAAATCCTTGAGCTCCTTGTACGGCAATATTATCTATAGCAGTTAATACTTTACCTCCATCAGTGGCTCCGATTTTTATTACTTCAAAACCAAATTCTTCACCAGCTTGTTCTGCATATTCCCATTCATCCTGAAACCAACCTTCTTCAGGCATTTTTACTAAAAATCCAATTTTAACTTTATCTTCAGCTCCTGCAATAGATACCACACTTAAAATCATTAAACTAACTAAGGTAAAAACTAATAATTTTTTCACTTTTTGTCCTCCTTTTAGTATTCTTTATTATTTAAACAGTTAAAATATTTCTTATATTTATTATCACCCCCATAATTAAAAATCAATACAGTTAAATTTTAAAAACTACCAATTTTTCATACATATATCAGACATTCGTATGTTTAAATATAAATTTTTTATTCATATAACATTTTCAAATAATAGGCCTTTTCTTCTAACTCATCTTCAATATCAACTCCGTTGTTTAATATATTATAGGCAGCATCAGCAACAAATTTTAATGCCTTGCCAAAAAGAGGATTGCTTGCATTTAAAATACGAGCTCTTTTCATCTGATTTATAAAAGTACTATAATAATCATGTTCCTTATAATCATGAGTAATTATAAACTCTTTTTGAGATGGTATAAGTCCCAGCTCCTTGAAATAAATATTACAAATTTCAGGATCACTAGTTAAAGAATTAATAATTTTCACAGCAAGGTCTTTTCTTTCACAAATGCTGGAAATAGCCAGACTATGATTACGAGTAAATGAAGAATATTTTGCTGAAGGACGAGATGGGTTTTCAATGACCCCAAAATAATCATCAATTTTTTCATATCCTGTTTTTTCTTTTAAAATACCTCTAATCCAAGGACCATCTTCTAAAAATACGAGTTTATCTATAACCAGCATTTCCCTTAAATTACGGACATCTGTCGCCCATACAATTTTGTTATCATCAACTAATTCTTTTAGCCAATTAAAAGCTTTAACTGCATTTTTACTATTAATAACTATTTTATTTTTCTCCCCAATAATGTCAGCCCCAAAACCTATCATAAAAGTATAAATATTATAAATTATATCCATATTCCTTGCTAATCCAAAAGGAAACACACCATCATTTGCTGGATGATTAGTTACCTTATTACAAATCTGTTTGTAATTATCAAAAGTTAATCTTTTATCGAGATTTAAATCAAATTTTTCGGCTAATTTTTTATTATAAATCAACGCAGAAGGTCCTAGTCCCCAGGCAACAGAGTATAATTCATTTTTATACATTCCCCCTTTCAAATCTTTCTCAGGAAAACGACCAGCTAAATTATCAGCTGGTATAATGTCATCAAGGGGTTCAAGCAAACCCATGCTTGCCAGTGTACTAGTCCAATAATTATCAATTTGGACTATATCAGGAGAATTACCTTGTTGTACCATATTTAAATAAGTATTTTTGATATTTTCATAACTGGAATTTATATATTCTATTTCAAGGTTAGCATTTTTTTCTTCAAATATTTTAATTATTTCCTGGATAACCCTATTTCCTTCTTTCATTTCACCGACCCAGCCCAAAAACTTAAGCTTTATGGGATTACTGGTAACAAAAGTACCTTTTCCTTGTTTACGGATAAGAAGATCTTCTTTCACAAGAAGACCTACTGCTTGGCGAATAGTAGAAATTGATACATCAAATTCTTCCGACAGGGCTTTTTCCGAGGGTATTTCCTCATCGATTTTATATACACTGTTTGTAATTCTATTATGAATAATTTCATATATTTGTTTATATAATGGTTGATATCTTAATTTTTCAGTACTCATTTTATTGACTCCTTTTATCAACAGTCATTCGAATGTTATTAATTTTATTATATATTAATTACGTTTAATTTGTCAAATATTTTCAAATTATGGATAGTGTTAGGGTGATTTATTGATTTTAAAGTTTAATGTTTAATTACTATTTTTGAGTTTAGTAAATGACCAAATTATTTTTATAACTCTTCTATTCATATGAAATTTACAATTAGAATTATAAAAATAAATATTCTAAAATGAGTATTTTTAAATACTTAATTGTATTTTATAAAAATACAGCTGATCTCATTAATAATTGTATTTTTAGGTAATAATATTTTGATAGAATTATTTGTTTTTTTGTTGCCTTTCCCCTAATTATAACAAGCACCATAATAATAAAACCATTTCTCTTCTTAATATATTTATTAAAATCTCAAACCATTCCAGATAATTTTTGCTATTATTACAGTGAAGGGAAATAGGCTTTTCTAAAAAACTGTTTATCTAAAAACTGGTAAAAATAAAGTACATTGATAAAAATATTTCCATAATAATTAATAAACAAACCAATATAATAATATTGATGTTTTATCAATAATCAACTTTTGTATAATAATTTACATACTTCTGTAATCAAGTAAAAATCAATAATTGTAGTTAAGTATTAGATTGGCATTAGATATTTAGGGAATAGGATATAACTGCCCACCATGTTCATCTATAAACCCCTTTAATTTAATCAATTCGCGTTTTGTCAACTCTAGATTATCCTTGTTCTGTTCAAATATATTCAACCCCTTATTAAGCATTCTTATGTCTCCTGGGCTAATTGCAGTATCAATATCTTGTGATAGGGTGAATCTTAATGCCAATTGGGCTAATTCATCATTGTCAAAAATGGGTTTATACCAGGTATTATAATTTTGCTTATCTTCATTTTGATGCCATCTTCTTTGAGCTAAAGATTTAATAGCTAATATACCTTTATTGGTTTCTTGAGCTTTTTCAATTAACTTTGGTCCCTGATTTTTATTAAACCAGTAATTCCAATTTATAGGAAACATGACAGTATCAAAATCAAAAGAATTCATTAATTTTATTGCTGCCCATTCATTGTGAGCTGAAAATCCAATGAAATTTACTAAACCTTTCTTTTTAGCTTCAACAATTGCTTCCAGAGCACCTCCATGTCCCAAAGCTTGATTTAAATCTTTTTGATTTGTTACTTCATGTAATTGATAAACATCAAAATAATCGGTACCTAAAACTTCCAAAGAATTTTCTAAGTCTGTTTTCACTTCATCTTTTGTGTTATCAGGTTCGGTCTTACAGGTTAAAACGACATCGTTTCGAAAACTCTTTATAGCTGGACCCATCTTTTTTTGGGCATCTCCATAAGTAGGGCCAACATCAAATATATTTATACCACTTTCAATTGCATCTTTGACAATTTGATTAGCCTCATTCTGTTTTTTATTATTGAGCATTATCCCGCCAAAACCAATAACTGATACTTCTAAATTTGTTCTTCCTAATATTCTATATTTCATAAATTACTCATCCTCCTTTACACTGTATTTTATTAATTCATGAAATTATAAATAATTCCTTTAAAAATAGATCATTTTTAGATTGCAAAGTTTTATGCACATATTTTTATGGTTTTGATCTTGTATAGGAAATGGTTTAGACCAGATAACCCTTTAAAAATATGTAATAACTCTCGAGTTGTTTTTAATCAAATATCTTTTTGGGATACGTATTGATAAATTGATATATGTATTTTAATATATTTTTTGATAAATCTTAAAAACTTGTACTTTTAGAAAGAAATCTTCCAATAAACTTAATTATATTATAATTACTACCACGCTATTAACTAAAATAAGAATCACAGTAATATTCATTAAACTCTTTCTAAAAATATAGTAACAATATCTGATTAAAATTAATATTTTCATCTTTGGCAATGTTTTTTAATCAAGCTTTTACTGAAGCTTCAATATTTTTTATATCATGACTCATAGTAAGAACTCCAAATATTTATTAAGCAAATTACATTTAGACGTTCAATGTCAGTGCGCCAAGCAAAGATCATATCATATAGTAGGTGTGAAACTTACTGAGGAAGGTTTAGCAAATTACTCATAGCGAGTTTTGGACATTTATTGGGTAACCATGAATGTTAAGCGTAAACAGCAAGAATGCAGGCGGTAAGTATTTACTGAAGGGATTGAGCCCGGAGCAGCCATCAAGGCTGCAAATCTGATGAGGTGAAAGTCCTCTACCACCAATTTGACAGTTCGGGTGGTTAGTATATCTGATGCATGGTAAGGTAACGAGCCATGTTCTGCTTGGAAGTAAAAGTCGTGGCGGCTTAAATTATTCAAAGGATTTATAGTCGGAACAGTCTGAACGGCGAGCAAACTTGGAGGCTTGAAGGAAGGAAACGAATACTGCAGCCCCGAAATTCCCTTCCTCTTTGAAGCTGTTGAGGGGATATTTGTTTTGCGCTGACCTTGTGGGCTCACAGGGAAAGCCGATGTTCAATAGGAAGAAATGTCAAAATACGCTATTGAAGCAGCCGGGGTAAGGGTTCTTGCATCCAAGGAAAGATTTGCAGAGATAACGATGGGAAAATCCTATTTTCAGCTAAATTAGCAATAATAGCAAAGGCCTATCTTCTAGACTAGAGTCAAAATAGATAGGGGAATCTAGGATTGGCGCATGAGGTTGTAGTAGCTATGAGAGAGGGGTAATGCCTTCTTAAATATAGATAAATATATATTTCCTTAAAGTTAAAATATCTAAGGAGCGAAGAACCTCTGGATACTTAGGTAATCATATGGAAAGATGGTACTCAGAAATCATCTGCAATTTCCAAAGATATGATAGAACATTAAAATGCAAACTAAAGTATTTATTGGTGAATATAGGTGCTACTATTTAAACCTGGGATATTTTAGGAAGGCTTAATGTGAGTAATCCTATGGTTAAAACCGGACTCGAGAAATCCGACTGTCCGGGATTGTAGGGGGGGCTCTGAGAAACGTAATCAAAGAGAGCTGGACTGCGGCCTGGTGAGAAATCGATCAGAAAAGCCACCAGACTCTAAAGTATACGCGCTCAGTTTCTACCCGACCGAAATTACGTCAATTGGGAAAGGCTGATGCTTTTGACATAGTAGAAAGCAACAGTGTTATAAACATTAAGCAAGTATATAACACCGCCCCGGGGTCTGAGACCACCGCATGTATTACATAATTATGGTATGGTAACTTGGGAGGCCCTATGATTTCTACGCAGAGAGATAGGATATTACAAGCGATAATAAAGCAAGAATATCTAATATTATAGGGAGTCGGATGACTGCATAGTACCGAAGAAATGGACTAAAATCCAGGGAGGGAAGGCGGTCACACAAGATCAATCTTGAAAGGGAAACATATTCTATACACAGAGATAGG
>Ga0209947_1000976_pt1 | contig 17470 bp, 19 predicted proteins | sample SalPonR2_B_D2_MG_FD_185706 | JGI IMG/M metagenome (GOLD analysis project Ga0209947, IMG submission 185706) | Salt pond soil microbial communities from South San Francisco under conditions of wetland restoration - Salt Pond MetaG R2_B_D2_MG... ... | reverse complement strand
TCATGCCTTCAAGCGCCTCGCGCCAATCTGAAACCGACCCCGCCCAATCCGAAACAGTCATGACCCAACCCTCCCGTTCTCTCGAAAAGAGTTGAATCAGAGATCTCCAAAATACGCAACTGTAGTACTAGTTAATACCGGAGGTCCGCTCCAGGCCAAACTCAGCTCCCCACAAATAAAAGGCCCGCGCATCAGGCGCGGGCCTAATCTAGACAGGGCTGTGCCGTGCTTTACCCCGCGCTCGCGCCCTCTTTCTTCTTGCCCTTGGATTCCGCGTAGATGATCAGCGGTGCCGCGTCCGAGTTCACCGCCTCCTCGTTGACGACAACCTCTTCGACATTCTCCAGGCTCGGCAGATCGAACATCGTGTCGAGCAGAATATCCTCGAGGATCGAGCGCAGGCCCCGCGCGCCGGTCTTGCGTGCAATCGCGCGTTTCGCGATCGCGGTCAACGCATCATCGGTAAAAGTAAGCTGCGCGCCTTCCAGTTCGAACAGGCGCTGATACTGCTTGACCAGCGCGTTCTTGGGCTGCGTCAGGATGGTCACCAATGCGTCCTCGTCAAGATCCTCCAGCGTCGCCAGAACCGGCAAACGACCGACGAATTCCGGGATCAGCCCGAACTTGAGCAGATCCTCTGGCTCCAGATCAGTAAAGATTTCGCCGACGCCCCGTTCGTCATTGCCTCGCACATCGGCGCCGAATCCCATCGCGCTGCCCTTGCCACGCTGCGCGATGATCTTGTCGAGCCCGGCAAAGGCCCCGCCGCAGATGAACAGGATATTGGTGGTGTCCACCTGCAGGAATTCCTGCTGCGGATGCTTGCGTCCGCCCTGCGGCGGCACTGCGGCGACGGTGCCCTCCATCAGCTTCAACAGCGCCTGCTGCACCCCCTCGCCCGACACGTCACGGGTGATCGACGGGTTCTCGGACTTGCGGGTGATCTTGTCGACCTCGTCGATATAAACAATGCCACGCTGCGCGCGCTCAACATTGTACTCGGACGACTGCAACAGCTTGAGGATGATGTTTTCCACATCCTCGCCGACATACCCCGCCTCGGTCAGGGTGGTGGCATCGGCCATCGTGAAAGGGACATCGAGGATGCGCGCCAGCGTCTGCGCCAGCAGCGTTTTACCACAGCCGGTGGGGCCAATCAGCAGGATATTCGACTTCGATAGCTCGATGTCGCTCTTGCCGGAATTGTTCAGGCGCTTGTAGTGATTATGCACCGCCACCGACAGCACACGCTTGGCCATCGCCTGCCCGATCACATAGTCATCGAGCACCTGACAGATCTCATGCGGCGTCGGCACGCCTTCGCTCGATTTCAGCCCTGCGCTCTTGGTTTCCTCGCGGATGATGTCCATGCAAAGCTCGACGCATTCATCGCAAATGAACACGGTCGGCCCGGCGATGAGCTTGCGCACCTCGTGCTGACTCTTGCCGCAAAAGCTGCAATAGAGCGTGTTCTTGCTGTCGCCGCCGGAATTCGTTGCCATCACGTACCTTTCAGACCCTGCGCCGCTCTGCATCATGCGGCCCGGTCAGGGCCTTTGCTCTGTCTTTCATGTCTCCGCCAGCTTAGGACAGGCGGAAAAGCACCACAATCCGAAAATCGCCGCACCCCGGTCAGGGTGCCGTAATCGCCTTATTTTTCCTCGTCATCACCTTTGGCGCGGCTCTCGACGATCTCGTCGATCAGGCCCCAATCCTTGGCCTCCTCGGGAGACATGAAATTGTCCCGCTCCAGCGCGTCCACGACCTTCTTCATGGTCTGGCCGGTATGCTTGACGTAAATCTCGTTCAGACGGTCCTTGAGCTTCTGGGTCTCCTTGGCGTGGATCATGATATCCGTCGCCTGGCCCTGGTACCCGCCCGAGGGCTGGTGCACCATCACACGGCTGTTGGGCAGCGAAAACCGCATGCCGGGCTCGCCCGCCGTCAGCAGAAGAGACCCCATGCTCGCCGCCTGCCCCACGACCAGCGTGCTGACCTTGGGCTTGATGTATTGCATCGTGTCATAGATCGACAGGCCCGAGGTAACGACACCGCCGGGGCTGTTGATATACATGCTGATTTCTTTCTTCGGATTCTCCGCCTCAAGATGCAACAGCTGCGCTACGATCAGGCTCGACATGCCATCATGGACCGGGCCGCTCAGGAAAATGATCCGCTCCTTCAGAAGGCGCGAGAAGATGTCGTAGGCGCGTTCCCCCCGGCTGGTCTGCTCGACGACCATCGGCACGAGGGTGTTCATGTAGGTTTCCATAGGGTCGTTCATCTGGGCCCGCCTGCTGTTTTGCCCGAGCCTGCCTGCCCGGGTCGATGGGATTTGCCGACCGTATCCGGCCAGTTGCTAAAGGAGTCTTAGTGTCGCGCCCAAGGGGCTGCAAGGGCGTCGCTTTAATTTGTGGCACGCCGCGGGGCCGGTGTCGCTTTCGCCGCCACAGCCGCTCACTTTTTCGCGCGAGTGCCCGCACATGTTTTGCAGAATGCGCAAAAACACCCTAGATACCGATCCAAAGCCTATAATGGATGCACATGACATGCCTCTGCCCGTCCTTGACGACAAGATCTCGCCCGAAGAAATGGACCGCATGGTCGAAAACGCGACCACGGCGGCCAATTTCCTTAAGGCGATTAGCCATGAGGGACGATTGATGATTCTGTGCCACTTGGTCTCTGGGGAGAAATCCGTGACCGAGTTGGAAGAGTTGCTTTCGGCCCGGCAGGCGGCGGTTTCACAACAGTTGTCGCGCCTGCGCCTCGAAGGGCTCGTGAGCACCCGGCGCGAGGGCAAGGCCATCTATTACAGCCTTGCCGATGAACGCCCGCGCCGCGTGCTAGAAGTGGTCTATGACCTGTTTTGCGCTCCCGACGCGCAGGGGCGCGACGCCTGATCAGGCGGCCTCTACGGTCTTGTCCACCGCAAAGGGCGCAAACGCGTCATCCACATCCGTGTGGTTCACGTGGTTGGAATAGTTGCTGATCGTCTTGACGGCCATGGCCAGGATGATCTCCAATACGTGAATATCCGAATAGCCTGCGGCTTTGAACGCTTCGGCCTCGACCTTGGTCGGCAGGCCGCGCGTTTCCCACATGTGGTGGGTGAACAGGCGCAGCGCCTCCAGCTTTTCATCGTCCAGCGATTTGCCGTCGCGCAACGCCTGCGTATGCGCTTCCGACAGCTTCGAGACATTAAGCGCCAGCATCGAGTGCGCGGCGGTGCAATAGTCACAGCCATTCGCCAGCGAGATGGTCAGGAACACGACCTCCTGCTCCGGCGGTGTGAAGTTGGCCTGCGTGCGGAAATGATCGTAGCCGTGCAGATAGGTGCTCAGCAGGCCCGGATTGACGGCCATGCCGCGATACATGTTCGGCACGAAACCCAGCTTTTCGCGGGCTCCGTCCAACAATTCCTTGGCCAGACCATCGGCCGTCTCATCACTCACGGGGGTGGCGTCCACCTTGAATTCAGCAGTCATTTGACTCTCCTTTGTTTGCGGTCACGATCAAGGTAATCTGCGCCCATGGTGGATGTAACCGGCGCGCCGTTCACCTAAGCGTGAGGCCGGTGCGCGGGCGCAGACCGGCCTGTGCGGCGCAACACCGCTGCCGCACAGGCCACGCCATGCGTCGCATTCCCCCATTTCCCGCGCGGCCCCCGCATGCTACCCAAGCGCCGATATCGGAAAGGACCCCGTGATGAGCCACGAAATCCGCCTCGCCTTCGAGCATCCCGCCGCGCGGGCCTCGGCCACGGCCCCCGATGGGCCGCTCGATCGCATTTCTGTACGCGATCACACCGTCGAGGTAGAGATCGGCGCATTCCAGGCGGAACGCGGCACCACGCAGCGCATCTGCTTCAACGTGGTGGTCGAGGTGCGCCCGATGACCGACGCGCTCGACGACGATGTCGACCGCATCCTGTCCTATGACAAGGTGACCGAGGCGATCACCGCCGAGTTGGCCGAGGAACGGCTCAACCTCCTGGAAACGCTGGCTGAACGCATCGCCGAGCGGATTCTTTGGGAGCCGCAGGCCGTCCGCACCTTCGTGCGCATCGAGAAACTCGACCGCGGCCCCGGCGCGCTCGGGGTAGAGATCGTCCGCTCGGTCGATGATCTAGCAACCAAACCCGCCAGTCCACATCACGACACCGCCCCGCATCCGCATGTGGTGTTCCTGACCAACGCGGCGGTGCGTTCGCCCAATCTGCCCCGCTGGCTTGACCAACTGAAAGCGCGCGCAGAGCCGGTTATCCTCTGCGTGGGCCGTCCCGAGGCGGACAGCCCCAAGACCGGCCACCGCATGACACAGCGCCGGGTCGATCTTCTGGCGATGGAGCAGAACGCCTGGGTTCTGGCCGGTCGCGATGACCGCTGCGTCGTCGTCGCCACCCGCACGGAACTCGACTGGGCGATGAAGAACGGCCAGATCAGTGTCTGGGCCCCGTCGAAGATCGTGCTCGACGCGGTGGACGGGCCCACTGTCGGCCCCGACAAGCCGGTTGATCTCGCCGCCTGGTTCGCAGGCCATATCGAGGCGTCCGACCTGCTGCTCATCGGCGAGGCCCCACCGTCCTCATGCGACGTGCCGGTGCTCATTCAGGACATCGCCCGCTCCGGCCTGTGATGCGCTATTACCGCCCCATCCCCCGCACCGACCCTGCCCGCCCCGAGGGTGCCCTGACGCTCGCGGGCGGCTGGTGCTGGTTCGACACGGTCGAAGTGCTGACGCGCGACGCCGCCCCGCGCCTTATGCCCGCCCGCGACCTGCCTGACGACGCGATGACCCGTCTTACGGCTCCCCGCGCGCCGATCGCGTCGCTCGACATGACCGCGCCGCAGATCATGGGCATCCTCAACGTCACCCCCGACAGCTTTTCCGACGGCGGTCAGCATTTCGATCCCGCGCAGGCATTGGCCCACGCCCATGCGATGACGGATGCCGGGGCCGCGATCCTCGATGTGGGCGGCGAATCCACCCGCCCCGGCGCCGCACCAGTCCAGATCGACGACGAAATCCGCCGCACTGCCCCCATCATTGCCGCCATCCGCGCCGAGATCGCGACGCCCATCTCCATAGACACCCGCAAAACTCCCGTGGCGCAAGAGGCAGCGCGCGTCGGGGCCAATCTCATCAACGACGTGGCAGGCTTCACCTTCGATCCCGCCCTCGCCCCATTTGCCTCCAAACACGCCCTGCCGGTCTGCGTCATGCATGCCCAGGGCAGCCCCGAGACCATGCAGCGCGATCCGCGCTATGACGATGTGGCGCTCGATGTCTATGACTGGCTCGGGCAGCGGGTTGAGGCGCTCATCGCCCTCGGCATCCCGCGCGGGCGCATCATCGTCGATCCCGGCATCGGCTTCGGCAAGACCCAGGCGCACAACCTGCGCCTGCTGCAAAACCTCTCGCTCTTTCACGGGTTCGGCTGCCCGGTCCTTCTTGGAGCCTCGCGCAAGCGCTTCATTGGCGACATCAGCCACACGCCGCAAGCCTCCGACAGGATCCCAGGCTCCCTCGCCGTGGCACTTGGCGGGGTCGCGCAGGGCGTGCAAATCCTGCGCGTCCATGACGTGCCCGAGACCCGCGCCGCGCTCGACCTATGGCGCGCAGTCACCTTCGCGCCCCGCTGACCACCTGTCTTGATCCCGATCTGCACGCGGCAATTATCCACAGGTATTGCCGAGTTTCTTTAGAAAACCTGACAGCGCCATGTGTTTATCCCCGCGCATGTGCCATTGGGCTTTGATCGGTGCCAACTTGCCCTCCTCAGCCCCGCGCGAACACCCGCCTCAAGGCGCGCCATTGGCTGATCGCCACGCCCCCCAGTATAAGGCTCATCGCCACCAGCAGGCTCGGCGGCAACGGCTCGAACAACACTGCCGCCCCAAGGATCACCGACCAGACCGGCACCATGTAATTGACCAGCCCGAAAAAGCTTGGCCCCGCCTCGCGATTGACCTGCACCAATAGCAGCTGCGCCACACCGGTGGGCAAGATTCCAAGGTATAACAACGCCAGAAAGCTCTTTGCACTCAATGTAGTTGGCAGCCCCTCTTGAAGTAGTGCATAGGGCAGGATGATCACCGCACCGATCAGCAGCACGATGGCGGCCAAGGCCAGCCGGTCCACCTCGGGGCAGAGCCGCGTGGCGATAGTGCCCATGGCGTAGCAGCCCGCAACACCAAGGCATGCCAACCTTGCCAATGATTCCAAGTCCTTACCTGTCGAAGCAAAAGCGTCATGACCGATCAGCACAACCACCCCGACGGTCCCCATAACGAACCCAGCCAGCTTGCGCAGGCTCATCCGTTCACCCGGCACCAGAAAATGCGCCAGAGGCAGGATCAAGAGCGGCACCGCCGCCATGCAGACCCCGGCAAAACCCGAGGCCACCGATTGCTGCGCCCAAGACAGAAGTGAAAACGGGATAACGTTTGAAAACAATGCCATGAAGCAAGAAAATGCCCAAATCATGCGCCCTTTGGGCTGGCGCGGATCGGGCAGAGACCGCCCCTTCAGCCGCACCAGGACCAGCAGGAACAGCGCCCCCAAGGTAATCCGTGTCGCTGCGATTAGTAACGGTCCAGTGTCACGCAGCGCCACCGAGATGAACATGAACGACGCCCCCCAGATCAGCCCGAGTGCTCCGATCCGGAGGAAGTTTATCGGTGCGATTTCAATTATCTGATCAATCCTCGACGGATAACGGACAGCCGCCGGAGCGGATAACCCGGTTGACGGGGTGCGCGCACGCTCCAAGTGGTCCGTGGATGAAAGGAGAACCAACATGGATATCTATCTGATACCCGGGCTGGCCCTGATCACACTTGTACTGGTGCTGATGCTAGCCCTGCGCAGCAAACGCAAGACCGAAGAGCGGCTCAAGTCCGAAGAGGCGCGCAAAAGCGCGCTGGCCAAGGATGGCGACGCTCACAAGCAAGCTCCGTAAGCATCCGGCGATCCGGCCCCGTATGAGGGGCCGGACGCGTCCTTTGAGAGCGCGCGGACTCAGTTCTTCTCGCGATCCACCATCTTGCCGGCGCTGATCCACGGCATCATGCCGCGCAGTTTCTCGCCGACTTCCTCGATCTGATGCGCGTCGTTCATCCGGCGTGTGCCCTTGAAGAACGGCTGACCGACGGTGTTCTCGGTCATAAAATCACGCACGAACTTGCCAGTCTGGATGTCGTGCAGGATCGCTTTCATCTCTTTCTTGGTCTGCTCATAGGGCAGTACGCGCGGCCCGCTGACATATTCGCCATACTCAGCCGTGTTCGAGATCGAGTAATTCATGTTGGCAATGCCGCCCTCGTAGATCAGATCGACGATCAGCTTCACCTCGTGCAGGCACTCGAAATACGCCATTTCAGGCGCATAGCCCGCCTCGACCAGCGTCTCGAAGCCCATGCGGATCAGCTCCACGAGACCACCGCAAAGCACCGCCTGCTCGCCGAAAAGGTCGGTTTCGCATTCCTCGCGGAAGTTGGTCTCGATGATCCCCGAGCGCCCGCCACCAATGGCTGAACAGTAGGAAAGCCCGATTTCCAATGCCTTACCGGAGGCATCGTTGTTGACGGCCACAAGACAGGGCACGCCGCCGCCCTTGACGTACTCGCCGCGCACCGTGTGACCGGGGCCCTTGGGCGCCATCATGATCACGTCTACGCCCTCTTTCGGCTCGATCAGGCCGAAATGGATGTTGAGGCCGTGGGCAAAGGCAATCGCCGCGCCGGGCTTGATGTTATCATGCACGTATTTGCGGTAGGTCTCGCCCTGCAGCTCATCGGGCATGGTGAACATCATCAGGTCGCACCAGGCCGCCGCCTCGGCGATGCCCATGACCTGAAGGCCCTCGCCTTCGGCTTTCTTCGCCGATGCCGACCCTTCGCGCAGCGCGACAACAAGGTTTTTCGCCCCTGAATCCCGCAAGTTAAGTGCATGGGCATGGCCCTGGCTGCCATAGCCCAGAATGGCGACTTTCTTGTCCTTGATCAGGTTGATGTCACAGTCACGATCGTAATAGACGCGCATTGCGTTCTCCTCTTTGCTTGACTGGCGTCAGAATAGGCTGCGGCCACAGATAAGGGGATCAAATGTCATTTTATTCTGTCTTTGCTCGTGTTATTTATTCACTCAAATATTATTTGGGTAAAATTTCATGCTCGACGACACGGATCGGCGCATCCTGCGCCACTATCAGCACGCCCCGCATCTCGGCCCCGCCGAACTGGCCGACCTGGCGGGCGTGACCCCGGCCACATGTGCCCGGCGGCTCGACCGGATGCAGGCCACGGGCGTGATCCGCGCCAATCGCGCGGTGATCGACTGGCGCGCGCTTGGCTACGAGGTCGAGGTCAGCCTGCGTGTCACCCTCGACAAGACACAATCGCGCGCCTTTGACGAGTTTCTGGAGGCTGCGAGAAACGTGCCGGAAGTCATTGAAATACAGACATTCCTTGGTCGCGTCGATCTGCGCCTCTCGGTCATCGCGCGCGACATGGCGCATTATCAGGATCTCTACCGCCGCGCCATCCTGACCCTGCCGCATATCGCCGATATCGAGGCGCTGATGCATGTGGCGCGGATCAAATCCGACGAGGTGCTGCCGGTATGATCGAGCTCGACACCACCGACCGGCTGATCCTGCGCGCGCTGACCGAGGATGCCACCCAATCGGCAAGTGCCATCGGCCGCCGTCTTGGTTTCTCGCAGCCCGCCGCGTGGCGGCGCATCCGCAAGCTGTACGACGGCGGCGTCATCAAGGCGCAACGCCTTGATCTCGATCACGAAAAGCTGGGCTTTGGCGTCACCGTCTTTCTCGGCGTGAAACTCGCCACGAAGGGTCGCGTCAGTCTTGAGGATTTCGAACGCGCGGTCTCGGCCATCCCCGAGGTTCAGACGGTCGAGCATATCCTCGGCCTTTACGATTACCGCCTGCGCGTCGTGGCACGCGATATCTCGGACTTCGAGCGCGTGTTGCGCCGCCGGATCATGACTCTTCCCGGTGTCGGCAATGTCGAGGCGAACGTGCTCTTGTCCGAGGAACGCCGCCCCGGCCCCATCGGCTAGGCGCGAGGCTGGACATCCCCGCACCTGCACTGCATCCTGCGCGCAACCCAACAGGAGATGCAACATGACTGCCCTGCTCGACACGGTCGATCCCGACGGCCTCTTGGAATATTCGGTCGTGTTCACCGACCGCTCGCTCAATCATATGAGCCAGTCTTTCCAAGCGGTTATGCGCGACATTTCATCAATGCTGAAAGAGGTCTATGCTGCCGATGCGGTGGCGCTCGTGCCCGGTGGCGGCTCTTACGCGATGGAATCCGTGGCGCGGCAATTCGGGCGCGGCGCGCATGCCCTGATCGTGCGCAACGGCTGGTTCTCCTTCCGCTGGAGCCAGATTTTCGATGCGGGCCAGTTCACGGCAGACACCACCGTTTGCATGGCCCGTCAGACCGGCAACGGCGCGACCACGCCCTTTGCCCCAGCCCCCATCGAAGAGGTCACGGCCAAGATCCGAAAGACGAAACCCGACGTGGTCTTTGCCCCGCATGTGGAAACCTCCGCCGGGCTGATCCTGCCCGATGACTATATCACCGCCTTGGCCGAGGCCGCCCATGAGGTCGGCGCGCTGATGGTGCTTGACTGTATCGCAAGCGGCTGCGCCTGGGTGGACATGAAGGCCACCGGCGTCGATGTGCTGATTTCCGCGCCGCAAAAGGGCTGGTCGGCCACGCCCTCCGCCGGTCTGGTGATGATGTCCGCGCGCGCAGTGGCGCGACTGGAGGAGACCACCTCGGACAGTTTCGCGCTCGACCTCAAGAAATGGCGCGCAATCATGCAGACCTACGAGGATGGCGGTCACGCCTATCACGCCACCATGCCCACCGATGCGTTGCGCGCATTCCGCGACACGATGATCGAGACGCGCGACTACGGCTTTGAGAAATTGCGCGAAGCGCAATGGGAATTGGGCGACGGCGTGCGCGCGATGCTGGCCACGCGTGGTGTGACCTCGGTTGCCGCAGACGGCTTTGGCGCGCCGGGCGTCGTGGTCAGCTATACGAGCGATCCCGACATCCAGAACGGCAAGAAATTCGCCGCCCAAGGCATGCAAATCGCCGCCGGCGTGCCCTTGCAGGTGGGCGAACCCGATGGCTTCCGCACCTTCCGGCTGGGCCTCTTCGGGCTGGACAAACTCTACGATGTGCCCGCCACGCTGAATCGGCTCGAGACGGTGCTCGACCGCGTACTCTGACGCTTATCCCCGCGCACCGAGCCCCATCTGCATCAGCGTCTTGCGCACCGGGGCCAATGAGTAGATCGCATCGAGCGCCTGTGCCCGCGCGTCGCGCAGGGGCTGCGCGCGCATCATCGAGGCGCGGTTGAGCAGGTCAATGCCCTTGACCCGCGCGCGCACCTCCAGATGCCTGCGGCGGTGATAGGTCTCCAGCATCGCACGGTCGCCCAGCCGCTCCGGTGCCGCCTCGGCCAGCTCCAGCAGCACCCGCATATCGCCCAGCGACATGTTCAGCCCCTGCGCGCCGATGGGCGGCACCACATGCGCAGCCTCGGCCACCAGCGCCACCCGCTCGGCATACATGCGTTCGGCCAGCTGGCTAATGATCGGCCAGACCGTGCGGCGCGAGGCAAGGGTCAAAGGCCCAAACAAGTAACAGGAGCGGATATTCATCTCCGCCTCGAACGCCTCCACAGGCAAGGCCGCGAGACGCACCACCTCCGGCCCCTCTTCCATCCACACGATGGCGGACGAGGGCCGACCCTCGTGATCCGGCAGCGGTACAAGCGTGAACGGCCCGCCCGACCGGTGAATCTCGGTCGAGACATTCTCATGCGGGATCGGATGTGTGACTGCGAAGGCCAGCGCCTTTTGCCCATAGCGCGTCGTCTTGACCTTGACCCCGGCCGCCTCGCGGATGGGCGAATTGCGCCCGTCGGCGGCGATCACCAGCCGACACCGCACACGGCTGCCATCGCTCAGCCCGACGCGCGCCTCGCTTTCCCGCGTGAAGAGCGTGGTCGTGCCGGTGCCGGGGCGGAACGTGACCGAGGGCAGGCTTTCCAGATGTGCCACCATTTCACGCCGCAACAGCCAGTTGGGCAGGTTCCAGCCAAACGGCTTTTCGGAAATATCCGAGGCGTCAAACTCGCGCGTCACACGCGGCTCCGGCACCTCTCCGCCCGCATCGACGATCCGCATCACCTGCAAATCGGCGGCATGGGGCGCGAGCCGAGCCCAGAGCCCGGCGCGGTCCAGAAGCGCCTGTGCCGGTTGCAGAAAGGCCGTGGTGCGCAGATCAGAGCCCTCGGCATCGCGCGCGGTGATCGGCGGCGCAGGATCGACGCAAAGCACGGAAAAACCCGCGTTGCCAAAAACGGACGCTGCGGCAAGACCGGCCACGCCCCCGCCCGAGACGACGATGTCATACTCCGCCTGCGTCATGTCGGCCTCCCTCAAAGCCCGGCCGACCTCAGCCGCGCGAAATGATCAGCAGCACCACCCACATCACCGGGACCAGCGCCAGCGCGGGGATATAAAGCCCCGGAATGCCCCAGAGCACAATGCTTGTGGCCCACCCGGCGATAAAAACGGCAAGGCTCAGCAGGATCGGCCCCACGGCGGCCGCATCCGCGTCGTTATCAGCGTGCTGCCCATCATGCGCATTGGCGGTGTCTGTCAGGGTCATGAGCGGCCTCTTTTTGGAAAGGTAGATGTTTCTGTGAAGCAGTTATGACCGCGTGCCCACACCGCCAAGAGGCGTTTCGCCGCAGCGCCGCAGTCCTCAGACAAGCCGTGCCAGAAATCCGCCGAGGTCATCGGTGTGGTGATGGATATGCGCGGCTTCGATCCGCTCGGGTGCCACATGCACGGTTCGCATCCCCATGGCATGCGGCGCCGAGAGGTTGCGGGGATCATCCTCGAACATTGCGGCACGTGCCGCTGCACTGCCATCGCGCCGCAGCACCGTCTCGAATGCCTCGGCCTCGGGCTTGGGCCGATATTCCGCATGTTCGACGCCGTAGACCGCATCAAATGCGCCGGCCAAGCCGCGCCGCGCGATCACCCGCTCGGCATAGGGCGCGGAGCCATTGGTATACACAATGCGCCGCCCCGGCAGCGCGCGGATGGCCGCACCGAGATCGGTATCGGGTTCCAGATGATCGAGCGAAATGTCGTGAACCGCGTGCAGATAGGGGCCGGGGTCAAGATCGTGCAACCGCATCAGCCCCGCCAGCGTGGTGCCGTGATCACGCCAATAGGCATGGCGCAGCCGGTCCGCCTCGGCATGGTTCACGCGCAGCGTCTCCATCACGAACTGCGTCATCCGCGCCTCGATCTGATCGAAGAGCCGCGCGGAAGGCGGGTAGAGCGTGTTATCGAGGTCGAAAACCCATGTCTCGACATGGGTGAAATCCTGTTTCGGCATGGCGCGATCATAGGCGGGCGCGACAATGGGTGCAATCGGGCAAGGCTTGATCCCGCGCACAATCCGCGTAAGGTCTTGCCTTAACGCAGGAAACGAAACGGAACCGCCCATGAAACCGCCCACCACCGACGCCTATTCCCTGATCCTCGAGGCGATTGACATCGGCGTGTTCAAACCCGGCGACCGGCTGGTCGAAAGCGACCTGGCCGAGCGTTTCGGCGTGTCACGCACCCCAATTCGCGAGGCGCTGCAACGACTCGAGACGCAGTCGATGCTGACGCGTGACGGGCGCAGCCTGATCGTCGCCTCACTCGATTACAACCAACTGGCAGAGCTTTACGTGGTGCGCGCCGAACTCGAAGGGCTGGCCGCGGCGCTCGCCGCACGCCACGCCACGCCCGAGGAGGTGCGCGTGCTGCGCGACATGGTCGAGGATGATCGCGCGCTCCTGGGCAAACCGTCAGAGATGGCGCGCGCCAACCGGCGCTTTCACAAGCAGATACACTTGTCGTCCCATAACCGCTTTCTGGTGCAGCAGCTCGATCTCGTGCATCGTTCCATGGCGCTTCTGGCGACCACGTCGCTCGCCGCTGTGGGTCGCGACGAGGATGCGCTCCGGGAACATGACGCCATTGTCACCGCGATCGAGGCGCATGACGGCGAGGCGGCGGCACAGGCGCTGCGCGATCACATCTCAAAGGCCTTCGTGACCCGGCTCAAGCTTGATTCCGGCGAGGTCCAGTCGGCCGTCTGAGCCACGCTGCCCGCGTGCCGCCACCGACAGACCATGCGCAGTCTTGTCCCAGAAGAACGGCTTGCACACCAGTTCATAGAGCGCCTTGTAGGCCGCCACCGCACCAAGCGGGGAATAGAAATGCATCGTCGGCACCCAAGCGATCAGATGCCGATGCTTTGGCCGTGCGACTGAAACCGCGTGAATACAGGCATTCAGCACCTCGACGGTCAGGAAAAGACTGCCGATAGCCGTGAGCACCGCGCGCGGCAGGACCGGGTCGAGCGGGTGTGGCAGACCGAACAGCACCAGCCAGAACGACCAAAGCAACGGCGCGAGAAGTACCTGTGACACGGCGCTTACGAAATGTGCCTGAAAGCCCCAGAATTTCCACGCCCCTAATTGCGCATACAGCCGCCGCGGCGCGCGCATATGCACCAGATAGGTTGTCATGTAGCCCTTTAGCCAGCGTGAACGCTGCTTAATCCAGGGCCAGGGACGGCAATTGGCCTCTTCTTCGGTCACCGTCTCGATCATCTCGGTCCGGTAGCCGTGGCGTGCCAGCCGAAAGCCCAGATCGGCGTCCTCGGTCACGTTATGCGCGTCCCATCCGCCCAGTTCCTCCAGCACGTCGCGGCGGAAGTAGAGCGAGGTGCCACCAAGCGGAATGGCCAAGCCGAGCCGTGCCATGCCGGGAAGGATGGTACGGAACCAGGTCGCGTACTCTATGGTGAAGCAGCGCGCGAGCCAGTTTTGCGTAGGGTTGTAATAATCGAGAATGCCCTGCAGGCAGGCTACCTCGCGCGGAACCTGCTGAAAACGGCGCGCGACCTTGGTGATCTGATCGGGGTCAGGCGCGTCCTCCGCGTCGAAAATGCCGATGATATCGCCCTGGCAAAAATCGAGCGCGTAATTCATCGCGCGCGGCTTTGTACGCGGCTGCCCGTCCGGCACGACTACGGGCCGCACCCAGGGCGGCAGGTCGATGCCCGCAAGCGCCTGCTGAGTCAGTTGATCCTCTTCCTCCAGCACGAGGATCACGTCGAGCAGGCATTTGGGATATGTGAGTCGGCTCAGGCGCGCGATCAGCGCATGCGCGATCTCGGTCTCGCGAAAGAGCGGCACGAGGATCGACACACGCGGCAGGGCCAGATTCGGGCGCGGTACGGGCGTCGATCGCGCGCCCGTCAGATGCGCCGTGAACGCAGCTGTCTTGAGCCCCGCCGCGACCACCAGAGTCACCACGGCCCAGCCTGCCAACAGGCCGAATAACGTGACCGGAAAGGTCAGGCACAGCAACACGAGACATAAAAGCGCGGCGAGGGTCAGGCGCAGGCGTCGCGCAGCCGTGCCGCCCCAGGTGCGACAGCTTTCGCTTTCGGGGACCCGCGCGCTGGCCAATGCGCGCAAATCCTCCCTGTACGCCCGCGCGAGGCGCGCCTGCACATGCGCACGCGGGGCCATGAGCGCGCGTACCTTGGCCAGATCCGGCGGCAAAACACGGCGTAACGCCACAAGGCTGTCGCCGCCATCCGCCACAATGCGCGGCACGCCATCCCCGTCCCGGATCGCCAATGCCCCATGCTTCAAGAGCACGCGAGGATCGAGACCGCTGTCGATGGCGGGTGCCTTGGTAAGAGCCTCTGGCGTGATCCGGCGAGTAGCAAGACGGCGGGCATGGGCGGCCAGAAGATCGTCTTCGCTGGCCAGTCCTTCGGCCCGCAGAATACGGTCGAGCGAGGTGTCACAATGACGCCGCATCAATTCGGCAAGCGCCATGTCCGACGTGCTGACCGTGCCGGTCCGGACCAGTTCGCGCCCCAATGCACCGCTCCGGCGCTGTTTCTCCGACCCGGCATCCCACCGCGGCCCCAGCTGGCGCAATTCAGAAATCCCCATACGGCAACCTTCCCTCTCTGCCTTGGGGAACGCTACCGCGCGGATGGTTAACGATCTTTTAACGAGTGGTTAACGCAAGAGGAAATAATCACGGGTTATCGGGCCATGGAGCCCGCGAACCTCTCAAAAAGGTAAAAGCTGTCTTGCGGGCCCGGGCTCGCCTCGGGGTGATGCTGCACGGAAAACACCGGACGGTCCTTGATCCGGATGCCACAGTTGGAGCCGTCGAACAGCGAGACATGGGTCTCGACAACGCCTGTGGGCAGGCTCTGACCATCAACCGCAAAGCCGTGGTTCATCGAGGTGATTTCGACCTTGCCTGTCTCCAAGTCCTTGACCGGATGGTTGGCACCGTGATGGCCATGGTTCATCTTGACCGTGCGCCCCCCCAATGCCAGCGCCAGCATCTGATGCCCCAGACAGATGCCGAACAGCGGCAGCCCCTTGTCGAGCACGCCCCGGATCATCGGCACTGCGTATTCGCCTGTCGCCGCCGGATCGCCCGGACCATTGGACAGAAAAACACCATCGGGCGAATGCGCCAGCACATCCTCGGCAGTGGCTGTCGCGGGCAGTACCGTCACCTCGCAGCCCGCGCTTGCCAGACAGCGCAGGATATTGCGCTTGGCCCCGTAATCCACCGCCACGACTTTGTGCCGCGCATCGGTCTGACGCGTATAGCCCTCGGGCCAGGCCCATCTCATCTCGTCCCAGCGATAGGACTGTGCGCAGGTCACGTCGCGCGCCAGATCCATCCCTTCCAGCCCGGCAAAACCGCGCGCCTTCGCAACCAGCGCCTCGGCGTTGAAATCCCCCTCGGGGTCATGCGCCAAAGCGACATGCGGTGCGCCCTGCTGCCGGATCGCGCGGGTCAGGCGGCGGGTATCGACCCCACCGATGGCGATCCGTCCGCGCCGTGCGAGCCATGCCGCCAAATGCTCCTGCGCGCGCCAGTTCGACGGATCGGTCGGATCCCATTTGACGACCATGCCCGCAGCCACCGGATCGACGGTCTCGTCATCTTCCGTGTTCACGCCGGTATTGCCGATATGTGGAAAGGTGAAGGTCACGATCTGCCCGGCATAGCTCGGGTCGGTCATGATCTCCTGATAGCCGGTCATCGCGGTGTTGAAGCACAGTTCGGCCACCGTCTCGCCCACCGCGCCAAATCCCTGACCGTAAAAAAGCGAGCCATCGGCAAGCGCCAGGCAGGCAGTCGGGCGGGGGCGGGTCGCATGGGCCATCTGGGCGAGTCTCCGGTCTGAGCAAATTGGCGCATACCTACGGCTGTGCCCCGGTCGGGTCAAGGGCCGGTTCACCCGTCTGCGTGGTCGCCCGACGGTTGCCATGCCCCTGGCTTTTCAGTAGCCTTGGCATCTTGTGTAGAGACCATGGGGATGGAACGAATGGAATTGCGCGACCGGGTCAATCAGGCCCTCAAGCAAGCGATGCGGGACAAGGATGCCAGCCGTCTGGCCACGCTTCGCCTGATCAACGCCGCGATCAAGGATCAGGAAATCGCCGGACGCAGCGCCGACGGCACAACAACCGTGGGCGATACTGAGATCATGGCAATCCTCGCCAAGATGACCAAGCAGCGCAACGAAAGCGTGCGTGCCTACGAAGAGGGTGGACGCCTCGATCTTGCCGAGCGCGAGCGCGAGGAGATCGAGGTGATCGAGGAATTCCTGCCACGTCAGTTGAACGACGATGAGGTCGCCGTCGCCATCGACAAGGCGATCGCAGATGTCGGTGCCAGCTCGATCCGTGACATGGGCAAGATCATGGGCAAGCTGAAAGAGCGCCATTCCGGGCAAATGGATTTCGGCGCGGTCGGCCCACAGGTCAAGGCCCGGCTGGCCTGAGGCTGTTTAGCCGATCCGCTCGCCAAGCGCGGTGAGGGCCTCGGATAGGGTGGTCTCGGGGTCATGTCGGCTGACCGGCACACCCTGCGCCTCCAACGCCTGGGCATGGCCCGCACCGCTCCCGCCGCAGTCGATCAGGGCCACGCTCTGGCCCAGCCAATACGGTCGTGCCGCGGCCAGTTCCGCACCGATCAGATAGCCCGAGATTGCACCCGTCTTGCCCGTCACCTCGGCCCGGCGCAGATGCGCGGCAAGCCGTTCAGGACGGCTCAGGCTGTCGCCAAGCGCACCCATGTCGGCAGGCAGCGTGCCACCCAAGGCCGCGACCAGGCGCGGGGTCAGGAAACTCTGGCAACTCACCGCCTCGCGCGCGCTCAGGTGCACCCAATGGCTGAGCTGATCCGTCAGCACGAGCGCCACGCCGTCCCAATCAGGCTGTGCCTCCGTAAAACCCAAAATCAGCAAGCGTACCCAGCCATCGAGCACATCCGCGGGGCTCACTTGGG
>Ga0209947_1000969_pt1 | contig 17551 bp, 12 predicted proteins | sample SalPonR2_B_D2_MG_FD_185706 | JGI IMG/M metagenome (GOLD analysis project Ga0209947, IMG submission 185706) | Salt pond soil microbial communities from South San Francisco under conditions of wetland restoration - Salt Pond MetaG R2_B_D2_MG... ... | reverse complement strand
CGATTCGACCTACAAGTTCGACCCCGACACGACGCTGGCCATCCTCGCAGGGTTTTCCCACAACCGCAGGGTGATGATTCAGGGCTATCACGGCACCGGCAAATCGACCCATATCGAGCAGGTCGCGGCCCGGCTCAACTGGCCCTGCGTGCGGGTCAATCTCGACAGCCATATCAGCCGGATCGACCTCATCGGTAAGGACGCGATCAAGCTGCGCGACGGGGTGCAGGTGACCGAGTTTCACGAGGGCATTCTGCCCTGGGCGCTGCGCAACCCGACCGCGATCGTGTTCGACGAATACGATGCGGGCCGCGCCGATGTGATGTTCGTGATTCAGCGGGTGCTCGAGGCCGACGGCAAGCTGACGCTGCTCGATCAGAACGAAGTGATCACCCCCAACCCGTTCTTCCGCCTGTTTGCCACTGCCAACACGGTGGGTCTGGGCGACACCACCGGCCTCTATCACGGCACGCAGCAGATCAACCAGGGCCAGATGGATCGCTGGTCGCTGGTCGCCACGCTCAACTACCTCAGCCATGACGCCGAGACCGCGATCGTGCTGGCCAAGAACCCGCTTTACAACACCGCCGAGGGCCGCAAGACCGTGAGCCGCATGGTGACCGTGGCCGACCTGTCGCGCACCGCCTTCATGAATGGCGAGTTGTCGACCGTCATGAGCCCCCGCACCGTGATCGCCTGGGCGCAGAACGCCAATATCTTCCGCAATGTGGGCTATGCGTTCCGGCTGACCTTCCTCAACAAATGCGACGAGTTGGAGCGTCAGACGGTGGCGGAATTCTACCAGCGCTGCTTTGACGAGGAACTGCCGGAAAGTGCGGCGAATGTGAGCGTGCAGTAAAGCCGCGTCTGGGACATCATGAACAAACCCTCCGACAACCCCGCCGATCCGTTCAAGAAGGCGCTCGCCAACGCCACCAAGGTGATGGCGGATGACACCGATCTGACGGTCAGCTACTCGGTCGATCCGGCGGGGATTTCGGGCGATGCGATGCGCCTGCCGCAGGTCAGCCGCCGGATGAGCCGCGAGGAGGTGCTGATCGCACGCGGCACCGCCGATGCGCTGGCCTTGCGGCACAAGTTCCACGACGTCGCGACCCATGCCCGTTATGCCCCGCCCGGCGACATGGCCCGCGATCTCTACGAGGCGATGGAAACCGCCCGCTGCGAGGCCGTGGGCGCGCGCGACATGCCCGGCACCGCCACCAATATCGACGCCAAGATCGCGCAGGACGCCACGCGCCTCGGCTTTGAGCAGATCACCAATTCCGCCGACGCTCCCCTGCCCGCCGCTGCGGGCTACCTGATCCGCCACCTCGCCACCGGGCGCGACATGCCCAAGGGTGCGCAAAACGTGATGGAGCTGTGGCGCGGCTTTATCGAGGAGCAGGCCGGCGGCACGCTGGAAAACCTGCAGGACACGCTCGCCGATCAGACCGCATTCGCGCGTTTTGCCCGCCGGATCATCGAGGATCTGGGCTATGGCGATCAGTTGGGCGAGGACCCTGACAGCGCCGAGGACGACAAAGAGGATGAGGCCGAGGAGACCGGCGAAGAGCAGGAAGAGCCCGACAGCAGCGGCGAGGATGACAGCGACGAGGAAGAGGCCGACGCCGATCCCGAGCGCAGTCAGGACGAGCAGCAGGATGCGCAACAGGCGCAGGTCAGCATGGACGAGATGTCCGACGAGGAGATGGACGAGGAGACCGAACTGCCCGAGGGCGAGGCCCCGCTGGAGCCGCCCGCACCGCAGCCGATTTCCGACGCCGACCCGAATTACATCGTTTACAACACCGAGCATGACGAGGAAATCCGCGCCGAGGATCTCGCCGACCCGGTGGAGCTGGAACGCCTGCGCGCCTATCTCGATCAGCAGCTGGAGCCGCTGAAAGGGGCTGTGTCGCGGCTGGCCAACAAGCTGCAACGCCGCCTTCAGGCGCAGCAGAGCCGGTCCTGGGAATTCGACCGCGAGGAGGGTATCCTCGATGCCGGCCGGCTGGCCCGGGTGGTCGCCAACCCCACCACGCCGCTCAGCTTCAAGGTGGAAAAGGATACCGAGTTCCGCGACACGGTGGTCACACTTCTGCTGGACAATTCCGGCTCGATGCGCGGCCGCCCGATTTCCATTGCCGCCATCTGCGCCGATGTTCTGGCGCGCACGCTGGAGCGGTGTTCGGTAAAGGTCGAGGTGCTGGGGTTCACCACCCGCGCCTGGAAAGGCGGGCAGAGCCGCGAGAAATGGCTGGCCGAGGGCCGCCCGCAATTGCCCGGTCGCCTCAATGATCTGCGCCATATCGTCTACAAATCCGCCGACGCGCCGATGCGCCGGACGCGCGACAATCTCGGCCTGATGATGAAAGAGGGGCTGCTCAAGGAAAACATCGACGGCGAGGCGCTGGAATGGGCGCATAAGCGCACTGTGGCCCGCAAGGAGGCACGCAAGATCCTGATGGTGATTTCCGACGGCGCCCCGGTGGATGACAGCACGCTGAGCGTGAACCCGGCGAATTATCTGGAGAAACACCTGCGCGACGTGATCGCCATGGTCGAGCGGCGCAAGCAGGTGGAATTGCTGGCCATCGGGATCGGCCATGACGTGACACGCTATTATGACCGCGCGGTGACGATCACCGATGCCGATCAGCTGGCCGGTGCGATGACCGAGCAACTGGCGGCGCTGTTCGACAGCGATCCGCGCGCGCGGGCACGGATGATGGGCATCAGAAGGGCCGGATAAGGTCTGAGATTGGCCTTGAGCGGACGTTGCAGCGAGCCGCGCATCGACGGGCTGCGGTGCGGCGATCCAACGCTTATTCGGCAGCACTTTATCCCTGCCAAGTCAGGAAAACATCCACGCGATGCGCAGGTTGCAGCCAAATCGCCGTGCCGGGGGGCGGCGTCATGCCGAAGGCATGCCTCTGGCATGACGATGCGCGGCGGGCTTCGCCCTTGATTCCGCGCGGGTGCTGCGCGTAAACGGCAGCAACACGCCAATACACCCTAGCCCGCCGCCCCCACATCCGCCTGCGCGACCGACACCGCCTTGACCACCACGTGCACCTCGGCGCCGGGTGCAAGCGAAAGCGCCGTTGCCGCGCGCCGGGTGATCCGGGCCAGCACACGGCCCGCCTGCGTGTCGACGGCGACAATGGCCCCCGGGCCCGCTCCTTCGCGCACCGCCTGCACCACGCCGGGCAGCACGTTCAGCGCCGACAGCCCGTCGGGTCGCCCGCGTGCCACGATCACGTCATGCGCCGCGATGCGCACGCGCAGGTCCGCGCCCTCGGGCCGGTCCACGCGCGGCAGCCACAACGCCATGCCGCCCGCCTCGAGTTCAGTGAGACCATCAGCGTGGTGTCGCACCACGCGTGCCGCCAGCACCGCCCCTGCCTCACGCGCGCCCAGGGGCGTGATCGCGGGATTGCCCAGCACTGCCTCGGCCCGGCCCTGCGCCACCACCCGGCCCTGATCCAGCGCCACCACCGTGGTCGCCAGTCGCGCCACTTCCGAGGCGGAATGGCTGACATAGAGGATGGGAATGTCCACCTCGTCGCGCAGCCGCTCCAGGTAGGGCAGGATCTCGGCCTTGCGCGCCTCGTCGAGCGAGGCCAGCGGCTCGTCCGCGAGGATCGCGCGCGGGGTCGACAGGAGCGCGCGCCCGATGGCGACGCGCTGTTTTTCACCGCCCGAAAGCGCCCCGGGGCGTCGTGACAGCAGATCGCCGATGCCCAGCATCTCGACCACGCGGGCCATATCCTCGGACCGCGCGCCCCTAGGCGCGAACCATTGCCCGTAGCGCAGGTTCTGCCGCACGCTCAGATGCGGGAAAAGCCGCCCCTCTTGAAAGATATAGCCCAGCCTGCGCCGATGGGGCGGCAGATGCAGACGCTGAGCGGTGTCGCACAGGACCCGCTCACCGATGGCGATGCGCCCGCTCGCCGGTCGGAGCAGCCCCGCCACCGCGTTGACAATCGTGGTCTTGCCCGAGCCCGAGCGGCCGAAGAGCACCGTCACCCCCTTCGGGGCCTCGAACGCCACATCGAGCCGCAGCGCCCCGAGCGTGTGGGTCAGACGCACCTCCAGCATCAGCGCCCGCCCACCCGGGCCGCAACGCGCCGCGCCATCCATTCGGAGAAGGCCAAAGCCGCGGCGGCCATCAGGATCGACAGCCCCGCCAGACGCGCTGCCCGCGCCTCGCCCCCCGGGGTTTCCAGCAACAGGTCGATCGCCAGCGGGATGGTCTGGGTCTGGCCCGGAATGTTTGACACGAAGGTGATCGTCGCCCCGAATTCGCCCATGCCCTTGGCGAAGGTCAGCACCGTTCCGGCGATGATGCCGGGCAGGATCAGCGGCAGCGTCACAGTCAGGAAAACCCAGGCCCGCGACGCCCCGAGCGTGGCCGCCGCCTGTTCCAGTTTCGGGTCTACCGCCTCGATCGAGAGGCGCACGGCGCGCACCATAAAGGGAAACGCCATGACGCCCGCCGCCAGCGCAGCCCCCGTCCATCGAAAGGCGAAGGTAAACCCCAGCGTGCTGTCCATAAACCCGCCGATGGGCCCCTGCGTGCCGAAGGCGAGCAACAACAGATAGCCGGTCACCACCGGCGGCATGATCAGGGGCAGGTGCACCACCACGTTGAGAACCTCGCGCCCCGGAAATCGCCAGCGGGCGAGGGCATAGGCCACGCCCAGACCGAGCGGCAGGCTGAACAGCGTGGCCCAGAGCGCAACACGCAGGGACAGGCGCACCGCCTCCCATTCCGCAGGGCTGAGCCAGTCCTGCATGGGCCTAGTCCGCCATCACGGCAAAGCCCTGCCGCTCGAAGGCCGCGCGGGCCTCGGCCCCTTGCAGGTAGTCGAGCAAGGCCGATGGGGCCACCCCTTCGCGTCCAGCGATCCCGGCCACCGGATAGAGGATCGGCGGATGCGTCCCGCCCGGGAAGGTGCCGATAACCGACACCGCGTCCTCGGCCGCCGCGTCGGTGGCATAGACAATGCCGTAGGGGGCTTCGCCAAGTGCCACGAGGGCGAGCGCCCCGCGCACGTTGTTGCTTTGCGCCACGCGGGGTGCGACGGCCTCCCATTGCCCTAGGCTTTCGAGCGCCGCCTTGCCGTAGATGCCTGCCGGGACGGCCTCGACCAGCGCCATGGCGAGCCGGTCGTCACCCAACATCGCGGCAAGATCCATGTCGGGGCCAATTCCGACCACGGGGTGCTGCGCGTCATGGGCGATGAGCACGAGGGCGTTGCCCAACAGGTCGCGCCGCGTGCCTTGGGCGATCAGCCCGTCGGCCTCCAGCGCGTCCATCCAGCCGGGATTGGCGGAGATGAACACATCCGCCGGGGCCCCCTGCTGAATCTGGCGCGCGAGCGCCGAGGACCCGGCCAGCGACACGGTCACGTCGTGCCCCGTCGCGGCCGCGAACCCGGTCTCGATCTCGGCCATGGCATTGGTCAGGCTGGCGGCGGCAAAGACGGTGACCGTCTCGGCATGCACGTCCGAGGGGCCAAGCACGGCGAGGCCGAGCGACAGCGACAGGATGGATGAGCGCACTCCGTGAAACCGCACGAAAATTCCTCTTAGATATGTCCGAGCAAACATATCGCCGAGGCAAGCCCCGCGATCAAGCGTTATTTTCCTTCAAACCTATCGGCCAGCAGGGCATGCAGCGCGCTGATCCGCGCCGCGCCTGCCTCGGCGGTGATCTCCTGCAGCTTGCGGTAATGCATCAGCACCGTCTCGCCGGTCTCGGTCAGAGCTGCGCCGCCGCCCTTGGCCCCGCCGCGCGAAGAAATCACGAGCGGGTCGCAAAACGCTGTATTCATGGTTTCGACCAAGTTCCATGCGCGCTTGTAGCTCATGCCCATGCGACGCCCGGCCGCAGCTATAGAGCCGGTCTCGCGGATTCCTTCCAGCAGATCCGCCTTGCCCGGCCCCAGCATCGCATCCTCGCCGAACACGATCCTGAGACGCAGGCGGGGGGCCGTGGCCCCGGTATCGGGCGCGTCGCTCATGCCGCTTTATGCCTCGCCTGCGATATGTATTGCAAGACAGATCGTGACGGGCCGGGGCTTGCAAATCCCCTTGCGCTCAGGCGCGGGGCGGCGCATGGAACGGGAATGACGAAAACCGCCCCCGCACCCTGATCATGCCGGTCACCCTCGACAGCCTTGGCGCGCTCGCCGCGCTGCCCTTTGACGAGATCATCGACGTGCGCGCGCCATCGGAATTCGCCGAGGATCATATCCCCGGCGCGATCAACCTGCCGGTACTGTCGGACTCTGAGCGCGCCCGCGTCGGCACGATCTATGTGCAGGAGGACAAGTTCCTCGCGCGCAAGATCGGGGCCGCACTGGTGGCGCGCAATGCCGCCGCGCATATCGAGGGGCCGCTCGCGGATCGCGGCGGCGGCTGGCGGCCGCTGGTCTATTGCTGGCGCGGCGGGCAGCGGTCGGGGTCGTTTACCGTGATCCTCAAGCAGATCGGCTGGCAGGCGGACACCGTCGCGGGCGGCTATCGCAGCTATCGCCGCCTCGTGGCGGACATGCTCTACGAGCAGGATTTTCCGGCGCGTGTCGTACTGATCGACGGCGGCACCGGGACCGCCAAGACGCGACTGCTGGCGCACATCGCGGCGCAGGGCGGTCAGGTTCTGGATCTCGAGGAAATGGCGGCGCATCGCGGCTCGGTCTTTGGCCCGGTGGCGGGCGGGCAACCGCCGCAAAAGGCGTTCGAGAGCACGCTTGCGGCACAGATCGCGGCGCTTGATTCCGCGCGCCCGGTCTATGTCGAGGCCGAAAGCACCCGGATCGGGCGGATCAACCTGCCGCCCGCGCTCGCCCGTGCGATGAAGGCGGCCGAGGTGGTGCGCATCACCGCGCCAATGACGGCGCGGGTGCGGCACCTGATCTCGGACTATGCCGATCTGGTGGCCGATCCGGACACGCTGGATGCGATCCTCGGGCGGCTGGTGCGCTATCACGGGCATGACCAGGTGGCGGAGTGGCGCGCTTTGGCCGCAAGCGGCGATCTGGCGCGACTGGTCGAGTCGCTGATCGTCACGCATTACGACCCGCGTTACACGCGCATCGCCGGGCCGGGACAGGCCGCGCCGCTTAGCCTGCCCGATCTGGAAGAGGCAACACTGGCCACAACCGCGCAGCGGCTGATCGCCGATCACGGCTGAGCAACACCCTGCAACCGCACGCCCGACGCGCCCTCTTCCATCTGTCCGATGATCGCCGCGTCATGGCCTGCCGCATGCAGGGCGCGCAGCCGGTCCTCCGCCACGTCGGAGGCCACAGCCGCCAAGAGCCCTCCCGCCGTCTGCGGGTCGTGCAACAGGACGGCGCGCGCATCCTCACCGGCCCCGGCCACGGGCGCCGCGCGGTGATTGGCCGCCCAGATGGTCGAGCGGATCCCTTGTGCCGCCAGTGCCTCGGCCCCGGCGAAGAGCGGGATCGCCGCCGGGTCGAGTACCGCGCCACAGCCTGAGGCCCGGCTGATCGCCCAGAGATGCCCGCCAAGGCCGAACCCCGTCACATCCGTCATCGCCCGCGCGTCGGACAGGATTGCCGCCGCGTCGCCCTGAGGGGTGGCCAGCACATCCCAGAGCGCGCGGACATCCCCGCCGCGCGCCTGTCCGCGCATCTCGGCGGCCAAGAGCGTGCCCGAGCCGATGGGCCGGGTGAGAACAAGCACATCGCCGGGCCGCGCCCCGGCCGTGGTGATCGCGTCGCCCTCCAGCAGCCCGGTCAGGGTGAACCCGAGGCTCAACTCTGCCCCCATCGTGGAATGCCCGCCAATGATCTCTGCCCCGGCGGCACGCAAGGAATCGCCCGCCTGCGCCATGATCTCGGATATGCTGCGGGCCTGCAACGTCTCGGACATGCGCGGCAGGGTGATCGACACCAGCGCCGCCTGGGGGCGCGCGCCCATCGCCCAGATATCGCCGAGCGCATGCAGCGCCGCGATGCGGGCCATCAGCCCGTGGTCCGCGCTAAAGCCGCGCAGGTGATCCGTGGTCAGCACCTGCCGCACGCCACCCATGTCGAGCACGGCGGCATCGTCGCCCGGCCCGGTCAGGATGTCGGGGCGCATCACGCCGCCCTGCGCGGCCAGCAGACCCGACAGCACGTCCGGGGCCACCTTGCTGCCGCAGCCGCCGCAGAGCGGCTCTTGCGCCGTATCCTCGCTGAGTGCGGCCACGCGCGGCGACGCAGGTGCGGGCATCTGTGGCAGAGGATCGAACTTCGCCATGAACTTGCGGTCGATCCGGTCTTTCCAGCGCCACAGCAGCGGAGCGGCAAAGGCCATGCCCGCCTTTTCGGCGAGGGCAGATTTGCGCCCCAGCGAGATCAGCTTGAGGTAATGGCGCTGCGGGTGGAAGGGGCGCAACGCCTGCCCGCTGAGCGCCGCGCGCAGGTTGTCACGCAAGACCGGGGCGGCGCGCACGGCATAAACCCCGGCCTTGGGGCGCGGCGCATGGGCCAAGTGCGCACAATCGCCGGCGGCAAAGAGCGTCTCAAAGCCCTCGACCCGCAGATCGGCGCCGACACGCAGAAAGCCCGTATCAGTCAATGGCAGGTCCGACCCGGCCAGCCACGGATGCGCCCGCGCGCCCGCCGCCCCGGCAATGAAACCCGCCGGGATAGGCGTGCCGTCGGCCATCTCGACGCGCGTCTCAGAGATCGTGCGCACCTCGGCACCGGTCAGCACCTGCACGCCATAGCCCCGCAGCGCCGCCAGCAAACGCGCGCGTGCCACCGGCGCGTCGGGTGCGATCTCGGACGCGCGTTCGATCAGCGTGATCCCGGGGCGCGCGCCCGCGCCCTGCAGCCGGTGCGCCATGGCGAGCGCCAGTTCGATCCCCGCGATGCCGCCGCCGATCACCGCCGCCTGCGCCGCCGCCTCGCCCGCCGCAACCCGTGCCACGAACCCGTCCCAGGCCTGCGCGAAGGGGCCGAGCGGCTTGGCCGCTACGCCATGGGTGGCAAAGCCCGGCAGATCGGGCATGCCCGAATGGATGCCGACATCGACCGAGGCCACGTCGTAGCTGATCTCTCCACGTCCGGCGACGGTGATACGGCGCGCGTGCCCGTCGATATGCGTGGCCGCCCCCACCACCAGCCGGGCACCGGCAAAGCGCGCCAGCTTCACGAGGTCGATCTCCAATTCCTCGCGCCGGTAATGCCCGGCAACCAGCCCCGGCAGCATGCCGGTGTAGGGCGCGACAGGGTTCGGGTCGATCACCGTCAGCCGCGCGCCGGGCAGCGGGTCCATGCCCCACATGCGCAGCACCAGCGCATGCGCATGACCGCCCCCCACAAGGACGAGATCGCGCGACAGCGGTGCGGCGGATTGCATCATGAAACGGACCTCCGGATTACCCGGTCGGCATAGGGCATCGTCGCGTCCGGGAAAAGCGTGACAAAGCGACCGGGCTGCCTCAGAACGGGAAGAACAGCGGAATGACCAGCACCGCGACTACGGCGAAGATCAGGTTGAGCGGCAGGCCCACGACCACGAAATCCCGGAACTTGTAGCCGCCCGCGCCGTAGACGAAGGTGTTGGTCTGATAGCCGATCGGGGTGGCGAAACTGGCCGAGGCGGCGAACATCACCGCGATGATGAACGGGCGCGGGTCAAAGCCCAGCTCCAGCGCGATGGCGATGGCAATCGGTCCGACCAGAACCGCGACGGCATTGTTCGACACCATTTCCGTCAGGATCGAGGTCAGCACATAAATCGCCGCCAGCACCGCCAGCGGCCCAAGCCCGCCCACGAGATGGACCGCATATTCGACGAGGAGGCGCGCGGCGCCGGTCGCCTCCATGCCCATGCTCATCCCCAGCATTCCGAAGATCAGGAACAGGATGCGCCAGTCGATCGCGTCGAAGGCTTCGTCGGGGTCGAGGCAGCGGGTCACCATCACCACAACGGCCCCGATCACCGCAAGCCCGGCAATCGGCATCACCCCCGCAGCGGCCAGCGCCATCACCGCAGCGATGATCGCGATGGCCAGCGGGGCCTTTTCGCGGCGCACCGGGCGTTCGGTGGTGGCGGTCAGGTTGACGATGCCGCCATCCTCCATCATCCGCTGCAGGCCCTCGGGTGGCCCTTCAAGCAGCAGCGTATCGGCGAATTGCAGCCGCGTGTCCTGAATATCGTGCGATATGTTCTGCTCGTGGCGATGCACCGCCATCAGGTAGACCCCGTATTTGCGGCGCAGCTTCAAATCCTTGATGGGGCGTCCGCGCAGGTGCGAATTGGGGCCGACGCTGGCCTCCATCGTGATGGTGCGATCCGCTGTCACCGGCTCGAACCCGCTATCGTCCATGTCGCGGAACTCGACCTCACCATTGTCCTTGAGGCCGAGGATCTCACCGGTATCGGTCTTGATCACCACCCGGTCGCCAGCCATCAACTCCATCTCCTGAAGGTGGCGGCGCATCGACACCTCGCCGCGCACCATATCGACGATCCGGGCGGCGGAGGTGTTAAACGGCAATTCCTTAAGCGTCTTGCCGATATACTTGGACTCGTGCGGGATCAGCAGACGCGCGAGAAACTTGCGCTTGCTCTCCTGACCCAGAACCGAGGCGAGCGAGGCCCGGTCGGGCAGCAGGAAGCGGCCGGCAAAAACCATGTAGAGCACGCCCACCGTGCACAGCACCATACCGGGCAGCGTCATCTCGAACATCGACAGCGGGGCCTGCCCGGCATCAACCGCGACGTCGCTCATCAGGATGTTGGTCGAGGTGCCGACCAGTGTCAGCGTGCCGCCGAAGATCGCCGCGTAGGACAGCGGAATGAGCAGACGCGACGGGGTCGCCCCGACGGACCCGGCCAGCGAAATGATCACCGGCGTGAGCAGGATCACGACAGGTGTGTTGTTCATGAAAGCCGAGGCGATCATGGTGCCGAACATCATCAGCAGGATGGTGCGCAGGAACGACCCGCGCGCGTGCTTGCGCAGGAAATCTCCGATCAGTTCCAGCACGCCCGTGCGCTCCAGCGCCGCCGAGAGGATGAACATCATCGCGATGGTAATGGGCGCCGAAGAGCTGAACACCGTCAGGAAATCCGACGTCGGAATGATACCGGTCGCCAGCAGCACCGCCGACGCCCCGAGTGCCGTCACTTCGGGGGGATAGAACTCCTTGAAAAAGCTAACGAAGACCGCAAGCAGCAGGAGCAGGACAAATATTTGTTCCAAAGTCATCGCAGCCTGACCGACCCTCGCCCGCATGAACACCGTCGCGCAATAAACGACGGGGGGCGCACCGATTTCAACAGCTAAATGACAGGCGGACCGGTTCGGCGTCACAAACGCCGCATAGCTGGCGTCTTCTTGGTCGAAATACTCCGGGGGTTCGGGGGCGGCGCCCCAAATCCTGCAAAAACTGCGCGGCGCAGCCGCTCCGTTCGGTCAAGCCCGTCAGGCGTGGTGACCACCGGTCAGTGCAGGGTAAATTCGCCGGTAACGTTGCGCCATTCGCCCGGCGCGATCAGCTTGCGATGGGTAAAGCGCACGGAATGCAGCGGTCCCTCGATCTCGCGCTGCCAGAATTCGATAAACTCGAACAGTTTCGGGTGATCCGGGGCCAGATCATAGTCCTGCCAGAGGTAGGTATTGAGCACGTTCTGATAGTCCGGCATCCGGTAGAAGAATTCCGCCGTGGTCAGCCCGTAACCCTTGAGCATCAGTTCGGTTTCAGAGGTCTCCATATGTCTCTCCACTCACTGCCTGTCTTCCGATGATGCCCGAAAGAAATTACTTTTCAATAAAAACAGTATGTTGGCACTCACGGTTCGTGGCTGACAAATGCCGTCCCGCTGCGCCATTGCACCCCATATCATGGCTCTGATATAGTCACTTCAACAAGATATAGCGCCAGATCACAGGACGGTAAAAAACGTGAGCGATACGCCTCAACCCCCTGAAAATACGGATGATTTGCCGCCCGCATATGACGGGCCCTCGGTTTCCATCACGCATGAGATGAAGACCTCTTATCTCGATTACGCGATGAGCGTGATCGTCAGCCGCGCGATCCCCGATCTGCGCGACGGATTAAAACCTGTGCACCGGCGCATCCTTTATGCCATGCACGAGGGCGGCAATACCCATGACAAGCCCTACCGTAAGTCGGCGCGAGCTGTGGGCGACGTGATGGGCAAGTATCACCCGCATGGCGACAGCGCGATCTACGACGCGCTGGTGCGCATGGCGCAGGATTTCTCGATGTCGCTGCCGCTCCTGGATGGTCAGGGCAATTTCGGCTCGATGGATGGCGATAACGCAGCGGCGATGCGCTATACCGAAGTGCGCATGGACAAGCCCGCATCCTTCCTGCTCGCCGATATCGAGAAAGAGACCGTCGATTTTCAGGACAATTACGACGGCAAGGATCGCGAGCCTACGGTGCTGCCCGCGCGGTTCCCCAACATGCTGGTCAACGGCGCGGGCGGCATCGCCGTCGGCATGGCAACCAACATCCCGCCGCACAATCTGGGCGAGGTGGTGGACGCCACGCTGGCCCTGATCGACAATCCCGATCTCGAGACCGAGGACCTGATCCAATACGTGCCGGGCCCGGATTTTCCCACCGGCGGCATCATGCTGGGCCGGTCGGGCGCGCGAAAGGCCTATCTGGAAGGGCGCGGCAGCGTCGTCATCCGTGCCAAGACCCGGGTTGAGGAGATCCGCAAGGATCGTTACGCGATCGTCATCGACGAGATCCCCTACCAGGTGAACAAGGCCACGATGATCGAGCGCATCGCCGAGGCCGCCCGCGAAAAGCGGATCGAAGGAATCTCACACGTTCAGGACGAGAGCGACCGTAACGGCGTGCGCGTGGTGGTCGAACTCAAGCGCGACGCCACCGCCGAAGTGGTGCTCAACCAATTGTTCCGCTTCACCCCGATGCAGACCTCATTCGGCTGCAACATGCTGGCCCTCAACGGCGGCAAGCCCGAGCAACTGACGCTGCACCGCTTCCTGTCGCTCTTCGTGCAGTTCCGCGAAGAGGTGGTCGCGCGCCGCACGGCCTATGATCTGCGCAAGGCGCGGGAACGCGCGCATGTGCTCTGCGGTCTCGCCGTCGCGGTTTCCAACGTCGATGAGGTGGTGGCGACCATTCGTTCGTCTGCCGATGCCGCCGAGGCCAGAAAAAAGCTGATGGAGCGGCGCTGGCCCGCGGGCGACATCCTCGAATATATCGCGCTCATTGACGACCCCACCCATCGCGCCAACGAGGACGGTAGCTATAACCTGTCGGAAACGCAGGCCCGCGCAATCCTCGATCTGCGCCTGCAACGCCTGACCCAACTGGGCGTCAAGGAAGTCACCGACGAGTTGCAGGACCTCGCGGGCAAGATCAAGGACTACCTCGCCATCCTCGCCAGCCGCGAGCGGATCATGCAGATCATCCGCGACGAGCTGACAGAGGTGCGCGACCAATTCGCCGTGCCGCGCCGCACCGAGATCGTGGACTGGTCCGGCGACATGGAGGACGAGGACCTCATCGAGCGCGAGGAGATGGTCGTCACCGTCACGCAGGGCGGCTATATCAAGCGCACCGCGCTCGCCGATTTCCGCGCCCAGAAACGCGGCGGCAAGGGTCTTTCCAGCATGGCCACCAAGGACGAGGACGTGGTCACCACGCTCTTCGTGGCCAACACCCATACGCAATTGCTGTTCTTCACCACCGAAGGCATGGTCTACAAGCTCAAGACATGGCGTCTGCCGCTTGGAGGGCGCACCTCCAAGGGCAAGGCCATCGTCAACATCCTGCCCATTCCCACCGGCGTCTCGATCGCCGCAATCATGCCCGTGGACCGCGCCGAGGAAGAATGGGACGACCTGCAGATCGTGTTTGCCACATCGGCGGGCGACGTGCGGCGCAATGCGCTGTCGGATTTCACCAACGTCAAGCGCAACGGCAAGATCGCGATGGATCTGCCCGAGGGCGTGGAATTGGTGAACGCGCGGATATGCTCGGAAGAGGATGACGTGATGCTGGTCACCGATTCCGGCCGCGCGATCCGCTTCCCCGTTACCGATGTGCGCGTCTTCAAGGGCCGCAAATCCACCGGCGTGCGGGGTATTCGCCTGCAAAACAGCGATCGCGTCGTGTCGATGTCGGTGATCGGCCATTTCGAGGCGACGTCCGACGAGCGCGCCGCCTATCTCAAGATGCGCCGCGCCGCCGCCGGGGCCCCCGACGACGAGGGGGCCGAGGACGAAGGCAATGCCGATGCCACCCTGAGCGCCGAGCGGTTCGAGGAGATGCAGGCCGCCGAGAACCTGATCCTGACGATCACCGTCAACGGCTCGGGCAAGCTGTCGTCGAGCCATGATTACCCGGTGCGCGGGCGCGGCGGCATGGGGGTCGCGGCCATCGACCGCGCGATGCGCGGCGGGCCGCTCGTGGCCTCGTTCCCGGTGACGCTGGAAGATCAGATCATGCTCGCGACCTCACGCGGGCAGTCGATCCGGGTGCCCGTGATGGGTATTTCCTTCCGCTCGCGGAGCGCGGGCGGCGTCAAGGTGTTCGATACCGGCAAGGGCGAAGAGGTCGTCTCGGTCGCGTGGATCGCCGAACAGGCCGAGGACGAAGACCAAGACGAGACGGCACCGTCGGAGGAATGAGCGGGGCGGGGCGGATGCAAGGTGCTGCCCCGGCCTCTCGTTGCCTGATCACCGGGGCGACTGGTCGGCTTGGCCGCCTGTTGCGCGCGGTCTGGCCCGTTGAGGACGGGCCGCAGCCCGTCTGGCTCGCCCGGCGCGGCGATGCGGATATCCTCTGGCCCGGCGCGCCCGCCCCCCTGCGCGACCTGCCCCCCTGCGCGACCGTGGTGGCGCTCTGGGGGCAGACATCGGGCGACGTGCAGACCCTTGCGCAAAACGTGGGCCTCGTGGCGCAGGGCGTGCAACTGGCCCATGCCTGCGGGGCCAAGCGCGTGTTTCATATCTCGACCGCCGCGATCTACGGCCCCGGACGCACGATGGACGAAACGCGCCGCCCGGCCCCGATCAACGCCTATGGCCGCGCCAAGCTGGAGATGGAGCGCACTATCACCGCCCTGCCCCGCGACGGTCTGCGTCATGTGATCCTCCGGCTGGCCAATGTGGTGGGGGCGGACAGTCTTGCCACGGCATTGCAGCATCCGGAACGCGGTGTCGCGCTCGACCGGTTCGCAGACGGTGCCGGACCGCGCCGCAGCTACATCGCACCGAGTGACTTGGCGCGCGTGCTGGCGGGGCTGGCCCGGCTGAGCCCGGACGCGCTGCCCGATACCATCAACATCGCCGCGCCCGCGCCGGTCGCGATGGAGGACCTTGCACGTGCGGCGGGCTGCCCGGTTATCTGGCGCGCGGCCCCGCCCGAGGCGCAAGCGGTGGTCTCGCTCGTCACCAACCGGCTTGCGCAGATTTTGCCAGGGGCTGTGCGGCATGTCACGCCCGGCCAGATGGTCGCCGATTGGCACAGCAGTCACGGCCCGCGCGGCTGAGCGAACCCGCCTGGGATTTGGACACATCCTTCACATCGCGGGCCTGTCCGGTCACGGCATGGTGAGAAGCATTGCCCAAAGACCCGCGCCAAGCCTATTCTCATGCTGAACCCCCGAGGAATGCGGGGCTTTTTTTCGGAGACAACCATGCCCGATCCGCAGACCCGCCTTCCGCGCCCCGGTCACGGACGTATCCTGCACGCAGTGGTCGAGGCGGCGCTGATGCTATTTGCCCTGATCCTCGCAGCGCTGCTCACCGGTGACGCGCCCGCGCCCGCCGCTTGGGGCCTCTGGGCGTTGCCGTTGCTCATGCTCGTGGCTGGGCTGGGGACTGCGCTCGATCTGCATCGCGCCACGCCGATCCGCCACCTCACCAGCGACATGGGACGGATCGCGCTTGTGGCCGGGGCGGCAAGCCTGAGCGGGATCCTCCTGTCGGCGGTGATGGCAGCGGGACTATCGGCACGGCTCTTCATCACGGCGGGCCTTGTGTATCTGCTGCTGTCGGGCGCGCGCCACCTCTGGCGGCGGCATGACGGGCAGAACCGCCCGACGGGTCGGGCCGTCGATCCGGCTGCCCTGCTAGGGCGCGATGCGCTGGTAAACGAGTTGCCGGACGTGAGCGACGTCTATTCCGGGCGGCGTATCCTGGTGACCGGCGCGGGCGGCTCCATCGGCTCGGAACTCTGCCGCCAACTGGTGCAATGCCGCCCCGCGACCCTGATCCTGATGGATCACGGCGAACATGTGCTGTTTCAGATTGAGCGCGAACTGCGCGACCTTGCCCCGGATCTGGAGATCATCCCGATCCTCGGCTCGGTCTGCGACGCCGCCCTCGTCAACGTGCTGATGCGCGCCAAGAAGATCGACGTGGTGCTGCACGCGGCGGCCTACAAGCACGTGCCGCTGGTGGAGTCGAACGCCATCGAGGGGATGCGCAACAATGTCATCGGCACCCGCACCGTCGCCAATGCCGCGCGCGAGGCAGGCGTCGAGCGGTTCATCCTCGTCTCGACCGACAAGGCGGTGCGCCCGACCTCGGTGATGGGGGCCTCCAAGCGGTTCGCCGAGATGATCGTGCAGGATCTTGCCACCCGCTCGGACACAACGCGGTTTTCCATGGTGCGTTTCGGCAATGTGCTGGGCTCATCGGGCTCGGTGATCCCGGTATTTGCCGATCAGATTGCGCGCGGCGGACCGGTGACGCTGACCCACCCCGAGGTCACGCGCTATTTCATGACCATCCCGGAGGCCGTGCGCCTCGTGCTGCTGGCTGGCTCGTTTGCGCGTGATGGAGATGTGTTCGTCTTGGACATGGGGCAACCCGTCGCCATTCAGGATATCGCGCGCCGGATGATCGAGGCGTCGGGCTATAGCGTGCGCGATGCCGCCGACCCGCGTGGCGATATCGAGATCGAGATCACCGGGTTGCGCCCCGGCGAAAAGCTGCATGAGGAGTTGCTGATCGGCTCGGACATGCTGACCACGCCGCATCCCCGCATCCTGCGGGCGCAGGAGGGGCATCTGTCGGAGATCGCGCTTGCCAAGGCGCTGAAGTCACTGTCCGAGGCGATCGAGACCCGCGACGTTGCCCTTCTGCGCTCTATCCTCGCGCAGTGCATAGAACAGGTCGAGGCGGAGGAGGCGGTGAATGATTGAGGCGGGTCGAGCAGTTGGGATTGGCCTGTTACTGCCGTTGCCGTGAGCCGCGCATCGACGGGCCGCGGTGCGGCGATCCAACGATCGTTCGGCAGACCTTTATCTCTGCCAAGTCAGGAAAACATCTACGCGATGCGCAGGTTGCAGCCAAATCGCCGTGCCGGGGGGCGGCCCAGCGATGCGCGGCGGCCTGACGGCCGCGTATCGCGCGGGTGCTTTGATCCAATGGCAGCAACAGGCCAAAACCTACCCCCTCAAAGCCCCCCGAATTTCTCCTCCAGATAGTCAAGCAACGGCCCCGCCGTGGGCTCCGCCCCGCCACAGGCACGCCCGATCACCTCGGCAGGTGCGAACC
>Ga0209947_1000963_pt1 | contig 17609 bp, 11 predicted proteins | sample SalPonR2_B_D2_MG_FD_185706 | JGI IMG/M metagenome (GOLD analysis project Ga0209947, IMG submission 185706) | Salt pond soil microbial communities from South San Francisco under conditions of wetland restoration - Salt Pond MetaG R2_B_D2_MG... ... | reverse complement strand
GACTGTTTTAACAGTCAGATTTTTCTTCGGTTCTATTCAAGGGTCTTTGCGATTTCCTTAGTTTCATACACCTCGAACTGATCACCGACCTTCAAATCGTTAAAGTTTTCAATTCCGACACCACATTCGTATCCGGCTTCAACTTCACGGGTATCTTCCTTAAAACGCTTAAGCGAGGAAACTTTACCCGTATATATTTGAACTCCATCGCGGATGATATGAACCATAGAGTTTCGCTTCACCTTGCCGCTTGTCACATAACAACCGCCAATCATACCGGCTTTCGGTACTTTAAAGGTATCTCTAACTTCAACGTTACCAATAACCTCTTCTTTGATATCCGGTGCAAGCATGCCTTCCATAGCTTTTTTGATATCGTCCACCGCATCATATATGACGTTGTATTTTCGGATATCAATCTTTTCCTGCTCTGCAAGTTCAAGAGCTTTAGGAGTAGGTCTTACGTGAAAACCGACAATAATTGCATTAGATGCGGAGGCCAGATGTACATCGTTTTCGATAATTGCGCCGGCGGAAGCATGAATTACCCGCAACTTAATTTCTTTCGTTGAGAGCTTTTCCAATGCAGTTTGCAGGGCTTCTACTGAACCGTGTACATCTCCCTTGATAACTACCTTTAGTTCCTGGATTTCACCCTCTTGTATTGAATCGTACAGGGTATCAAGAGTTACTTTCTTGACGTTTTGGGCTTCACCCTGTTTTTCAAGTTCCTGGCGCTTTGCACCAACCTGGCGGGCTTGCCGTTCGCTTTCTGTTACCTGGAATGGAGACCCAGCGTCGGGAATACCGGTAAAACCGAGTATCTCAACCGGTGTGGCCGGTGTAGCGCTTTCGAGTTTGTTTCCCTTGTCATCGAACATAGCCCGTACTTTTCCTGGGAAAACTCCGGCCACGAAAGTGTCTCCCACATGTAGGGTTCCTCTTTCAATAATCACCGTTGAGACAATACCACGGCCATGGTCCACCTGCGATTCTATTACCTTACCTTCGGCACGGCAGTCATAATTGGCTTTTAGCTCAAGAATTTCCGCCTGCAGTGCAAGGGTCTCCAGCAGCTCCTCTATTCCCTGATGGTTCAATGCTGATATCTCGTTAAACAAGGTAGTACCGCCCCAATCTTCAGGCAGGAGGTCGTACTCCGCTAGCTGTTGTTTTACTCTATCGGGGTTTGCCTCGGGCAGGTCAATTTTATTCACCGCTACAATAATTGGAACACCCGCCTCTTTGGCGTGGTTTACCGCTTCTACAGTTTGCGGCATGACTCCGTCGTTGGCTGCGACTATCAGAATAACAATGTCGGTAACCTGTGCACCCCGCGCACGCATTAGGGTAAAGGCCTCGTGACCAGGTGTATCAAGAAAAACAATATCGCTACTGCCGTTCTTAGGTCTTACCTTATACGCACCAATGTGCTGTGTGATTCCGCCGTGTTCGCCGGCAACCACATCCGTTTCACGGATTGCATCGAGCAACTTAGTTTTACCATGGTCAACATGCCCCATGACAGTAACGATTGGTGGTCTTGGCTTTAGTTCAGTTTCTTGGTCTTTTTCGGTTTCAATAATGGTTTCATCGTACAACGAAACAATATTTACTTTACATCCGTATTCCCCGGCCAGTAGTTCAGCGGTATCTGCATCGATCTGCTGATTAATGGTAACCATCATACCCATGCTCATTAGTTTTCCGATCAGTTCGGAGGCCTTTAAATTCATTTTTTTGGCCAGTTCCGATACCGTGATCACTTCCATAATATCTACTTCTTTTGGAACCGGATTCGCCCGTTTCTGATACTCGGGCTTCCGCTTCATCTGAAACTCTTTTTCCCGTGTTTTCTCTTTCTTTGCGCGGTAGTCCTGCTTTTTCTTCGATTTATAGAACTTCTTAGCCGCGTGGGTCTTGCTCTGATCTACATCATTAGGGCCTGGAGGGGCTGACTCGCCCGGTTTTCCACGTCCACCTGGTGCCGGACGGCCGCCTGGAGCGGGTCTCCCACCTGGTGCTGGACGGCCACCTTGCTGAGGTCTTCCACCCGGACCGGGACGACCACCTTGTTGGGGTCTTCCGCCTGGTGCCGGACGTCCACCTGCTGCGGGACGACCACCCTGTTGGGGTCTTCCGCCTGGTGCCGGACGTCCACCTGCTGCGGGACGACCGCCCTGCTGGGGTCTTCCACCGGTCGCCGGACGACCACCCTGCTGCTGAGGCCTTCCGCCCGGTGCCTGGCGATTTTCGGCAGAACGGTCTGCAGGACGTGATCCTCGATCCTGTCTTGCTTCCGGTCGCTGTCCAGCTCCCTGCTGATCTCGACGATCAACAGGCCGTTGAGTACCACCGGTGCCTGGTTTTTGGGTTGAGCTCTGCTGAGCCGGAGCACCGCTCTTAGGTGCTGCGGTGCTGTTCTGAGAGCGGGTTGTTCGGCGTTGTGCATCAGACGCCGAAGCACTATCTCCGGCAGCCGCTTCCGGACTGCGTTTTGGACGGCTAGGACGGTTATAATTTTCGAAGTTAACTCTTTCTCCCCTTACTGGGGCGGGCTTAGGAGGTCCTTTCCGAACAGGTTTTTCTGGTTCTCCTGAAGCACTTGTGGCAGAGGGGGTGCTTTGTTCTTCCTTGGACTCGGGCTGAGAGCGTTCTGCCGTTTTTGCTTTTCGCTCCTCACGCTCTTTATGGGCTTTTACTGTCTTCGTGTCGTCTGCAGCAGGCGTTTTTTTCTTTTTGCGAACTACTACGACTTTTTTCTTTTCAGATTTTCCTTCCGATTTATCTTCGGACTTCCCTTCTGATTTGCCTTTCGAAGACTGCGCTGCGGGAGTCTTTTTATGCTTAATAAGAGTCGCTTTTGGTTTGTCTTGTTTTTTTTCCTGTTCCTCTGCCATATATTTCCTTCTAAATCTCCTATTCTTCCTCTACTTCCTCTTCGACTTCAAAGCTTAAACCGACGCCGCAATTTGGGCAAGAGGTCATATCTGTTGTGATTGCATGCCCGCATTCCGGACACTCATACACCTCTTCCTCTTCATACTCGTCAGCAGGCTCTGTGTCAACTGCTTCCTCTTCAACAGGCACTTCTTCGGCAACTTCCTCTTCTTCTGTTGCGGGTTCAGCTTCGAACTCTTCCGCTTCTTCAGGAGCTGCTTCGCCTTCCTCTTCATATTCTTCTTCTAAGTCCTCTTCAGAACTTGGTTCTTCTATTATATCAAGATTTTCCGAAATGATCGACTGGATAGTCTCAACATCTTGGCTAGTAATACCCTCTAATTTTGCAAGATCTTCCGGATCTAGCTGAACTAATGTTTCTATCAGTTCAATTCCGTTTGCGTACAGAAGTTCAGCCAGGCGTTCAGAAATACCCGGGAGTTCTGAAATAGTGGTAATTTCCTCTTCTGTTTCTATATCTGTGAACAGGGCATTTAGTTCCTGCTTGTTCTGTCCGGCAATATCGAGCTCTGCAAATTGATCTTCAGTTTTTACATCGATATTCCAGTCCACCAGGCGGTTTGCCAGGCGAACGTTCAGGCCCTGCTTGCCGATAGCAAGTGAAAGTTGGCTGTCCTTGACTACTGCCAGGGCTTGCCGCTTTGACTCGTCTAAAATATACACGTTTTCAACTTCAGCAGGTGAAAGTGCATTTTTAATAAAAAGCCGGGGATCAGTTTCGAATTTAAGAATATCGATTTTCTCGCCTTCAAGCTCGCGAACAATGGCCTGTATTCGGACACCCTTCATTCCGACACAGGCTCCTACCGGGTCAATGTCATCACGGTTTGAGTAGACCGCTAGCTTGGTTCTGTAGCCGGGCTCGCGAACTATTTTGAATATTTCGACAGTCTTGTCATAAACTTCAGGCACTTCCAACTCGAAAATTCGTTTCACAAACTCAGCATGGGTACGGGATAGCACAATTTGAAGTCCCGTGTTGGATTTATTTACCTCATAAATCAGCGCCTTGATACGATCATTCGGTCGGTATACCTCTCGGGGCGATTGGTAACGTTTCGGCATAATGCCTTCTACTTTGCCCAGATCGACAAAAATATTTCCGTTTCGCTCGCGCTGATAATAACCGATGATCATCTCCCCCTCTTTCTCCTTATATTCGGAGTAAAGAGTATCCTTTTGGATTTCCCGCAGGGTCTGCTTTGCTTTTTGTTTTGCACTTTGTACAGCAATGCGGTCAAAACTTTGAGGGTTGATTTCGATCAGCAGTTCATCACCGACTTCACATTCATCGTTATATTCTAGGGCTTCATCCAGGTCAATTTCTGACACCGGGTCTTCTACTTCTTCCACAATCTCTTTCTGTGCAAAGATTGCAACCTCCGACCCGTCATCACTAAAGCGTACCACTGCATTCTCACTGGTACCAAATTTCTTTTTATATGCGGCGAATAGAAAGTCCTCTATGGTTTTGCGCACAAGGTCTTCCGGAATTCCGCGATCCTGTACCAATCCGCGAATTGCATCGGCTAATCCTGACGTCATTTTGTTTTTTTATCCTCCTGCGAAAATGCCAACTTGGCTTTTTTTATATCCGGCAGGGAGACGGCAATTTCTCCTTGCTTTGTAAGAACTTGTACTTCCTGGTCATTCCCACCGAGTATTGTTCCGCTTAGCCAATCATCAGCATCTTGCATCAAAATTCTGACCGGGCGGTCAATAAATATTGGAAATTCGGTTCCATTCTTGATTTTCCGGGTTACTCCCGGAGAAGTTACTTCGAGATATACATCTTCCGACTCTTCTATAAGTTCTATTCTTGGTTGAATGGTTTTATGCACCAATTCACAATCCGAGAGCCCTATACCTTTGTAGTGATAAATAACTACTCGTATCTGTAAGCGACCTTTGGTTGCTTGACGGGATAATTCAACAACTGAATAACCCAAACCTCGGATTACAGGCTCAAGCTCCACATACAAATTGCTCTCATCAATCTTCCATTCCATTATATCATAAAAAAGGAGTCCTGAAACGACTCCTTTTTACCTCCGTACCGTTCTACTGTTACGATTAATGTACCATCGCTTGTGTAAATAGTCAATACGGCAGCAATTCTAAGGTTTGGATAGTGCGATGCACTATCCAAACCTTAGAATGCCTCCAACCGTATTGATATACCAATTTTTGATAAGGAAACTAAGCAAATTCGAAATATGGATGTCCTACGACATCCATATTTCGAATTGCTCTTAATACGGCGCGATTGCCAGGGTAAGAGCAAAAATCTCTGTGTTTCCTACCTGTTTCAGTACCCGGGAGCACTCATCTAATGTTGCACCGGTAGTATACACATCGTCAATTAAAAGAATTTTCTGTGGAAGTTTTGTTGCGGTACAAGTGCAGGTTATGTGACCGGTGAGGTTAAGCATGCGCTGGGCATAATTCAACTTTTTTTGAGAAGAACCGCCGGTACGGCTGAGTAATTTAGCAGTGGACAGGCAATATCTCCGGCTGAGATTTTTGCGAATCAACTCCATCTGGTCCCACCCGCGGGTACGAACAGAGCTCCCCCGGGAAGGTACTGGCACGATAAGGGGCGGATGGGAAAATTCCTGTTGAATAGCCTCGAACAGGAGCTGTGCCCAAAGAAGCGCCAGCGAAGATACAGATTGGAACTTGTACGCTTTCAGTAAGCTGCGAGCCCTGCCTTGATACATAAAAAGGGTCCGGTGCGAGCTGTAATGGTGTTGCTTTGTGCGGCAGGTAAGACAGCTGTCCTTTTCCGATATAAGAGGCATTCCGCAGGTGCTGCAGCGGTGTGTGTCTCTTACCGACTCTTTTCGAAGGGCATCTACACAGCGGCTGCAGATACCCATTTTCATCCAGGGGTGCTGCAAAAGCGGCTCGCCGCACAAGCTGCAGCGCAATGGATATACTGGAAGTAAAAAATTGAACATGTAATTCACGTTACCCCCTCTTTTCTATAAGAGGGAGTAACTAGCTATTCTGCTTCAAGTTCCGACTTCCAACGGGCAATTTTATTTAAAGCTTCAATTGGAGGGGTCACGTTGATGTCGACTTGCCGAATCTCTGCCATGAGCATTTCCGATACATCAAAGAGGGATGATTGCTGTGATCTATTCCTGTCGACCGAAGGAGCAATAGCTGGGTTGGTTGATTCGGTTTTTGAGCCGGGATGTTTCGCAGAAGGCTCAGCGGGTGATTGCAATGCCGGCAGGGTGTTCTCCAGTTCTCCAAGAGACGCCAGGATATCGGCAGCCCGATCCAATACAGATTCAGGGAGACCTGCCAGCTTTGCGACGTGTAACCCGTAGGAGTGGCCTGCATTTCCCTGCCGTACTTTTTTAAGAAACACAATCTCCCCCTGATCCTCTTTTACCTCGAGATACAGATTCTGGATTGAGTCGCTTTTGAGGGCGGTTAACTCGTGGTAATGAGTGGCAAACAGGGTTTTAGCGTGCTGTTGTAATAGGAATTCGCTCACAGCCCAGGCAATTGACAGCCCGTCATGGGTACTGGTACCGCGACCGACTTCATCCATGATTACCAGACTGTTTACTGTTGCTGAATTCAGAATATAGGCAGTCTCATTCATCTCAACCAGAAAAGTTGATTCTCCCCGGGCGAGGTTATCGGAGGCACCCACTCGGCAGAAAATTCTGTCCACCAGCCCTATACTCGCCTCTTCTGCCGGCACAAATGATCCAATTTGCCCAAGCAGCACAATGAGGGCCGTTTGCCGCAAAAATGTGGATTTACCGGACATATTAGGCCCTGTAATAAGTGCAAAACTCTGGCCACCCGAATTTAAGCTCATTGAGTTGGGAATGAAAGACCCCGGAGCATCATGGTATTCAACTACGGGATGCCGTCCCTCGGTAATATTGATTTCTGCACCTTCATGGAGGTTCGGTTTACGCCAGCCGTGTACCGTAGCTGCATACGCAAGGCTCTGCAGGCAATCTAGAGCACCTACACTCTTGGAAAGAGAGAGAAGCTGCTCGATGTATTTACGAACCTGACTTCGAAGGGCAAGAAATAGCTTTTTTTCAAGCTCAATTATCTGCTCGGCGGCGTTATTCAGGCTCTCCTCCAATTCATTTAGGCGGTTAGTCGTAAAGCGCTCACTGCCCACCAGGGACTGTCGTCGAATAAAGTGTTCAGGAACCCGTTCAAGGTTAGACTTGGTGACTTCCAGAAAATGACCAATTATTTTGTTGTATTTAATTTTTAAGTTTTGAATGCCTGAGTTTTGACGTTCAGTCTCGAGATACTCGCTCAATACCCGGCTGCTGTTCTGTTTCAACTCGCGCAACCCGTCAAGCTCGGAGCTGTATCCGGCTCGAATCAAGCGTCCTTCGGTTAAATAGATCGACGGATCTTCATGAACTGCATGTGCAAGCAGATCAATGAGTGCATCTATTTGGCTGTAGTCAATAGGGTCTGTATCGAGTGTTTCAAGAGCAGCTTGAGGAGGTAGCAGAGTTGAGAGTTCGCGAACCTGTTCAAGGGAGTGTTGAATTGCAAGAAGATCTTTCCCATGGGCCTTGTCTAGGGCAATCCGGGAGGTGAGTCGCTCAATGTCTCTTACACCGGCCAGCCGGCTGCGCAACTGCGAAAGGGTCATCTGGTCTTTATAAAACAGCTCTACATGGTTCAGACGCTGCTCCAAGAGCGAGATATCCCGAAGCGGGTGCAATAAACGGCTGCGCAGGGTTCTGGCGCCCATTGCAGTCCGTGTGTGATCGATTACTTCTAGAAGGGTGTAGCTGCGGCGACGGTCGGTCATGTTTGAAACCAGCTCCAGGTTCTTCTGGGTCGCTTCATCTAAGCCTACATATGCCTGTGACTGTATACGGCGTATACTGCGTATGTGGGCGGCTGCATGCTTGGCATTCTCCTCGATATACTCAAACAGCACTCCACAGGCACTGAGAACCGGATCATTTTCTTCAAACCCAAATCCCTTGAGGTTATGTACTCCGAAAAATCGCAACAGATGTTCGTATGAGCCGGCCGAATCATAGGTCCAGTCGGGATAGCGGTTCAGGACGATGTGAGATTTGCCGTCGAAAAAACGGGCCAAAGCCTCCCGCTGTTCAAGCAGCGATTCTTGCAAAAGTACTTCCGTCGGATCTAAGCGGCTTAACTCTTCCCTCACCAGTTCGTCGTTGGGCTGAAAGGGAAAATCGCGGACCCCGCACTCCCCGGTAGAAATATCAATATAACAGAGGGCAATGCCCTGTTTGAAAGAGCCAATTGAAACTAGGTAGTTATTCTTGTGCTGGTCAAGATAATCCTCTTCGGTAATCGTACCGGGAGTTACAATTTCCACCACTTCACGCTCGACAATTCCCTTGCCCTTCTCCGGCAGGGTGGTCTGTTCGCATATGGCAATTTTTTTGCCCGCCCGCAGCAAACGGGGAATGTAAGAGTTAGCAGCATGATAAGGGATCCCACACATGGGTATGCCGTTACGCTTTGTAAGGGTGAGGTTAAGCAGCTGGGATACCTCTTTCGCATCCCGGTTAAACATTTCGTAAAAATCGCCAAGGCGAAAAAAGAGGATCGCATCGCTGTTTTGCGATTTAATCCTCTTATACTGCCTCATCATTGGAGACTCGTCAGCCATATACACCTCGGCCGATACTATCGGCGCAGATACTCAAGTACTTTCTCAGTAATTTCAACCTCATAATTGTAATAAAGAATGTTGGGGTCTTTTTTGCGCAGCACAATTGAAATCCCCTCCTGATCGGCTACATTTTCAACTGCTCGCAAGATTTCTCTGGAAAAGCTGGAGGATGTTAACAAATTACTTTTTTTGTTTTCAATCCGTTCGCTCATAATGCGATTGTACTCTTTCATGTACTCCTGCTTTTTGTTAATTTCCTGTTCAAGCTGCAAAGACTTCTGCTGCTCCCCGGCTTCGAGGGCTTCCAGTTTCTGCTGCTCAAGTTGGTTTATCTCTTCCTTTTGCTCTTCAATGGTTTCTTCGGTCTTTTCCACCATCCGGTCAATCTCGCGCCAGGCGGAGGACTCCTGAAAATAGTCGGACACAATTTTTGTCAGATCGACCACCCCTACCATAGTCAGTTTTGCCGCTCCGGCAAAACTGATGGCTACAAAGAATATCACTGCTGCCAGTGCAATTTTTTTCACGTTCTACTCCTTCTACATAAGATCAATGTTTATGGTAAGTACTAGACGCCAGCCTGATTCAGGATCATCAGGATCGCTGAAAATTGGCCCGCCTTGCCATAGAACATTACCATTATCATCAAGTTTGAACAACTTTGTCATATACAAACCTAAAGGTAAATTAGGTATAGTGAATCTTATTCCTGCTCCATAGCTGAAAAGGTAATTTTCCGGTGAATTATTAATAAGACCGAACTGTGAACGATCTTCCCAAAAACCAGTGGAGCGGAAGAAAAAATCGGACCACAACACCTGCTCTGCGATTGGTATGCGAAACTCCAGCCAATTGTCCCACATCGCCTGACCGTTAAACTTACGAGGCCAGCCGCGGGCAATATTCATTCCGTCCGTATAAAGCAGATAACTGGTACTTGCTTCAATACCCTGGGTCCATGAACCATTCTCGTTGTAAAACTGGGGGAGGATAAACGAGAGGGAGCTGTGCAGTACGAATACTGTTTTCAGGTTCCAGTTGTCCAGCACCGGTACATCCAGGAGGGTGTGGAAAAATTCAGCTTTGGTCTGGCTTTTTATATAATGGCTTATACCGCCCAGCAGACCACCGCCGTAGGTAAGGGTCTGCCCAAAATAGTATCCCTTGGAAGGAGCGAATATAAAGTCTCGTGTATCCCAATAGGCCCGTGACCACCAACGGTTGTTAAACCTCCACTGATTCAGGTTTTCACGGACAGCAGGGTTATAAGGACGGTAAAGTCCCTCGTCATAGTCAATAAAAGAGAGACCTGTACGGACACCGGTTGCGGTACCCAATCGCCCTTTATTCAGGTGCCAGGTATAACCGGTTGAAACTCCTGTAGAGAACTCCCATTCGTCGTATTCCATCAAATAGGCATCATCGATCGATTCACCCTTTTCCAAGGCCTCCTGGTAGTCCTCGTACGTGTCATAGGGATCCGGAGCTGCTTCACTGTTATCGTATTGCTCCTTGGTAAAGCGTACATCCTGAATATCCTGTCGTACATCGGTGTTCTTGGTGCGTTCGATATCAAAATCAATGCCCCCGGACATCCGCCTGCCGAACAACCAGTTAGTGTTATAGCTAAAGTTCAGGTTTTGCCGGTTGCCGGAGAGCTCGGTTCCGATAGACAGCTGCTCGCCGAGGCCTCGGAAGTTGTTGTCGTTCCAGCGTAAAAAACCGATTACCGGAAACTCACCGGCCTGTCCTGTAAAGGTAATTCCGAAGTTGATGTTGGTGGTTTTGGCTTCTTCAACATTGACAACCAGGTCCATCAACCCTTCGGCGCTTCCATATGGGGTTTCAGGGGCTACATCGGCAAACAGTCCCGTGTTGTACAGGTTCCGCATACCGGAAATGACCTTCTCTTTGCTGAAAATGTCTCCGGTTTCAATGGGGAGTTCGCGATATATTACCTTGTCCTTGGTTTTTTGGTTGCCCTTAATTAAAATATTTTCAATGTGTGCACGTCCCTTCTCTACAATAGTAATGGTATAAGAGACTGTTCGGTTTTCCGGGTTACGTTCTTCCTGGCGTCTGATATCGTTATAGATATAGCCGTCATTGTAATACATATCACTAATGCGGGCGAAACTTTGCTGCAGCTGATTCAGATTAAGGGTCTCCCCCTCCTCTAAACTGACTCGGTTTTCCAGCTCCTCATCGCTGAAGAGTTTATTCCCTTCAAACTCGATGCCGCCGAAGGTCCATTGGGAACCTTCTTCTATGAAAAAAGTTAACTCAAGGAAGTTCTTGTTTCCTTCCGTGTCCATTACTTCCCGTTCTGTTTCAATCACTTGAGCATCGATAAATCCGCGCTGCCGGTAATATTCCTCGATACTTGCTCTATCCTGTTCAAGTTGGTTTTGTTTAAAAACTCCGCTGTGAAAAAAGGACTGTTCCTTGCTTTCCAGCTGCTTTTTGAGAGTGTCCTCCGAGGCAAAGCTGTTTCCGGAGAAACGAATTGAGCGGATTCGGGTTTGATATCCCTCTTCTATCGAAAAGACTACCTTCACAGTATTCTCTTCTTCATTCACTTCACTCTCGGAAGAGACTTCTACGTTTGGAAACCCCTTCTCCAAATAAAGGTCTTTAATAGCATTTTCGTCCACAGACAGTTTGTTCTTGGTCAAAATGTCATCGCGTTTCAGAAGTATTGTATCTAAGATTTCTGAATCCCGTGCATTTTTATTTCCATTAATTACAATTTCATCAATTATCGGTCGCTCTTCCACAGTAAAAATCAACACAACTTCTTCCCGTGCCGAAGTCAGTGCTTCTGCCTCAGCTCGTATACGAGAAAAATAATTGAGGGCATACAACTTGCTCTGAAGGTCCATAAACAGGCTGTCGGAAAAGTTTTTGCCGATAAACGGTTCTACAATCGGCCCCAATTCGTTTTGGTCCACATGCTGTAGGCCTTGAAATTGGATATCGGCTATCGGCTTGTCTATATACCAGGCCTGGTCCTCCTGGGCGGTAAGACCAAACAGAATGCTGGTAAAAAGTATGATTGCTAAGCAGCCTTTACGCATATAATCTCCCTCGTCAAATATATTATTAGTATGAGTAATCCCATGATAAGCCCACACTTGTATTTTCGATGCTATTGAGCGGTTCAACAAAATCTGGGCTTATGGATAAGTTAAGTAAGAAAAGAGGCGTATTCCATTCTAACCCAACTTCCATGGTAAAGTTTAACTCATCTCGCTGAAAATCTCCTATTGAAATCGGTTCTTGCTGTATTTGAAGCAGGGCTTCAAAAAACAGCTCATTTCCCAGATACTTTCCCAAGAACAGGGTAGTATTGTCAAGGTACCTACCCAAGGTTACATTTTCTTCCGGGTCTTGTGTAATATTCTGATTCAGAACTCGCTCGAGTATTATGTTCTGAACCATTTGGGTTCTTAAAGAAAAAAGATCCAAGTTAAATACATCTTTTACTTGTTGTTCAAAGGTTCTTACCACGCTAAACTGACTAAAAATATCACCAGTCAACAACAGAGCGGAAGTCAGATCTGTCTGAGTTCCAGAAAACTGGGTGTACAGATTTGCTCCCAGTATATTCGCAATTTCAACAGTACTCAATGCCGGTTGCGATACAAATCGGGGGGTAAAAGTGCTTAATGGCTCATTATCGACGATCAAAGAAATGGTAACCGGACGCCCACTGTTGTCTATCTCTTTAATCTCCGCCTCCACATTCAATAGCGGATCGAAATTGTTCTCATCCTCATTGAAAGCTATCATCCCCTCTTTTATGTAGAAACTGCGCTGAAAATAATACAGTTCGCCCCCCTGCATGTTTACTTCTCCAGTTAGTCGGAAAGTATTGGTAAGGCTTTCAAAATATATATTAACTGTTTGGTCCGGTTCTGCAAAAGCCTGTAAAATAGGCAAGTTTTTGCGGGGCCACAGAAACTCTACCCTTCTTCCGGTTTTGATGCTTAGATCAACAACCAAAGGGGTAGTAGGTTTTATATCAACAGTTTGTTTATCCTCAAGGGTAATCACACTATTACGGGCGGTAAGGTTACCTTGAATGAGGTTGTTGTCGATACCCTGTTGAAATATGAATGTACCTAATGCATAGGCGTCAACGTTAAGGCCGGATGTGGCCTCTTTATATATTACATGGACCCCTTCAGGGTGCAGGGTTTCAACCTCTACTCTGATATTGACGGGTGTCCAGCGGTCGAACTCAAAACTGCCTAGTAACTGAGCTTGCCGTCCTTCAGTACTTACCCTCACCGGTTGAACAGTGGCTTTTTTCCCCTCAAAATTAATCTTAGTACTGAAAGGATCGATTGGCTCTGCAACAAACTTCACATTCCCACTTAATCCCTGCAGTTTAAGGGCACCGTTGAATTCAGGGTCGTTCATAGCCCCGTCTATCAGAAGGTTTCCGGTGAGAAATCCGGAATTAAAAGCTATAGCCTTTACTCCAAACATTTCTATCAGGCTCGCATCGATATAAATATTATTAATTTCTGTAAGAAAATCTTCCTCCGACAAGTTTCCACTTCCGTCAAATTGAACAGGCAGAGGTTCCGAGAGGGAGAGTTGATATGCTCCGGTTTCTTCAAATATTCCATCTACCGCATTCTCAGGGCCGCCGCTGAAGCGTAGAGTACCGTCTTTGCGTAGAGCTTGAAAATACCAGCTGTCTCTCTGCTCACCAAGCAGCTCAATTTGTTCAATAGCAAGCTCTGTGGATATATCTGCAGAGTCGAGCTTTTGTAACTCAAGAGGGTGTTGTATTTCCTTGGCGTTCCCAGTAAGCTTAACATCGGCAGAGGCTCTTTTACGGGAGAAGATACTACGGTATTCTCCCTGTAAAGCGAAATTCCCAGAATTAAAATCAAAATTGGCTTCAGTTCTTTGAAGCAGATGCGAGTGGTATTCAGCATGGATATAGTTGAGCTCCAGCAGCTCCTGATTATAGCGCCCTGCTATCTCCAGAAGCAGTGGTCCGTTACGAAACTCTCCGTCATCAAGGTTCATAGAAAAGTCGAGTTGAGGGTTCTGCAGCGTTCCGCGTACATCTACACTGCCTGACAGCAATCCTTTTATTGGGAGTTCACGAAACCTGGACAGTGGGGCAGACTCTACTTGCAGATTTGACTGTATTCCCGAACGATTTCTGCGGGCAATTAGTTTGTATATTTCCGTTTCATTTTCATTTGCTAGATTCAGCAATACATCACCGTTAAACGGCTCCAATGAGTGATAGTCGACATCAATATTTCCATATAGAATCGATATACCGTCGGAATACTGTAATGTATTCATTTGGAATAGTCCCGGGTGCATACTGCCGGACAGGATAAGCTGGTTGTCCTCCGGCAGTTGGGGTAAGTTACGCATATGCAGCTCTTTTACCTGTAGATTCCAATTACCTGCTGAGCGGTACACTCCTCTTCCATTAAAAGTCAATTCGGAAACCCCTTCTTCGTAGAGAGGCAGGGGGATCCTGTCCATCTTCAAGGAAAAAGCTGTAAATTGTGGTTGCATCACCAGACCTAGATACACACCGTAGTTTCCTCGAACTACCAGGGTATTTCCCTGGTGCAGCATCCCTTGTAAATCATAGTTGACCGAATTTACAGAAACTGAGCTGTTGAAATTATAGGTAACCTCAGTCTGCTTAGTGAGCTCGATATCTCCCCCAATATTATACCTTTCAAGGTTTAGAGTTGCATTTTCTATCTTTAAGCGTTCATTATTTCCATTTATAGAGCCGCGGGCTAACTCATCTCCTTCTGAGTTTTTTACTATGACAGGCAGCAGAGAAAATGAAAAACGTTCAAAATTAGTGGTTAAATACACCTCTGTAGTTAAAAAGAGAGGTGTATTGAGCATAGATTGTTTGATTTGTTCCGGTACGAACTCTTGTAAAACCGCTTTCGTTGACACATTATCGGTTGACATGGAGAGTTCAAGAAAAGGGTTCTTTGCGAACACATATGTACCATCTATTTTAATATTTCTTCTCTCCTGATCAGCATCAGGCTCCTGTAAATGGTGTCCTGCAGAAACTTCAAAATCTACTTCCTCAGAATCTAAAGATCCGTTAATAAGAATGTCTTTGATTTCTATTGAATCTATCGCCACTGAGGATGAGTTGATAAAAAACTCGTCTCGAGTTCCTTTAATTGATGCATTTCCCCGTAGGGTTCTCTCCCCCACAGCAAGTTTTTGAATATTTATATAGCCGGTAGCAAAGGGTCTTTCAAATTGTACTGTTCCACGGTAATCCGCGTCAATTTTTGAAGATCGCAATGATAAATGATCAAACATTGCATAATTGTTGCTGCCGCTAACCTTTGCACTTATATAGACGGGAAATGGGAGAAACTCATTGTCGGTGCTTATCTCTAACTGACTACGATAATTGAGGCTTTGAGCTGCAAAATTATAGGTTAAATTGGCTGTACCACTTACAACTGAGTTCAGCCACACCGAATAAGGATAGAGGTCCTCCCGGGGCTTAATGTTTTTGACAGGAGAGAAATCTATTGCGGCAAACTCTATCTGGATGCTTTCAGTATGTGGCAGGTAATCAATCTTAAAATCCCAGGGGGAGCGGTCCTCAATTTTACGGATACTTACTTCTTGCCCATTTGTGTCGACCTCTAAAGTAAGACTGCTGAAGTCCAATAAGTTTGAAGTAAAATTATCAAGGGACAATTGGGATAAAGTTTGACCCTTCCCGGCAGAATAGCGGCTGTTTATCTTAAAATCGCTCTCTGCTGACTTCAAGCTGCTGGCTCCGACGGAAACATCTTGGGTAAACTCTGCCGTGGATCTCCCCTGAGCCTTCAACTGAAGGAGGGTATCCCGACTGGAAAGGTCAAAGGAAAGATTGGAAATAAATAGTGCAATTTCAGAATTTCGATAGCTGATGTCTATGTTATGGCCACTGATTTTTAAGCGGTCGGGGAGGTCAATTGCAACCTCCTCTTGTTCTTCAGCTACACCTAATAGTGTGCTAACTCTTTCGATTAAACCTTTATCATTGATCTGGTCTAGTGAAAAGCTTGAATTGATGAGCCTGATTTCTGTTACTGCGGAAAACATTTCGCCCTTAATCAGGGACCAGAAATCGTAGTGCACTCTTATTTTGCCAATGTCCACATTCCTGTATCCATCAGGTGTGAAGGTCTCTATAACGACTCCTCTCACCTCCAGATAGAGAAGCAGAGATGGGGAAATACTTTCATAGCTGATTGATCGGTTGAGGGTTTTCTCCAGCGAAGCGATCGCATCCTGCTTTAACTCACTCATGTACGCATCAATTTCAGATTGAACAGGCAGCAGAACTATCACAGTAAGTATGAGCAGCAGTAAAAATATCAGTGTAGGCAACGGCTTGATAGTCCGTATATGCAGTTTCAGTTAAATCACCTCGCTTTAGCTACTTCAATAGTTTCGCATGGCCCCCTGTACGGCAACCGAAACGACTTTCTTAATAGGTTATACTCGCATTTTTGAATTTACATTAAAAATACCATTTTTTGCAATAAAAGATGACAAAGAGATATAATTTCATTAGTATAACTTATAATTATGAAAACTGAGTTACCGCTTTTTGAAGTTTTATCAAATTTTATTGTTCTTGAAGGCCTTGATGGTTCAGGAACAACTACACAATGCCGTTTGTTACAGCAAAAGTTTGAAAAACTGGGAGTCCACAGCAGATATACCTGTGAACCCACTGAAAGCTTTATTGGCAAGGCTGTGCGACAAGTTCTACAACACGATCAAGTGGTTGCAGAGGGGACCCTTGCCAAGTTATTCGCGGCAGATAGGCACAACCATATTTACCATCCCGAGGATGGAATCCTGACACAGCTTGAGCAAGGAAATAAAGTTATCTGTGATCGTTATCTGTTCTCATCGCTGGCCTACCAGTCCGTAGACTGGAACTTTGATGCGGTGTGGGAATTGAACCGCTATTTTCCACTGCCCCAGGACCTTGTGTTTCTCGATGTTCCGCCGGATGAAGGGTATCGACGGGTTGTGCAGCGGAACACTACCCAGGAAATATACGAACGGATGGAGCTGCAGGATGAAATACGCTCCAACTACTTTCATGCATTTACTCTCTTTGAACACTCTTCAATGAATATCCATATATTCGACGGCACACTGCCGGTGGAAGAGTTGGAAGAATTGGTATCGAAACGGCTCTCTCCTTCCGATAATTAGAGTAATGTCAGGATGCTTCAACAATTTTTTCCAACGTAAATATCTCATTGCTCTGTGTGCTGTTTTGCTGTTAGCAGGAACGCTTATACAGCCATACAATGGGAATGCCTACAATATTTACTATGCCGAGCAGTACTACAAGCTCTACCATCAGAACTTTTATCAATACCCTGAAGATTTTAAGGAGAACATTTGGTACCTGGAACGTGCCTTGAAACGGCCCTTTGTAAACCCTCTCAATGCAATGGCGACCATCGATGACCAGCAGGAGTGGAGCCGGTACCGCTCATTATTTAAAATGCACGTGAATCTGGAAATGGTGAAACAGTACCGTTTATGGGGTGCCGAGTATGATAAACGGGTCGCCTACTTTTATAATCAGCCATGGAAAGATCAAAATTTGGAAAGTCTGGAAATTGCAGAACACTATTATGAAACCGCCCTGCACTACTGGGAAGAAGCCCTGCTTTGGTGGGCTCAGCTGGAGAAAATGCCCTATATGCATATAGAGGAAGTTCAAGCCTGGGAGGACGAGCGCTTCCGAATCAGTTCCGGCGACCTGGATTACCAGGAGATTATCCTCAACGACTTGCAACGCTTGAGTAAGGTTCGGCTCGATTTTGAAGCTATGGATGAGAATACATACTAAGTTGGCATTGTGTTACTGAATCAGCATTGCATCGCCATAGGAAAAAAATCGGTACCTCTCCCGAATTGCCTCTGCATAAGCTTGCTC
>Ga0209947_1000960_pt1 | contig 17633 bp, 8 predicted proteins | sample SalPonR2_B_D2_MG_FD_185706 | JGI IMG/M metagenome (GOLD analysis project Ga0209947, IMG submission 185706) | Salt pond soil microbial communities from South San Francisco under conditions of wetland restoration - Salt Pond MetaG R2_B_D2_MG... ... | reverse complement strand
TCATCAGGCTTGGCAAAAAGCGGAAGCGTTCTGGGCCGAAGAATCATCCGCTGAAAAATTATCCGCTGAAGAGTCATCCGCTGAAGAGTCATCCGCTGAAGAGTCATCCGCTGAAGAGTCATCCGCGGAGGCGGAACCCGCACCGAAGTTTGCGCTGCGTGATGAATTCGATCAAGCCAATCCGGAAATCTGGGAGATCGTCGGCGATGGCTGGCAATACCAAGACGGACAGCTTCGGCAAACGGTCTCCAGCCGCGACACTCACTATCTGCGGCTTGCACCGGAACGGTCGTTGCCGCGTGACTTTGATCTGCGCGTTCGATACACCACGACCGGCGGAGATACTTATAAGAGCGTGACGTTCCGTTTTGACGAAGACGAAGACCGCCAGTACGGTCAATTCGTTTACAGCAGTGCGCATCTGCCGGGGCCTAAGGTGCAAGTCGCCTTCACACGCAACGGAAAGCATCAGTATCCGGCCGAGGGTCAAGTCGCCCGAGCCATCGAGGTCGGTCAGCCGATAGAGCTGCGCGTGGCGGTTCGGGATCGGTTGGTAAATGTCTGGCTGGACGGCGAATTTCTGCTCGCTTACCGGTTGCCCGACAGGCGGCCGACCGGACGATTCTCGCTATCCGCATTTGACGCCACGGCCGCCTTCGATTGGATTGCCATCGAATCGCTGTCCGATGAAGTGGAATTGACCGCCGCCGGTAAGAACAGCACTGCCGCATCCGATCCCCGGACGGTCGCCCGACTGGCCAAGCTGAAGTGGTTGGCCGCGAAAGCGGAACTGCAGTCTTTGAACTCAACGTTGGCTGCCGACGCGGCCAAGGTGAACTGTGGCGATGAAGAGGTGGCAAAGCGGACCGCGCTCCAGGCGGCCAGCGATCAAGCCAAATCCCTGCGCTGTCAGGCTGAATACGACCAGCTCGCGGCCGGCACCGATGACAAGAAACTCCAGCAGGCCGCAGCCAAACTCAAGCGGGCGAACGAGCAACTCGAGCGTGTGCAGCAAGGGACTGCGACGTACACCAGTTTGCGTGCATCGCGAAAAGCGCTCGAAACGCCGGCTCATACCGATGCGAATTACGCCGCGATTTATCCCTCGACCAGCAGCGGTCGGCGATTGGCGCTGGCGCGCTGGATGACGTCGCGCGACAATCCTCTGACGGCCCGAGTGGCGGTGAACCATGTCTGGATGCGGCACTTTGGCGAACCGCTGGTGGATTCGGTATTTGATTTTGGGCTGCGGGCCAAGCGGCCGGAGCATCTCGCATTGCTCGATTATCTGGCCTGCGAATTCATCGAATCTGGCTGGAGCTTCCGACATCTGCACTATCTGATTTGCACCTCGCAGGCCTACCAACGTGACTCCTCGACCAGCCGTGCCGACGCGGCCACCCTGGCGGCCGATCCGAGCAATCAATTTTACTGGCGCGCCAATACGCGCCGCATGGAGGCGCAGGTGGTGCGTGATGCGGTCCTGCATTTGGCTGGTACGCTGGACCTGTCGCTTGGTGGGCCTCCGGTCGATGTGAACGGGGATAGCCGTCGCCGCAGTCTGTACTTTCGGCATTCTCGCGATGACCGGAATCCCTTCCTGTCGATGTTCGACGACGCCGACTTACTGCAGTGTTACCGGCGCAGCGAAAGCGTCGTGCCGCAGCAGGCGTTGGCGATGGCCAACAGCAACTTGTCGCTCACGACCGCCGCGGAGATTGCCAAGCGGCTCGCTGCGAACTCGGATGACGAGTCGCTCGATCCCATGGTGGATGCGGCCTTTACCACGATTCTTGGTCGTCTGCCCGACGCCGCCGAACGCGACGCCTGTCTGCAGTACTGCCAGCAGATGTCCGAGTTTCTCACTCGTACATCCGGTGCCGAGGGCACGCCGCAAGCCACCGCTCAGCGCGTGCGAGCGCGGCTGGTCCACGTGTTGCTGAACCACAACGATTTTGTTTCGATCCGCTAAACGATGAGCGATAAATAAGTATCGGGTACGTTTTGTGCGACGCACCCGAAGGGCGAGTTCCTCGCAAAAGGTACCCGACACTTTTTTGTCGCACGATCCTAAACAATGACCGGTTTTTCCATGTCTGTTCGCAACTTCATCAACGACGATCACGCCGTCCTCCGTCGTGCTGATCGCCGTTCCTTCCTGCGGCACAGCGCCGGGCTGGGCTTGGGAATGGGCTTGGCAGCCGGCTTGGGGCCGTTGGCCCTCCAGAGCATGCTGCAGGCCGAGCAGTCCATGCCCAACGGCTTGCCGCATTTTGCTCCGCGCGCCAAGAATGTGATCTGGTTGTTCATGCGCGGTGGGGTCAGCCATATGGAGAGCTTCGATCCCAAGCCCGCGCTGAACCGGTTCGCCGGAAAATCGATTACCGAAACGCCCTTCGCCGACACCCAGGACCCCGAGCTGTTGAAGAAGGTCCGCGTCGTGGTGGTCAACGACGCCAACGGACAGCAGCGCAACAAGCTGTATCCACTGCAGGTCGGGTTTCAAAAGTATGGGCAGAGCGGCATCGAAGTGAGTGACTGGTTTCCGCGAATCGGATCGGTGATCGACGATATCTCGGTCATTCGTTCGATGTGGACCACGGACGATAACCACGGCGCGCAGGTGCAGTTTCATTCCGGCCGTCATATGCTCGATGCCCGCGTGCCAACGATCGGCGCCTGGATCAACTGGGGCTTGGGGTCGCTGAACGAAAACCTGCCCCAATTCATCAGCATGGGGCCCCGCTTTTTTGACCGCCGCGACGGACACTATCTCGGTCCGGCATACGATTCGGTTCCGCTGAAAATCGATCCCAACAATCCGCTGGACTATGCCAAGCCGCAGGGCGATATGGCTGCGGAGGAACAGCGAATGAGTTTCGACCTGATTCGCAAGCTGAATGGTTTGACGGCCGAAAGCTATCCCAATGACGCGGCGCTTTCGGCGCGGACCAAGTCGTATGAATTGGCCTTCCGCATGCAAACGGCCGTTCCCGACATCATCAACTTTTCGAAAGAAAGCGCACACACGCGGAAGCTGTATGGGCTGGACCAGCCGGAGACGCGGCCCTTTGGAGAACAGTTATTGGCCGCGCGCCGCTTCGCCGAACAGGGCGTGCGATTCATTCAGATCCAGCACGGCGACGGAGCCGCAGGCGCTTGGGACCAACACTCAGGACTGAAGGCCATGCATTCCAAACTCGCCAAGCAGGTGGATCATCCGGTGGCGGGTCTGATCACAGACCTCAAGCAGCGCGGCATGCTGGATGAAACGCTGGTCGTGTTCGCAACCGAATTCGGCCGGACTCCCGGTTCGCAAGGTGCCGATGGACGCGATCATCATCCCTACGGTTTCAGTGTCTGGATGGCCGGCGGCGGACTCAAGGGCGGCATCGCGCATGGCGCGACCGATGAAATCGGTTTTCACGCCGTCGAACATCCGCACTACGTGACCGACGTGCACGCCACGATCTTGAAACAATTAGGGCTGCGCGCCGAACAGATGGAAATACCGGGACACAAACGCCTAGAACAGGACTTTGGGCACCCCATCGACGAGATCATCGCCTGACGGTGCGCTGGCCTGTCGCGGCGGCGGGGCTGCAAGGTGGACCCCCTTCGACTGCCCGGTTCGGTCTGCGAAAAAACTGCTTGCGACGCTTGGGACTCCCGGATAAGCTCCGTCCTAGGGAGGCAGGCAGGCAGGCAGGAGTCATCCGGTTGAATGAGCCGCCTTGGCGATAGCCGCGGTTCCTGGACTTAACCGTGGCTATCGCCAAAACGGCTAAGCAGAGTTCTGCGGAATGATTCCTGCAAACCTGCTTAACGATCGTCAATCTCCATACAAGTGCACTCCCGCCCGTTCCTGTTCGCACGACTTTCGAATTTTCGGAAGACGGTTTCTGCGGCCTTCCTGTAGCGAAAGCCTTTATCCAGCGCGCGATGCACTGTTTACAAATCCATTCGACGAGCGGACATGCCGTGGGCGATTGTTTATCAGCTCGCGTCGCGCGGGCGTTGGAGCGATTGTCCGCAGTCCTGGGAGAAGCGATCGCGCGTTGTTTGCGCGATGCATCTCGAAGAGGCCATTCGCCGTGAGCGCCGAGTCGACCTCCTTCGATGCGATTGTGGCGGCCTACTTCGAGCATCTTGATGCCGGAGACGACATCGACCCGACGCTGTTCATTGCTTCGCATCCCGAGCACAAAACGCGATTCCTTGATTTCGTACGGGATGAAACCGATGGCGCAGGGCGGCTCCTGACGACCTCCGCGCGGACCTGGCAGGAGGATCCCGGCAAGCCTGTTCAATCTTTCGGCTCCATGCCGGCAACCCTCGGGGAGTACCAGATTGAGCGATGTTTAGGCCGCGGTGGCATGGGGACCGTTTTCCAAGCGCGGCGTCCCACCGACGGCGGTCCGGTCGCACTAAAGTTGCTGCACCCTCAAGACATTCCGGGACCCGCGTCACGGCAGCGATTTAAACGCGAAGTCCGCGCGATCGAAAAATTACAGCATGCTCACATCGTTCCACTCTTCTCGACCGGCGAGGATCAGGGACGCTTGTTTTTGACGATGAAGCTGATCGATGGCGTTACCCTGGCCGACGTCTGCAATCTTGGCGACGTTAACGCGCAGGCCAGCACGGTGACTCAATCAAGTTCCAACAGCACCGATCAGCAGCACGTCGTTTCGTCGCTTTCGTCGCTCTCCCAGCGCTCGGCGGCGGAGTGCTTCGAGCGGGCTTGCGGGCAGCAGAGTTACTTTCGCGGAGTCGCCTCGGTGCTCGCCGACGCTGCCGATGCGCTCGAAGCGGCTCACGAAAAGCTGGTTGTTCACCGCGATGTGAAACCTTCGAACCTATTGCTCGACGTCGACGGCAAGCTCTGGCTAACCGACTTTGGTTTGGCCTCGCTCGAAGAAGACCAAACGGCGGTCACACGGACCGGTGAATTGCTTGGTACGCCGGCCTACATGAGTCCTGAACAGGCGATCGGTTCGCACCAGGCCACCGACTGCCGGACCGATATCTACTCGCTAGGAGCGACCCTTTACGAACTGGCAACGCTGCGCAAACCGTTCCGAGGAAGCCGTTACGAGATTCTGCGCAAGGTCGCTGCGGGCGAGTTTGTGCGGCCCTCGGAATGCCGGCCCGAAATTCCGCGGGGTCTTGAAGCGATCATCCTCAAAGCGATGGCGAATCAACCGGACGAACGCTATCAAGCCGCCGACGAATTCGCGGCCGATCTGCGACGTTTTGTGGCAGGACTGCCGGTCACTGCAAAGATCGCCGGAACACTCGATACAGCGGCTCGGTGGGTGGTCCGTCATCCGCGACGGTCAGTCGCAGGCGTGGTTGCCGTAGCAACGGTCATTGCGGCGGTGATCTCGCTGCAATATTTACACGGTCAGCGGCTGAGGAACTTGAACGACCGCTTGGAACAGAACAACGCGTTCCTTGCCGAAACCAACAACCGCTTGGAACAGACCAACGTCGCGCTCGACCAAAGCCGCTCGCGATTGCAGCACCATCTGTACGTTGCCGATATGGCCGCGGCGTTTAAAGCCTATGCTAAGCGAGATAACGATTCCGCTCAGCAACTCCTCCGTCGGCAGCTGCTGGAAGAAGGCGAACCGGATCACCGGCGGCTCGAGTGGTGGCTGCTGTATCACCTTACCCGCTCGCCTAAGATTTTGCAGTTGCGCGACCACCGTGGTGCGGCTCGCGAAGCCCGCTATGTCGGCAGCCGCCGAGAAATCGTTTCGTCCGGCGATGACGGCACCGTGCGTCGCTGGGATGCAAGCAGTGGTGAAACGATTGCGGTTTACCAGTTCAGCGGTCATCTCGATGCCTTGGGGGTCTCGCCGGATGGTCGTTCGTTTGTGACCGGCGAGAACATTCCTGAAGGGATTAACCGCGTTGCGATCCGCGATTTGGAGAACGGCCAACTGATGCATCCGCTCACCGGCCACGGCTTTACAGTGGATGCGGCGGTGTTTTCTCCCGATGGACACTGGATCGCGACGGGGGGGCGTTATCAAGATATTTTGCTGCACACATCGACCGGCGAACTGGCGGGCCGTTTGACCACCGGCTCTCGAAACGAAGCGGTCGCTTTTTCGCCGGACAGTCGGTCGCTGGCCGCCAGCCTGCAGGTCGAGAAGGATGGCGTACGCGAACGATCCTTGAATTTCTGGTCGGTGCCGAATCTGGAGCACCAACGGAAGGTCGAGCTACCAGTGGCAGCAAGTTATTTCGCTGTCGACGATAAAGCGGTCTGGGCGGTGGTCGCAGGCAGTGACGACTTCGCGGTCGTTCATCTGCCCTCCGGTGCCTCGCTCAACCAGCTTGGCAGCACGCGAGGTGGCATTCGCTGCGCCGCGATCTCCATGCAAGGCGATCGATTCGCCATCGGGTGCGACAACGGACTGCTGTATCTCTGGGAACTCGAAAACGTCGATCCTGAGACTCTCAGTAACCACGTGCTGCCTCCACCCATGGTGATCTCGACCGGCACGCAAAAGGTAACGAGTGTCCGTTTTATGGAGGGCGGTATCGTCCTCACTTCTCACAAAAATGGATCGATTCAAACGTGGGAGACAGCTAAAGAGAAGACCGGCCCGCGGGCAATCGATTTTTCAGTGGTGGCGTTGGACCAATCGAGCGAGGCTGCGGACAGCCTGTTTTTACGAAACGAGAAAGGCGAGATCGCGAGACTCGACTGGCAGACGCTGGAGACGAGAGTTTATTCAGGAATCGATGCCGACAAGTACGCGGAACTTGCCGTTTCGCCCGACGGCCAAACGCTGATTGCGGCCGCTCCCGGGGAACTGGTGGTGATGGCGCTTCCGAGCGGAAGGGTGAGCCGGCGGTTTGCGACCGAAACTCCCGATCGTTCGGTTTGCGACATTTGCTTTCTGCCTGGTGGAGAAGCGTGGCTGGCGCTGTTCGATGATTCGATTGACGTCTACAACGCAGCGGATGGAACGCTGTTACAGCATCTGCAATTGCCGGTGGACGGAGCCGATGACGTGGTGTTTTCACCCGATGGAAAGACGCTGTTGGTGACAACTCGCAATCAGCTGTTGTTTCTGGATGCGAACAGCCGCGACGTGATTGCGGAACTCCCTTGCACTCTTGGCCAATTCACTCATGCGGCGGCTTTCTCGGAAGATGGGCGATGGCTGGCGGTCGGGCACGAGGACGGGACCGTGGTCCTGATCGATATCCACCAGCCACAGGGACTGCACACGCCGCCCCGTATCTTGCGTGGCCATCGCTCGGGCGTGAACGGGTGCATGTTCGTCGCACAAGACCAAACGCTGGTGACGATTGCTTCGGACCAAACGATGCGTTTCTGGGACATCCGCAGCGGCCGCGAACTCGGCGCCCTCGGGCCGGGCGAAGCGTATCATTTCCTCGTCCACGATCCCTTGCGGCAACAACTGCTGACCGCCGGCCCGCATGGCCCGACGCAGCTCTGGTCGACCCAAGCGACCGCTCCATAGCCATGTCGCCACGCTTGCCACTGATTCTACGGGACAAGTAGGTAAGGGTAAGGGATCCGGCCTATCAGCCGTGGGACATGAGGCCCCGGTCGCCGAGAGAACCGGACGCGCTCTAATGTGTTCCGGCTGACTGGGAACGCGCTCCGGCTGACTGGGTTGGCCTGCACCCGCTAAGCCTTTCATAACGCCTGGTTTTCATAATGCCTGGTACCGGACATTGGGACGCCCACGTACAAACAGGCTCGAGCCATTCGTTTCAAGTCAGCCATGATCACTGCCATGGTCACTGCCATGATCACTGCCATGATCACTGCCCAGGCAACCCGATGCCGCCAAATGGATCAATCGTTTCGATGCCATCGGACGGACTGTTGTTCATCGGTGGCAATGCTGGCTCCGGCATGGCGGGTGTGTGTGAGGGAGAGGTCGGGACATCCGCGGAGGATGGGGCGACCCCCGAATCGTTCGTCGACAGGTCGCCGTACCCACCATCGGGCTGTTCGTCGCCTTCGAAATCCTTCGCGAACTGGGAGAAGGTCAGCCCCCCAATTATTAGCACGGTAACAATGCCCCCGGCGCGCACAGCCAAACGCGCGGTGGGCATCTGTAAGCCTTCCGCCAACAGTAATCCGATCATTGCGGCTAGGATCGCGCTGCCCGCCCATGGCGCCAGTTCCGCGTAAGCGGTCGACAAACCGACTAAGCTGGCCAACGGAATGGCGATGACATTGGAAATTCGTGATGTTGAAACCAGCACACCGAAGGCAGCTAAACCACAGACTCCAGTGGCCGCCCCATAAGTGAGACTGCCTGACATCGTGATCGTTGTAGCCACAATCGCAATGAGGATGCCCCATCCGCCCGTATTCCAGCTCAGGCGATTCGGCTTCGACTCACTCGGCAGCGCCATCGCCATCGCCACCGCCGAAGTCATTGCCCAGCATCCAAAGGTAATTCCCAGCGGTACGCTGAGGCTTTCGAGTTGCATGTAAACGCTTCCCCACAACAGGCGTAGGACGAAGAGCAGCCCGATCAGGATCGCCAACGGCCAACGATATCGGCTGGTTCGCACGTTTGAACATGCGACAGCGAGTAAAACAATCAAAGGCAACCAGTCCAGCGCGACCCTTGGTTGCAGGGGTCGCAGCAAATCGCGAAGCGAGGACGTCTGCAATAGAATCAGTCCCAACGCCGACGCGCAACCGATCGCCCAAGCTTCGCCCTGACGCACATGGCGAAGCCAATACCCGCCGAGCCCGCCGGTGATTAACGCGGCGACGAGCGAAACAGCGATCGAGACCGTAGTCACTGAAGCAATCCCTCAAAGCTGACCAGCAGGGTTACGTTGTCGCCGATCTGGGGTGCCATCGCGCCCATCCCAAAATCGGAACGCTTAACCGTCATGCGCCCGACAAAACCAATACGATCTTTCCCGTAAGGGCCTTTGCCGGCACCAACCTGAGTGAGCGGCAGGACAACCGATTTTGTCTCCCCATGAAGTTGCAGGTCACCGGTGATGTTCAGTGTCCGGCCGTCGTCGGCTAGCGTAACCGACCGACTGGTAAAGGTGATTTGGGGAAACTGCTTGACGTTGAAAAAGTCGGGACCGCGAAGGTGTTCATCGCGTTTCTCCGACTTCGTGTCCAAGCTCGCCGCATCGATCACAAACTGAAATGTCGCGGCTGTTGGATCTTCCATGTCGACGGAAAATTTTCCGGCATACTTCCCGAACATGCCGTAGGTATAGCTGAAACCGAAGTGCGAGGTCGTGAAAACCACCGAGGTGTGTTGATCATCGAGCACATAGTCCGCCGCAGATGCTTGTGGCGTACCGCTTGCCATCAGCAAAGCGAGCACGACGAGGGAGGTTCGAATCAAAATCATCTTCGTCCTTAGTCCTTAAAACAGAATAAAATCGCCCCCGCCACGATGACGCGGACAAACCGGTTTGCCTGTGGCAACAGATAGTTTGTCGAAACTAATCGTTCGGTGGATGGCGTGCCAGGAACAGTAAATCGCTCAACTGCCGCAGTTCCTTTTCGCTCATGTGTCCTAGCTGGGCGCGGTGCAAATCGCCTAACGGTTGATCCAGTTTTTTCAGAATCGCCTTGCCTTGCTTGGTGAGGTTGACCCACACAACGCGGCGATCATTTTGACATCGAGTCTTGGTCACCAATTCGGCGACTTCCAGCCGTTCCACCAATCGCGGCATATCGGGGTGTGGCGAGATCATTTCCCTCGCGATCTGATAGACCGAAACCGGCGTCCCGTGCCCCCGTAAGATCCTCAGCACGTTGTACTGAGGCTCGCTGATCCCGTGTTCCTTGAAAATCTTGGTCGCCTGAGATGTCAGCGACGAATGGGTGCGAATCACATTCAAAACCGCTTCCAATTCGGGAAACCCAAAAGGACGCTGCATTCCGATCTCGGCAGCAAGCCCCGTCAGCGAAGTGTCTTTTCTGTCAGTCATGTTCGGATTGTCTGTTGCAACAGAGAACACGTCAAGACCGATCTCCGGTTGGCTAGCTAACGGTGAGAGACGATTTCGAATTCCTTTCCAGAGCCTAGAATCCATGACCAAGAACGAAACACCGAACCTTGAACAAGCAGCACTGAGCGGCCCCGAAGCAGCTCACGTCGGAGTTCGCGCTACGCAGTGCTGCTTCCGTTCGGCCTGCTGCCTCACTCCAGTAACACCTCGAATCCCCCATTCCTGTTCCCCAGCCCAAACTTTCATAACGCCTAAGCAGGTTAGGAGGAATGATTCCGCGGAACTCTGTTTAGCCGTTTTGGCGATAGCCATGGTTAAATCCAGGAACCGCGGCTATCGCCAAGGCGGCTCATTTAACCGGATGATTCCTGTCTGCCTGCTTAGTAAAGGAAATGGGGGCATTCCAGATTCTTAACACCCCCACGGCCCGCAGGGGCACAGGGACATGCCATGAACCATGGCAAAACAGACCGACCAACGGTGGTAGTAGGCGAACAGCTACGATCCCGAAGTGGTTTCTTTCCGGGCTCCGTTCGACCAGAAAAGCCCGCTTGATGAACTCATCCGGAGCGGAAGAAGACGGGCTGGTGGGAGGTTTTCTGAAGGCGCACGGGAGCGTGCTTGGATCGATCGACCTCACCACTGTGGAGGTCGGGCCCAAGGCGGGACTGACAACGATGGCCCTCAGCACGGTTCTATCCCAGGAACGGCTCGATCGGCCCCTTCTGGTCGATCTTCAGAGCCACATCGAGAGCACCGTAATGGTTGATCGAATTTCCATAGGCATTCAGTATCGTCGTGTACCAGTTCCCAAGCGTCTTGTGCCCGAGTTGATTGTAACCGGGCAGTCGGATGTATCGCCGGGGGATGTTAAGCCGCGCGTTGGTTCCGGCCAGCACCACAAATGGCCACTCCGTCCCCTTGCTATGATGCGTTTCCCCATTGTTCGGCAGATAGAAAAGCACCGTATTATCGAACATGGTCCCCGTCCCTTCCGGCACACTCTTCAGACGGCGGACAATCCGATCGATCAGCGTCATGTGTTGGTGACGCACCTTATCTCGGATATCGAGTGCTTCCACACCGCCAAATGATTTGCCGTGTCCCACGTCATGTAGATTGACGTTCTCGCCTTCGATTCCCGGCAGCCCGGTGTACGGCGTTCCCAGTTCATCCGCAGTAAAAGTGACCACATTGGTCATCCCTGCAATCAGCGTCGCAAGCAACACCTCGACCAGTCCATCTTGCCGATCAACGGTCGTCAGGTCCTCAGCCAAATACTTCGCATCGAGCTGCGGGATATGTTGACGAATGACATCCCCCATAGCCTCGACCCGCGCGTTTTGCTGCCGGATATCATTGAGCGCATCGGCATAGTTCCCCACTTTGCGTTGCTCAATGCCGCTGAGTTGCCCAGCCAGTGACGATTCCTCGTTCGACAAAAACTTGAGCACTTGGCGTTCGAGTTGATACCGCGTCTGAGCATCCTGATCAGCCGAGACAGACTTGAACAACTCCTGCATCGCAATTTTCGGCGAGCCAAACGCATAGTTCGGTTGCTGAGGACCACGCGCCGAAAAGCCTTTTTCAATTCCGTTGATGTTGCCCCGGGAATTCCCACCACTGTTCGGGAAACAGGCTAATTCAATGTGGTGAAACGGCGACGGACACAAATCGGCCAGTTGAAAATCGACCGTCGCCCATTGGATCGTGCTCAGACGTTCGTTCGCTTTGTACGCCCCCAGTGAGGAGCACCAGGTATGATGCCCGGTCGTACACATCTTGCCCGAGAGCCCTTGCAGGATCGTCAGGTTCTGCTTGTGACTGGCCAGTGGACTCATCCACTCCGGCAGCTCGTGATCGTCCAGGTCAGCCACAAAGGCAGACTTCCGTTTCTCCGCGTCAAGTTGCTCGCGATCAAAGGTCGGCAGCATGAGTGAATCGGGGAGCAGACCATTCCCCTTGTGCATGAAAATGAATCGCATCGGCGGCTTCGACGACACGCTCTCAGCCAACAGCGACTGTGACGCGAGACTAAACGCCCCAATACCGGCCAGGGATCGCGATAGGAAATCTCGGCGAGTTGTCATGATCGATTCTTGCTTCTGGGTGTAATGTGGATGACTGGCCCCCATGGATCGCATCGACAGTGCCGCTTGCAAATCTAGTGGAAAAGCCTCGCTTCACTAAGCCTGTCGCGTGAACGTGCTCAGCCGACCATGCTCGCGCAGATCAGATAACATTCTAATCGTCGACGGAACCTGGGTGGTCTTTACGATACATGAAGGAATCCGACGTTAATAACGAAACGATGACCGCTCGAAAGCTTCCACCGCTCCTCAGGTAAGCTTGATCCGCGGCGATCAGAGTCTGTGAATCGGACAACATTTCGTTCCGCCCCAGAAAGTATCGAAATGCATGCCGGATGATCGACTGCCGGACGCGCTCTGATTTCGCCAGGCGATCAATCAGGTCAAAGGCATCCTGTACGTCGCCATCGAGTGCGGGATCACCGGTCCCCGACAATGTCCCCGACGCGTCAACCGGTTTGGTTTTGTACACATTGACGACGCTCTGGCGGTCTCCCTCACGGAGGATGTTCTCCGGATGTTCGAGACTTTCCTCCGTCCGATACCGACCGAAGTCATCGAAAATTTCAAATGTCAGCCCCAGTGGGTTCATTTGCTGATGACACTTCCAACACTCTTGCCGGCCTGTCACCGAATCGAGACGTTCACGCAGTGTCCGGTGCGGATCTTCCGGAATTTGAGCATCCACAGTGATCGGCACGTCAGGTACTCGACCAGCCAACAGTTTCTCTCGAATCCACCGGCCACGACGGACCGGATCGGTTTCTGTGTTTTGAGAATGTGCGAGCAGCCAAGCCGGATGCGTCAGAATCCCCATTCGATGCGCGACCGGAAACGGTTGTTCGATCGGATAATCCCACGTCGCGATATCAGCATACTCACCTCGAGAGTAAACCCCTTTGTAGTGCAGCGGACCAGCTCCCGTGACATGCGGCAAGTTGTAGATTTCTGAATGTCGGTATTTTTGCCCCCCATGAAAGAACCACGGGTAAGTGATTGGGGTAATCCCTTTGCCGAACGTATTCTCAAAGAAGTCCATAAACCGCTTGTATTCACGAAGATGCACCCGGCGACGGTCTTCCCGCAGGTCCTGAATTCGGAGGATTTTAAACAGCTCTTTGTGTTCCTCGAAGTTATCGAGCAGGGCCTGCTCGGTATCGCTTCTCCAGTCCGTATCCTTCAGCCCTTCATAAGCGCGTCGCCACTGCTCGACAAGCTTTCGCCCCTCTTCATCGCTTTTGGTGCGTAGCACGAAATACTCGTCGGTGGTCAGCAACTGGGCGAAGACATCGTGATCCTCCCTCAGAATCGAATCGACAATCAGATCCGCTTCCCCCGTCACAGAACCAGCCGTCCCGCTGTATCCACGTTCCAGGTTGTCATAGAACCCGCCGCTGCGGGCTACATCCTTGAACAATTTCGTACTGTTGGGATAACCGAAGAATTCGCGAAAGAACCGGTTGATCTTGGGATGCGTCACGCGACTTCCGTGAATCGCAATTCCGGACAACGTGGGATCCGCTTCTGCATAAAATGCCTGCTTATCATTCAACAGTCGTGTCACTTCGCGGCGATAGTCTGCTTTCGTCAACAGCCGTCCTTCGCGAGCTGCCTGAAATAGTTGCTCGTCGGGAATCTGGTCATCAATGGCATAAGCAATCGCATACGCAGCTTCCCGCGGCGACAACTTGCGGCGACCAAAATCATCCGGCTCTCCTGCTCCAAATTCCAAGCGATATAAAAACTCCGACTTCAGCAGCACACTGATCAAGATCTGACGCAGCCCTTCGACATTCCCTCCTAGTTCCATCGCGGACTTCAGCAACGGCAGGTACTCATGCAGTTCCGATTCCGTCGCATCCCGTTGCAGCACGCAATCAAATTGCGAGTGGATGGCGGCAATCATCTGCTCATCAGTCGGCAGCGACTCTTGCCGCACAATCGCAACAAATGCCTCCGGCGAATAGGCAGGAATCCACTTATCTTTCGGATTGGAGAACTCCAGCGTGCGCCGATCCTGTTCGTGATGCAGCGCTGCAAAGATTTGTTTGTCAGCGATCCACTGGGCGTTGTTGAGCATCACCAGCAAATGACCACCATCGAGAGTCGCTGTATCGTAGTAGCGAACTCCTGAGTGGTCCGGCAACACGATCGGATTCGTCACGCCATAAAAATTGGATTGCCGCGATCGTCCTTCCAGCTTGAAAACGGCATTCACGCGCTCATGAAAAATCAGCGGACTGACCAACCAGCGTCGCGCCGGTGTAAACGGCTTCTCCGTGATCGAACCATCGAACAAAGTTTCATGATCAACATAGTTTCCGTACGCCGGCTCCCGCAGTTTCTCATCCAGCTTCGAAGCCTTCCGCGCCCGAAGCTCTCGACGTAACCATCCGGTGAGCCGCTCGCGCTCCGCATCCCTCGGCTGGTCAGCATCCTCGGGCGGCATGAGTTCAAAAAAAAGCTGATCCTGAACCCGATTCAGCAAGTCGATTTTCGCGGTCTGGTTTAAAACCTCAAACTGGTCAAACCGAACGCCCGCCTCGGCCGACTCGCCATGATGACAATCCATACAAGCCGACTCGATGACGGCATGAATCTCATCCGGCATGCGTAGCGCAGCAGATTGGTCCGCCTGCACTGTTAACGGCTCCCACCAGAAGCCCATACCCAGAACGGCAAGTAGCACAATCCCCGACGGAGAACTCACATTAAAACGCAAACGAATCTCCCAGACAACAACGATGGTGTTATACCAGCAGGGTGACGCCTTAATTGGACAACGTACCGAAACTTGGACGGCGTGCCGAGACTTGGACGGCGTGGCGAGCCAACGGATGTCCCGCTTCCCCCTCTCTCGCAGCGCGAGCCCATTCTCTGTGCGAGGTGTAAAAAAGTCGGCACCTGATTATCCCAGAAACGTGTGGGGTTTCAACTTCCGATGGCCAAGCTCGTCCACCCCATCTCGGCAAAACTTGCGTCGCTGTCCTGGCAGGAGCTCGTCGAGCAAGAGGCGTGGTTGAATGAAAAAATCCGAAGCCTGCTAGCCAATTTACCCGACCGGCCTGCGCCGAGCAATCAGGAGCGGCGCAGTCAGGCGACTACGTTTGCTGGACAGCTTCGAGAACATCCTCCAGGGAGAACATCCTCCAGGGAGCGCCCCGCGGAAAGCAAGATCGCGGAGGCCGGCCCAATGAATGGTTTCGCGGCATCGGCCTGTATGGATTTTGCGTTGGCTCCGGAGACAAATGACTCGCCGGTCCCGACAAATGCCTTGCGAAGCTGGACGCGTAAGTGATAGCCGACCACCAAGTTGATCGGAAAATGATACCGCTAACGAATGAAAGGTTTCTTCTTGCCACGTCTCCTGATAATCTTTTGCATTGGCACAGTGGCGTTGCTTGAGCCGCATTCCTCTTCGGCGCATTCCTCTTTGGCACGGTGCGAGTCGGGTGGCACACCGGGCTTGAGATGCCGCTGCCATCGGAAACGCGTCGGTTACCAATCGCTATCGCCAAGCCAGCCAAACACCTCTTTTTTAAAACGATCACACACCACGCCGGTCACCATTATTAACGTCTTGGATCCAACACAAAACGTCGTTCCTACGTCGGTTTGATTTGCACTTCGTTTGCCGCCCGGAGGGGCGGCGAAGTGACCAGACCGCGACGTCCGGGTTCAGAGCGCAAATTCCTCGAACCGGCAGCCGCAGGTCGGCTGGTAGGCGACTCGCATCCGGCGAGAGGCGGGATAGAACTGCAAAGCCGCTGTTGCGATGCTCAGCCGATCGCAGATAGCGTTCTGCTCGAAGCTCGCAGACTCGTCGGTAGGGAAGCCAGCGAGGCTGCAACACCCGAAACGCCTCCATCTCCACGAGTATGCGTCAGGCCAGCACGATCTGATCTTGTAGCAGCCCTCCCTGCATCGGCCCTCTTTCAGAGCGAGAGCCTTGGCAGGTCACGGCGATGTGCGGCCGGCCAATAGCTTTCGGGGCAGCGGGGATGTCACGGTCCGATGGCACTTCGATCTCCCTTCGCTTGATCCGCCGCAGGAGTCCGAATCGTGCCCAGCGTGGCGGATTCAACGCTGAAAGAATCGCCGAATCGAATCTCCGAGCGAACGCTTGCTGCTCCGATCGTCGAGCATGCGATCGATCTCTTGGTCCGACATCTCGCCATCTCCTTTGCCGATTTCCTCAAACTCAACCTCCAGATCAAGATCGGCTTCCGCATCCAGATCGGATGGCTCGGTCGCTGCTCCGCGGGCGATCGGGTCTTCAAGGTTCGAGTATTCCTCCGACGGACGTGCGCCGCCTTCGTAACGGGCGACCGAGGGCGATGGGGGCTGTGATCGCGGATAGCATTTCTCCTCGCCGAGACGGCCGAGGGGACCGATAGAGCGGAAGCGTTCTTCAAAGAAGAAAACGTTGTGGGTCTGCAGAATGGTGCCGGTCTGCAACTCCATCCGAGCGATCTCGGTGTTGTACTGCGATAAGGCTTGGGCTTCCGCACTGACGGCATTGCCCCAATCGACGATCGCTTGCAAGACAACAATGAACTGTACGATGCCCTGGTTGTACTGGGCGAGTTGCTGTTCCAGATTCACGCGAGCCGATCGCCGCACGGCTTGAAACCGTTCGTACTGGGCATGGAATTGTTCGATATTGCGCAAGTTCAAGGCCAAGAGGTGCTGCATTTGATGCAGTCCCTGATCGAGGTTCGCCCGGTCGCGCTGGATGATCAGCCGACGCTGGCGAAGGGTTGCGCGTTCGGCTCGCAAGCCCAGCGGAACCGAAAAGTTCACCCCCAGCGACCAGTCCTGGAAATCACCGCCGCCGCGGACACGGTTGCCTGCCGGTGCGGTTCCCTCGAGTCCGTTCCAGCGGTAGAGAGCTACCCCGTCCAGCTGGGGCCGAGCTTGATTGTTGGCGATCAAAAGCCGTTGCTGGTCGGCTTCGAGAATTAGCTTTAGTTCAATGATGTCTGGTCGCTCACGTTGAGCCAACTCGTTGATGGCGGCCCAGTCGACTTCGATGCGTTGCTCGAGCATCGGGGTCACGGGAACGGTTCGCATAGGTTCGTATGGGGGCAACCCCATGATGTTGAGCAAAGCCGCTTGGCGCTGAAGCACATTGGCTTCGGACGCCAGCAAGCTGGCACGAAAGTTCTCCAGGGCGACTTGCGTTTGGGCCAAGTCACCACGATTGGCGTCACCGACTTCGAAGCGGGCTTGCGCTCGTTGGACCGCGAATTTGGCTTGCTCGACCTGTTGTTCGCGTGCCCACAGGTCGACCTTCGCGAACACCAGCGCCCAGTAGGCTTCGATAACACCGGCAACCGATTGCTGGACCGCGCTTTTGTATTGAAAGTAAGAACGCTCCGTCTCAATACGAGCAAGCACAATGGGCGCTTGATTGACGGCTTTGCCCGCACCTCTTAACAACGGCTGCGTGTAACTCAGCTCCGTCGCTGTGCGTTCGGCCGGGTTTAGTGGGAGCACGCCAGGTGTGATTCGGTTGCGGTTGGCGCTCACGCCCAGGTTGGC
>Ga0209947_1000957_pt1 | contig 17678 bp, 17 predicted proteins | sample SalPonR2_B_D2_MG_FD_185706 | JGI IMG/M metagenome (GOLD analysis project Ga0209947, IMG submission 185706) | Salt pond soil microbial communities from South San Francisco under conditions of wetland restoration - Salt Pond MetaG R2_B_D2_MG... ... | reverse complement strand
CGCGTGCCGCAGTAATTGCAAGTGGCGATCTTGTGAGCCATGCCGCCCCATATCGGCCAAGTGCACCGGTTTTCCAAGCCCCACCGCGGCGAAATCGTCGCTCTAGGCGCGGGCGCGTGGTATCGTCGCAGGGTGCAAAGGCGAAGGGACAAAGCCCGATGACCGATCAGTCCGACCCGGCACAGCCCCCGCTCGCGCCGCGCGACCTGCCCTTCAAGGTGGATCTCAGGCGCATCCACCTCGCCGTGGGCTGGATCGCCTTCGGCCTGCCGCTCTCGCTCGTCGCGGTCGCGTGGCTGCCGACGGTCTGCTTCCACGACTCGATCAGCCATTTCTATTTCAGCCCGGTGGGCGGGGATATCCTCGTCGGCGCGCTCGGGTTCATCGGCCTGTTGCTGGTTTGCCTCTACTCCTTCGATGCCGCCGGTTGCGAGGGCGCGCGGCGCTGGACGCGCATGGACATCCTGTTGATCCGGCTCGCCGGTATCGCGTCGCTGCTGGTGGCCTTCGTGCCCACGACCGGCACCGGCTGCGACCGCGCGGAAACCGAAGGCGCGCGCGCCTTTCTCACCGGCGCGGAGGGGCCGTCCTTCGATTTCTGGGCGGTTCTTCTGGGCCGGTCTGAGACCACTGGATTTCCGCTCGACGCCGTGCATTACGGCGCGGCGGGGGTGATGTTTCTCATCCTCGCCTATGTGGTGCTGCGCGTCTTCACCCGCGTCAATTCCGAGGCCGCGCGGCGCGAGGGCAACCGCAAGAGCCTGCGCAACGGCTGCTACAGGGTGCTTGGACGCATGATTCTCGGGGTGGTCGCAGTGCTCGGGATCAAGATGATCTTCGGCACAGTGGCACCGGATGTCCTCGGTTTCTGGAACCGGCTCAACCTCACCTTCGTGCTCGAGGCGGCGGGGCTTTTCGCCTTCGGGCTCGCCTGGATGATCAAGGGCCGGGTCTTGCCGGTGTTCGAGGATGCCGCCGCACGGGCTCAGCCGCGCGCGGCGTAAAGCGCGACGGCGGCGGCGTTCGACACGTTGAGCGAGCCGAAACCGCCGGTCGCGTCGATCCGCACCAGCGCGTCCACCGTCTCGCGCGTGCGCGGGCGCAGCCCCGGCCCCTCGGCCCCCAGCACCAGCGCCACGGGCCGGTCGCGCCGCCCGTCGAGGGCCGTCTCGACGGTCTGATCCGCCTCGCCCGCGAGGCCGAGCACGACATAGCCCATGCCCTGCAACTCGGTGATCGCATCGGCGAGGTTGCGCACCCGCAGGTAGGGCTGGCGCTCCAGCGCGCCGCTCGCGGTCTTGGCCAGCGCGCCGGTCTCGGGCGCGGAATGGTGGCGCGGGGCGATCACCGCGCGCGCGCCGAACACCTCCGCAGAGCGCAGGATCGCGCCCACGTTATGCGGGTCGGTCACCCGGTCGAGCAGCACCAGGCGCGGCGCACCCGGGCCGTCGCGCATTGCGAGATCGGCCAGGTTTCCCCAATCGAGCGGCTTCGCTTCCAGCGCCGCACCCTGGTGCACCGAACCGGGATCGAGCGGCGCGGTGAACTTGCGCGGATCGGCGATCTCGGGCGTCATCCCGCTCGCGTCGATGGCCGCAGCGAGCTTGTCGGCGGCGTTGCGGGTCGCGATCAGCCGCAGCTTCTCGCGGCGGGGATTTTCCAGCGCATCGCGCACCGCGTGCAGCCCGAACAACCACACCGGCCCGGCGGCCTCGGCGCGCCGCGCCTGCTCCTTCTCGATCACCCAGCGGGGTTTCTTCATCGACCGCGCGCCCCTCTTGTCCGGCGTCGTGTCCTTGCACCTCCGGGCACGGTCGCGCAAGCGATTTTCCGGTTGACGGGCCGCATCGCCAATTCTAAGACGCCCGGCACGTGGGCGACAGGCCGCAAGGTGTGGCAGGGGACTGTAACTCCCTCGCGGAGACGCACGCTAGGTTCGATTCCTAGGTCGCCCACCACTTTCCCCTTCCTGAGCCCGCTCCCCGGGGACTATAGTTCCGCAAGAAACGCAGGGGCATGGGCATGGCGCAACCGACCGCGGCGGGGGCCGGTTTCAACATCGTGATCGTCGGACAGGGCGGGCGGCTGCAATACGAGGCGCTGATCTTCGCCGCGTCGCTTCGCGCGATGTCGCCGGGCTTCACCGGGCGGCTTTTCGTGGCCGAGCCGCAGCCTGGACCGCTGTGGCGCAACGACCCGCGCATCGCCGGCGCGGAGACCCGCGGCCGGCTGGTCGAGCTTGACGCCGAGATCGTGCCCTTCACATCGCGTCATTTCGGACAGAGCTATCCTTACGGTAACAAGATCGAGGCGCTTCTCGCCCTGCCCGAGGGCGAGCCCTTCGTGTTCTTCGACACCGACACGCTCGTGACGGGCGAGATCGCGGATGTGCCGTTCGATTTCGACCGCCCCACTGCCTCGCTGCGCCGAACCGGCACATGGCCCGAGCCGGACCTCTACGGGCCCGGCTATACCGCGATCTGGAAATCGCTCTACGACAGGTTCGGGCTCGATTTCGAAAGCTCGCTCGACCTCTCCCAGCCCGACGAATACTGGAAGCGCTACCTCTATTTCAACGCGGGTTTCTTCTTCTACCGCTGCCCGCGCGTCTTCGGCGAGCGGTTCCTCGATTACGCGCTTGCCATCCGCGACGACCCGCCGCCCGAGCTCGTCTGCCAATCACTCGATCCCTGGCTCGACCAGGTGGCGCTGCCGCTGGTGATCCACAGCCTCGGCGGCGGGCGCGACACGCTGCCCGAAGGGCTGCTCGACGGCACCGTGACCTGCCATTACCGCACCCTGCCGCTGCTCTACGCGCGCGAGAGCGACCGGGTGATCGACGTTCTCGAAGAGACCACGGCACCCCACAAGATCAAGAAGGCACTGAAGGAATACGACGCGATCAAGCGCATGATCTACCAGGGGCGCGGGGCCAAGGTGCGTGCGCTGTTCGACCAGGACAACCTGCCGCGCCGTGAGCAGGCGATCCGCAACACGATCAAGCGCAACGGGTTCTGGATGCGCTGATCCTGCAATGTGGCGCGGACCGCCTCGGCAGGACATGAGTATTTTTGCCAAGAAGAAACCGCAGCCCGCTTCTTCTTGGTCCAAATACTCGACCAGGCCGGAAGCACGCCCTCCGGTTCAGGTGTGGAACACCGTGCCCATATCGGCGAAGCCCTTGACCTCGATGGGATTTCCCGAGGGATCGCGAAAGAACATGGTCCATTGCTCGCCCGGCTCGCCCTCGAATCGCACCAAGGGCGGGATCACGAAATCGACCTCCGCGGATTCCAGCCGCGCGGCCAGCGCGCGCCAGTCGTCGAGCGGAAGCACGACGCCGAAATGCGGCATCGGTACCATGTGATCGCCGACCTTGCCCGTGGGAGCGGTGGCCAGAGGCGCGCCGAGATGCAGCGACAGCTGGTGGCCGAAGAAATCAAAATCCACCCATGTCGCGGTCGAGCGCCCCTCGGTGCCGCCCAGCAGCCCGCCGTAGAACGCGCGCGCGGCGTCGAGATCGGTGACGTTGATCGCCAGATGGAACGGATGCGCCATGTCGCGACTCCTCATGCCTGTTGCGGGGCACCTTTCAATGCCGTAACCCGGTTTTCAAGCATTTCCGAAGGAGGGATCGACGAATGGCCTACGGTTTCGACACGTTGCAAATTCACGCGGGCGCGCGCCCCGACCCGGCGACCGGCGCACGTCAGGTGCCGATCTATCAGACGACCGCCTATGTCTTTCGCGATGCCGAGCACGCGGCGGCGCTCTTCAACCTGCAGGAAGTGGGCTATATCTACTCGCGCCTGACCAACCCGACCGTCGCCGCGCTGCAGGAACGTCTCGCCACGCTCGAGGGCGGCGCGGGTGCGGTGTGCTGCTCTTCGGGGCACGCGGCGCAGATCATGGCACTCTTCCCTCTGATGGGGCCGGGCTGCAACGTTGTGGTCTCGACGCGGCTCTACGGCGGCTCGATCACGCAGTTCAGCCAGACGATCAGGCGCTTCGGCTGGGAGGCGAAATTCGTCGATATCGACGATGCCGACGCGATCCGCGCCGCCATCGACGAGAACACGCGCGCGGTGTTCTGCGAGTCGATCGCCAACCCGGGCGGCCACATCGCGGATCTCGATGCCGTGGCGGCGCTCGCGGACGAGGCGGGCCTGCCGCTCATCGTCGACAACACCTCTGCCACCCCCTATCTGTGCCGCCCGATCGAGCATGGTGCCACGCTGGTGGTCCATTCGATGACCAAGTTCCTCACCGGCAACGGCACGGTGACCGGCGGCTGTGTCGTGGATTCGGGCAATTTCGACTGGTCGGCCTCGGGCAGGTTCCCCTCGCTGAGCGAGCCGGAACCTGCCTATCACGGGCTCAAGTTCCACGAGACCTTCGGCCCGCTGGCCTTCACCTTTCACGGTATCGCCGTGGGCTTGCGCGATCTCGGCATGACGCTCAACCCGCAGGCGGCGCATTACACGCTGATGGGGATCGAGACCCTCAGCCTGCGCATGCAGCGCCATTGCGAGAATGCCGAGAAGGTCGCGGGCTGGCTCGAGAGCCACCCGGCGGTCGAGGGCGTGACCTATGCCGGGCTGGGCTCCTCGCCCTGGCACGACCGGGTCGCGCGGATCTGCCCCAAGGGGGCCGGCGGGCTCTTTACCGTGGCGCTCAGGGACGGCTACGACGCCTGCGTGCGGCTGGTGGACAGCCTCGAGCTGTTCAGCCACGTGGCCAATCTCGGCGACACGCGCTCGCTCATCATCCATTCCGCCTCGACCACGCACCGGCAACTGACCGAGGAACAGCAGGTCGCGGCGGGGGCGGCACCCAACGTGGTGCGCATCTCCATCGGGATCGAGGATGCCGACGACCTGATCGCCGATCTCGACCAGGCGCTGGCACGCGCCTCCGGCTGACAGCGCGCGCGACCGCGCGCCGGGGCATGCGCGCGGTTCCGCCGGTTGACCGCCGCGCGCCGCCGCGTCAGGCTCGCAGCCGTTGTTGAGACTCCCGGTGGCGGCGTGCGCATGGTAAGACGATCCCGATGAAACCGAATTTCGCCCTCGACCTGACGTTCAACGGCATAACGCTCCTGCACCGCGCGGGCGAGGCGGGGTGGCATGTCGTCGGCGAGGTGGCGCTCGACGCGCCCTCCCTGGGCGACGATCTCGCGGCCCTGCGCAAGAAGGCGAACACGCTCGATCCCTCGGGTATGCGCACCAAGATCGTCATTCCCGACGAGCAGATCCGCTATCTCGACATCCCCGCAGCCTCTGCGCCGCACGGCGATCACGACGCGGCCGCGGCCGATGCGCTGGACGGGGCGACACCCTACGCGCTGGACGAGCTGGCCTTTGACTGGACTGTAAGCGCCACGCGGCTCCACGTCGCGGCTGTCGCCCGCGAGACGCTGGACGAGGCTGAGAGCTTTGCCATCGAGCACGGCTTCAACCCGGTCTGCTTCGTGGCGGCACCCGGGCAGGATATCTACACCGGCGAGCCGTTCTTCGGCGTGACCGAGAGAGGCGAGGCCGCCGGGAGCGTGGAGCGCGACATCGGCCCGATGGCCCGGCTTGGCGCGCTTCCCGAGACCGGGAGCGACGCGGAAGAGACCGGCGCAACCGATACCCCGGCGGCCTTTTCCTTTTCCAGCGTGCGCGCGGAACGCGGGCTGCCCGCGGGGGCCACGCCGCGGCTCACGGGAGCGGCGCGCATCACGCCGTCCCCGCTGCCCGATGCGGAGGCGCGCGCCCTGAGCGGAGCGGCGCAGGCAAGCCTGGCACCGCGCGACACGGCCCCCCCGCTCGGCCCCGCGACCGGCAAGGCCCCGACACCCGAACCCCCGGCAAAGGACCCGGCAGGACCCGGCAGCGCCCATGCCGAAGAGGCAGATGCGACGGACGCGGCAGTCGCTGTATCGGAGCCGGGCACGGCCCCCCTGACCCCGACCGACGAGGCCGAACGCCTGACCATCTTCGGCGCGCGCAGCAAGCCGGGCCCGCGGCGCGGAAAGCCACGGCTGCTGGGCCTTGTCCTGACGGCCGCTCTGCTGATCCTTCTCATCGGCGTGGCGGCCTGGGCGGCGATCTTTCCCGACTCGGGGGTGGGCCGCCTGCTGCGGGGGGGCGAGCCCCAGATCGCGGTTACGCCGGACATTCCCGAACTCGAGGGTACCGGGCTGCAGCCCATGGCAGACCCCGCAGAGGCCGCGCCGTCCGCACCGGCAGAGGCCGGGACCGACGCGCCCGATCCGGAGCCGGCGGCAGACCAGCCCGAGATCGCCGCCCTGCCCGTCCCGCAAGAGCCTGCCGCCGCGCCCCAAGAGAGCGCTGCCGCGGACCAGCCCGACGGCGCGGACGGGGCCGGGGAACGGACCGCGCCGCGCACTCCCGAGGAGGCCCGCAGGCGCTATGCCGCCACTGGGATATGGCCGTCCGCCCCCGAGGCCCCGGACGAGCCGCGCAGCGACAGCCTCGACACCTTCTACCAGACCTCCATCGACGCGCAGGTGAACCTGGGCGATGCCGTGGCGCTGCCGCGCGCGCGTGCGCTCGCACCCGATCTGGTGCCACCGCGGCCCGCGCTGCCGCCGCCGCCGGGCCGGACGTTCGAATTCGACGCGCGCGGGTTCGTGCGCGCGACGCCGGACGGGGCGCTGACCCCGGAGGGCGTCCGCGTCCATTCCGGGCCGCCCCCGATCCGCCCGCCGGAGACGCCGCCGCGCGCCGTGCCGCTACCCGGCCTGACCCCGACGGACGAGGCGGTCGAGGCGCGCGAGACCCTGTCGGAGATCCGCCCGCGCCGGCGGCCCGAGACGCTGATAGAAGAGCACGAGCGCGGCGCGTTCGGCGGGCGCACGCGCACCGAACTGGCGACCCTGCGCCCCCGCGATCGCCCGGCAGGGATAACCGCGCGCGCAGAGGCGGCGATCGCGGACCGCGCAGAGGCAGAGGCGGTGGCCGCAGCGGTTGCCGAGGCGACGGACGAAGCCGTCGGCGAATCCCTCAAACCCCGCCTTCGGCCCAAGGAGATCGCGCGCACCGCGGCCCCGCAACGCGCGGCGGCGTCGGCCCCGGCGATCCCGACCTCGGCCTCGATCGCGCGCCGCGCCACCGAGCGTAACGCGATCAACCTCCGGCAGGTCAACCTGATCGGCGTCTACGGCACGCCATCGGACCGGCGCGCGCTTGTGCGCCTGTCGAACGGTCGCTACCGCAAGGTTCAGGTCGGTGACCGGATCGACGGCGGGCGCGTTTCCGCCATCGGCGATACGGAGTTGCGCTACACCAAGAGCGGGCGCAACGTGGTGCTGAGGATGCCCCGGGGCTGAGGGGCGGGAGCCGCAGACACGAGAGGCCGGGCGATGGACGGGGTGCTGTTTCAGGCGACGATATTTCTGGCCGCGATGGTCATCGCCGTGCCGCTGTCGGCGCGGCTCGGCTTCGGCTCGGTGCTGGGCTACCTCGCCGCCGGGATCGTGATCGGGCCGGCGTTCGGGCTGGTCGGCGGGCACGAGACTGCCGAGTTGCAGCACATGGCCGAATTCGGCGTCGTGATGATGCTGTTTCTCATCGGGCTCGAGCTCGAGCCGCGCGCCCTGTGGGACATGCGCCACCGGCTGCTGGGGCTGGGCGGCCTGCAGATCGGGCTGACCACCGCAGCGATCATGGTCGTCGGTCTCTGGCTGGGGCAGGCGTGGACGGTGGCGCTGGCCGTCGGCATGACGCTGGCGCTGTCCTCCACCGCGATCGTGCTTCAGACCCTCAACGAAAAGGGCCTGATGCAGACGGGGGGCGGGCGCTCGGCCTTTTCGGTGCTGCTGACGCAGGACATCGCGGTGATCCCGATGCTGGCCCTGCTGCCGCTCCTGGAACTGCCGCGCACCATGGAAATGATCTTCGGCACCGCGCGCGAGCGCGCGGACAAGGCACGCAGCACCGCCGAGGCGGCCCCGCACGAGGCCGCCCACAACTTCATCGCCGGGCTGCCGGGCTGGGCCGCGACGCTGGTGACGGTGGCGGCGGTGGCGGCGATCGTCCTGGCCGGAATCTACCTGACACGACCGGTGTTTCGCTTCATCCACACGGCCCGGCTGCGCGAGATGTACACCGCGCTGGCGCTTCTGATCGTGGTCGGCATCTCGTTCCTGATGATGCTGGTGGGGCTCTCGCCCGCGCTGGGCGCGTTTCTCGCGGGGGTGGTGCTGGCCAACAGCGAGTTCCGCCACGAGCTCGAAAGCGACCTCGCGCCGTTCAAGGGGCTGCTCCTGGGCCTGTTCTTCATCACCGTCGGCGCGGGGATGAATTTCAGCGTGCTGGCGGGCGCGCCGTTGCTCGTGCTCGGCCTCGCGGGCGGGCTGATCCTGACAAAGGGGGGCATCCTCTACCTGCTGGGCCGGGCGTTCAGGCTGCGCGGGCGCGATTTGTGGCTGTTCACCCTGTCGCTGGCACAGGCGGGCGAGTTCGGCTTCGTGCTGGTCGCGTTCTCGAACCAGCAGAACGTGCTGCCACGCGGCATGGGGGAAATCCTTTTGCTGGTGATCGCCCTGACGATGCTCATCACGCCACTGCTGTTCCTGCTCTTCGACAAGCTGGCATGGCGCATGGGCGAGACCGCCGAGACGCCCGAGCCCGACAGGATCGACCGCACCGGGCAGGTCATCATCGCCGGAATCGGGCGGTTCGGGCAGGTGGTCAACAGGCTGGTGCGGTCGAGCGGCTTCGACACGGTGGTGCTCGACAATGACCTGACGGCGATCCAGCGGATGCGCCGCTTCGGCGTCAAGGGCTTCTTCGGCGATCCAACCCGGCCCGACCTGCTGCACGCTGCGGGGCTGGAGAAGGCGCGCGTCCTGGTCGCCGCGCTGGACGATCCCGATGCCTGCGTGCGTCTGGTCTCGTTCGCCCGGCGCGAGCGGCCCGACCTGCACATCGTCGCCCGCGCGCGCGACCGCACGCATGTTTTCCGCCTCTACAAGGCGGGGGCCGACGACATCGTGCGCGAGGTTTTCGACGGCTCGCTGCGCGCCGGGCGCTATGTGCTGGAGAATGTCGGGCTGACCGAGTTCGAGGCGGCGGAGGCGGAAAAGCTGTTCTACCAGCACGACCGGCAATCCGTGCGCGAGCTGGCCGCGCTGTGGAACCCGGACGTGCCGACGCTGGAGAATGCGGCTTACATCGCCCGCGCGCGCGAGCTGGAGGCAGATTTGCAGACCATGCTGCTCAGCCAGATCGAGGAAGGTGCCGCCGCGCCGCAGGAGCGCCGCGACGACTGAGCCGCGACGCGGTGCCCGTCACTCGGCGCTGTCGGCGGAGCTGGCGTTGAGCAGCCCGTAGCGCTCGGCCCCGAGGCTCTCGTAGAGATCGATCTGCGTTTCGAGAAAGTCGATATGGCCTTCCTCGTCCGCGATCAGCTCCTCGAACAGGTTCTTGGAGACGTAATCGCCCACGCTCTCGCAATGGTTGCGCGCCTCGATGTAGAGGGTTCGCGCGTCATGCTCGGCCGCGAGGTCCGAGTCGAGCGTCTCGCGCAGGGTCTGGCCGATGCGCAGGGGATCGAGTTTCTGCAGGTTGGGGTGGCCGCCGAGGAAGATGATCCGCTCGATCAGCTTGTCGGCGTGGTGCATCTCCTCGATGCTTTCCTCGCGGGATTTCGCCGCGATCTTTCCGTAGCCCCAATCCTCCTGCAGGCGATAGTGCAGCCAGTACTGGCTGACGGCGGTCAGCTCACTCCTGAGCGCCTTGTTGAGATAGTCGATTACCTTCTGATCGCCTTTCATGGAGGTCTCCCTGTGTGGGTGCGCGCCGCAATGCGCGCAGGTGCATGGGGACGGCAAGCGTATCCTGCCTGCTCATGGTGTCAATGAAGAGCGGCAGGCAACCGCCGCAATCGGCGCGCTTGCCCAGCGCGCGATAGACCTTGCCGGGGGTGATCACCGTGTCGGAGTCGGAGGCGCGCATCCAGTCCACGGCGCGGCGGATGTCGGCGTCGCTGATGGCCATGCAGTGGCAGACGATCATGGGGCGGCGCTCCTTTGCTAATGTAGTGTGGTGCCCACGCGGCAGGCGGCTGTCAAGGCAGCCCTGTCGCGCAGCGTCGCGCGGTGGAGGTGCAGGCCGAATCGCTGTGCCGCGTCGGTCAGGGCGATGATGGCGCGGGCGTCGACCATGAGGCTTGCGAGCAACAGCGCGTCCTCGCGTTCGCCCAGCGCCGCCGCCTGCACGAAGCGTGCGAAGGCCGCCTCGTCCGCGCCGACGCAGGGGCAGTCGGGTGCGTGGCAGGCCAGCGGTCGCCGCCGCGCGGTGCCCAGGACGCCCGCCAGATCGCACATCGCCGCCATGGCCGCGGCGGCCTGTCCCTCGCTCATCCGCGCACGCAGCGCCACGAGCGCGGCCCCCGCACCGCCGCGATTCCACCCGCGCAGCGCCGCTATGACCAGCGCGGCCAGCGGCTGCATCCCCCGCATGTCGGCCACGGGCAATTCGCCCGAGAGATCGCGGGCGTGTTTCATTTCGTCAGGATCAGCTTGCCCGCGCGGGTAATGCGCAAGGTATAGGTCTGCCCGTCGAGAACGATATAGGCGATACTGCCGCCCCCGGTGAGGTCGCGGGCGTCGTGGCAGGCGGCCTCAGCCAAGAGGCTTGGGGCGGGTCCGGTCTGGGCACGGATCATGTCATGGTCTCCATTCGCTCGGGCAGCGGGCCGCGGCGCGATCCCGCTCTTGGGATAATAGATGCCGGGCTGACCGTGATGGAATGGCTTGGCCCCTGCAATCTGAGTGAAAGAGTCGGACATGTCAATTCCTATTCTTTTTATCAGACTTGCCGCGCTTGATCTTCGCGTCCGCGGGGATAAGTTATGGTGTGGTCAATCAGGCATGCCGGGCATGATAAAATTCACTCTCAAATGTGCGCAGGGGCACCGCTTCGACAGCTGGTTCCAATCCGCCTCGGCCTTTGACCGCCTGTCGGAGACGGGAATGGTGGCCTGCGCCGTGTGCGGATCGGCGCAGGTCGAAAAGGCGCTCATGGCCCCGCAGGTTCAGGGCGCACGGGACGACCGGTCGCTTTCCGCGGGGCCCGACACCGCCGAGCAGGCCATCGCCGCGCTGCGCCGCAAGGTCGAGGCCAGTGCCGCCTATGTCGGCACGCGGTTCGCACAGGAGGCGCGCGACATGCATGACGGCGTGCTGCCCGAACGCGCGATCTACGGCGAGGCCCGCCCCGAAGAGGCCAGGCGCCTGTTCGAGGACGGCATCCCCGTCGCCCCCCTGCCCTTCTCCCCGCGGCGCAAGACGAACTGAGGCCCGCCATGCATATTGTCATCACCGGCGCGTCGCGCGGCATTGGCGCGGAACTTGCCAGCCGCTACCGGGCCGGGAGGCATACGGTCACCGGCACGGGGCGGCGCGGAGGCGACGGACTCGTCGCGCTCGACGTGACCCGTCCCGAGAGCGTCGCGGAGCTTGGCGCGCATCTCGGCGGGCGCGCGGTCGACCTGCTGGTGTGCAACGCGGGCATCTACCCCGACAAGGGCCAGGCGCTCGACACCGGCTATCCCGCCCCGATGTGGGCCGAAACCTTGGCCACCAACGTGACCGGCGTGTTCCTGACCGTGCAGGCGCTGCTGCCCGGTCTGCGCGCCGTCGGCGGCGCGCGCATCGCCATCATCTCGAGCCAGATGGCCAGCCACACCCGCGCACCGGGCGGCAGTTACATCTACCGCGCGTCCAAGGCGGCGGCGCTCAATCTCGGGCGCAACCTCGCCGCCGACCTCGCCCCCGAAGGTATCGCCGTGGGCATCTACCATCCCGGCTGGGTGCGCACCGACATGGGCGGCGACGCGGCCGATATCGGCGTGGAAGAAGCCGCCGAGGGTCTGATCGCGCGCTTCGATGCGCTCGACATGGACGACACCGGCTGCTTTCGGACATGGGACGGCCGCACACACCCGTACTGAGATGCGGGTTGCCCGGATGAGGGCCGCGCATTAGTATCCGCCGGAATACCGCAAACAGGACGTCGCGCGCCCAATGTCAGCCACTGTCAAACACCTGCTGGGCAAGGCCGGGTCATTGTGCCGCACCTGTGCGGCCTGTGTCATCGCGGGTGTATGGCCACGCCGCAGCCTCGCGGATGTCGAGGCCCGGCTCGCCGCATGTTCCTCCGGCCAACAGGCCGCGATCACCGGTGGCGTTCTCTTCCTGCTGGTTTTGCTCGGTTTTTTCGCAGCACAGTTCGGCTGGATCGGGGTTCTGCTCTACTGGATGTCAATCATTCTCATTATTCGCTAGTGGCGCAATGCTAAAAGTATGCAAGTGTATGCGAAATAACGACAATTCCAGATAAAACTCATCCGATTGCTGCTGCGCAGCGTAACTCCTGCAGTCAAGCAACACGGAGGACGACATGGAACTCATTGGAATTCTTGCCCTCGGAACCCTCGCGTCGGTCGGCGCATTCGCCTATCTCAGCGTTCGCGCCGTCGAGAAACTGCGCGACAGCGACGCGCCCCGCTCCTCGCTCTCGCGGGACGGCATCGAACAGCGCCTGCGCGCGGCGCGAAACTGATCGCGTAATACTCACCATGAAAAGGGGCGCTGTCCGCACTGGCAGCGCCCCTTTTCACGTGCCTTCGGCATCTCGGTCCAAGTCGAATCTTGCCCTCTGTCCGGGGCTGGCGTACACCCCGCCAGTCATTCGGCCCAGGATCGCGCCCATGCCCGTTCTCGTCATGAAATTCGGCGGCACCTCCGTCGCCAATATCGACCGCATCCGCCGCGCCGCCAAGCGCGTGGGCGTCGAGGTGGCCAGGGGCCATGACGTGATCGTCATCGTCTCGGCCATGTCGGGCAGGACCAACGAGCTGGTCGGCTGGGTGGACGAGATCTCTCCGCTCTACGACGCCCGCGAATACGACGCCGTGGTCAGCTCGGGCGAGAACGTGACCGCCGGGCTGATGGCGCTGACCCTGCAGGAGATGGATATCCCCGCGCGAAGCTGGCAGGGCTGGCAGGTGCCGCTGAAAACCAACGCCGCGCATTCCGCCGCGCGCATAGACGATATCCCGCCCGGCAACATCGCCGCCAAGTTCGACGAGGGTATGCGCGTGGCCGTGGTCGCGGGCTTTCAGGGGGTCAGCCCCGAGGGCCGCATCACCACGCTGGGGCGCGGCGGCTCGGACACCACCGCCGTAGCCTTCGCCGCCGCCTTCGGAGCGGAGCGCTGCGATATCTACACCGACGTGGACGGCGTCTACACCACCGACCCGCGCATCGCCTCCAAGGCGCGCAAGCTCGACCGGATCGCCTTCGAGGAAATGCTGGAACTGGCCTCGCTGGGGGCCAAGGTGCTCCAGACCCGCTCGGTCGAGCTGGCGATGCGCTACAACGTCAAGCTGCGGGTGCTGTCGAGTTTCGAGGAACAGGGCGACGAGGCCGGCACGCTGGTCTGCGCCGAGGAGGAAATCATGGAATCCAGAGTTGTCAGCGGCATCGCCTATTCCCGCGAGGAGGCAAAGATGACCCTCGTATCGGTCGCCGACCGCCCCGGCATCGCGGCCGCGATCTTCGGCCCGCTGGCCGAGGCCGGAGTGAACGTCGACATGATCGTGCAGAACATTTCCGACGAGGGCCGCACCGACATGACCTTCTCTTGCCCCACCGATCAGGTGCGGCGCGCGGAAACGGCGCTCAGCGCGGCCAAGGACGCCGGCGACATCAATTATCTCGACCTGATCGCGGATACCGACGTGGCCAAGGTCTCGGCCGTCGGAATCGGCATGAGGAGCCAGTCGGGCGTTGCGGCGCGGATGTTCCAGACGCTCCGTGACGAGGGAATCAACATCAAGGTCATTGCAACCTCGGAGATCAAGATTTCCGTTCTGATCGACCGGAAATATATGGAACTCGCGGTTCAGGCCCTGCATGATGCGTTTGATCTGGACAAGGCGGCCTGACGGCCCGCGCCGCGCCAAAACGCAGCAGGCCGGCCGCCTCTGAACCGGCCCCGGGGGGCGAGGCGCGATGAGCGTGACGTTGAAGACGGACAGCCGCCATATGCTCGGCCGCCTGCGGGCGATCATGGCCGAGGAGGGCGGCGGGCAGACGCGGCTCGACCGGATCACCCGGCTCATCGCCGAGGAGATGCGCGCCGAGGTCTGCTCGATCTACCTGTTCCGCGACGCCGACACGCTGGAGCTGTGCGCCACCGAGGGGCTCAAGGCTGAATCCGTGCACCAGACGCGGTTGCGCCTGGGCGAGGGGCTCGTCGGGCGGGTGGCCCGCTCGGGCAACGTGATCAACACCGACGACGCGCCCTCGGCCCCCGGCTTCCGCTACATGCCCGAGACCGGCGAGGAGGCGTATTCCTCCTTCGTCGGCGTGCCCGTCCAGCGGCTGGGAGAGAAGCTGGGCGTGCTGGTGACCCAGTCCAGGCAGGCGCGGGAATTCTCCGAGGACGAGATCTACGCGCTCGAGGTGGTCGCCATGGTGCTCGCCGAGATGGCCGAGCTCGGGGCCTTCGTCGGCGAAGGCGCGGCGATGACCGCGCTGCACAGCCGGCCGGTGATGTTCCGAGGGGCCTGCGGGCAGGAGGGCGCGGCGCAGGGCCATGTCTGGCTGCACGAGCCGCGCGTGGTGGTGACCAACCCGATCGCCGAGGACCCCGCCCGCGAGATGGAGCGCCTGCACGAGGCCATCGAAACGCTCCGTGTGGGCGTCGAGCGGATGCTCGATTCGGCGCAGGGCGGCGACCGCGAACAGCTCGAGGTACTCGAGGCCTACCGGATGTTCGCCAACTCCAAGGGCTGGATGCGCCGGATGGAGGGCAATATCGACAGCGGCCTCTCGGCCGAGGCGGCGGTGGAGAAAGAGCAATCCGCCGCGCGCGCGCGGATGTCCCAGGTCACCGACGCCTACCTGCGCGAGCGGCTGCACGACCTCGACGATCTCAGCAACCGCTTGCTGCGCATCCTCACCGGGCAGGGCCAAGAGACCGGTGCCGAGATTCCCGCCGACCCGATCCTCGTGGCACGCAATATCGGCCCGGCGGAATTGCTCGACTACGGGCGCAGCCTGCGCGGCATCGTGCTCGAGGAGGGCGCGGTGGGTTCTCACGCGGCAATCGTGGCGCGCGCGCTCGCCATCCCGCTGGTCATTCATGCCGGGCGGGTCACTACCGAGGCGCTCAACGGCGATTCGATTCTCGTGGACGGCGACCAGGGGATCGCGCACCTTCGCCCAGACGATTCGGTCACGGCGGCGTTCCGCGACAAGATGGCGATGCAGGCCAAGGCGCAGGAGCGCTATGCCTCGATCCGCGACAAACCGGCCGACACGCTGTGCGGCACCCATATCACGCTCAAGATGAACGCGGGGCTGATGGCGGACCTGCCCAGTCTCGAAAGCTGCGGTGCCGAGGGGGTGGGCCTGTTCCGCACGGAGTTGCAGTTCCTCATCCGCAGCCACATGCCCAAGCGCGCCGAACTGAGCGCGCTCTACGGTCGGGTGATGGATGCCGCCAAGGGCCGGCGTGTGGTGTTCCGCACGCTCGATATCGGCTCGGACAAGGTGCTGCCCTACATGAAGGCCACCGACGAGCCCAACCCGGCGATGGGCTGGCGCGCGGTGCGCGTGGCGCTGGAAAAGCCGGGGGTCATGCGCATGCAGCTTCAGGCGCTGATCCGCGGCGCGCAGGGGCGGCCGCTGTCGGTGATGTTCCCCTTCGTGGCGCAGCACGCCGAGTTCCGCGCCGCCCGCGCCGAGATGGAAAAGGCGCTCGAGCGCGAGCGCATCCTCGGCCATCCGCTGCCGAGCGAGATAGAGGTCGGGGCCATGCTCGAAACCCCGTCGCTCGCCTTCGCGCCGGACGCGTTCTACGAGGAGGTGGATTTCCTCTCGGTGGGTGGCAACGACCTCAAGCAGTTCTTCTTTGCCGCCGACCGCGAGAACGAGCGCGTGCGCCGCCGCTACGACACGCTCGACATGAGCTATCTCAATTTCCTAGAGGGCATCGTCTATCGCTGCGCCACGCTGGGCACGCGCCTCAGCTTCTGCGGCGAGGATGCCGGCCGCCCGATCGAGGCCGCCTGCCTGACCGCCCTCGGCTTCCGCTCGCTGTCGATGCGGCCCGCCTCCATCGGCCCGGTCAAGAGCCTGCTGCGCCGCACCGACCTGAACGAGCTGCGCGATATCCTGCACACCGAGCGCGCCCGCGGCACGCAGACCCTGCGCCCCGCGGCGATGGCCTACCTGCGGTCGAAGCTCTGAACCGTCTGTCCCCGCGCCGGTCATCCGCGGGCCCGACCCGAGGATGACGGTGCCCTACCTGTGCGCCGCCGCACGCCCCCTGCGCGGTGCCGCCGCTACTGCGGCGCGGCGTGCTGTCCTACCTAGAGGCCAAAGGAGGACCGAGCATGGGACAACTGGTCAACGGCGCGTGGGAAGACACCTGGTACGATACCGCTTCACATGGCGGCAAGTTCGTGCGCTCCACCGCGAAATTCCGCAACTGGATCACGCCGGACGGCAGCCCCGGCCCCTCGGGCGAGGGCGGGTTCGAGGCGGCGAGCGGGCGCTATCACCTCTACGTCGCCTATGCCTGCCCCTGGGCGCATCGCGCGCTGATCTTCCGCGCCCTCAAGGGGCTCACGGATCACGTCGGCGTCTCGGTCGTGCATCCCGACATGCTGTCCGATGGCTGGGAATTCCGCACCGACTATCCCGGTGCCACGGGCGACCGGCTCTACGGCCTTCCTTTCGCCCGCGACATCTACCTCAAGGCCGACCCCGGTATCTCGGGGCGGGTAACGGTGCCCATCCTGTGGGACCGCGAGCGCGAGACCATCGTCTCCAATGAAAGCTCCGAGATCATCCGCATGTTCAACTCGGCCTTTGACGGCATCACCGGCAATTCGGACGATTACTGGCCCGAGGACCTGCGCGCGGCGATAGAGCCGGTGAACGCGCGCATCTACGACACCGTCAACAACGGCGTCTACAAATCCGGCTTCGCCACCTCGCAGGAGGCCTATGATTCAGCCGTGCATCCGCTCTTCGACAGCCTCGACTGGCTGGAGGCGCGCCTGGCGGAGAACCGCTACCTGATGGGCGTGAGGCTGACCGAGGCCGACTGGCGGCTCTTTACCACGCTCATCCGCTTCGATCCGGTCTACCACCTGCATTTCAAGTGCAACCGCAGGCGCATCGTCGATTACCCCAACCTCTGGGGCTATGTCCGCGAACTCTACCAGTGGCCCGGCGTGCGCGAGACGGTGAATTTCGACCATATCGTGCGCCATTATCACTACAGCCACGAGACGGTGAACCCGCACCGGATCATCCCGATCAACCCGGTCCTGGATTACGACGCCCCCCACGGTCGGGGCTGAGAAACCCGCGGATCGCCGCGGCCACCGCCCGCGGATGGGTGACCGGGCCCATATGCCCCGCCCCGTCGAGGCGCAGGCGGCGGCAATCGGGCAGCCGCGCGGCGAGGCCGTCATTGATCGCGGCGATAATGGCCGGTGAGCGCGCGCCCTCCATCAGCAGCACCGGCGCGGTGATCCGCCCCAGTGCGCCCGAGGCCAGCATCCCGCCCGCGTCCCCGTAGAGCGCGGGCGCGGCGGCCTCGATCAGCGGCATCTGCGCGGCCATCCGGTCGCGGACGGGCGCT
>Ga0209947_1000948_pt1 | contig 17736 bp, 14 predicted proteins | sample SalPonR2_B_D2_MG_FD_185706 | JGI IMG/M metagenome (GOLD analysis project Ga0209947, IMG submission 185706) | Salt pond soil microbial communities from South San Francisco under conditions of wetland restoration - Salt Pond MetaG R2_B_D2_MG... ... | reverse complement strand
AGGGGAAGTATACAAACCTGTTTTATATCCTGCAGTCTGAAGCACAGACGCCAAAGCATGAGAAACAGAGCCTTTCCCATTAGTGCCAGCTACATGAATAGTTTTATATTTTTTATGCGGATGATTAAAATACTGATCCAGTTTCAGGGTTGTCTCCAGATCAGCCTTGTAAGCAGCCTTCCCTGTCCTCTGGTACATTGGGATCTGGTTGAACATCCATTGTATAATCTCATCGTATCTATTCATTCCCTACTCCCCATTGATTATAATAAATTCTTTCTTTTTTAAAACGGTCTGGCTGAGAAACCTCTTCTGCTGGCATACCCAGAGCTACCAATGCAAAAGGATGAATATGCCCGGGCAAATTCATTATTTGTTTTACTGCCTTTTTCCTTTCTTCCCTCGGATGAATACCTATCCAAACAGAACCCAGTCCAAAAGAATGAGCAGCAAGCAAAATATTCTGTGTAGCCGCTGCACAATCCACAGCCCAGTAACCCGGACCGTTATGCAACCTGTCATCCCCGCAGACCAGTATGGCAGCTGGGGCTTCCTCGAGCATCGAAGCATATGGGTGAACTTCCATAAGCTGATAATGAACAGCTTTTTCATCAATAACCATAAAATGCCACGGCTGTTTGTTAACTGCTGAGGGAGCATACATGCCTGCTTTAATTATTTGCTCCAGTTTCTCCCTGGAAATACTCTCATCACTATAGTTTCTAATACTTCGTCGTGTTAACAAACCTTCATATAAATTCATAATTACAGCATTTTTTTACACATGATTACGTTGAAAACTTTAAAGATAAATCTTCATGCAGCTAACTAAAAAATTACTACATTTAAATGCAAAAATAAATCGAATATGACCCAATCCAAAAAAATTTTTGTTATTGATACCAACGTAATTCTCCACGATTTTAATTGTATTTATAATTTCCAGGATAATGACATTGTATTACCCATTGTTGTGCTGGAAGAACTGGACCGATTAAAAAAAGGGAACGATATTATAAATTTCAATGCCAGGGAATTTACCCGCGAATTAAATGAAATAACCGGGGATAAGCTATTCAATGGAGGAATTGCGCTTGGAAAAGGATTGGGAAAACTTACCGTGGAAACAGGTAAACCTTTTTCCGACAAAATTACAGAATCATTTCCGGAACACACTCCTGACCACAGAATCCTGGCTATCACAGAGCACGTGAAGCTTAAAAATAAGAAATCTGATGTAATCCTTATTAGCAAAGACATTAATTTGCGACTGAAAGCAAAATCCCTCGGGATAAAAGCCCAGGATTACGAATCAGATAAAGTGGCCGATATAAAACCCCTGAGCAAAAATATTGAAGTCCTGGAGGGCATCAACAACGACCTGATTGACCGGCTATACCATGAAAATGAAGGAATTTCGGTGGATGAGTTCAAACTAGATCCTAAAGCCAACCAGTATTTTATCCTGAAAGGCAACAATTCAAGCGCCCTGGCACACTACGATCCGCATGACAAAACAATGAACCGGATCGAAAAGAAAAGGGTCTATGGAATTTCCCCAAGAAATGCTGAACAAACCTTCTCTATCGATGCCCTTACCAGGGAGAATCTGGATCTTGTGGCGCTTACAGGAAAAGCCGGAACCGGGAAAACACTCCTGGCACTGGCGGCTGCCCTTCACCAGGAAAAAAAATACCAGCAGATCCTCCTGGCAAGACCAATTGTACCCCTTGCAAACAGAGACCTGGGGTATCTTCCGGGTGACGTAAGCGAAAAAATTACCCCTTACATGACCCCGCTCTACGATAACCTGGCGGTAATTAAAAACCAGTACAAGGCAACCAGCAAAGAATACAAAAAAATTGAAGAGATGCACGAAAGCGAAAAGCTGGTCATTAGCCCCCTGGCATACATCAGAGGCAGAAGCCTCTCCAACGTATTCTTTATTGTGGATGAAGCCCAAAATCTTACTCCTCATGAGGTGAAAACAATTATTACACGGGCAGGAGAAGGTACAAAAATGATCTTTACTGGAGATATCCAGCAAATTGACTCCCCCTATCTCGACATGAAATCAAACGGCTTAAGCTACCTGACAGACAAAATGCTGGGTCAGGAGGTGTTTGGACATGTCAACCTTGTGAAAGGTGAACGTAGCTTTCTGGCTGAACTGGCCAGCGATTTGTTATAACTAAAATGACAACAATTATGAAAAATTATAAACAACTTTATATTGTAAGACACGGAAAATCCTCCTGGGAATATGATAATGTAGATGACATCGACAGACCCCTTAAAACACGGGGAATCAATGATGCCTACAAAATGGCCGAAAGACTGGATATTCGAAACAAATATCCACAGGAGATCTATTCAAGCCCTGCTACAAGAGCTATGCACACTTCTCTTATTTTTGCAAGAACCCTGAATTATCCATTAAGAAACTTACGCGTGGAAGATATCTTATACAACGGTTCACTCAAAGAAATAATGGATTTTATTAAATCAATAGATAATTCAATCACATCTGTTATGATCTTTGGTCATAACCCGAATTTTACAGACCTGGCCAACGAATTTTTAAAAGAACAGATTGATAACCTCCCAACTTCAGGAATTGCATCACTGAACTTTAAAGTAGAAAAATGGGAGGATATTAGCAGAAAAAATGCTTCTACTGAACTAGTGGATTATCCAAAGAAAAAATTTGAAAACTAAAATCAGGAAAATTGGAACTACTCAAATTTGCAGCGATTGACATAGGAACTAATGCGGTAAGACTACTGTTCTCAAATATTACCGAAAACAAGGAAAAAACAACCTTTAAAAAAGCATCTCTTGTAAGGGTTCCTATTCGGCTGGGATTTGATGTTTTTAATAATGGGTTCATCGATGAGGTAAAAAGGGAAAAACTCATAAGCACCATGCATGCCTTTCATCATTTAATCAATGTACATGATGTAATTGATTTCAGGGCCTGTGCAACCTCTGCAATGAGAGAAGCTTCAAATGGGGCTGAAATCGTAGATGCTGTAAGAAAAAAAACCGGAATTGATATTGAGATTATCAGTGGCAAAACAGAAGCGGAAATTATCTATTCAAACAGAATTGCAGACATGATCGACAATACCAAATCCTACCTTTACGTTGATGTGGGAGGTGGTAGTACAGAAATAACCCTTTTCTCTAAAGGACAAATAGAACTTTCTCATTCATTCAATATAGGAACAATCAGGTTAATCAAAGACCAGGTTAAACCCGGCGAGTACCAGAAAATGAGAGAAACCCTTCACGGACTTAAAAATAAATTCCCTTCACTTAAAATTATTGGATCAGGGGGTAATATCAATAAATTATTCAAACTCTCAGGAAAGAAACCAATGAAACCCCTGTCATACGAAAAATTAAAAGAAATATACGAAACCCTGCTATCATACCCAATCAATGACCGTATAAAAATCCTGGGAATGAACCCAGACAGGGCCGATGTTATCATTCCTGCAGCTCAAATCTACCTGAACATCATGAGCTGGTCTGATGCAAAAAAAATACTAGTGCCCAAATTCGGCGTTGCAGACGGTATTGTTCGGCAATTATACTACAATTTCAAAGAACATTCCGGTTAATATTTTTCTTATTATTTGCTTACCTTTGTGCACTGTTTAAAAAATAAGTTGCATTGAAAAAAGTTGCTTTTCATACACTGGGATGCAAATTGAATTTTGCTGAAACTTCAACCATTGCAAGGGAATTTACCGGGAATGGATACCAAAGGGTTAATTTCAGTGAAGTGGCTGACGTATATCTAATTAACACGTGCTCTGTAACAAAAAAAGCCGATAAGAAAAGCGAACAAGCTGTAAAAAAAGCAAGAAATATAAACCCCAATGCAACCATTATTGTTATGGGATGCTATGCCCAACTGGACCCTGAAAAACTGGCTTCAATCCATGGAGTTGACATGGTGCTTGGCCATCGCGAAAAATTCAATGTTTTTAAATATCTTGATGAAATTCAAACCCATAAAGAGAAGCCCGAAATACATACATGCAAACTTAATGAAATAAAAAATTACCATCATGCTTACTCTCAGGGCGACCGGACACGCTCTTTTCTAAAAATCCAGGACGGGTGCGACTACTTCTGCGCATACTGCACTATTCCACTGGCAAGAGGAAGAAGCCGCAACCAGGAAATTAAGGAAATAGTTAAGCAGGCAGAAGAAATTGCCGAAAGCGGAATTAAAGAAATTATCCTTACAGGTGTGAATATCGGAGATTTTGGGAAAACAACCAATGAATCGTTCCTCGACCTTCTTAAAGAACTAAATAAAGTTGAATCCATTCAAAGATACCGCATATCATCTATTGAGCCTGATCTGTTAACAGAAGAAATCATCAGCTTTATCGCCCAATCGGAAAAATTTCTTCCACATTTTCATATTCCGCTTCAATCAGGATGTAATGATATTCTCGATAAAATGAACCGGAAATATCACAGAGAACTGTTTAAAAATAAAGTTGATCAAATCAGAAAGAAAATTCCAGACGCTTTCATTGGAGTAGATGTTATTGTAGGATTTCCCGGCGAGGACAATGAGAAATTTAAAATTACTGAAAAATTTCTGCAGGAAATTGATGCTTCATATTATCATGTTTTTCCTTTCTCAGAAAGACCTAATACCAAGGCAGCAAAAATGAACAATAAAATACCGGGCGATGTTATCAGGCAAAGAGCACAGATTATTCAGAAAATGGCTGAAGAGAAACAACATGAATTTTATAAGAAACACATAAACGAAATCCGCCCTGTTCTTTTTGAGCATTATAACAAAAATGGTGAAATGTTTGGCTTTACAGATAACTACATTAAGGTTGAAACCAGGTACAACGAAAACCTGGCTGAAACAATAAAAAATGCGAAACTCGTTCAAATTAATAATAATGGTAATGTTGAAATAAAGTTCTGAAATAGAAGAACCCGGCCCGACTCTTTTAAAATTAGTTTTTATTACACTGCTGAATAAACAATTCTCAAATTAAGAAGAAAAATATTATGAACCTGGAAAAAATATCATCACAAGTAAAGAAGCTATCTATACAAGTAGGAGACTATATCCTGGAAGAAAGAAATAAACTTACTTCAGATAAAGTGCAGACAAAAGGCTTTCATGATTTTGTAACCTATGTGGATAAAAATTCAGAAAAAAAACTTGTAGCAGGCCTTGCTGAAATACTCCCTGAAGCAGGTTTCCTTGTGGAAGAAGAAACTGCAGGTGAGAACAGCAATGAATATACATGGATTGTTGATCCGCTGGACGGAACCACCAATTACATCCATAACATTACACCTTTTGCAATAAGCATTGCATTGAGCAAAAAAGGGAAAATAATATACGGAATGGTTTATGAATTAGGGCAAAAAGAAATTTTTGAAGCCCTTGAAAACAAAAAACCAACCCTGAACGGAAAAATCATAAAGGTATCCGACACGACAAGTATCCAGGAAAGCATTATTGCAACCGGGTTTCCTTACAATGATTTTTCTATACTGGATTCTTACCTTCAATCATTACAGTTTTTTATGAAAAACACACATGGAATCAGACGACTTGGATCTGCAGCTACCGACTTAGCTTATACGGCCTGCGGAAGATTCGAGGGTTTTTATGAATACAGCCTGAAACCATGGGACGTGGCAGCCGGATCTTTTATCTTACAACAGGCAGGTGGTAAAGTTTCAGACTTTCAGGGTGGTGATAATTATATTCACGGACAAAGAATTGTAGCTGCTAATAAACATGTTTTCAATGAATTCCTTGATATTATTAAAAAATATGTTAAAGACAATAAATAATTCTGCCTGAAATGAAAAAGGTTCTCTATCTGATTTTTGAAGTGTTTTGCAGAGGATTAAGCATCTTACCCAAAAGAATAATTTACATTGTTGCTGATTTCCTCTTCTTAATGGGTTATTATCTTGTTGGCTACAGAAAAAAAGTTGTCTTGAAAAACCTCTGCAACTCCTTCCCTGAAAAATCAAAAAAAGAAATAAATAAGATCGCCAAAAAATTTTACAGACATCTTGCCGATGTGATGATTGAAAACATCGCAATACTCTACATGAAACCATCCAGGGTCGACAAATTTGTGGTTTTTAAAAATATAAACTTAATTGAAGATTATTACAAACAAAACAGAAACATTACAACAATGGTCGGACATTATGGGAACTGGGAATTTCTCCCAACCATTGGCCCGAAAATATCCCATAAAACGCTAAGTGTTTACCGGCCGCTTACCAACAAATATTTCGACCGCATCACTTATCAAATGAGACAACGCTTCCAATCTATTCCAGTCTCAATACGTGACAGCTATAAAAAAATACTTGAACTGGAGAAAAAAAGAATTTTGTATTCTGTAGGTCTCCTGGCAGATCAATCGCCTCCCAAAAAATACACGAACTACTGGACACATTTTCTTAACCAGGAAACTCCTTTTATACAGGGCCCTGAAAAAATAGCCAGGAAATTTAATCATGTTGTTGTATTTGCTGCTGTAAGAAAGAAAAAAAGAGGCCTGTACCAAATAGAATTCCAGGTACTCTTTGAGAATGCCAAAGATACTGCCCATGGAGAGGTAACAGAAGCCTATTCAAAAGCCCTGGAAAAAATAATTCAGGAAAAACCAGAACTTTGGTTATGGTCTCATAAAAGATGGAAGTATACTAAAAACGGACAAAAATTATAATCCCTTTCACTTAAACTTGATTTTTACTTATAATCTATAAGCCTGGCAGTTGTTTATATAATTTTGAAAAGAATCCTTTTCCATTTCCTAAATTGCAATACCCTGGTCTGATCTATTGTAAACATTCTTACAAAAAGTCTCCAGCGGAATTAATAAGATTTTTTCATAAGATACCATGCGTTCTGAAATAAATTTAGATTTCTGTGCCGCATAAATAAAATTTTCTGAGAAATCTCAGGAAGCAGCGGGGGTGGTGAATAAAATTCTGTCTGACAACGCCTGAGCGTGCGAAGGCGAGGGAGTTAATTTTATTCGTGGATGGGGATTCCTTAGATTTCTAAAAAATTTTATTCAGGCGGTGACCTTTTTGCTTCTTTTTGTGTGGAAGACAAAAAGAAGGAATTGCTCCAACTTCTAAAACCTTATAAAAACTTTTTTAAAAACACACAATATAAAAAACAAAAGATAGAAATATAATAAAACCAGGCAAAATACATAATTTCTTTCACTTAATCCCAATTATTACTTACAATCTGTAAGTTGGGCAACCCATATTTTTTTTTAAATTTGAAGAGCACAACTTTTTTAAATAAAAAACAGGAGGACTACATATGATAAGTGACTTACAATCAGTTTTTTCAACAAGCGCACAAAACATGAAGCGCTCAGCAATACGCGAAATACTAAAACTTACGCAAAAGCCTGACGTAATTTCTTTTGGAGGAGGGCTGCCATCTGCGGATTCATTCCCGGTGGAGGAATTAAAAGATATCGTTAACGAAATTCTTGACACTGACGGACCAGGGGCTTTACAGTACAGTGCAACCGAAGGAATCCCCGAACTTAAAGAGATTTTAACTGAAAGATATAAAAAAGAAGGACTTGATATAACTACAGATAATGTAGGAATCATTACTTCTTCTCAACAGGGCTTGTACATCCTGGGAAAAATATTTCTGGACCCGGGCGATAAAGTTATTTGTGGGTTGCCTTCATACCTGGGAGGCATAAGTGCATTCAGCACGTTCGGAGCCGACCTGCAGGGAATTAAATTCGACAAAGGAGGTATGAGAGAAGACCTGCTGGAAGAAAAACTGAAAGAATTAAAAGAGAACGGTGAAAAACCAAAGTTTATATACATCATACCTGATTTTCAGAATCCGGCAGGCATCACCATGCCGGAAAAACGCAGAAAGGCAATCATTGAGATAGCCAGAAAATATGATGTAATGATAGTAGAGGACAGCCCATATCGTGAAATACGTTTCGAAGGAGAACCCCAGAAGACTCTTTACGAGCTGGACAACACCGGACAGGTAATCACACTTGGAACATTTTCAAAGACATTTGCCCCGGGATTCCGCCTTGGATTTGTAATAGCTCATCCTGAAATTATTGATAAAATGGTAATTGCCAAACAATCTATTGATCTTTGTACACCAACTTTCACACAAAAAATTGCAGCCAAATATATAAGCAAAGGATTGTTTGATAAAAACCTTAAAAATACAATTGCTCAATACAAAAGTAAAAGAGACAACATGTTAAAAGCATTCAGGGAATATATGCCCGAAGGTGTAACATGGACTGAACCTGAGGGTGGCCTTTTCCTTTTCATGACTTTACCCGAACACATGGATGCACAGGAACTCTTTTATAAAGCAATTGAAAAAAATGTAGCCTTCGTAATGGGCAGTGTTTTCCACTGCGATGATACCGGCAAAAATACCATGAGAATCAATTTCTCATTTATGTCTGAAGAAAAGTCAACCGAAGGGGTCAAAAGGCTCGCTGAAGCAATTAAAGAACAGATATAAAAACTATTAAACCCGCATACCCTGCGGGTTTTTCTATATTTTATAAATCCTCCCGAAAGACAAATAATAAAAAATAAGCTTATTTAAGTTTCCCAATATCAACAATTTTTGAACTAATCCGTTTCAAATCTTAATTTTTATTTTTTACATTTGTTAATGTGTAAAATTTTCAGGGTATGAAAAAAACTTTTCTAATAACTTTCGCATTAACTTTTCTTTGTCTGTCGGCTTCTTCGCAAAACAAACGAGAGCTAAAACGTACTTTTGTAGACGCAGAATACAGGCTGCTATATGAAGAATACCGAGAAGCGCTGCCTCTTTTCCTGGAATTATATGAATCAGGTGAGAAAACACCAAATATCAATTACCGAATAGGACAGTGTTATCTGCATATTGACGGAGAAAAAAACAAAGCAAAAAAATATCTTGAAAAAGCTACAGCCAATTTAACCAACAAATATGAAGTCGGATATTTCGAAGAAAAAAAAGCCCCGATAAAAGCGCTTTATTATTTAGGAATTGCATACAGAATAGATAACCAGATAAAAAAAGCCATTGAAACATTTGAATCTTACAAAGAAAAACTTTCCGACGATCAAAAGAAAGAACTTCATCTTGTAAATGCTCAGATTGAAGCCTGTGAAACAGCACTTAAACTAAGAAAAACACCAACAAATATTTTAGAACAAAACCTGGGGAAAAGGATCAATTCATCTTTTTCAAATACAAACGCTGTGGTTTCAGGTGATGAACAAAGAATGGTTTTCGTAAGTGAACTTCAATTTTACGATGCCATCTTCTATTCCGAAAAAAGAGGCAAGAAATGGAGTACCCCCAGAAATATTTCACTTGATTTTGAATCAGAACGTCCTTTAAAACCAGTACATCTCTCTTACGATGGTACAATCCTTTACCTGGTAAGAAACGACAACAACGATTATAATATTTACATCAGCAAATTTAAAAAGAACCAATGGACTCCTATTGAGCCCTTTAGCGAGAATATTAATTCTGATGCTTTCGAAATGCATGCCTCAACCTCAAAAGATGGAAACATACTCTATTTTACCAGCAACAGAGAAGGCGGATATGGCGGTTTCGATATTTACAGATCAATTAAAGATGAAAATGGTGTATGGCAAAAGCCTGTTAACCTCGGAGAAAAAATCAATACCCCTTTTGATGAGGCCACCCCCTTCATTACTGAAAACAGGGAGAAACTTTATTTTAGCAGTAAAGGGCATTCGAATATGGGAGGATTTGATATATTTTATTCAGAAAACAATAATGGAAACTGGAGCAAACCGGTAAACATGGGATTTCCAATAAACACAACTGATAATGATATTTTCTTCTTTCCGCTAAATAATGGGAATATTGCTTATTACAGCAAAGTAAAAGAAACCGGTTATGGCAAAAAAGATATCTACCGCGTGAACCTTTATGAAAGAGAAAACATTCCTAAAGAAGAAAAAAAATTAGAAACAACTGATTCAAATAATAAATAAAATGAAAAACAACATAACCAATAACCTTCTCAATAAAGAAATTATATTCAGATGGTTAAAACCTCTCCTGCCCTTATTTTTTATAATTATTGCCTCGTCGGGCCATACTCAACAACCTACTTATAAATTACAGGAACTTTTCATGGATGCAGAAACCTGGTTCTATTTCCAGGATTATAAAAACTCTCTTCCCCTATATAAAAGAGTACATGAAGCCTATCCTGAAAATTATAATGTAAACTATAAAATTGGCTTTTGTTATCTGAATATTGAAGGCCAAAAAGAAAAAGCCATCCCTTATTTAAAAAAAGCAGCAGAAAATACTACCTTCAATTATAACAGGGAAGCTTTTTATGAAAAAGAAGCTCCCGTTGATGCCCTCTTCTATCTGGCTAATGCCTACCTTATAAACAACCAGTTCAACAAAGCCCTGGAATACTACAATGCTTTTGAGAAAAAAATAGAAAACAACAGGGGTCTCTTCTCCAGAAGAAATAGTTATGATAAAGAGTACTTACTTAAACAAAAAGAAGCATGCCGGAATGCAAAAAAATTAATGAGCGAACCAGTTAATTTTACAGCTAAAAAACTCGGGATTTCTGTAAACACGCCTATGTATGAATACAACCCGGTAATCTCAGGCGATCAAAAGACTCTTATCTATACTTCCGAAAGAAAATTCTATACCGGAGTATTCATGGTGAAAAAAGAAAATGGAAAATGGGGACCACCTGTCAACTTATTACCACAATTAGGAATTGACGGAGATTGCGAAACAACCTCCTTGTCCTATAACGGGAAAGAACTTTACCTTTACCGGGAAGATGAACTGGATGGGAACCTTTATGTTAGCTATTACGAAAACGGCGAATGGAGCAACATACAAAAACTCGGTGAAAATATAAATACCAAATACTGGGAAAGCCATGCAACCATTTCTGCTGACGGAGAAAAATTATATTTTGTAAGCAACAGAGAAGGTGGAATCGGAGACCTGGATATATATGTTTCAGAACGTCTGCCAAATGGAAAATGGGGAGAGGCAAAAAATATAGGGACACCCATTAATACTCAGTGGAGAGAAGATACTCCTTTCCTAACCCAGGACGGAAATACAATGTTTTTTAGTTCAGAAGGACATTACAATATGGGTGGATTCGATATTTTTGTGGTGCATAAAACTGAAGATGGCTGGACCCAGCCGCAAAATATCGGGTATCCTATTAATACCACAGATGACGACAAATTTTTTGTGCCCTTAAACAACGGTGAGGAGGCTTACTACGCAAACTTTAACAAAACAGCTGCCGGACAAAAAGATATTTTTAAATATACCTTGAAAGACCTGGAAACAATTGATTTTATTGACATTGAAGGAATATTCACATACGAATCTGATAAAAAGGATAAAAAAAAGATCACTCAAATAAATGTCATCAACACAGAAACAAATGATACTATAGCCAAATTAGACCCGGAAAAACAATCAAAATTTTTCAGTTACCAAAAAATAGATGGAAAAAACCATTTAGTTTATCAAACCCCTGCCTTAAAAAATAACGAACAATATTTTATTTCTCAGGATTTTGGGATAAGAAAAAAGACAGCACAAAAATTACCGGACGAAAAGGTTGAAGAAAAAAAAGAGGAAAAAGAAAAAATTCAACCAACTATAAACCTTGACAATAAAATCTTTAAAGCTACATCGGTAAATGAGAACATCAAGATAAAACTACAACTAAAAGACGGAAACAAACTAATAGTTAACACATTCCAAAACGACAAATTAATTAATACAGAAGAATTTCCGGTTAAAGAAGAAGAATTTATTTACGAATACCAGCCAACAGGAAAAGAAACTAAAATTAAATTCAGCCTGGTAGATGAAAATAATAACAAACAAACAAGAGATATTTCAATACTTCCTGGAAAAACAGAAACAAAAACTGAAGAAAAAGATCCACAGCTGGATGTTGCCAGCAGATCATACTCGCTTGCCTCAGGAAAGAAAAAAGTTACCATTAAACTGAATGTGGAAAAAAACTCCAAACTCTATGTTTCTACTTTTATTGACGACAAACTAATTGATGAAGAAGAATTTGACATTAAGCAAGAAACATTCACCTATGAAGTTGAACCCAAAAAAGAGAAAAGTAAAATCAATTTTAAACTGGTAGATAAAAATAACAATGTCAGAAATAAAGAAGTAATTATTTCACACAAACCTATTGACAAAAATTTAGAAGAATTACTGACAAAAATAGATAAAACAAATAATACTCCTGTTAAAAATAGAATTAAGCAAATTCAGAAAAAAACAACATCCTCTGAAGATTTTATTAAAGAAATGTTTAAGGAGAGTAAAGACCCTTCAATACCAAAAGAAACCCTTAAAACATTCCTTTATGCCAGTGTTTTATTTGCACCTCATTCGCTTGAGGAATTTCACATGGAATTACTTGATCTGAGCGGCAAAACACCAATAAATGATTATTTAAAATCAATTTCAGCCAAGGATTATAATTCTAAAAATGATTATCTAAGTAATTTGATCAGGGCAATCCAAAAAAACAATTTTACTGTTTCAGATATACAAAAGTTGCTCTATAATTACCTGGCAACTCAATATTCTGCAGATGAACTCGCCAACTTAATAACTAATTTTGCAAACATTAACCTTTCTTCCGTCTTTAAAGACCTGCAAACCAAAACCTCTGATATAGTAAGTGTTGAAGACCTGTTAAAATATTTAAAACAGAATGATACTCCGCATAACAGAAAAATACTGGCATACATAATGGCTGTTGAACTCACAGAAATTAAAATAGAATCAGAAGAGAAAAAAGAAGATAAAGAAGATAAACAAGTGGACAGAAATCTCTTGTGGTGGATCGCTGGTGCAGCTATAATACTGATATTATTGATGATTATTGTGTCTGGAAGAAGAAAAAGAAAGAAAAATAATTAATTTATTTTATTAAATATATTTATTAAATTTGAATGATATTCATCACTAATTCTATGAAAAAATTTTTCCTGACAATTTTAATCCTGACAACCGGCTTGTGCAGCTTTGCACAAAATGAAAAAAGTGCTGAAGAAACTTTCCTGGATGCGGAATATTACAGGCTTTATGAAGAATATGAAGAAGCCCTACCGCTCTATCAGCAACTTATTAATGATGGGTATGACAACGCTCACATTAATTACAGAATCGGAGAATGCCTGCTGGAAATTCCAGGGAAGAAAGACAATTCATTATCATACCTGAAAAAAGCTGTTAAAAACATAAATAGAAAATTCAAGGAAGGTTCTTTTAAAGAAAAAGGAGCCCCGGTTTATGCTATTTTCTATCTTGGAAAAGCCTACCAGGTAAATGATGAACTGGATAAAGCCCTGGAAACATACGAAACCTTTAAAAATAAATTGGGAGAAAAAAGAGATGAGTACAATATGGACTTTGTTAACAAACAGATAGAATCCTGTAAAACTGCCCAGGAATTAATGGAAAACCCAATCAACATTAAGCAGGAAAACCTGGGGCAGATTATTAACAATCCGTATGCAAATATAAAACCCGTTGTAAATAATGATGAATCGAAAATTGTATTCACCTCAAAACTTAAGTTTTACGATGCAGTATTTATGGCTGAAAAAAAAGACGGTCAATGGGGTCCTCCTAAAAATCTTACGCCACAAATAAAAAGTGAAGGCAATTTATACAATACGTCACTTGACAAGGACGGGAATAAAATGCTCTTGTTTAAAGCAAATCCATATAATGGAGACATATACATGAGTAAAATGGAAGAAAATAAGTGGAATGAACCTCAAAAACTGAATAAAAATATAAACAGCAGATTCTGGGAAACTCACGCATGCTTTTGCCAGGATGAAAACAAAATATACTTTACCTCAAATAGAAGAGGGGGGCTTGGGGGACTGGATATTTACGTTTCATCATACGACCATGAAAATAAAGAATGGGGAAAACCCAAAAACCTTGGAGCACAAATAAATACACCTTACAACGAAGAGACTCCTTTCCTCTCAAATGACGGAAAAAGAATATATTTTAGCTCACAAGGACATAAAGGAATGGGAGGATTCGATATCTTTTATTCCGATAAAGTCGATGGCAAATGGACAAAACCTGTGAATATAGGTTATCCGATTAACACTACTGATGATGATCTGTTCTTTTGTCCTGTCGATAACGGTAATGCAGGTTATATGGCAAAATACACAAAAGACGGGTATGGTCAAAAAGATATTGTAAGGATTGAAATCTTCTCAAAAGAAAATCCAAGAAACATCAGCCTTCAGGGTTCTATCAACTTAGACGACCCTAAAAAAAAAATCTCAAATCCCCGGAAAATAAAAGTAATCCTTGATTCTTTAAAAGGAGATACAATTAATGTATTTCACCCCGACTCTAACATGGAGTATCAGACTAACATTCTACCAGGGAATTATAAGATTACATTCAGGAGTGAAAATTTTAAAACACTTAAAAAAGAAATTAATATTGGCTGGGATTATCCACACAGCAAATATGAATTAAATGCTCTGCTAATTCCCAAAAAAGAACCTGTTCATTTTATCACCATAAGAAATATTTTCTTCGATTTTGATAAAGCATCCTTAAAACCAAAAGAGAAAGAAAAAATCGATACCGTCGTAAATTTAATGAAGCAACATCCGCAATTAACAGTAGAAATAATCGGACATACTGATTCTAAAGGTTCAAAAAAGTACAATCAAAAACTTTCTGAGAAAAGATCAGAAGCAGTTGCAGAATATCTGAAAAATAAATCAATCAGTAAGAAAAGAATTACTACAAAAGGCAAAGGTGAAAAGTATCCCATTGCCCTGAATGTATACAACAATGGAAAAGATTGCCCTAAAGGAAGAAAATATAACAGAAGAGCTGAAATAAAGCCCATAACTAAAGAGAAGAACTATATTGTAAATAAAAAAGTTAACATTCCTAATGAATTAATAAAAAGGGGAGCTGTAACATACAGCATACTCATAAAAGAAAGCAACAAAAAAATAAATCAAGACCAGTTCAATAAATACAAAATCCTTAAAAAGTACAATATTCGTGAATATCATAATGGAAAATATTTTTACGTCCTTGGTGAATTTTCTTCACAAGCTGAAGCAATAGACATTTACAAAAAAATAATTAATGCAAAATTCTTCGAAACGCGTATTGTATCTAACTATCAATTGGAGGATCTTCTGGAACTTAACCAGAAATAAAATGAACAAGCTTAAATCAAACCCCTTGGAAATTCTTGAAGGAAAAAATATTAAACTCCGCGCTGTTGAACCAGAGGATGCAGACTTAATTTACAAATGGGAAAATGATTCCTCCATTTGGCATGCAAGTAATACGATAGAGCCATTCTCATTCCATATCATTAAAAAATATGCAGAAAATGCTCACCTTGACCTTTTTCAGGCAAAACAACTCAGGTTAATGATTGATATTCAGCAGGATAAAAAGACCAAAACAGTTGGAAGCATTGACCTTTTTAATTACGATCCTATGCACCAGCGTGCAGGAGTAGGTATTCTGGTTCATGCTAATGAAGACAGAAAGAAAGGGTATGCAGGAGATGCCCTACAAACACTTATCAGCTATGCTTTTGGTGTTTTAATGCTGCATCAACTCTATTGCAACATCGATGAAGATAATGAAGCAAGCCTTACACTTTTTAAGAAATATGGATTTAAAATTACAGGGAAAAAACATGACTGGATAAGAACATCGCTGGGCTATAAAAATGAATACTTCCTTCAGCTAATAAACTCAAAACTTACCTGATCTATCCCGGCAAGTCATCATATGCAGGGATATGGTTCAAAAATGTGGCACTCCTTTCTGCAAAATCATAATAATTGCAATAATGGTTTATACCATTTGTAACTATAAGGTAATTAACCCTGAAATGATTATTATAACGGCTAATCTGGTCAAAATGAGCCTGCCTGACAGGTACTTCCGGAGCCTTGCATTCAACGATTAATACCGGATCTCCTTTCCTGTTGAAAACTGCAATATCAGCACGAAAACTTATTTGCTTCACTTTAAGATAATGCTCTACACTCATCAAACTTTGAGGATATCCTTTTTCTTCTGACAGGTATTGTATAAAATTCTGTCTCACCCACTCCTCAGGTGTCAACAAAATAAACTTCCCCCTTATAGAATCAAATATGTATTTTTTTTGTTCCTTTGACTTTATTTTAAAAGAATAAGTTGGTAAATTTAACTCTTTCATCTTTTATTTGTTTCTCAATAGAAACAGCTAAAATACACAAAAATTTCAGGAACTATGACAACAAAGCAAGATATTGTAAAAGATTGGTTGCCAAGATACACAGGCAACTCTCTGGAGAATTTCGGTGAATACATTTTATTAACCAATTTTAATAATTACCTTGAACTTTTTGCGCAGTGGCATAATACAGAAATTATAGATCCACATGCCCAAATGCCCTGTGTTACAGCCGACGGAATAACCATGATCAATTTTGGAATGGGCAGTGCCAATGCAGCAACAATCATGGATCTTCTGAGCATTATTGAACCAAAGGCAGCACTATTCCTTGGAAAGTGTGGTGGTCTTAAGAAAAAAAATAAGGTGGGCGATTTTATTCTTCCAATTGCTGCAATCAGAAGTGAAGGAACATCAGACGACTATCTGCCACCGGAAGTACCTGCTCTCCCTGCCTTTAACCTGCAGAGAGCGGTTTCAAGCTCCATAAGGGATTATGGACATGATTACTATACAGGTACAGTTTTTACAACAAACAAAAGAGTATGGGAATACGATGAACGTTTCAAAAAATACCTTCGTAAAACCAGATCTATGGCCATAGACATGGAAAGCGCCACTGTTTTTATTGTGGGTTTTGCCAATGAAATCCCCTCCGGGGCCCTGCTCTTGGTTACAGATCAACCTATGATCTCAACCGGAATAAAAACACAAAAAAGCGACAAATTAGTTACACACAAGTATGTAGAACATCATATCAAAATTGGAATCAAATCCCTTAAGGAAATAATTCATAATGGCCGATCAGTAAAACATTTAAGATTTAGTTAAACAGCATGAATTACCAGCAAATAATCTCGGATCTTCAAAAGAAAATCTATAAACCCATCTATTTCCTGGATGGAGAGGAACCTTATTTTATCGATAAAATTTCCCAATATATCCAGGACCATGTGTTAAATGAATCTGAAAAATCTTTTAATCAGACAATTTTATATGGTAAAGACACTACTGCAGAAACAATAATTAGTGCAGCAAGAAGATTCCCAATGATGGGCAATAACCAGGTAGTGATTGTAAAAGAAGCTCAAAATTTAAAAGATTTTAATAATCTGGAACCCTATATTGACAAACCCCAAAAATCAACCATCCTTGTAATATGCTATAAATACAAAAAGCTTGATAAAAGAACCAAGCTTTATAAAAAACTAAACAGTAAAAATAATACCGGTACTGTATATTTTACCTCCGCCAAAATACCAGAATATAAAATACCCGAATGGATCGGAAAATACATGGAAAGCAAAGGGAAGAAGGTAACACCTGAAGCTTCTATGCTTATTACAGAATACCTGGGAAATGATCTGAA
>Ga0209947_1000947_pt1 | contig 17741 bp, 10 predicted proteins | sample SalPonR2_B_D2_MG_FD_185706 | JGI IMG/M metagenome (GOLD analysis project Ga0209947, IMG submission 185706) | Salt pond soil microbial communities from South San Francisco under conditions of wetland restoration - Salt Pond MetaG R2_B_D2_MG... ... | reverse complement strand
CGTGCGTAAAGCGCACAAGCCGGCTGACCACGTTGTCGAGCACGTTGACCACGACCGTGTTCTCGGTCGTGGTCACCCCGGAAATGGAGGACCGGGGATCGGGCTGGAAGACGACGCTGAGATCGGGCTGGCCGGCCTCGAACGAGGCCATCGGTCCGGCCACCAGCGCGCCCTGGGCAAAGGTCTTTCCATCCACCTCCCAGTCGGATTTGAGCTCCACCAGCAGCTGGCCGTCCAGCATGCCGGCCAGCTCGGCATCTTCGGGCACCTCGATGCGGCGGACTTCGCCGTCGACATAGCGGAAGTAGTGACGGCTGAAGAAGTCCGGCACGCGGATGATCAGGTCGTAGTAGTCGTCACCGTCCCAGAAGCGAACGCCGCTGGACGCCACGTCGGTCTTTTCGCCCTCGAAGATCAGCTCGGCGTCTTCGCGAGCTTCGCCGCGCCGCCACAGGCGAACGGTGCGCGGATAGCCGGAATCGGTCATGTCTTCGGCCTCGAAAGCCGGGCCGTAGAACACGCTGTCGCGATCGCGCCAGCCGATGCCGCTCTTGGACTCGGGCACGAAAAAGCCGTCTTCGACGAACTGCCGCGTCTCCAGGTCGAACTCGCGCCGAACGGCGGCGTCTGCGCCCCCGACGGAAAGCCCGACCAGGCACCGGTCATAGTCCGGGTAGCGGCAGTCCGAGCCGGCCCAGACCCAGTTTTCGTCCTCGCTCTCGGCCAGCGCGTCGAGGTCGAGAATCACGTCCCAGTCGGTCTCGTCTTCGCGGTAGCCCTCGAGCGAGGCCTTGCGCCAGATGCCGCGCACGTGCCCGGCGTCGCGCCAGAAATTGTAGATTTCGCCACCCATCAGCGACGGGTAGGCGATCCGGTCGTCGGAGGTGTAGATCTCCAGCGCGCGCTCGTGGACGGGCTCGAACAGCGGATGCGATTCGAGCTCAGAAATCGAAAGCTCGTTCTGCCCGCGAGCCCAGGCCAGCGCGTTCGGGCCTTCGACATCTTCGAGCCAGAGATAGGGATCGTTTTGTGCCATAACCGTTCCAGTCGCGGCGATTGTCGTAACAATTGCCATAACGCTTGTCGTGACAATTGTCGTGACAATTGCCATAACGCTTGTCGTAACAATAGTCGCAACAATTGTCACAACAATCGTCGGAACCCGCGCCGCGGTGATTGCGAGTGTTCGGATGTTCATATATCTGCGCTATCCGTCCGGGAATGTCCAGCCGCCTATTCTGCCCTGCTTCTTGCCGTCCGACGTGTGCCTTTGGTCAGGCCGGATACATGCGCGTGGCACCGATCCCATACACTGCCGCCATGCTGGTGAACGGACCGACAAGCGGAAACTACGACGTGGTCGTCATCGGCGCCGGCGCGGCCGGGCTGATGTGCGCGATCGCGGCCGGACGGCGCGGGCGCAAGGTGCTGGTTCTCGACCATGCCAACAAGGTCGGCAAGAAGATCCTGATGTCGGGCGGCGGGCGCTGCAACTTCACCAACATGTATTCGGGGCCGGAAAACTTTCTTTCCAGCAACCCACACTTCGCCAAGTCGGCGCTGAGCCGCTACACGCCCTGGGATTTCATCGCGCTGGTCGAAAAGCACGGCATCGAATACTACGAGAAAAAGCTCGGCCAGCTGTTCTGCGTCAAGTCGTCGAAGCAGATCGTCTCACTGCTGCTGACCGAATGCGCGGCGGCAGGGGCGGAGGTGCGAACGCACTGCCCCGTGACCATTGAGCAAACCGGTCCATCACACCGGCTGATTTCCGAAGCAGGCGAGATCGGATGCGAATCACTGGTCATCGCCACCGGCGGGTATTCGATTCCGAAAATGGGCGCGACCGGCTTCGGGATCGATTTCGCGCGTGCGCTCGGCCTGCCCATTCAACCGACCTTCGCGGCGCTGGTGCCGGTGACACTGCCGGAACGCAAGCTCGCCCAGATCGCCGACCTGGCCGGTGCATCGATCGATACCGTGACGACGGCCGGGCAGGCAAGCTTTCGCGAAAACATCCTGTTCACCCACCGCGGGCTGAGCGGGCCGGCCGTGCTTCAGGCATCCAGCTACTGGCGGCCGGGCGAGCCGCTGGTCATTGACCTGTTCCCGGACCTGGACCTGGGCGCGTACCTTCGCGAGCAGCGCACGCAGCGTCCGCGCGCGGAATTGCGTACGGTGCTGGCCGAGACGCTGCCCCGCCGCATCGCCCAGCGCTGGTGCAAACTCTGGCTGCCCGACAAGCCGCTGGCCGAACTCGGCGACCGCGAGGTCGACCAGGTCGAAGCGCGCTGCAAGGCCTGGACCGTCTGGCCCGACGGCACCGAGGGCTACCGCACCGCCGAGGTCACCATGGGCGGCGTCGACACCGACGCACTCTCGTCGAAGACCATGGAATGCCGCGACCATCCGGGCATTTTCTTCATCGGCGAAGTCGTCGACGTCACCGGCCACCTGGGCGGCCACAATTTCCAGTGGGCCTGGGCCTCGGGCCACGCCGCCGGCGAAGTGGCTTGATGCCAGCCGCGGGTCAAGGGCGATGAGGCCCTATTCGTGTCCCCAAGGCGCCGGCGGAGGCTCCACCGGCGCGGTCAGGTCGAATTCGGCCCGGAAGTGCCGACCCGGGCGCACGAGCTCATAGGTGAACGTGTCGCCGACGTGAACTTCCATGCTCCAGAAATTGGCGGTCGACGCATCCAGACCATTGGCCAGGAACAACGCCTTCGAATAAGCGTCGACCGGAAACGTCTGGCGCATCGCGCGGCCCGGGTCGGTGGAATGCCCGCCGTACCAGGTCACCGCGTCCTCGCTGCCGTCTTCGTGGCGATGGTCGTGCTTGAGCCGAAAGCCGGCGTCGGTGCGGGTGATCACCCAGGTGCGCGAGCGGTTCTCGCCGACGTGCAGCGGAATCCGTATTTCGTCATCGCTGCACTCGCGCACGTGCATCACCACCCGCTGGCCCAGCCAGCCGTCGTCGGCCGGCCGCGCAAAACCGGTCATCTCGCCGGCGAATGCCTGGCCGCACAATGCCGTCAGGTTTTCCCACCAGACATCGCGCGGGTCTTCATCGGCCGATTGGGCCATGCCGATCAGCGGCGCAAGGCACAGTGCCAGGGCAATCGAATATCTGTTCATGGATTCAGGCTCCGGTCGTCGAATCAGGTTGCAGAACCATAGCACTGGTTGCTATTTCGCATATCCCTGGCGTGGCCTGGGACCGGCTCTCCCGAGCAAGAGGCTCAGCCAGGCCGCAAGGCTGGGCGAACAGCTGCTGCTCCGTCAGCCCGAATCTAAAAAGCTGTTTCGCCCCGCGAAATGAAGTTGAAGTTGCAGTCGGCTTCATAAGGCCACCCGCACCCCGCCAGGGTGCACTCATCACCCGGAGACGAACCCTCGTCGACGTCTTTCGGAGGCGAGGCCGAGAACCGGCGTCAATCCTGCCGCAATGACTCCGAAATCGCAATCGGGCTCGGCACCTTCAGCACGATCCAGTACGTCGATGCGATGAAGGTCAGGATAGTGGTGGCCTGGACGATGTAGGACGCCTGGTCGGTCATCAGGCCGCTGTTGAGACCCACCACCGCCACCAGCAGCGAGAATTCGCTGACCTGCCCCAACCGGATGCCGATTTCCCTCGAGACGCCCGGCTTCTCGCCCTGGCGTCGGAACAGCCAGGCAAAGGTCAACGGTTTGACCAGCATCAGCAGCGCGGCAAGCGTGAGCGCCGGCCAGAAAATCTGCGGCAGCAACGACATGTCGAAGCCGGCGCCGAGAGCGAAGAAGAAGACGACCAGGAAGAAGTCTCGCAGCGGCTTCAGCGTCTCGGCGATGAACCGCGAGATCGGGCTGGTGGCGATCGCGACGCCGGCGATGAATGCGCCGATTTCGTAGGACAGACCGATCTCGTGGGCCAGCACTGCGACCGCCATGCACCAGCCGATCGCGATCAGGAAGATGTATTCCTGGATCTGGTCGAAGCGCTGCATAAGCGCCATCAGGCCGTAGCGGCAGAAACCGAGGGCGAGAACGAACAGCAGCGGCGCGGTCAGTAGCAGCACGCCCACGTCCACGACCGGGTTGGTGCTGCCGGCGAAGCCCTGGATAAACAGGATCACGGCGATCGCGATGATGTCCTGCAGTAGAAGAATCGCCACGATGATCTCGCCAAGACGCTGGTGGTGCAGCGTCGAGGTGGGCAATAGTTTCAACCCGAGAATGGTGCTGGAAAACATCACCGCCGCACCGATCAGCACCGCCTGCAGCATGTCCAGGCCGAATACCAGGGCAACCCCGGCGCCGACGCTGAAAAACACCACGCAGGTCACCACGGTCACCAGAACAGCCTCGCGGAGCATCCGCAGGAGCTCGCGCGGCTCCAGGTTCAGCCCAAGCAGGAACAACAGGAAGATGATCCCGAACTCGGCCATGCCCTGCAGGATTTCGACGTCGCCGACCAGGCCGAAACCCCACGGCCCCATCGCCGCACCCAGCACGATGTAGGCCACCGGCAGCGCCTGACGCGCATACAGCGCCGCGGTCGCGATCACTGCCGCGCCGGCGAATATCAGGAAAATCAACTGAATGAAAGCGTCGGAATGCATGGGCAGTCCAGTGTACCGCGCACTCCGACGGACAACATACTCGAGTGTCAGACGCCCATCGGCCACGGCGGGCCGACCTACGCCGATCCTGACTCTCCCCCGCCGGGGAGAATCAGGTAGCGGCGAATCACTCGGCCCGGGAGGCCTCGGACGGGTTTGCGACGTCGTAACGCTTGAACCAGGCCAGAATGTTGTCGATCTTCGCGATCATGCGCGAGGGCTTGCCGGCGATGCCGTGCGGGCTTTCGGGCACGCGTACCATCACCGTATCGACGCGTCGGAGCTTGAGCGCCTGGTAGTACTGCTCGGTCTCCGAAATCGGCGTGCGGTAGTCGTCCTCGCCGGTGATCAGCAGCGTCGGCGTGGTGACGTTGCCGACCAGCGACAGCGGCGAGCGCTTCCAGTAGTGTTCGAATTCCTCCCAGGGCAAGCCCGGAAACTGATGGTCGATCTGCGAGGTGTAGATATCGCCGGTCAGCGTCTTCGAGATCCAGTTGATCACCGGCTTGGCCACGGCCGCGGCGCGGAAGCGGTCGGTCAGGCCGATCGCGTAGGCCGCGGCGATGCCGCCGGCCGAGCCGCCGGTGATGAACAGCCGGTCCGGGTCGATGAAGCCCTTTTCGATCATCGCGTCGATGCCGGACATGTGATCGCCGAAGTCTTCTTCAGACGAATACTTGTATTCGAGCTTGAGTCCGAATTCCTCGCCGTACGACGAAGAGCCTCGATGGTTGTCGTAGAACACCACGTAGCCCTCGGCGGCGAAGCGCTGCATCTCGGCCGAGAAATGCGGGCCGTAGGCCAGGTGCGGGCCGCCATGGATCTCGAGGATCAGCGGGTAGGTCTTGTCCGGGTCGAAACCGGGCGGCGTCAGGTACCAGCCCTGGATCTCGGTGCCGTCGACCGATGATTCGTAGACGATCTCGTGAACCTCGGCCAGGTCGCGATGACCGAGCAGATTCTCGTTGAGCCGGGTCAGGCGGCGCGGTTCGCCTTCGGCCTGTTTGACGAACAGATCCGCCGGGCGCTGCGCGGTGCCGGCGGTGTAAGCGATCAAGCCGTTGTCGGCCACCGAATACTCGCCGCTGATGTACGGTCGACCAACGGTCGTGCCGCCCAGGCCCTCGGCGACCACGCGCACGTCGCCGCCGGGCGTGACGAATCCGACCTTGCGCTCGCCGCGGTCGTCGAAATGAAAATAGGTGCCGGAGCCGTCGGCGGCCCAGCGTGGCCCTTCGGCCGAGCGATCCAGCCCGGCAGTGAGGATCTCCGGCTCGGCGCCGCCAACGGCCATTACCGCCAACCGGGAGATCGAGTACTGACGGCCCTGGTGGTCGTCGCGTTCAAATGCAATCCGCTCGCCGTCCGGCGAAACGGACGGAGAGCGCTCGACGCCCGGCAGGTCGGTCAGCCGGGCCAGTTCGCGGGAAGCTACGTCGATCGCATAAAGATCGCGCTCGGTGCGCTCGTACTGCCAGTCGGCCGAGCGGTTGGTCGAAAACACGATGCGTTGGCCGTCGGGCGTCCAGGCGAGCGGCCCCGAGTGATCGTAATCGCCGGACGAAACCTGGCGCGCGCTGCCGCCGTCGGCCGGGACCACGAAAACATGCTCGAAGCCCGGATCGACGTAGCCGCGCCCGTCGAAGCGGTAGACCACGCTGTCGATGACCGTAACCTCGGGCGCCCACTCGGCGCCTTCGGGCTTTTTCGGCGGCTCGGCCAGCGAAGGCTTTTCTGCCGCAACGCGCATGGTGAACGCGATCTGCGTACCGTCCGGCGACCAGACGAGCGACGACGGCGATTCGACCAGGTTGGTCACCAGCGCGCTTTCGCCGCTTTCCATCCAGCGCACATGAAGCTGCGGCTTGTCGCCGGCCTTGGCAATGTAGGCCAGACGCTCGCCGTCGGGCGACCAGCGCGGTGACGAGTAGCTGGACTTGCCCGAAAACAGCGGCCGGTGGTCGCTGCCGTTGGCCGCCGCGATCCAGATATTGCCGCGCGTGTCGTCGATCATCACGTCGTTGATTGCGCGCACATAGGCCACCCGGCGGCCGTCGGGCGAAACCCGGGGGTCGGTCGCGTACTGCAGCTCGAACAAATCCTCGGCTTTCAGTCGCGCTGATTGCTGACCGGTCTCGGCGCCCGCCGGTGACGCCAAGATCAGGATCACGGCCAGCAACATTGCATGAGTTGCGCCAGGCACAAAACCGATTCCGTTAGTCGACGAGATGTTTCGCATTGCATTCTCCATGGTCTGGATTGATGGGCAAGTGGAGCGTATAGCCAGCGCTGCCGACGTCTGTCGATACGCGGCATATCTGTAATGATCGCATGACGTTGCGCGCGAAACCATCGCCGGCGGTGCCACGGAAAAATTGCGAAATCTACAGGACTTGAACCTGCAGCCCGAGATCTTCGACATCTACCGACTCCGGGCCGTGTTGACAATGATTATCGTTTGCGTTAGTATCCGCATTCAAGATTCGAGGTCCGCATGCGTGATGATCAGCCTCAATGAACAGGCCGGTCATGCAACGGGGTCGGTACTTTTTCGAGTTGGATACATAAAAAAAGAGAGACTTAGGTCGATGAAAAAGGGAGTTCCCATGCAGTCGATTCGCGCCGTGACCCTCAGCCTTCTAATGTCGGTCTTTGTCGGCAACGTGTACGCCGACGATCGCCCGGATCATTTCTCGGGAAAGGCGTCTGAGACGCTAGAGCAGGCCAGTAGCAATTTTTCGGAAGGCAACCGGCGGTTGGCCGAAATTCTTTCCAAAGAAGAAATTTCCATGGCCGACATGGCTTCCATCCATAAATTGACCTACACGCTGGAAAACGCACTGGAACGAATAGAAGAGGAATACGACCAGCTTGCAGCACAGCTGGAGGCTCTGCATCTTGCCTCCGAGGGTGCAGATATCGGGCTTGCGCGAAAGCTCGGTGATACCTACCTGGAAAGCGCTGAGCCGTTTAAAGACTGATTCTTAAAATCCAGTCGGAACAGCCGCTTTTTCCGGGTCAGCCCTCTACCACGAGCAAGAACGGCGATAAAGGCCTTTCAGGATGTCACTTGGTGAGATCGCATTGATCTAGTCGAATTTCGCATACCCCGATCAGCGGCCCCGATTCTGCTCAATGCCGGAGGGAATTCCTCAAGCGCCCTGGCGCTGACTTATCAGCAATAGAAAAAGGCACACGAAGAACCGTTGATTTGTTTCTCCATTTAAATCCGTCCAGTTTATCGAAAGCGTTGCGTTAATCAGACGCCACCATGGAAACAGTAAGGAATCGAACCATGCACAAATTGTCCCTTTCACTCGTAAGCGCATTCATCGGATTAAGTGCAAGTATGACGTTTGCACAGGATGTAGAAGAAGAGGAATCGTCCGAGCGCGACCGCATCATTGTGTCAGCTGCACGTATCGAACAACCCGCCTCTGCGATTCCCGGCACAGTCACCGTAATCGAGAAGGAAGAGATTGAGCTGCAGCAGCTCCTCAATGATGATCTGGCGAGCGTTCTGGAAAATACGGTCCCCGGTTTCGGCCCGAGCTTGCAGAAGCTGACCGGACGCGCAGAATCCCTTCGAGGCCGCAACCCGCTCTATCTGGTCGATGGCGTCCCTCAGCACAACGCCCTGAGAGACGGCCAGCGTGATGGTCACTTCATCGATCTAGATTTCATTGAACGCATCGAGGTGATCAACGGCTCCAACGCCATACAGGGTGTTGGCGCAACCGGCGGCGTGATTTCAATGCTGACGCGCTCCCCGAGTTCAAGTGGCGACTGGGAGACCACGCTCAATACGCGCTTCACGGCGCCGGACGACTTAGATTCCGATGGATTCGGCTACAAGGTCAGTGCGATTACTGGACGGAGGTTCGGCGACTTCGAGTTCAGCTTTGGGGCGTCGCTGTTTGAGCGGGGGTTGTTTTTCGATGCCAACGGCGACGCGGTGGGTTTGTATCCGACTCAAGGAGATATCATGGACTCAACAACCGTGAGCCTCTTTGTGAAGGCCGCCTGGCAGATCAACAGCGATGCCGATCTGACGTTCATGGCAACCGATTTCGACCTGGAGCGGAACGGCGACTTTCGCGCTGTTGCCGGTGATCGAGATGCCGGAATTCTTAGCGGAACGGTCGCCGGTGACCCCTCGGAGGACGTGGGGGATCCCGCACGCAACGAGGTGACAACGGCCTCGCTGACCTTTCGACACGAACGCCTCTTCGGGGGAAGCTTTTCGGCCCAGCTTTTCGATCAGTCGTTCGATGGACTTTTTGAGGGCGGCACCTTCGGAGGCTTCTTTCGGCTCACCCCAAACGGGGATCCCTTCCTCGATCAGTCCGCGGTGGTTTCCGACAAGAACGGACTGAAAATGACCTGGTCGCGGCCGCTTGACGAGCGTGACTCCAACTTCGCGCTTGGTCTTGATTTCTTCCGTGATGAATCGGCGCAGGTCCTGGCCAGGAGTGGGCGGAAATGGGTTCCGGAAACCCGCTTCGAGACATTGGCGCCCTTTGTCCAGGGGACATGGTCAGCGACCGACTCAATCAATGTGGTCGGAGGCCTGCGCTATGAGGATGCGACACTGGAGGTCGACGACTTCACCACCATTGCAGCGGCAAACAGTACCTTCGTGGAGGGCGGCAGTCCCGAGTTCAGCGAAACCTTGCTGAACGCGGGCATAATCTGGGACTTTGCCGGCGACTGGAGCGCTTATGCCTCCTTCAACGAGGGCTTCACGATGCCGGATGTCGGGCGAGTGCTTCGGGGGGTCAGCGTACCGGGACAGAGCGTCTCCACACTTGTTCGGGTCGAGCCGATCGTCACGGACAACCAGGAACTGGGGCTGGAGTTTGACAACGGTATCTTCCGAGCCCGAGCGGCCTACTTCGAGTCTCAGGCCGATAACGGATCGAGACTTCGCCTCAATGATTCCGGCATATTCGAAGTTCTGCGCCAGCGCACAGAAATCGATGGCTTCGAGCTTTCGTTCGACTACGCCGTCAACAGAAACATTTCGGTGGGAGGAAATTATGCGCGCACAGACGGTCGGGTGGATACGAATGCCGACGGCCGCGTCGATAGCGATCTCGATGGCCTGAACATTGCGCCCGATCGCCTGAACATCTACTTTCAGGGCAACCTTTCCGATCGGCTTTCTTTGCGGGTTCAGGCCTCACATTTTGAAGACCGGACTTTCAGTGGGCCCGGCGCGCCCACGAACGCAGATTTCGACGGATTCACGCTGTTCGATGCCATCGTTAATTGGGAAGCCGGACTCGGCCGTTTCGGGCTGGGGATCGACAATTTATTCAATGAAGATTATGTAACCTACTTTTCTCAAGTTGAGACCGGCCAGCGCAATGACACTTTCTTTGCAGGGATAGGCCGCACGTTGAGTTTGAGTTGGCGCGCCAGCTTCTAGATTTAACCTCAATGCAAGCGCTGGTCAACATACATCGGTATATTGGATTGAGCCTGGCTCTGCTGCTGGTGGTCATCGCCAGCAGCGGCGCACTCCTACTGTGGATCGACGAGTATCATCAGTGGCGCATGCCCGAGCTCAGAGAAGAGCTTCAGGATCTTGAAGTCGAGCCTGCGGCCCTCGCCGCTGCGCTCGATTCGGCCGCCTGGCCGGTCGGCACGATCGCGTTTCCGCGCGAGGGGCTACCTGCAATCACGCTATATCACCTCAACGAAGGACAGTCTTTTCATGCGGCCGATGACGGGTCGCTGATTGCACATTGGTTGCCGCTTCACAGCGTCTACTCGTTCCTGTTCGAGCTGCATGTTCACCTGCTGGCCGGAGAGCCCGGACACCTCATCACCGGTTTTGCCGCACTGCTCCTTATCGTCATGGTCAAGAGCGGGCTGCCCTTGTGGTGGCGTCGGAGGAAAGTCTTCAAGCTTCGAAAATGGCGTCCCAAGAGCACGAAAACACACGAATTGCTCGGTTCGCATGCCGCTCAAGGCGCAATCGTGGGGCTGGGCCTGCTACTCGTGCTTCTGACGGGTGCCGGAATGGTGTTTAACCAGCAGACGGAGGCTCTTTTGAAGATGATTCCGGGCAGCACCCAAGAGCTCCGCCCCCCTGCCATTGATATCGAAGAAGTTTCCGGCGATATCAACTGGTCGGCAGTGCTGGCATCTGCCCGGGAATCGTTCCCGGAGGCCGCCGTCAGGATGATTTCGCTGCCGCAATCGGCGGACAAGCCGATCAGCATGCGACTGAAAAACCCCGGTGAGCTTCACCCGAACGGAAGAAGCTATCTTTCCATAAATCCATCGACCGGCGAGATTCTCGGGCGTGTCGACGCGACCAAAACCGGCCCGGGGCCGAGCGTCTACAACCTGATTTATCCTTTGCATTCCGGCAAGACCGGTTGGCCGGGATACCGGCTCTTGCTGTTTATCGTTGCGCTGGGCGGTGTTTACCTGGCCGTTAGCGGGCTTTGGGTCTACTTCCGTCGCGCGTTTCTACGAAGGCGAAATCGCCAGCTGATACAGCGCGCCGGGTCGCAGAGTTGACCGCACACAAAGCGATCAGCAAGTTTCGCGAGGGAGATCGTATTTTGCTCAGTTGCCCACCTGCCTGCCCGCGCTAGCTGTTGTAGAAGCGGAAGCGGCCGTCCTGACCGGGTGGCACGTCGGCCGACCCCGACCCCCGACACGTAATCTATGGGTCGCTCAGGCATGAAACCCATAGCTATCAATAAGATGGTGGACCCTGCAGGACCTAGGCCCCGCCTTGGGTAATGTCCACTGCCGTTGAGGTAACCGAATCCTGGCAAAACGAGACGAAATAAAACGAAGGACCATTCAACAACGCCGCTTGCACCACTAAGTGCAGGTCGCCTAAACTCAAGCCGCCAATGAGCCAGTGTGTTTTCTGGCGAGACCGCAAATCGAATGGGGGCACACCGTGAAAGCCATTTTGCTAATCCTGAGTTCTTGTATGCTCGCCGGGGCTGCGCTGGCCGATACTGTGGCCGACCTGCAAGCTCGGGAACAGGCGTGGGTCGATGCGCTAATGGAGTCGGACTTGGCGGCATTCGATGAAATAATGCACCCTGCGTTCAGGCTTTTTCGCACGCAGCCAGAAGACGTTGCGATCGATAAGCAGGCCTACCTTCAAATGTCTGGGATGAATGTTAGCTGTGCTGAAATCACGAGTTTTGACGCCGAAATCATTGCCGGCGATGTCGCTGTCGTTCAACTCACCATGAGCCTCGACTGGCAACAGGAGGGCCGGGGCCCTTTACCTCCCCACTTTGAACTGATCGACACGTGGCGGCGTCAAGAAGACGGAGTCTGGCGTGTGCTCAGCCGAATCAGCCAGCCCGCGCATGCGCCCCCATCAGGCATGACATCAAAGTGCGCCGGTCCCGCTCGGACAGATGGATGAGCGACAACTGGCGCTTATATCGCATCCTCCAAGCCCGGGAGCGACGATCGGGCCGTACCTCCATACCCGCGCGAGGCCCTCAGGCGAATCTTATCAAGGTAGCTGTGGCAATGAATCTGTGATCAGGACGAGCGGTCCCCCGACCCATAGTCTATGGGTCACCCACGTGGGGAAACCCATATAAATCAGGGCTTTGGAAGGAAAATGGTGGGCCCTGCAGGACTTGAACCTGCGACCTACCGATTATGAGTCGGCTGCTCTAACCAGCTGAGCTAAGGGCCCGGGTAACTCTTTTACTCGTTCTTGTCGCCGCCTTGCTCTGACTGGCGAATCTTTTCCGCATGTGGTGTGGCGATGCGGCCTTCGGCGTCGGTGCCCAGCGGTTTGGCTTCGATGCCCTGGGCCTTGAGCTCCTGCTGCTTGCGCTCCTGCACGTAACCGAGGTTGTTCTTGTACATCTCGGCAATCTTCTCAACCCCGCTGGGGGCAAGAAAGCCCTTGTTGCCGGCCGTGATGAATGTCGCGTAAATGCCCGAGGCGGCCATCAACCCCGCCGAAACGATCTTGACGTCCTGGCCTTCTTCCTTGGCCAGCTTGTTGGCCAGTTCGATGAAGGCCGAGGTTGCGCGGTTATGCGCCTCGATCTGTTTTTGCTGATCCTGGTTCAATTGCTCTTGACTCATCCGTATTCCGTTGCCTTGAGTTCATATTGACCGGACCTGTTTGCCCGACCGGTTGGATTATCCGCGAATCTACGTCCTCGCGGGTCAGCGATCTATGATAAAGCTCACGTCGGCGCCTGTGTCGCGCTCGCCCGAGGTCGCACGCAGGCCCCAGCGGCGCGAAAGTTCCCAGCGCGCGGCCAGCACGTTGCCGGTGTCGAACAGGCCGAGCCCATAGCTGACAAAAACATTGGGCAACACCCAGAACCCGACGCTGAAGGCACCCTGGCCGGCGGCGTGATCGAAATCAGCGCCGGTAAGAATGTAGGCCAGCGCCTTCTCCCTACTCGTCGGCGGCGAGGTGAACAACATGATCTCGGGGTTCTGTGCCGGACCGCGAATGCGAACACCGGCCTGTTCGACCTGCGGATCGCCGAAGATCTGGCGCACGGTTTCGATGTCGAGCATCGGATTGACCACCGGATTGCCGGTAAACAGCACTTCGCCCTCGGTCACCTCGAGATTCTGGCCGTAAGCACGGTAGGAGCCGTCGACCAGGTTCAGGGTTCCGCGGGCGGTCGGCATGGCTTTTTCGCGCGCCCAGTTCAGGTTCAATTCGCCGGCCACATTGGTTTCCAGCCCGGCCGCGGCAAATCGCACGTCGTCGCTCAAGCCGATGCGCACGTCGCCGACGATGTCGCGTCGCGGCAGCGCCTCTTCCTCTTCGCCTTCGTCGGTCCGGCCCTTGACGACCACGTCGGAAGAGACTTCCACGCGCTGTTCGCTGCCCGGCGGCAGTCCCAGGCGGGCACGATCGATGTCGATGCCGCCGTTGATTTCAAGCAGTTCGGCCTGGAAGCCCAGCGTTATGTCCGGCGAAGTGGTGAGTTGCAGCCAGTCGACGTCGAACAGCTGCAGATCGTCGCCGTCCAGCGCAAGATTGCCGCGCCAGCCGCCCGGCGCATCCAGATCAAGGTCGCCGCGCAGCTCGGCCCGGCCCTCGCCGGCAACGAAACTGCCGTCGATCCGGCCGCCCGCCTGGTCCGCTTCCAGCGTCATGGCGAGTTGTTCGACGCGCGCGCCCAGGGGCGCGTTGAAGAAACGGCCGTCGCTGATCGCCAATCGGCCATCGAAATCGGGTGATGCCAGCGGCCCGCTGAGCCGGAACTCGCCGTCCAGCCGGCCGCCGAGCCGATCGAGCTGCGGCACCAGCCGGTTGAGTGCCCCGAGGTTGGGCAGGCTCAGGTCGGCGCTGGCGTCGAGTTCCAGGTTCTCGGGGGTATTCAGATCGGGAATGCTGGCGTTGGCGGTCAATACGCTTTCGGCCTCCAGGCGCAGATTCAGTGCGGCTTCCAGCGCGCCGGGCTGCGGGGAACTCAGGCCCAGCCGGGCGCCGCGGATGCGGATCAGGTCGTCCTCGGCCTCGAGCATGCGCGCACCACCCGGGCCCAGCAGCAATTCCGCGTCGATGCCCTGTACCCCGCCCGGGCTCCAGCGCACCTGGGCAAGTCCACGCAGGTCGCTGCCCAGCGTGAATACCGGGTCCATGGGCAGCAGCAACAGATCCAGCGGCACCGAGTTGAACGCGACGGCCGCATTGCCGGCAGCGCCGCCTTCGAGTTCATTGAGGCACAGGCGTCCGGTGCCGCCCGGCGTCCAGAGACAGGCCGGACCGGCGCTGACCATGCCGTCGCTCAGCCGCACGGGCATGTCTTCGTCAAGCTGCCAGGTGCCCAGGGGCGTATCCGAAATCACCATGCGACTGACCGCGCCGATCCAGTTTGCTGGCTGGTCCAGGCAGTCGGGAAGCTCGCCGGCCACAGCCAGGTCAAGGGTGGCCCGGGTACCGTTGAAATAACCGGTGAGCGTGTGCGCATTGCAGTTGCCGGCCAGCGTCACTTCGACCCGGTCCAGCCGTTCCCAGGGGTTGAGATCGACGTCTCGCAGGGTAATATTAGCGTCGACGCTTTCCTGCGCCCCCCAGTTTGCCCGGCCGATGGATTCGATTTGTGCCACGCGCCGGTCCAGCCACGCCACGCCCGGGCTTTGCAGCGTCCAGTCAAGCGTTCTCTCGCCCGGATTGAAACCGGCGTCCAGCGACAACTCGCCGGTAAGGTCGGGCCACAGTTGTCCCAGGCGCCCGGCGCGAAGTTCGAGCTGCCAGGCCGCCACGCCATCGGCCGCCAGTTGCGCCGAGTTCTCACCCAGCGACATGTTCAGGTCGGCGCGATCGATCTCGGTGTCTCGTAGCGAAAATCCGCCCGAGCCGGCCAGCGGCTGGCTGCGCAGCGTGCCGCCCAGACGGTTGATGACGACGCTTGCGACCAGCGGCTGGAGCTGTTCCAGCGCCAGCGTCAGGTCGCCGTCGACCGCGCCGGGCAGCTCGGGCACCCAGATGCCGGGATCGACTTCGGCCAGCAGCAGGTTCAGATCGGCGCTCGGACGCCCGGCGTAGCCGATTCGCCCGGTCAAGGCGATTTCGCCGCCTTCGTCGAGCGTCACCCGAGCGCTGCGAATCCGTGCCGTGTCTGCGTTGCCGTCGGCCTCGAGCTCTATCCGGGCACGCGGCTGATCCGGCGCGCTCATCCAGGCCTCGAGCTCGGCCCGCCATTCATCCAGCGTGCCGCTGGCGTCGAGCCGGCCCGATTCGCTGGAAAACATCGGTTCAGTGTCATCCAGCACCGGCGGCCAGACCAGCGACGCCCACGCCAGTTCCACCGCCAGCGCTTCGGTCGTGCTGTCCAGCGTGCCGCGGCCGGTCAGCGTCAGGGGCGACGGCGGCGCGCGAAGGTCGATATCGGCGATCTCGACCACCCGGCCGTCCCAGCGCGCCCGGAGCCCGCCGGAAAGACGGGCCTGCGACGGCCATTCGGGATACAGGGTCGTGAAGTCGAGATTTTCCAGCGCCAGTTGCGCATCCGCCGTGAGCGGATCGCCCAACCCGGCCGAACCGGTCACCCGGACATGCCCGTCGAGCAGCGCCAGGTCGCCGCGGGAGATCGTGATCCGCTCTTCTGTGCCGGTTGCGGCCAGCGAGACATCCACGGTCGGCTGTTCCGGCCACTCGACCCGCCCGGCCAGGTCGGCCTGCCAGTCGTCGAGCGCGCCCTCGGCGGCCAGTTCAATGCCTTCAATGCGCCCGGCGATTCCCGGCCAGCCGTCCAGGCTTCCCGAGAGCGAGATGCTGGCGTCAAGCGCTTCCACAGACGGCAACCCGTTGATTGCCGAGTCCGCCCGGGCCTGAAGCGGGCCGTCGCCCTCGGCCTGCAGGTTCAGCGCATCCAGCGGACCTTCGGCCTGGACGCTCAGGGACTGGGTGGTCTCGTCGTCGACCGCCCAGGCGGCATCCAGGCCCAGGTCGACCGCCCACGGTGAATCGAGCCCGAGACGACCCTCGGCCGAGAGCGAATACGGCGCCATGTCCAGTTCGAGCGTGTCGATTTCGAGTGCATCGGCGTAGCGCCCGGCGAATGCGGCGCGCTGGATTTCCAGCGGCGGCGTATCATCGTCCGCGCTGTGCAGAATGAAGTCGACCAGCTCGAAATCCTCGACCACGACCTCGACCGGCGCGCTGTAGTCGGCCATTTCGAAAGGTGCGGCATCGGGCGCCTCGGGCGCCGGCGGCGGCAGGCTCAGCTCGACGTCGGCCAGCGCCAGGCGCCGGATCGTGATGCGGGTCGGCAGCGGCCGGATGCCGACAGCCAGTTCCACGCGGTTCGCGGTCAGCCCGAGACCGGCCTGCTCGAAGTCGACGTCGCGCAGCACCAGGCCGTCCGAAAGCGCGCCCTCGAGCTGGCCGTACTCGAGCTTCTCCAGCCGTGACTGGGCCTGGCCGAGCAGGAACGCCGCGCCGCTGCGGGTGCCGGTCAGCCACCACCAGGCCACGGCCAGCAGCAGCACGAGCGCGGCCAGGCCGATCAGAATGTAGCGCAACAGTCGTTTCACAGCAGCTTGGTCCCGATCGTGAAGTGAATTCTGAAACTGTCGTCGTCCAGCGCGCGCGCCAGGTCCAGCTGCACCGGACCGATCAGCGTATACCAGCGCAGCCCCACTCCGGCGGCACTCTTGAGCTCGCGGTCGGAAAAGTCGTTGAACGCATTGCCCACGTCGTAGAACGCCGCGGCGCCGAAATCACCGGCGAAGTTCCACTCGTATTCGACCGAGCCGACCAGCGTGTGGTTGGCGCCGTTGCGGTTGGTGCTCAGCGCCTCGTAGCCGTAGCCGCGCACCGACCGGTCGCCGCCGGCCTTGAAGCGGAACAGTTCCGGCAGCTCGGTGATGTCGAGCTCGAGTTGACGCGGATCGCCCGGAATGCTCAGGTTCAGGGTCGTGGTATTGGCCGCCGTATAGCCGAACTCGCCGCGCACCAGCAGCTTGTGCCGCGGCAGGAACCGCCAGTGCCAGCGACCATTGAGATAGCCCTGGAGGAAACTGGTATCCGAACCCAGCGCCTCCAGCGAGCCCAGCACCCGGGCCTGGGCGTAAAGCCCCTCGGTGGCAAAGCCTTCGCCGATCAGCTGGAGCAGCGTCCATTGGCCGCCGACGGCCACGGTATTGGTGTCGGTGTCGAGAAACTCGCGCAGGCCTGGATTGGATTCCAGCAGGGCACTCTGTTCCTCGTTCAGCGCGCCTGCGGAAAAGGCGTCGAACTGTTCGTTGAGGAAGGTCACGAACAGCCGCTCGCGCAGCGGCTCGAACGGGCGGGCAAGCACGGGGCGCTCGCGCAGTCGGCCTGCGGTCACCTGGGCCTGGTTGCGGTTGCCGCTGAACGAATCGAAGACCGGCTCGTTGCGCGCGACGTCTTCGAAGCGGAAGCGGTCGTTCTCGCGCTTGAGCAGCAGCTCGCCGGTCAGAAAGTTGCCGGGCTGGTTGCCGAACGGATGCTGGTAGTTGCTTCTGAGCACGAACTCGCTGTCGGTCTGCTGGGCGCCGAAGCGGGTATCGAGTCGATCGCCGCGGTCGGAGAGATAGTGGCGCGTCCAGCCCAGCTGCACCCGCGCGCCGGTGTCGGTGCCGAAGCCGGCCAGCACGCGATAGGTATTGGGCGGGCGCTTGTCGAGGTTGTAG